>Ga0208135_100782_pt1 | contig 16123 bp, 13 predicted proteins | sample AntDeeMetag02WF5_FD_184757 | JGI IMG/M metagenome (GOLD analysis project Ga0208135, IMG submission 184757) | Saline lake microbial communities from Deep Lake, Antarctica - Antarctic Deep Lake Metagenome 02WF5 (SPAdes) (version 2) | ecosystem: Environmental > Aquatic > Non-marine Saline and...
CCGCCATCAGAAAGCTCAAGTCGACGCACCTCCCTGAAGGGTGGCATGCCAAATTAGAGCAGTTCGAAAGGGAAATGATGGCTTGACGGACATTTTCGAGTTTTATCGCGACCCGAAAAAACATGGCGAGCTGAAAGCCATCCTCAACATTGGAACTCAAAAGCATCCCGCTGGACTGGCACAGAATTTTCTGGAGAAGGATATCTGGGTGGCGGAGATCCCTCGTCTACTCTACGACGAGAACCTGCTTCGCGCCCACTCAATAGCCTTCAAGGGATGAACCACATCACACACCCGTTCTGAAAACGGGTTGGGCGTTATGCCGAACTATGAGCGGAGAAAGAGCTGGTTGGCTGAGAATGGGATTGCGGTAGAGGGGTTCAAATAACCCCTGCGAGAAAAACCAAAGCAATTCACACCTCTTCATCGCACTCTGGTAGTCAAATGCACGGAGTTGTCTCCGTGCGATTCGTTACCGCATTGCTTCAGTAAACTTGAGTTGTTCTAACAACTCTTCGGAGACCTTACCAGTCACCCGCAAATTGTTCTCACGCTGATACTGCTCAACTGCGTCAGCCGTATTTGAGCCATAAATACCGTCAGCAGGGCCAGGTTTATATCCGAGAGATTGGAGTGCCAACTGAATTTTCTTAGTAAGAGAAGCTGTTGCTGGTTTTTTCTCAGCCGTGGCTGCTTGGCGCGCATCCTTTCTTATTTGAGACCGGTAAGGCTCGACGTCTCTTTTTGCGGAAGCAAGACTCCCTTGCCGGTAACGATAGCTTCCACAACGACTGTTATAGTTGTCTACCAAACGATTGAATTTTGAAACATCCGCCTGAGTTTCGTTGAGACTTCGAACAGCGTCAATTCGTATGCCTTCCCTCAAACACCACCGAATCTCACTGGTTGAGTGAACATGATTAGAGCTAATAGGGGGAACCTCGGCTCTGAACCTGGAATTAGCGGATGAGGCAGTATTAGTTTGCGTTGAGCTCTGCATTGGCGGACTGTCCAACTCCGAGGCTCTCTGGGTATCGGATAGCAGATCAGTTGGCTGTTGAGAATCCTCACTAGGCACATTCAGCTCTGACGATACTTCACTTCCAGAAAACCCGCTCTTCGCCGATTGCCTGTCTTGATGCTTGCTAACAACGGCCCCGACGATCAGAAGCAGGACGAATCCAGATATGATCAGACCTGGAAAGTTAAGCGAACCTCCCGAACTGGCCTCGGATTTTCGCTCTTCTTCGGGCACCCAGCTTCCAGATTGAGCTGGAGTAGTGGTCGTTTCCCTCTGCGGGGTAGCAGGCTGATGATTAGACTCTTCTTTGACTGGTTCAGGTCGGGGAAGATCCGATAGATCTGATACCAATTTAGAAAGTCCACCAAACCCTCTTGCCTTATCCTGATCGTCCATAGAGCCTCTCAACTAAAAATCTCACTAAGACGAGCACCACCGTTCTTCCACAAAACACCCATGGCCGCCTCCAAAATATGAACGTTGTCGACCTCAAGATATGAAAGGCAGTGAGCAAGTTTTTTGTCGGTCTTGTGGCCAATACAGAACGAACCATTCTGGTTGCCAGTTAACCAGTCGCTCCATGGACAAAAGAACGTTTTACCCTCTCTGAACGTCAAGTCCTGCTTCATCTCTATTCCCGTATCAGAAACAGTTATGCCCCCGAACCTCACTTTCTTACCTTCATTCAACTGGACCAAAAGATTCCTTAAGATCCTAAAACCCGCGGCTTTCCAAAGACAATCAACAAATTTTGAGTAGACGTTCGAGTTCTTAAGTTCAATCTCGATAGGCCGGCGGCCTTTACTCGTTAACCTGACGATAAACGTGGTTCCTGAGTTGCGTTGAATCCCACCCCACCGGACACCACTGATATCGTCCAACTTCATGTGTTGGTCCTTCCAGGAGATGCCATTCGGTGAGATGCTCAATTTGCTTTTGAATATGGTCCCAATCTCTGCACTGTAGGTAACATCTCGCTTCCACTGTTCTTCGTTTTTCTCGGCTTCTTTGGCCTCTAATTCCGCTTCTTCCATGATCCTTTCAATAGTTTCTGCGTCGTCAGTCGCTGTGTCTGCAACCTCTACTACCTCTGCGAAGACCTCCTGAAGGGTTTCCGTGATTATCTGAGCCAGATCAAGACGACCGTGATCGTTAGCCAGTTCGATAGAAAGCTTTCTGACATTCGCTGCGACTGCTCGACTTTCATCGTGGGACAGGCCAAGGCTCTTGAGGCTTACCTGTATCGGCTGAGCGACGACGTCCCAGTTCTTTACTGTTTTGCAGAGCCGCTCGACAAGTGCTCGTGAGTACTCTTCGTTTATTTTTCCGCTGAAAGATTCTCGAACTCTCTCAATCAGAAAATCGATATTTTCTCCCTCTGCCGACAGAAAACCCTGTGCTTCCGCCTCAAAGGCGTCAATCAATTCATTGAGAAGCTTGGGGGCAGGCGCCTCACCTACATGAGTGGTCTCTTCTATCGCAACGGTCAGAGCCTCAACAAGGCCTTCAGACTCGAGCTCATCAAGCGCTTCCATTAGAACCTGACGGAAATAATCTCGTCTTCCTTTAAGGGCATTAGCCATGAAATTTTCATCGGGCACTTCTGGAAAACCGGCAATAGCTCGATCCTCGTTTATTTCACTCAACAACTGCTCTGGCAATAGTTCACTGGATAGGGACGCGAGACACTTGATCCATTGCGCTAGCTCACGGGGATCTTTGGGTTTGCAAAGCCTAAGTCCTTGGGCAATGGCATTACACCGGGCAAGTGCGGGAAGCTTTTCAAGGGCCATAACCTCAGCGGGTTTTTGCCTGACCATTTCAACTACTGTATTTGCACGCTTTGGACCTACACCCGGAAGCCAGGCCAATTCTGCGGCAATACGTTTCCGGGGCATCGTAAGTATGGATCTCGCTTCCGAGCATTCTGCATCGTCTAAAGAGAGAGATTTCTCTTCAGCCAATTCCATGATCCGGCGACGATCATCTCTGGATGTAGCCTCCAGCTTCAAGAATGGGTTTTCCAGAAGATCCATGTTTATTCCTTTTCATCCCAGACAAAACCGATCTTTCTCGGTTTCTCGCTGACGTCGACAGGAGGTAGTGACTGGCTAGCTTTGGCAAGGCTTTCTTCATCAACTTTGCCTTTATCATGTTTAGCTGTCAGCCGGGCAGCTTCACGAATAACAAAAGCGCAGTCGGACAAAGGCCGTCCCTCCATAGTTTTGGAGAGATTTTCGAGATCAAGTTTCGGATCATGCGGAACATTCCTCAACAGATCGCTGAACAACGCGAAGATCTCTTCTTTCGATGGCATGCCGACTTCCAGAATATGATCGAAGCGGCCTCGACGAAGAATCGCCGGATCGATTGCCTCAATCATATTTGTCATCGCAAGTATCAAGACGCGATTATTTATTGCCTCAGGAATCCTTCGCAGAAACTCAGCGACCTCTTCAATTCGGTGGGAACCTGAACTAGAAGCTGACTGTCGGCTGGCAAGAAATGCTTCCATCTCATCGATCACCACAATAGAGGGGGCTGAATCGATGGCTTTGTCGAACGTTTCCGAGATCTTTTTGCTCGTTTCATGGATGTAAGGGCTACCAACACTGTTCGAATCGATCGAATAGGTGGGCCAGCCAATGAATTCCGAGAGCTTCTCAACCGCAAATGTTTTCCCGCAGCCGGGAGGACCGTGAAGAATGACTGCGGACGGGAATTCGATACCAACTGCCTGGTATCGCTGTGGGTTATATATGATATCGATGATGTGCTCATTGAAGAATTCTTCTAGAAACGGACGGCCAGGAAGTGAAAATGCGTCGGGTTTCAGATCTGAGCTTTTAGGCGTCGCGTCGACTGAACCAAGTATTTCCTCTCCTGCCGACTCAGCTTCCGGGGAAACCTCATCGATCTTCGCTCTGCGGTGTTTGGCTAAAGAGCTGCGATTAGATCCGAGCAGGTGCGCATCCTTTGGGACATCAAAGCCCGCCGCCGTCACTGTCTCGATCAGATCATCAACGGGGATTCTCCAACACAACGAATAGAGTTTTCTGAAATCCAGGGCCGAAACTTTCACCCCGCCAGACAACCAGAAACCGAGAATTTCATGATTTGCCAGCTCACTTAACCGATCATCATTGGTCGGCAGCAAGCGAGAGAGCCGCTCGATAAAAATGGCATTACCGAGAGGTCGATCCTCTAAGAGCTCACAGCTTGCCTTGAGAGAAACGGCAAAACTCAATGCATCCTCTTTTCTTGCTGGCTGGTCAACCTGGTCCACAGGGGCAAGCGCATACCCATGGCCTGATCGAATCGTATAGAAGACTTCCTCGGCCAGCTCCTCCCTCGAGAAAACATCTTTATCGAGTAATCCAGTGCTCGCCCACTTGTTAACGAGAGACTCTTTTGCAACAAGCATTTGGTTGTTGCCAGCAGTCGCATAGGTCTGCCAATCGAGACCACAACTAATCGGCTCAGAAATTACGATATCGTCGCCTACCGCATCGCCGGCACTAAACCAAAAAGAATCTTTCATCGTCCTCTAGGCCTTTCGCACAATATTGGCAGTCTCGAATAATTCGTCCCCAGAGCTGGCACCTACCTGAATGGAAGACAGCTCAGCGACAACACCGCGTAATCGGTCGATGTCACCTGATTCCATTGCTTTCACGCCGGTTTCAACCAGGCTCTCAAACTGAGAAGCATTTGCGAATTGGTAAGATCGCTTCGCCATTGCTTTAAATTTCTCGACAACAAACCAATCCTGTCGCCAAAGAATTTCAAAGTTCTTACCGCGCATTTCGTCCAAATGGCTTTCAAACGCACTGTCGCCATCCTTGATCGCATTTTCCGCGGTACGAATCAGTGCATCAAAAGCTGATTCTTCTGAGGGACGCGAATGTTCCCTGACGTAAGAGTCAAAAAAATCAACGAGATACTTTAGCTCAATTGCCCGGGTCTCTTTCAAATGTGACTTCTTCACATCTGCAAGGAGCTGCTTAGCTTGACGAACATTTTCCATCGCTTCCTGCGAACGCTCGGTATCTCCGTTGTCCTCCAGACCCTTCGTCGATTCGAGCTTTTCCCTTGCTCGCTGCAGTCTAGGGTCGGCAATTTGACCATCCAATTCATCAACTCTAGCTAGGGTTGCCTCGCCTTCCTGAACCACATAGGCCGCGGACTCAGAGAAATTCTGCAATCCACCGTCACTTGAATAGAAGTTTTTATCAGAATGAAAAACGCCCCCAATATCAGGAATTGATACGGAGAAAACGATATTGCCGGAATCCGTTATTTCATATTCGCAGATGAGATCAGCACCCGCAGGGATGACTCCCTCATCAAAATCATGCCCCGTGATCTTCAGTGAACCAATCGGTCTGTTGTCTCTAACAGGCTCCTCAATATCACCCTCCCATAACATAAAATTGATGGATCCTCCGGAGCCTGATTTGAGGGATTCGGTCGTTTTGTATGTCCGATCGCCCTTAGCTGGCAGGTGATCGCCGGCTTTTACCAAGTAATCGAGAACGGGGCGCCCGCCAACTTTATCCAATACTTCAAACGCAATGGAGTGCGATGCCGGAATGGCATCAACGGATGCCGCAGTGCGGGTTATCACGATTCTATCCTCTGATAGATCAACCTTGCCGCCTGCGCCATCGAATACCGTCACTGCAAATGTATTTTCTCCGTACTGCGAGAGACTGACGTCAATAGTGGCCCCCTGGCTTAATTGAACCCGTCCTGAGGACCACCCACTATCAATGCTCTCGACTTCAAACTCTGAACCAGAAGGAATATCTCCGTCGACTTTTGCAGCAAGCTTTGCCTTCGTATCTGGCGTGCGCGAGATGTAGTTAAAAGAAACCTTCAATCCACTAGCATTGGATAAACTTCCTCGATTCCCTTTTCTTCCCCTCGTCTGGGAGGACCAATCGATGGATTCAGCGAAAATGCTCGCACCCTCGGCTACAGCCGTCATTGGGTTAACGTCAGTATTAGCCGGGATGCCTAGCTCAAAGGAAACTTTGTCTCTCAACGGCTTATAACTCGTGGGACCGCCGACGAAAACAACCCGCTCCAGATCATGGGGGGTAAGGCCTGCTTTTTTAAGAGTCTCTCTGGCTGCGTCGACACTTTCATCGATTCTGCCAGCGATCAGTCCATCAACCCTTTCGCGTGTGAGAGGGATATCGATATAGATTTCCTCTCCATCAAGATCTTTGGTGCCTGATTCCATCTCCGTAAGACTGATTACTGTGTCTTCACTTGAAGACAGCGCTATTTTTGCTTTTTCAGTTGCCCAGGTAGCCCGCCGAATGACGGATTTGAAGTCCGGATTTGTTGAAAAATCCTCAGGTAGTTTGAAATTTTCTAAGAGCCAGGGTTTCGTGATGTTGTCCCAGAGAGCGCGATCGAAATCCCTTCCGCCACACATAGACAGACCACCATGGGCGTGGAGATTGACTCGACCTGCGATGCTTTCTGCAATCGCAATATCGAGAGTGCCGCCGCCCAGATCGTAAATCAAAAACATCCCATCAGAGTCTCTGGATTTCATCACGCTCATGACCGCGGCAACAGGCTCCTGCATGAGCGAAATTTTACCAATTCCTGCCATTTCCGCCGCCTTCAAAGTGGCGTCTTTTTGCATTTGATTGAATGCAGCTGGAACGGTAATAACGGTACCCGTTTGTTCATCACTCCTCATTTCCTCAGGCAGATAACCATAAAGCGTCTTCAGGACATCGGCTGAGCATTCCTCCGGGGTTTTTGTTTGATTAACCGCAGTTAGTTCAATCGGCGTGCTCGTGCCCATTAGTCTTTTAAATAAGGTGGCGGAATTATTTGGGCTTCGGGCTGCGGACTCGTAGGCGCCTTTGCCGATGTATTTGTTGCCACGCCGATCAATAAAAATTGCAGAGGGAGTAACGTCATTCTGTTCCGGGCTTTTCCAAACCTTTGTATTGGTTCCGTCAAAGGAGCAAATTGCGCTATTTGTCGTGCCGAGATCAATTCCAACAAAATATTTCATTTACTCGCACTCCTTAGTGTCGCCGTTCCGGTTTTGACCAAGCCTTCTGGTCCCATGATGATCGGCTCCAACATTTGATCGATGATAAGTTCCTCAGCTTCGTCAAAGTCTTCAATGTTTAGAGGAGTTGCAGCGACACCTGGATCGAATATCTGCCCTTCGACATTGACCACCCTCAAACCTGCTTTGGCCAGAGACCCTTCAACCTGTTTCATAAACCAATCAAACTGATTCTGATATCGCTTGCTTTCGCCTGCGTCCACTTTGGCTAAAAGCCGCTGGAACACACGCTTAAAACGCCATGCCTCTACCGCGATCGTAATCAGAGAATCAATGGCTTGCTCTTCGGAAGACTCTTGCGCTTTGTCGTCCATTTGAGTTGGTGCTCCAAGGTAAGATTTCGGTTTGGAACGCAAAATGCGTCCCGAATACATTCCGGGTGCAGTGCATTGGTGGCAGTAATCAGGACATCAACCAATCGAAAGGAGACGTATCTCGAGGTTTGCCCACATCCCTTATAAGCAAAGAAAAACCGCACGAGTTCTGAGTGTATGAAGGTATGAATTAAAAATCAAATCCTACCGTTCAGAGCTATGATCTGACCAGGTAGGGTCATCAAGGGGTGAGAGGGTCGTGATCTGAGCTTCCTGACCAAAAAATATACACGCGCTGTTAAAAAGGAGCGGCCCTTGAGGGCCACTCGTCAATTTTTACCCGGATGAATTAGCGGAAGATGGGAGATCCCTAACCAGCTGCGATAAAACAGAGGAACTCTTCGCTCTTCCGTCGTCCGTTACTGCAGTGTCTGGATAGAACTCCTCAACGACATGCCCCACCTCATCCTCATCGTACTCAAACAGCGCATTACCGAATCCCTTGGCTGCTGCCGCATCCAATGCAGCCTGATCAACGCCTTCCTCCTTTACCTGCTTGGCCTTTTCCCTTGCCTCAGTAACCGCTTCCTGGAGCGACGATCCCTCTTTGACAACCAGGTCCACATAATAGATTGGCGTGCGATGGCTCTGCGTCGTACTTTTACCCCGCAGCTTTAATTCCAACGGCATATGCGCCAGCAGACCACCAGAGACTGCCTGGTAGTAGCTCAGCCTGGCAGTAAGCGTCCGGATGCTGTTATAGCCGGTTGTGCGGAAGATGAATGTGCCGAGATCGTCATCGTCACCGACCTTCACGTTCAGGCGGCCATAGGGCTTGCACAGACCGCCTTTACCGAACTCACACAACGTTGGCCCGGGGCATGGCAACGACTGCACTCCTGATTGCGTCAGGCGCTTACAGGTGTCGCCGTTTCCGACACACATGGGACGGCCGCTTTTACGGTCGAACATGGTGTATTCAGCCCGCAGGTTAAGATCCGCTTCGTTGAACAGCATGCGTACTGGGATGGTTCGCAGTTTGCCATTCGGCGCATCTTTTCTGAGCTCTTCGTCCATGGGATGCAAAATCCACCCGGCGTCTTTCTCCTGAATCTGGGAGGTGATGGTGAACTGGTCGTCCTTCTGGGGTAGCCGAATGCCGTTCTTTTCAACGACCCGGCCAATGCTGATACGCCCCAACACGGGAGGCGTGATGGCTAAACCTTTAATCATGATGACTCTCCTTAAAAAAGGACCACGGGGCGCTCGTCACGCCCGCGTGGCCAATAGGGGTTTTATGCTTGAATGAGAAATCGCCGACTGCCCGGCTTGGTGAGGGGGTATTGATCCAGAAGCTCTGGCTGATCCTTCAGCAGTTGCTTTACATTGAGCCCGACGGAATCCTTGCTCCGTTTCCAGCTCACGCTGCCACCGGGGAAAGTTGCCTTTGACGCCTCGCCCATCTGGCTTTCGATTCGCTGTTTCAGGTGGGATTCGGTGGATTTGAGGCTTTCCATTTCAGAGCGGATAGCCAGCAGCTCGTCGAACGCATCCGACAGTTCCTTGCTTTGGCTGAAGTCCAGGGTCTCTCCTCTATCCACCGGGTATAAGTGGCGTAAGGCACGCTCTGCGGAATCGGTACCGTCAACGGGGGGCGGCGTATCCGTTTCCACGAAAGCCCAGAACTGGCGCTCCAGCACATACAGAGCCTCGATAAGCTCTTCATTCCGTTCAACGCGGTAGATCTTCAGCTCCTGACCAAACAGCAAAACGCAGACATCTGCCGACTGTTTGCCGGTGACAGCCAGCTGGTGCTGAACCTGGCACTGGATGTAATCGGGTACGCCCTCTTTCCAGAGCCGTGACCCGAACTCCCCTGCCGTCTTGCACTCCAGGATCTGCACGTCGTCATCGGCCACCACCGAGTAATCCAGGTTGGCCAACATCCAGTGCTTCTCCGGATCTGGATGCTGCAACACCGCATTCACCCGGCGCACCTTTCGGCCCGTTTGCTGGCTGTACTGCTCGGCCACAATCGGTTCGAGGATGTGGCCCCAGTAGACCGGTGACGTGGGATCGTCGGAATCCGGTTTCGGCAAGCCAGCATCTCTGCCGGTTTTGACCATCCAGAGTTCCAGTTGGGACTGATAAGGATTCATGCCGACAGCTGCGGCGGCATCGCTACTACCAACGCCCTGCTTGCGGACCTTCAGCCATTCATCCCGGCTGAGGCCCTTGGTGGAGACCAGGCGCAAGGCCGGTCGTTGTTTCTGGATTGTGTTTGCACTCATGCCCATGATGTTTTTCTCCAGACATAAAAAAAGCCCACCAGAGCATCAGGCTCCGGTGGGCTTTATGGCGGTTTTGAGATTTGTGGGTTGGCTCAGGCCACCAGTGACATGGCTTGCTCTAATGCGCGGTTCTTGATCGCGGCACCGGTTCCGAACCAGGCGGAATCCAGTCGGTGGTCAATCGTTTTGGCCCGGCGTTGATGATCGATGAACTCGGTGACCGCATTCAGCAAGCCGTATGCTGTGCCCTCGGAAGATGCCAGGCTGGCACCCATGCCCTCGCCTTCATACAGACCGAGAGCCTTCGCCATGGAGCGTTCGTTGGTCTTGCCAACCCCGATACCGGAATCGTCAGTAAACACCTTGAGGAAGTAGTTCCTGGCCTCGGTGGTCTTCACCTTGCGCTCGCTCAGGGTCTTCAGGCGGTACATGAAGTCATCCCAGGCGGAGACAGAGATGCCCAGTTGTTTCTTCACCAGGTCTGCATCGAACGCTGTGTTGTGCTTCACCTTGACGGCGTTGGCAGTAGAACCCTTCAGGGCAACAGCCAACGTGTTGTTGCAGACCACACGAATACTGGTGAACTGTGCGGTGGTTGCCATGGTGCCGTCACAGGCGGTGGCCAGCAGCACGTAGGCGTTGGTTTGATCGTTGCCCTTGAGCATGCCGGTTTGGCCGGTACGGGCGAGTGCCCACATTTTTCGGCCACCCTTTAGAACACCAGCGGTTTCCAGCTCAAACCCCGACACCTCGGTCAGATCCCGGTAGAACTCCAGGATCTCTTCAGGCTGAACCACCTTGAAACGATTACCAACCACCGACAGCGGGGCTCTTGTATCCGAGCGGTAAAGCACCTTTGAGTCAGGGTAAGACAGAATCTCGCCTAGGGTGCCACCGGAATTGGTGACGAAGCGCACCGGGCTTTCCTGGATCTGCCAGTCCAGACCGGCTTGTTTTGCCCAGACTTCCAGCGGCTGGTTCGTGGTCAGTTCATTCCCCAGTCCATGCCAAGGTTTTTGGCCAACGTAGGCCATTTGCTCGATAAGGTGAGCCATGGTAGTACTCCTTTGAAATTTTACTTATAAAATCAACGTCTTTGCCGAGGGCGTGAGTCTATTCACCCGAGGGATACCGGGCGCACCCTTGGGCGTCAGTAATCTATCCCGTGGGATTTCGGGTTCGCCCTCGGGCGTCGGTAATTCATCCCGTGGGAGTTCGGGGTCGCCCTCGGGCGTTAGCGCTATTCCCCATGGGAGTTAGGGTCATCGCCGAAGGAATAGCCGCAATCGAGGCAGTGGTAGTTGTCGAGGACACGCTCGTCCAGGACGTCCCCCAGAATCACGCCAGCGGAAGCGCCGGTGGCACCTCCCAGCAGCGCACCGATCACCGCACCGCCGATACCGCCAACGGTTGCACCTACCGGCCCAGCAACGATCCCGAGGGCGGCACCCGCTTGGGCACCCGCCGTGGCAGCGGCATACCCGCCATAGGTCCCGGCAGACGCACCGACCACGCCAGCGGTTTTCTTTCCGTAGTTGTTCTTGCCGATCCGGACGGACAGGCAATTGGGACATTTTTCAGACATGGGAATTATCTCTGTGAATGGCGAGGGAAGGCACAGTCAGTGCCTTGATTCACAGTGGTGATATAGGTTTGAGATTTTTTCGAGTGGCCTGTTTGCCGCTACGCCCGCTACACGTAGCGACTGTAGCAATAGTGTTTTGCATCCGGAATTTATTAGCTAAGCCGGACAGAAAATATTCTCGATATTCTGAGAATAACTGAGCCTTCCCATGCTCCCGACTTTAATCTTCAGTTAAAGCGGAGGGGAGACAAAATGACTGATACATCAAAGAGGACAGCTCGGTTTATTAGGATAAAAACCGTCATTAACAAAACGGGGCTATCACGAGCCTCAATCTATAACAAACTCAAGAAGGACTCCAAATATCACGACCCAGAATTTCCGGAGCAAATAAAGGTTGGGGGAGGATCAGTTGTTTGGATCGAACATGAAATAGACGATTGGATGGATACACAAATCAGCAATTCACGCGAATCAGCGAGCATCTAAAACGGAGCGATCAACTATGATTCCAAATAACTCGTATTTAAACCCAAGAGAAAGATATCGGATATTGAACATCTTCGATCGATACCCTGGGCTGCCAGATTTATCAGACCTAGACTTGTTAGGAACAGCTATTGGCTATGCTCTTGATCAGATAAAAGCGCCCTATCCAATGATTCTTCTTACAGCCCTCTCGGCTATCGCGACTGTAAACCAAGCGCTATGCGATGTAGAGAGGCCTACCGGCGGTAAAACATCTCTGTCATTTTATGGGCTACTCGTCGCATTCTCTGGCGAGCGCAAGTCAAGTATGATCAACTTTTTTTATAAACTTATTCGTCAGGCAGGAATCGAAGCAGAAAAAGAGTATCAAGAGGAACACGCACTTTGGAAGCGAAAACATCAGATATGGAAGATGAAGCGAACTGTATTCACAAACCGACTGCGGGAGACCGTTCAGGCAGAACTTGCCGCTGAGCTTAGCGAAACTGATTACGACGATGACCAAATACGGAAGGTTCAAGACCTAGTAGATGCACACTTGATCGCCGAACCAGAAAAGCCCAAAAAAACACAACTGCTCCACGAGGACATTACCTATCCGGCACTGCTGCAGGCCGCACACGAAAACAGCAAATACCTTTGTGTTCTGGCCGATGAAGGAACTCGTGCGTTAAACGGGCTTGTGACACCTGGCATTTCGACACTTAATTCGGCTTGGAACGGCGTTCAATTAATCACTGGAAGAAAGACCTCAGAGTCTTTCACTGTCAATGACCCACGCTTTTCGATCCTAATTTCCGTTCAACCTGGACCTTTCGATGACTACCGTGATCGTAAGTCGGATCAAGCAAAAGAGTCGGGACTGTGGGCAAGGGCTTTTGTGTGTGGCCCATATACCACTATTGGATTTCGCAACGATTCTTTGCCGATCTATTCGGAGCCTCCTGTGCAATTTGAAAAAAGACTACGAAAGCTGATCAAGAAGTGCGTGAAGACGGCGAGAGGGGATAACAGCGACAGAAAATTAATAGGTTTCGATGATGCGGCCAAAGAATTATTCAATGCATTTAGCTTCGAAGTTGAATTAAATATGCAACCTGGCGGACTATATGAGAATGCCAAAGATCACGCATCAAAACTCATGGAAAATATTTCACGTATAGCAGCGAATCTCCACATCATAAACAAATGCGACGGAGACATAAGCTGGAAGACCCTGAACACAGCCATTCACATCTGCGTATTTTTCTCCAAAGAATATTTGAATATCTTTGACTCAAGACCACAACACATAATCGACGCGGAGCTTCTTTACACATGGATCATGGAGCAAGCACAACACTTTAACAGCAATGTCCTTCCGAAAAGGTGGGTTATGCAATATTGCCCCTCGAAGGTAAGGAAATCAAAGCGATTCTGGAGTGCGCTTGAACATTTAGAGATAACTCAATCGGTACGAGTTTTTATCGACGCAAAAAAAACTCACTATATCGAAGTAGCAGCTTGTCCAAGAGCCTGAACGACCAATTAGTGCTCTGGTTGCTCACTGAAGGCGGGGACTATTTATAGCCCCCGCAAGGTCAATCTGACAATCGGGATTGAGGCTTTCAAGTAAACCTTATAAATCGGCTTAAGTGAGGCAACAGAGAAGGTATACGGTCAACGTGATGGTTCTCTAAAATCTCTTTCACGTGTTCATTAAAAACTTCAACGTGTTTATATTCTTTTTTTGTTTTATTGACTTCTCCCCTCCAGAAATGTTCAGCGAGAGAATTAGCTATATCGAGCAGTGACACTTTCTCCGCGCCCTCAAGCGGTTTCACGGGGGGCCTCGGATAAAATATGGCATCCCCTTCAGAGATCCATTTCGCGGCCACCATTTTTTGCGAGTCCAATTTCGACTCGCCTAATTTTGCCGCCAAGCCCGCTTCGAGTTCCGAAACCGCAGTGATTAATTGATCGTCTCCCATTCTTTTGCTTTTAAGGGCCATGTAGCTTTCGGCGAATGCATTTAGCAAATGCAATTGTAAAGGCATCCAATCCGGTTTTTCTATCTCACTAGCGGGATGCACAAAAACTGCAGCCAGCGAAGTTTGGTATTCAGTTTCTGCAACAAACAGGTCGTTTTGCCTAACAGGAAAACTACTTTCAACGACATCCCTAGATTGGAACCCTTGATCCACAGCCAGGTTGGGCTTCGCAAGGACAAAAGACTCGACCTTTGAGTATATTTGCCTTTTAATCCTCTCATATGCTCGCGAGGGCAACTCAGAAGAACATAGATCTGCAAGCATTGTTTCCACAGCTACATCTGATGCCCCTTTAAGTTCAATCTTCCCGCATTCGGATAAGAACCCAATCGCCTCAGACTCATTTACCTCAGCCCCACCAAGCCACAGCACCTCTTTCACGATTTCTTGACTCAATGCCACGAAGCGAAAGGACTGCGATTTGGACTGGTATCTTCGCAGCAGTTCGTTTCCGTGTCGGTCGAAGCTCACGACACGAAAGTACACCTGTAGGGCATTTGGAACACGGCACCAAATCCGCCCACCCCCTTTCATGAACTCTTTCAAGACGGTGTCTTCCGGATTCAACTTCAAAGGAAGTTCCAGTAGGTACCTGACGGCAGGCTTCGCTTCCATTGATTTTGGCATTACTGGTTACCCTCACCGATCCCAAGATGGAATAATTTTCGAGCATGCATCCCTAACAGATCCCATGCCTCTTGCTTTTCAGGCCCGTAACTATGGCGCTGATAAACACGCTTGATTTTGTTTTCCTCCGTATGGTTCAGACACCGCTCTGCTACTTCCGGCAAAACACCAAGCGCCGTCATTATCGTTGCTCCTGTTCGCCGGAGATCGTGTGGTGTCCACTTCCCTCCCGGGAGGACCAGTGCTTGAGCCTTTGAGCTCCGCCCTTTATTCGGTTCCTTACCGGATGGCAACTGCCGATCACGAATTTGCTTGGTAATTGATTTGGGGCAAATTGGAGCTGATTCTGATGAGTTTGGATAACACCACCGAGAATTCTTGGTAAGGTTTTCCAGGTCCTCGAACCAGGCTACAGCAAAACTGGATAGGGCAATCTCGTGTGGCTTACCATTTTTACTGTTTTCCGGAGGTATCTTCCAGGTCCCTCGCTTTAGATCCACATCGTCCCACTCTGCCTTGATCAACTCCCCAATTCTGCAACAGGTTGTCAGCATGATCCAGATAGCGATAGAGGTAGAAGGCAACATCTGAGCATCGGGGATCTGATTGGCAAGTGCTTTAACTTCATCGTTACTCAATACTCTGTCGCGTTCAACGTCTTTGCCACCAATTTTTGACTTCCGGATACTGGCCGTGGGGTCGTACTCGATCAAATCCCGGTCGACTGCAAAACGAAACATCTGCCGGATAAGGCTCAGCGTCAGCTTCGCCATGCGGGTCACACCGCGATTAAGCTGCGCATCAACAACCTCTGTGACATGGCCCTTTTTGACATCTTCAACCGCAAGCTGACCAATTTTAGGAAGCACGTCCTTTTCAAAGAGCCTACGAACCTCTGCACCGCCATCTTTCCGGTTCTTAAGGTCAATATCCGCCCAATGTTCAAAAAGCTCTTTCACCGTCTTACGGGCAGCCTGACGTGCTTTTTCTGCTTCTGCAGCCTCTCGCTCAGCCCGCAGCCTGGCCATCTCCGCCTCGTGTGTGGCCTTGCGTGCGTCCTCCTCCGCTTCCTGATACTCCCTCAAATCCCGAATGCCAGCCTGATATAAGCGGGAAAGCTCACCAGCCTTCGTTCGCGCTTCTCGCAAGGTTAAGCCGTCTTTACCGGACTGGTCGTAATTGCCTACAGGAAGGAAAACCCGTTCACCCTGGGAATTTGTATATCGGAAGTAAAACAGCCTGTCTCCGCTTTTCAGAATGCGAGCCATAAAACGCCCACACCCCCTCGGAGCATCCTCAGTCAACCAGACCGATTTCGCTGGCTTAGAGTTCATTTGCTTGTCTGTAATCGTTCCCATTACCATCCACTCAGTTAAGGCCGGATTCTCGTCACCGTTTGGTCACCGTTTCTCGATCGCTTAAACTGGATGGTATTGGATTCCGTTGGAAAACACAAAACGGAAAAATCAATTAAATCAGTAAGAAAGGTTTTTAGACTAGATTCGGTTAGACGCTGTTGGATGGCTATGAACCTTTATGGGGAGCACCTTCGTCGGTTCTGCGCTTTCTGGGGGCTTACCCTGGCCGGCAACCTTGGGCTGATCGTGGCCGGGGATATTGCCAGCTTTTACAGCTTCTTCGCCATCATGACCTTTGCCGCTTA
>Ga0208135_100783_pt1 | contig 16116 bp, 14 predicted proteins | sample AntDeeMetag02WF5_FD_184757 | JGI IMG/M metagenome (GOLD analysis project Ga0208135, IMG submission 184757) | Saline lake microbial communities from Deep Lake, Antarctica - Antarctic Deep Lake Metagenome 02WF5 (SPAdes) (version 2) | ecosystem: Environmental > Aquatic > Non-marine Saline and...
GGAGGGCGAGGAGTCTGGTCGACCGCATTTCGATCATTATCGTGTCGACGGGATCGTGTGAATCAAAGATTTCGATATTTAATATGCATATTATTTGGATCTAATAGTAGCTATCTGACTGCTCTATGTATACTCTGCTGTATATTCCGCAAACAAAAACAGTTATTACATCTGAGTAGTCACATATCCCAAGTACCTCATATCAAAGATTGTCTTACAAACTAATTAATTTGTAAGATGTATTTTTGACGAGGTTGGATGCACCGATGTCATTACAACATACTGACCGGGTGACTGAGCTTTCACCCACTGATCAGACACCTGATTCCACCGCTGATCGGATCCTCGTGGGGATTCCAGCATATAACGAAGAGATTGGAATCGGTAGTACGATCCTGGCTGCACAGCAATACTGCAGCACCGTTGTTGTCGTCGACGATGGAAGTACTGATAACACGGTATCGATTGCTGCACAGACTGATGCCATCGTATTGGAGCATCACGAAAACGTCGGGAAGGGTGGTGCTGTCCAGACGATTTTCGATTATGCTCATGGCCACGATTTTGATGCGCTTGTGTTGATCGATGGCGATGGGCAACATATTCCAGAGGAAATTCCAGATGTGGCCGAACCGGTTCTCAATGATTCCGTCGATATGACAATCGGGAGCCGCTATGTCGAACACGATCAGACCGAAACGCCACGGTATCGTCGGTTTGGTCAGCAGGTCCTTGATGTGTTAACCACTGGGTCAACGAGTTCAGAGCTGACCGACACACAGAGCGGCTTCCGGGCGTTTTCACCGACGGCAGTCGACGAGTTGACGTTGTCGACCGACGGGATCGGCGTCGAAAGCGAGATGATCAGTGAGGCGACTGACAAGAATCTGGAGATAGACGAAGTTCCGATAGACGTCCGGTATGAGGGCGTCGACGGCCAGACGTACAATCCACTTCAGCACGGATTAACTGTTGTCGTGTTTATACTGCAGTTGATTCGTGACCGTCATCCGCTGTTGTTCTTCGGCGTTCCTGGTGTGCTGCTGTTGCTGGTTGGTGGTTGGCTTGGATTTCAGGCAGCCTACCTGTATCAAACCGCAGGTGCGTTCCACCAGTGGCGAGCGATCAGCGGTGGGTTTGGGATCTTGCTCGGAACGCTTTGCCTGTTTTGTGCCCTCGTGTTGAGTCAGATCCGGAACATGGTTGTGAAAATCAATGAATGAGCAAACAAACCAGTCGACGATCGTATTCGTTTTAGGAACGCGTCCTGAAATCATCAAACTCGCACCGGTTATTCGTGAGTGTGAACGCCGAGATATTGCGTTTTCTGTGATCCATACTGGGCAACATTACTCTGATGAACTTGATTCGGTCTTTTTCGACCAGCTAGAGCTTCCAGTACCCGACTACAACCTTCATGTTGGGTCTAAGTCGCACGGGCAACAGACTGGTGAGATGCTCATCGGCATTGAGGAGATCTTGCTTGATGAACAGCCAGAGACAGTGTTAGTGCAGGGAGATACGAACTCCGTGCTTGCCGGCGGACTGGCTACGAGTAAACTCGATGTCTCTCTTGGTCACATCGAGGCAGGGCTCCGGAGTTTCGACCGTGAGATGCCTGAGGAAACCAACCGTGTTGCAGTCGACCATCTCGGAGATCTACTATTTGCTCCAACAGAGCAGTCACAAACGTACCTACGTGAGGAGGGAATCCCGGAAGATCGTATTTTCGTAACTGGGAATACGGTTGTTGATGCCGTTCAAGAGAACGCGACGATTGCTCGTGAGAAGAGTACCGTTCTCCGCGATCTGGGAGTATCTTCCGATTCGTTCGCGTTAATGACCGCTCACCGTGCCGAGAACGTCGACGACCGAGACCGGTTTGCGAACATCCTTCGCGGTGCTGGGTTGGTATCTGATGAGTTGGAGATGCCAGTTATTTACCCGATCCACCCACGTGCGAGTGCGAAACTCAACGAGTTCAATTTGGTTCTCCCGGCTGATGTTCGAGTCGTCGACTCACAGAGATATCTTGATTTCCTCCGACTACAGTCAGAAGCCTCAGTGATTCTGACTGACTCGGGTGGCGTCCAAGAGGAGGCCTGTGTCCTCGGGACGCCGTGTGTGACACTTCGAGACAACACGGAGCGTCCGGAGACCCTCGATGTTGGCGCAAATACGCTGGCTGGTACGGATCCAGAAACAATTCTTGAGGAGACAAAAACAATGATTGACAAACCTACGGACTGGCAGAATCCCCTTGGGAACGGAACCGCAGCAGAACAGATACTCGATTGTCTTGGACAGACTATTGAACAAGAGGTGTCGCTGTGAGTTCGATCTGTGTCCACGGGTTGGGGTATATTGGCCTCCCAACCGCGGCGATGTTCGCAAACTACGATCACGATGTCGTTGGATTCGATATCGACTCAGATGTCGTCTCACAACTCCAGGACGGCGATGTTCATATCGATGAACCGGGACTCCGAGCATTCGTTAATCAAGCACTCGACTCCGGTCAGCTGACGATCTCCGACGAGATTGTTGCGGCCAAATACCACATCATCTGTGTCCCGACACCGTTCGATGACAATGCGAAGGAAGCCGATGTAAGCTATATCGAGAGTGCTGGTGAGGCAATCGTCCCGCAGCTTCGAGAGGGCGATACGGTTATTTTGGAGTCGACAGTGCCGCCTGGAACCACTGTGGAGGTGCTTCAGCCACTCCTCGAAAAGTCAGGGCTTTCAGCTGGCGATGATTTCGCGCTGGTCCATTGTCCAGAGACAGTGCTTCCGGGTAACATTATTACGGAACTCCGGCAGAACAACCGGATTATCGGCGGTGTGAATGGGGTATCGACGGAGGCGGCGGTTCGGTTGTATGAGTCGTTTGTCGAAGGCGAGATTCGAACGACTAATAGTGCAACAACCGCTGAGTTCGTGAAGCTAATCCAGAATACGTATCGTGATGCCAATATCGCGATTGCAAACGAGATCGCAAAACTGGCTCACGATTACGAGATCGACTCTCGGGAAGCAATCGACTTGGCGAACGAGCATCCCCGGGTCGACATCCTTCAGCCGGGACCGGGTGTCGGAGGGCATTGTTTGCCCATCGATCCGTGGTTCCTCGGTCAGGGGTCGGATGAGTTGGATCTCATCTCGACTGCCCGTGAGGTCAACGATGGGATGTCGCAGTATATTATCGAGATGCTCCGTGAGGAACTGGGCTCGCTGGCTGGGACGAAGATTGCGATCCTCGGTGTTGCGTACAAAGGGAACGTTGGAGATACACGGATGAGTCCCGGACTGAAACTGGCCCGTGAGTTACAGGCAACTGCGAGTCATGATACCGATGCTATCGCAGCAGACGGTGGTGCAGCTATCGAGGTGGCTCTGCATGATCCTCACGTCGACGATCAAACGCTCGACTTGGTCGATTTCGATACTGCTGTCGACGGTGCTGATGCGGTTGTGATTACGACCGACCACGACGAGTTCAAAGAGATCTCACCAGCAGATCTTAGTGATGCTATGCGGCAGCCAGTTGTCTTCGATACGAAAGACATTCTTGACGCTGACAAATGGAAAGATACAGACGCAACCCTCTGTAGAATCTAACTAATGTCTTCAGAGAAGGTATCTGCATGGGTTGATTTGGTCAGCCCCTCTCATCCGTTTTTTTTCAAAGCACTGCTTGATCATCTTCCCGAGGTGGACGTGACGACGACTGTTCGTGAGAAGACTGAGACAGTCGACCTTGCAGAAACAGTTGGGTTCGATCACAGAGTCGTTGGTCGGGATTTCGATAACGCGTTCCTCCGGAAAATCGGTATCCCACTTCGAACGGCGCAGCTCGTGTTTCAAGCACCAACTGCGGATGTGTCGCTCTCATCTCGAAACGCGATGTGTATTCTCGCCTCGAAGGCACGAGGCATTCCATCGATTCATTTCACGGATAACGATATCACCGCACACGTTGATGGCCTCAAATACGAGGAGCTGTACAATCGGTTGGAGGCAATGGCGACACACAACGTCGTTCCGGCCGCTTTTGAGACGGACGAACTAATCAAACGTGGGGCCAATCCTGACAGTATTCATACGTACAATGGTTATAAAGAAGACATATACATTGCTGACTTCGAGCCGGACCCCGAGTTTACAGCGCAGTTCCCGTTTGAGGAGTATATCGTTATTCGGCCGGAGGCACTGGGTGCTGCGTATGTCGACGCCGAACAGTCGTTGGTTCCTGAATTGTTAGAGGGGGCTGCTGAGCGTGATCTGTCTGTCGTCTACTTGCCTCGTGGACGCGGTGACGAGGAGTATGCAGAGCCCTACGACGAGACGCAGGTGTATGCTCCTGATGGCGCATTAGATGGGCTCCAGCTTGCGTGGCACGCGAAGTGTATGCTCACTGGGTCAGGGACCATGGCACGAGAAGCAGCCTGTATGGAGAAGCCTGCCGTTTCGTTCTTCCCCAACACGCTGTTGTCCGTTGATCAGGAAATGGTTGCTGAGGATCGAATCTTCCATTCACGTGATTCGAGTGCGATCCTTTCGTATATTGATTCACTGAGTGATCTGGATGTCTCTCCGGATCGTGCTCGATCACGGAAAGTTCGGCAGGACGTTGTTGAGACTGTCTCTCAGATCATCAATACGGAAAAAACCAACTGACAAGCATACGATGTCATCACCTGATACTACATGTGATCGGTGTTTGGAGTGGGCTGCAGAGCGTAATTATGCGGGGTATGATCCATATGACGGCCTGAATAGTCCGTTTATTGACTCTATTGCAACGAACTGGCTAACGAGGTTAGTCGGGATGCATACAGTAAACAAAGCGCCAATTAACCTCCGACCGCTGCTCGGAGTACCAGCGGAACGGAATCCGAAAGGAATCGCTCTTTTCGCGATGACATATCTAAACCGGTACCGTGATACCGGCAGGTCAGCGGATAAAGAGCAGGCAGAGAAGTTACTTCGATGGCTTGACACGAACCAGTCAGAAGCGTACGACCAGGCCGCTTGGGGATACAATTTCGACTGGCAGAATGCACGTAAATTCTATCTTCCGGCCTATCATCCGTCGATAGTTGTGACTGTTTTCGGTGGACGTGCGTTTCTCGAATACTACGAAACAACTGGTGAGCAGTGGGCTTTAGAGACGGCGCAGTCGGCTGCTTCGTTTATTCAGGATCACATTAACCGTGAGATGGTAAACGGATTTGATGTGTTTACATATACGCCACACGATTCGTTTGTACTAATAAATACGAATGCACTCGCTGCTGGCTTCTTCTACCAGCTTTCAGCCCACACGGACTCCTCGGAGCTTCTAGATCGAGCCTCTCATCTCTTCGAATTTGTCGTCGACGCACAGGTAGACAGCGGTGGCTGGTACTACGCGATGCCCGCCGACGAGTCATATCTGAGTCACGACAACTTCCACACCGGGTTCGTCCTCGAAAGCCTACATGGATACGCAATGGCCCAATCGTCTGACCATCCCGCTCGCGAGGCCTACGAGAAGGGCCTGCGGTTCTACCGTGACAATCTGTTCGATGCGAATGGCGCTCCGCGGTTCGAAGCCGACAAGCGCTATCCCTACGACGCACACGCCGCTGCACAGGCGATACTTACGTTCGCACAACGGGACACAGACGTGGATAGAGAAATGGCTCACGCAGTCTATGAGTGGTCGATCGCGAATTTGCTCGATGACAACGGGTATTTTTATCGACGGATCGGTCGTGTTCTCACGGATAAAACGCCGTATATGCGCTGGAGTCAGGCGTGGCTGTGTCGTGCGCTTTCTAATCTACAGCTCAAAACCGGATAACGATAGTACTAATTAGGTAATTAACATACCTAGCAAGTATAACAATGGAAATACTTGAATTTTCATCGTTACCTAAGACTGCCGGTGGGAGCTCTACTGGGGGGGTCGGTATTCATGCGTGGGATCTTTCAACAAAACTATCTAATTCAGGCTATTCGGTGACTGTTGCAGGACACAATGTAGGAAAGTATTTGCAAAAAAAGTCAACTAAAGATGGTGTAACAATAATAGGTCCCTCTTTGATATCTATGATGCATGCCCTAGTTTGCACTATACTGTGTTATTCTTGGTGGAAAAACTACATCAGATATTTTTCAGGTATTAGAATAAAGTATAAACTTAAATATCTTATTTATGGTATATATGTGAATTCTGTATTTAGAGTAATGGATGGTAAGCCTGACGTCATTCATATACATCATGCGAGTTATAAATGGCCATTTATTAATTACGAACTAGATCGGCGGTTTGCTGCTAGTAGACCTCCAATCTTAGTTAGTGAACATGGTTTTCATGACTGGATGTTCTATGAACGAACCGAGGCTAGAAAAAATCTGATTAAAAAAGGTTTGCAAGAGTCCGATAATATAATTTATAACACGCAACAAACAAAAAATGAAGCAGAAAGAATATTTGGGGAAGAGACTACATCCGGGAAAATTTGGACAGGCATCAATGGAGTTGATATGACTCAATATAATCTCACGAATCCACAGAGGGCAAAGGAAAAAATCGGCGCTGATAAGAGCTCTAAACTCATATTATATGTTGGCAGATTAGAAAATAGAAAGGGGATTTCAGAATTTATTAAATCATTAAATCTCATATCTAACATGGACTTAGATGTGAGAATAATTGGGAAAGGAAATGATGATCGCATTTGGGACCAAGCTAATTCCGAAATTCAAAGAAAGATCACCCATGAAGAATATGTTGAAGATCTAAACAAATATTATACCGCTGCTAATATTTTTATTTCGCCAAGTTATCATGAGGATTTTGGGTTAACATTTATAGAATCTATGGCTTGTGGTACTCCTGTTGTAGGTACCACTGGAATCCCCACAGAAGTAATTCCACCTAATAATCAATTTGGATATCGAGCTCAAATAAAAGACTCCCAAGACCTGTCTAAAAAGATTCACAAAGCTCTGATGTCTGATTGGGATAATGAAGAGATTCGCAACCATGCGGAGCAGTTTTCTTGGGACAAGAAAATCTTAGAATATCATAATATCTTTAAAGAAGTAGCGCATTAAAATATTTGGTTAAAGTTTATTACTTAATTATCGTTGTAGTTGTTAATAATGTGTCTAACCATAATTGTATATGTACTTCGGTAGGTTCTTTGTTCATTCCCATTTTTATTACAATGACCAATGTATTCCGTACGCCAAATAAAGAAGGGAGTTGAGAAGACACTTGATAACCCTAAATTCGGAATTAGGGAGTTAAATAGAATTTTCTATTCCATAAAATCAGGTAGCCAATATAATAAAGAAGGTGCAAAAATAATTGAGGCCGATTGGGACACACTCATCATTTTAGATGCTTGTCGATATGATATGTTCGAAAAACAGTGTACACTAGAAGGTACACTCGAAAAAAAGGTGTCGCGGGGGTCACATACATCCCAGTTCCTCCAAGGTAATTTCGCAAATGAGACACTCCATGATACAGTATACACCACAGCTACTCCACAAATGGAAAAAAGATCTGAGTCAATAAATACTGAATTTCATTCTATTAACAATGTTTGGGATACAGATCGATGGGATAATAATATTGGCACTGTGCCTCCAAGTTCGATGAATATAGCTGCCTTAGAAGCTATTGAGCAGTTCCCGAACAAGCGACATATCATTCACTACATCCAACCTCACTTTCCGTTTGTTGGTTCTCAATTTGCTGAATTGGGTCAAGGAGTGGTGAATAATTCCGACGATACTGTCGATATGTGGGGTGAAATATTTGATGGAGTAGCAACGGTTAATAAAAATAAACTTTGGGATGCATATCGCCATAATCTTGATTTAGCTTTAGAATCAGTGGAAGAGTTACTAAAAGAGAACCTAGGAAAAGTTATCGTGACCTCTGATCATGGTAATATGATTGGTGAGAGATCGAAGCCAATTCCTATCAAAGAGTGGGGACACCCTCCAGGTATCTATACGAAGGAGTTAGTAACTGTACCGTGGCTAGAAATTGAATCAGAAGACCGCCGCAAGATTGTATCGGAAGAACCTGTTGATACGATCGATACACAAAATAATGTTGAAGAGCGGTTGGCTAATCTTGGCTATGTCTGAGAGATGTTATCAGTCGATCACATCATGTTATGAGTAGCTTCTGCTTGGAAGAGCTGTGCAAGCAACCCAAGCAGACAGTGAATTAGAGGAAGAGTATCTGATTAATTCTGTCGTTGGCTCTTACCGAACTGAGTGAAACACCACCCTGAGAATTACAGCATCCCACCGTACACTAGTTGCTATGCACAATCAAACAGCCTTCCACGGGATGCTACAGGGGATTGTTGAACTCGCATCAATAGTGTTGCGGCCAGAGCTACTCGATGTGGAGATCGAGCGGCAATGTAAGCGAGCGTAGGAAGAAGCACCCTGTCCAGATTGTGGGGGATAACCGTCCAGACTTGAGACGACAGTCTTCGGGTCTGGTGTTCAGCTGCCGACACGTGTTCACCTACACGCGCAACACACCTTTCGAAGGCTGAACGCTCACTCTCAGAGAGATTATCATCGCCTTCGTTCTGTATGCTGATACGCTACTTAGCATCAACTAAATTGCTCAGCTATTTGATTCTGTGTACGATAGTATTCACACAACCATTCGTGAGGTCGAAGCCGCCTTTGAGTGCGGCTTCTACCTCGTCTGGAACGCCTCCAAGAGGATGCTGACAGTCTGACTCAGATCGACGACGCCAGCAGTGTTCCGGCTACAGGGATAGATGCCGCCACGGGATGGCCTCTCCCGTGGTGGTTCAGATGAGTCGGGTCGATCACACTGGGAAGGCGCACCAGACGACACAATGACACTTGCTGGTGCTTGTTGAGATGTACTTATTCTATTCAGTTCTGTATAATAATTATTCTGAACAGACTTTGTAAAGTTTAAATCCGTCATTTGTGTATACTGTAGAAATACCTGATTGTCGCTGTAAGTAGTAGAAATCAGATTCATTATATCTAAATCCATTGTATAACGAAGTTTCACGTTCAAAGTCTCCAGCTCCAACTGCCAGATACTCTCGACTACATTTTGTATGGAGTGTCTGATTATAAAAATGATCACCGACTTGCTGATCAGTGTATCTTGGTGCTATTGGACCCGCTCCAGAAATGGCATAGTGATATCGGTATGGCCATGCACGGATACCAAGCATATTTTTGTGGTCAACACCTGTATCAAATACCATTTCGTAACCTGAGTATGTGGATTCTGTTACGTGTCTTGATTGCTGATAGGAGAGGGTGGTTGGAAGCGCCGTCAACAGCGAGGCAGAAAAAAGAAGGAAAATGAGAAACACGATCCCCCATTGTTTCAGAGTAGGAGCATTGGGGCCTGCAGTACGTGAAAGTAGCACAGCACCAATAATTGTCCCGGTTGTAAGCACGATACTTATATTTCGCAATAAGAATTTAAAATCCACGCCAATAACACTCATAAATATTAAAAATCCAAATATTGCAAAAGCGCCGAAAGTCATCCCTAAGACTTGGCTGGGGTAGTTATCTACCTGACTAGTGTGGTACAACTGAGATATGGAAATTATGAATGCAACAATAGATAAGATTGCGAACACTATTGCTACCGAAAATTCAATTATAATTAAATTGATAAATGATGTGCCAACAGATGAGGCTGAAGATGATGTCTGTGATGTAAAAGTAAATAGTGAGAATCCAACACTTGTCAGTGCGTTATATATGGTAGTAACAATTCCATGTATTGCAACTGAATAAAGTAACCGAGAAGCGAAAACAGCGGTTATTGTTAGGATAAATACTGAAGATGCAATATTCTGACTTTTATTATGATTACTTGTCATAAACTTGTATCCAGCAAAAAATATAGCTATAACGAAAGCAGTGAGGGGATGCCAGAAAACTAAGGATATTGCAAATATAGTTATTAGTAATTTACCTCTTAGGTAGTTCAGTTTATTAAAAATTATTATGATCATATATGTGCTGGCGAAAAAATATGCTGTCAGAGTAGCTGGATGTGGTACTAAAAGACTTGCTGGCGTTACTGGAATCATCATAGCTGCTGCAACTCCACCAAGTATCAAACCGTTCTGTCTCTCTGAAATATTACGGATAATTACTGCCATGGTTAATGTCCAGCAGATGACAACTGTTGGAGCTAGTAAAAGTAGTGACGCTCGGGGATTTAGATCAGTGACGTAATGAAGAAGTGCTGCGATAGAGTATGTGTTTGGATAGATGACTGAAATGAGACTAAAATCGGTCTGGAGAACTAATCGTAAACGCCCAAGATGTGTTAAAGGATCTGCGACTCCCCAATAAAAATATCCGCGCAAAAGAGGAATTAAATATATTAGTCCTGCAGATAAAATAACGAATGGAAGTAGGATATATTGATGTCTGAAATTCATTACATAATAAAGAAGTAGCGGAACTAGAATACATATGCCAATAGTAGCCCATAACAAAAATGGAGTATCATTATAAATACTTAATTCATAGGCTTGAGCAGGATTCTGATGCGCTGTATAGATTGCGCTAGATATAGAGAAGAGTACAATTGACACTAAAAATTTAGAGATAGCGTTTGTATTTCTATGAAACTTCATGGAATTTATAATCAATCAAGCAGGTGCATCTAATAAGTGAATTTTGATCGGTGATAAAACGCTTGATAAGTACATAATGATTCTCTATCTATATTAGGTGATGCTGAGATAAATCTATTCTTGTGAATCTACGGGTATCTCTGCATAGTAGTTTTCATATCCTCTAGAATTAAAAATCAATCGTAGACTTTCGACTAACTGGGTTGCAGACACTCTGAGTGAGTATTTCATTCTTGCATGAGATTTATTTATTCCTACAAGATAATATAAAATTATCAGGGCTAAATACCTAATACCGTTCAAAGATATCCGAGATTTTCAAGACGCTCCTTCTGATTTGTCTTCTCTTTTAATGTATATTGTTCTTCTGGTTCTTTGGTTTCATTGTCGGTGGCTACTGCCTCTGCCCATGGCACTCGTTTTAATGCCGGGTGAGGAACTCCTTCGAAGTGTCCGTATTGTCCAAGTTCTCCTATCAGTTCACCATGGTCTGCCGTTATAATGGCCTTTCCAGCATCGTGATTATTTAGGAAGACACGTACTTGCTTCAATACACAGCGTAAATTCTCTATATACATCTCCCAAAGGTCTTCCTTACCAATCTTACCCTTTTGAGCAGCTCCATATGGATCATACTGAAGCTCGCTCATGCTACCTCCTTCTATGAGATCATAAATAAATGGACGATGCGGCTGGAAATAGTGTACAATAAGACGATTAAAATTTTTGCGGCCAGCTATAATCCCCCGGTCAGTAATATAATTAGGATCTTGCACATCCATATCATCAAATGGGCGCTCATGTTGTTGAGTTAATTCAAGATAGCCTAAACTATCTTCAGTCACAGTTGACCAGTTAGCAAAAAGGAACGGCACAGGATATATTGGAGGATGGTTATTATTCCGCAATACTTCTACTGCAAAAGGATTTGATGAAATAAGGGCAGTGTCTGATATCTCACTCTCATATTTTTTTCTAAAGGTATTTGCATACCACTCATGTGAACTACTACCAACTGACCAGATACTATCTACATTTTTGATGTAATCGAAATCTGTAGCAATTTCTTTTAAAGCATCAAGGCGACAGGCATCAAGAATTATTAGTGTATCCCAATCCATTGAAAAAACGTTTGTTCCTATCGGATATCTTGATGTGGCAGAAAGCCATGCACCATTGTAGGCGTAATCTAACTGTTCGAGAGCCCCTCTAGTGTCGCGTGATTGAATTGCAGAACCCAAGCTAGAAAGCCATTGCTTAAACGACATTCCTGATTCATTTGGTGTTACCTACGGTAATAAGTTATCTGATTCGCCACTATTACTCGCCGTTCTAAGTGCCACTATTTGGATTGTATGACTTCATAAGCTTAAAAACGTGTAAATTTTACGCCCCAATCCAAGCAGATATAACCAGAATTATATCACCATCCTCAGATGAACCAACAATGGGTGACAAAGTATGTTGAAACAGAATTTGACTAATCTTATTTCTATTAGCTTTATTGGCGGTATGCTTGGGAGTGCACTTCAGTACCTTCTTTATCTTATCGTTGGCCGCAACCTCGGTTCAGCTGCTCTTGGTCTATTCACTTTCGGAATTGTTGTCTTGAACGTTGGCACTCTATTCTCTAAAGTTGGTATGGATAAGGCAATGCGGAAATTCATTCCAATATATCAAGAAAATAATCAAAAAAACAAACTCTCTGGTTTATTAATATTTGGTTTAATTATTCCATTCTGTATGGGTATTGGTCTCGTAATCGTGTTGTATTTAAATTCTGATTTAATTAACAGTTATCTGTCGGTATCTTTCGTGTCCACAACTAAATTATTTTTATTTGGGATTCCCTTCATGGCAATTATGACTGTCGGGCGTGCAGCAACAACTGGATTTTTGCGAACACGATATGCAGTATATATCAAGGATTTCGGTCAAAGTGGGTCAGCTATAGTATTTGTTCTTATTGGTAGTCTTATTGTTGGTACTACAAGAGCAGCAGTAATTGGATATACATTCTCGTTAGTGCTTTCAGCTATGCTTGCTTTGTATTATTTATATCAATTAGGTGGATTTAACGGTTTTCACAAATTTGAAATTGACACCAAGCAGATCTTAACCTACTCATTACCTCTAACAGCTGCTGCAGTATCTCAATATCTTACATCTTGGACTGATGTACTAATGTTAGGTACTTTCACAACAGAATCAGCTGTAGGACGATACCAAGCAGCCTTTCAAACAGCAATGATTCTTGGATTCTTACTATCGGCTGCTAATTCTATTTTTCCTTCACTGGCATCTAACCTTTATGATGCAGGAAAAACCCATGAGCTTCGTGATGTTTACTCTATTCTAACAAAATGGATTACTTACTTAACAGTACTTGGCTATACTTTTGTGATACTATATACCAGTGAAATCTTGTTTTTGTTTGGATCTGAATTTGTTGCTGCCGAGACTGTTCTTATTATTTTAGCTGGGGTTTTTGTTATATCGACTATGGTTGGGCCCGCAGGATATCTTCTGATGATGGCAGACTATGAAAAAGTAGAATTAATAAATACACTTATTTCTGGGACATTGAACATTATTCTTAATTTTATACTAATACAAAGGTTTGGTATCTTGGGTGCCGCTATCGCAACCGGACTTTCATTGGTATTCCAGAATCTTCTTCGACTTAGTGAAATATATTGGTATTTTGGGATTTATCCCGAAATAAAAAATTATTGGAAAGGAGGTATCGCAATCGTAGTTTCAGTACCAGTTATGATCGTATGTCAATATTTCATTTCAAACTATATTGTACTATTGATTACCAGCGGAATGATGGGTTTGATAACATTTGCCCTCGTCACTACTTTACTTGGTATTGATAATAAAGATAAAATATTGGTAGAAAAAATCTCGTAATATTGAATATCTCTCCCTAATACTGAGGGTATCATAGAACTCTTCTCACACCGTGATGATCGTGCTTCCTAGATTGTCTCCGCGTTCGTAGTTGGTGATCGATGAAAAAATGATCGACCGCGTCTCTTGACGCCGGTCAATCGAACTTACAGCTCAGCCAGACAATCATGTTCCGAAGCTCCCGCTCAACGAGACAAATGCCGTAGATGTCTTTATAATAGCAATGGAGAAAGCCGCGTATCAGCTCTAGTGGTTCGTGTTCTCGTGTTCGCCCCGGTAGAGACGGGGCGAACCGTCGAACTCTTCGAGAAACTTGAGGGAGAGGTGTTCAAACAACACCAACGTCTCTGTCTCCGCGACATTGAAGAACGATCCTACCGAAGAATAATCTTGCAGGGTCGCTGGACTCATACCACCTCAGCGTTCACCCTGCTCTTTGGTATGCTAATTATTCTATAATACCCTCTAATACTAGCTATAATCAGTTGATCACATCACACTGACCAGAGGTCAGAGTTGATGAGGGGATCGAGCGGACAGATGCTGATTCAGTTCGTCCACTGCACGATTCGGAGATACCGGTCCTTTGTGTGGTCGCTGTCGGCGACGATCTGCCGCCGACACGACGGTGTTGCTACTGGTTAACTCTCCTTTACTTGTCGAGGCTATCGCTTGAACCGGTCGTCTGGGGGCTTGTTGGCTAGAACTGCTCTTCGAACATTGAATGCTTCCCAGACAGCGCGGATGAGCATCTCACAGAACTCAGCGAACGGTCACTTCCAGAGGCGACGCCCGCCACAGCAGGTCGTCACTACAAATTCCTAGTGAACGTATCGCCAGACGTTCTGTAGAAGGAGACTCGTCACAAACCCTGCCGAAATTCACTCCGCCTCATTCTTCAGTCTTAACTAAACACGACCGTTCAATGAGACCAAACGCTTTTATTAATTTGATAGCATCTATCTTTGTATGGAAAACCAACGGATTCTTATTACAGGTGGTGCTGGATTTATTGGTTCAAATTTGGCTAATAAACTTAGCAAAAAAAATAATGTGATAGTTGTCGACAACGAGTATCTTGGTATAGAGTCGAATCTCGATGAAAGTATCGAATTCGTCAATACAAGCGTCACCGAAGATGATCTACCGACGGACGTTGATATTGTGTATCATCTCGCTGCATTGTCTTCGTACGCTATGCATGAAAAGAATCCTCAAAAAGGAGCTCGTGTAAACGTTGAAGGCTTCGTCAATATTGTTGAACAGGCCCGACAAGATGGATGTGATACTGTAGTGTATGCGTCAACATCTTCTATATATGGTAATCAGACAGATCCCTCACCGGAAGACATGCCTGTTAAAACGAATACAGGATATGAAGCATCAAAACTTGCCCGCGAAAGGTATGCAGAGTATTTTTCAAATCATTATGAAATTACGTTAGCGGGAATGCGGTTCTTTTCTGTTTATCAAGGCTATGGTGGATCAGAAGAACATAAAGGAGAATATGCGAATGTGATTGCACAGTTCGCTGAAAAGATTGCTGCTGGTAAATCTCCAGTTTTATACGGAGATGGCACTCAAACGCGTGATTTCACACATGTGTCGGATATCGTTCGAGGTTTAGTATTAGCGGGAGAGCATGAACTTGACGGAATATACAATCTTGGAACCAGCAAAAGCTATAATTTTAATACTGTGGTTGAGATGCTTAACGAAGAACTTAACACGAATGTTAAACCAAAATATATCGAGAATCCAATTCCAGAGTCCGTATATGTACATGATACCTGTGCAAATTACTCAAAAATGAAAAATGAGACTGGTTGGGAACCAAGAATCAGTTTCGATGAAGGAATCAAACGGGTCTGCCAACAATATCAGTGATAAACTAAGTTAAATTTTGGTTACAGAATGATTATTTTTGTCTAAGAATATCAGAATACCGGATAGTGATTAAACAGAATAACAACCATTTGAATGAGCTATCCACGAGTCGGTGACTCGAGTCGACTACTCACTGTTGACCCACTACCAGATCCACATAGACCATTAAAAACAACATTGCTTATATCGTATTCATAAACTCAGGATTCAGTCGGTCGGTGTCGACCGTCGAAAGCGCCGTCGAGACGTATGCCGCAAGGATCTCGAACAGGTTGATATGTTTCTCGTCGACCTCCTCGATATCGTAGTACACCGCGACGAGAACGGTAGTTGCGTCGCTAGCCGGAATCCGAATCGCTATTGTCTTGCCCGGCTGGTCATTCCGGATTCGGTCGAACCCTGCGGTCTCCATTACGGTCTAGAGAGATTCAGCTTCACTCAGATCCGCTATGGCCCGTTCGAGAGTATCACCGGAATCGACGTCCAGTAGCGTCACGTCGACCATATACTTCTCTTCGACGCAATCTGACACGTCGTCGAACACGTAGACCAGAATCTCAACACCTACAACCTTGGCACTCGGACGACGACCTCGGTCACAGCGATTGCGGATCTCAGCAGCGAGGAGATGG
>Ga0208135_100784_pt1 | contig 16102 bp, 23 predicted proteins | sample AntDeeMetag02WF5_FD_184757 | JGI IMG/M metagenome (GOLD analysis project Ga0208135, IMG submission 184757) | Saline lake microbial communities from Deep Lake, Antarctica - Antarctic Deep Lake Metagenome 02WF5 (SPAdes) (version 2) | ecosystem: Environmental > Aquatic > Non-marine Saline and...
AAGGAGAATGCGGTCTGGATCATTATGAGGTGAGGCGCTGGGAAAACTGGCACCGTCATATCACCTTGTCGCTATTGGCCCAAGCATTATTGGTGTCGATTCGACAGGCGTGTTCACATCAAAAAAAACTGTATTTGACAAGATTCAATGGACACTCCCCGAACTTCGGCGGCTAATAGCGCGATGGCTATGGCAAGGAAAACAGACCTTATCCCATGCGCTTCACTGGTCGAGTTGGCGAAGAAAACACCAGTATCGGGCTTGGCAGTGCCACTGTCGGCAGCAGCAAGCTCGATTGGTGATGGATAAGCAACTGCCGTAATAGTTACGGCAGTAGTACTAGGTCCCACCCAAAGGTCAACGACGCTGCGGTGTATAGCGTCGTTCTTGCCGTTATTTGTAGATTTTTGCAAAGGAGCTTGACCTTAAAGTTGACTTTAAGGTTATCGTGCATAGTGCATCATCCAATACCAAATACGAGGAGAGAGCGATGACACTACAGCTTGGAGAAATAGCCCCCGACTTCACGGTCGAATCCACGGAAGGCGCACTCAGTTTCCATCAGTGGCTTGGTGACAGCTGGGCCGTCCTGTTCTCGCACCCCGCCGACTACACGCCTGTCTGCACGACAGAGCTCGGCGCTTTTGCCAAGCGCAAGGATGAGTTCGCCAAGCGCGGCGTCAAATTGATTGGCGTATCCGTCGATCCGCTCGATTCCCATAACGGCTGGGCCGGGGATATCGAGAAAACCCAGGGCGCAGCACTGAACTATCCCCTGCTAGCAGACGAAGATCAGGTAGTGGCGGGCCTTTACGGCATGATTCATCCAAAGGCCGACCCCAAGGTCACTGTACGTACCGTTTTCATCATCGACCCCGACAAGAAGATTCGCCTCACCTTGACCTATCCACCCAGCACCGGGCGTAACGTCGACGAGATTCTGCGTGTTATCGATTCGCTGCAATTGACTGACAAGCACAAGGTGGCCACACCCGTTGATTGGCAGAGTGGCGATGACGTCATCATTGTCCCTTCGTTATCGAACAAAGAAGCCAAAGAGCGCTTTCCCGATGGATGGGATGAGCAAACACCCTATTTGCGTGTGATACGCCAACCCCGATAATCGTCACGCTAACAATCGATATAGGCGGCTCGGTCAATCCGGGTCGGCTATCGATCATAGCAACTGTTCCGCTGAGGTCATGCAAATGAAGTCATTAAGTATTGGCGAGTTAGCCGAGTTGTGTGGCGTTGCCAGTCAATCGATTCGGTATTACGAGCAGGAAAAGCTCATGCCCAAGCCCCAGCGAACGGAATCGAACTATCGTCGCTATCCCGAAGAGGCGGTTGCCAGACTGCAGTTTATCATTCATGCCAAGCAATGGGGCTTTACGCTCGATGAGATTCGGGAGCTTTTAATATTGCAGGATGCCAATGGCGATCGTGCCCAAGCGAAACGGATTGCCGAAGAAAAATTATTAAAGATTCGAGAACAGATAAAACATCTCTCCCGGATTGAGGCTGTATTGTCGGAGACTCTTTCTCAATGCACGGGAGAGGGCCCAATGAAAGAAGGCTGTCCCATTGTCGAAGCGATTGCCGACGAAAAAGTAAATAACGAACACCAAGACCGCTATCGTATCAACGCGTGACGGCAATGATAAGTGACTGGGCGGTTAAGGCTAGGCCGCAAGAGGTATGTCATGACAGAAAATATTGATATCCAGATACGTGGCATGTCTTGTGCCTCCTGTGTCGGTCGTGTGGAACGTGCTCTCAGGAAGCAGCCTGGCATTACTGACGCTCAGGTAAACCTTGCTACGGAAAAGGCCACAGTAGTGCTAGAGGATCGCGCCGATCCTACCCGACTAATCGAAGCGATCGATGAGGCCGGCTATCAGGCCGTGGTGGAAACTGCCGAAATTCCTGTCATCGGGATGACCTGTGGCTCCTGCGTCTCGAGGGTAGAGCGATCGATCGAGAAACTGCCGGGTATTCTCCAGGCCAGCGTCAATCTCACGACGCAGAAAGCGTTCGTCCGGTTTCTGCCCGCCGCCGTGTCATTGCCTCGCATTCACCATGCAATCAAGGACGCGGGCTACGAGCCGCAGGACAGTACTGATGAGGGTGCCCAAGCGGAGCGTGAGGACCGCGAGGGTATTCAGCTTCGCAACAAAGTTATTCTTGCAGCGGCGTTCACGATTCCCGTGGTGTTTATCGCCATGGGCAAAATGATCCCGACCCTGGAGGCGCTGTTTACGAGTTTTATGTCACACAGGGGCTGGATGGGCGTCGAGTGGTTGCTGACCACCCCCGTTCTGTTCTATGCCGGGGCACGCTTCTATCGCGCTGGTTATGCCGAGCTCAGACATGCCAACCCGGGAATGAACAGCTTGGTCATGATCGGCTCGAGCGCCGCCTATTTCTATTCGGTTGCCGCGTTGTTGGTACCCGGTTTCTTTCCAGCGGGTACCGCCGAGAGTTATTTCGAGGCGGCGGCGGTGATAGTCACGCTCATCCTACTGGGACGTTACTTCGAGCACATTGCCAAGGGCCGTACCTCCGAAGCGATAAAAAAGCTGTTACAGCTGCAAGCGAAAACGGCCCGTGTCGTGCGCGATGGCGAAACGGTCGAGGTACCGATCGATGCTGTCGTGGCGGGAGAGCGTATTCTGGTTCGCCCGGGGGAGCGTATCCCGGTCGATGGCGTGGTCGAGGAAGGCCTCTCCTACGTCGACGAATCGATGATCAGCGGCGAACCGGTTCCGGTTGCCAAGCAGAAGGATGCCGAACTCGTCGGCGGCACGATCAACCAGAATGGTGCGCTCACCTTTCGTGCCACGCGCGTCGGTGCAGAGACAGTGCTGTCACAGATCATCAAGATGGTGGAATCGGCGCAGGCCGAGAAGCCGCCGATTCAGCAACTTGCCGATAGGATCGCTGGCGTGTTCGTGCCGGTGGTCATCGTCATCGCCGCAATCACGTTTGGCGTATGGCTCGGTTTCGGGCCGGAGCCGGCGCTGTCCTTCGCCTTTGTGACCACGGTCAGTGTGCTGTTGATCGCCTGCCCCTGCGCCATGGGCCTGGCCACGCCGACTGCCATCATGGTAGGCACCGGCAAGGGTGCCGAGATGGGCGTGCTGTTCCGCAAGGGTGCCGCGCTCGAGACGCTGGCCAAGATGAATACGGTGGTGCTGGATAAGACCGGCACGTTGACTCAGGGGCGCCCCGAGTTGACCGACTTCGATGTGATCGAGGGCGTAGAGAGCGAGATGCTTCAGTGGGTGGCAGCGGTCGAGGCGCAAAGCGAGCATCCGATTGCTGATGCCATTGTTCGTGATGCCAAGCGTCGGGGGCTCGATCTACCGCGTGTCAGTCATTTCAAGGCGGAGCCGGGTTATGGCATCGAAGCCGACGTCGCCGGTCATCGGCTGAATGTGGGGGCCGATCGCTACATGCGTCTACTCGGTATCGAGTTGGGCGAAGTGGAGGCGCGCGCCAAGGCGCTCGCTGAAGAAGCCAAGAGCCCACTGTATGCCGCAGTAGATGGCAAGCTGTCGGCAGTGATCGCGGTCGCGGATCCTCTCAAGGAGGGCTCTGTCGAGGCTATCTCGTTACTCAAGCAGTTGGGACTGGAAGTGGCCATGCTCACGGGTGATAACCGCGCCACGGCCGAGGCCATCGCCAGGCAGGTGGGTATCCAACGGGTGCTTGCCGAGGTGCTGCCGGACCAGAAAGCTGCCGAGATCAGGCGGTTGCAGGCCGAGGGCCGCCGTGTCGCGTTCGTGGGTGACGGTATCAACGACGCCCCGGCGTTGGCGCAGGCGGACGTCGGCATCGCCATCGGTACCGGAACGGATATCGCGATCGAAGCCGGTGATGTCGTGCTCATGCGTGGTGACCTCAGGGGGATCGTCAATGCCATGGCGCTTTCCAAGCGTACCCGAAAGACCATTCTCACTAATTTCGCGTGGGCCTATGGCTACAACATGGCGTTGATCCCTGTTGCCGCTGGGGTGTTATTCCCGTTTACCGGCTTCTTGCTCAACCCGATGCTGGCTGCCGGGGCCATGAGCCTGTCGAGTATCTTCGTGCTGACCAATTCGCTGCGCTTGCGCCGATTTCAACCCGATATGGGTGAGCCCGCGTCACGGGCCACCGGCGACCCTGTTACTGGCCAAGCCCACCATGCCTGAACGGTATAAAATGTTATTGAAAAGGACATTGCGATGATGGGAAACGAAGCGTGCACATGGGGGATGGCGGGAATGGGGTTAGTAGGCGTTCTAGTCGTCATGGCCCTGGTGCTTGGTGTGGCGGCGCTCGCCAAATATCTGTTCTTTAATAAGCAACATGAGAAATGAGACGAATGTTGAACCGCGTTATTTCGTTAGCCTGGCGAGAAGCGTCGGCATACATTACGAGACAAGCATGACAGGAAAGACGGGGGCAAAGCCCAAGCTCTTGATGAGTATCGCCGTAGTGCTGGGTTTGGCAGTTCTTTATTGGTTCCTGCTGGAGAGCGGTGCCTTAGCGACGCTTACCCATAAGGCCGCCTTGCGGGAGTGGGTCGACCAGCTGGGTATCTGGGGGCCACTGGCCATCATCGCTCTGATGGTCGCGGCTATCGTCATGAGCCCGATACCCAGCGGGCCGATCGCCATGGTGGCCGGGGCAACGTACGGCCCCCTCTTGGGAACGGTCTACATCGTTATCGGTGCCGAGGCCGGCGCGTTGATTGCCTTCTGCCTTGCACGCGTCCTTGGCTTCGAAGTCATGCAGCGTTGGTCGCGTATACGCCCAATGCTGACCTGGTTAGGAAAGGATCGCTCCCAAGTCGGATTAATGGCCATCGTCTTTGTATCGCGCTTGGTGCCGTTTATTTCATTTGATGCGGTTAGCTATGCGGCGGGCCTCACGCCGCTGGCGTTCTGGCGTTTCCTGGTTGCCACGCTGGCCGGGGTGGTGCCGACGGCGTACCTGATCGCACGATTTGGCGAAGTACTGGTTACCGCAGACTCCAGAGGTTTGGCGGTTGCCCTGGTGCTTATAAGCGGAATCACCCTGGTGCCGATATTGGCAAAGCTGGTGTGGGTCTGGCATCGACGGCGAAATAGCAGCTCAAAGTAATAGGTTGAAAAAGCGGCACCTATTTCTGGTGCCATCGGCGACGATTGAGCATCGTCAAGGCCCGGCTATCCCATGTCCATGACACTCTCGAGGCTTGTACGTGAAACGACGACTATTACTGTTTTTGCCCTTGCTGGCTTTCCTGGGGTTGAGTTTCTTCCTCTATCGTGGTTTGGCATTGGACCCCACCGCCCGGGATTCGGCGTTGCTGGCCCGCCAGTTTCCGGCGTTTTCGCTGTCGACACTGGAGGATCCTCGAGCACGTGTCGATGAGTCGCTACTGCATGGGCAGGTCACACTGGTCAATATCTGGGCCGAGTGGTGTCCGACCTGCAAGGCAGAAATGCCCCAGTTACTGGAGCTCGCCGAGCGCGGCGTACGGCTGATTGGTGTGGATTATAAAGACACGCGTAAGAAGGGACGCCAATTCCTGGAAGAGTTCGGTAACCCTTTCGACGTCAACATCTTCGATCCTAACGGCGACCTGGGCTTCGAGCTCGGCGTATATGGAGTGCCGGAAACCTTCCTCGTCGATGCCGATGGCATCATCCGCTATAAGCACACCGGCTATATCAATTCCAAGGATGTCGAGCGGGTAATTCGTGAGGTGGAAAAATGGCGCTGATGACGTAAGCGTACTGAAAGCTACTACGAGAAGATCGTTCATTAGGCTGACGAAATAGTAAGGAATAACCATGCTTCAATATCCCCAAGTCGACCCTATAGCCATCGCTATAGGGCCTATTCAGGTCCACTGGTATGGGCTCATGTATGTGGTCGGCTTGTTCGCCGCCTGGTGGCTGGGCCGTCGACGCGCCCATCGCCTGGGCTTGAGTCACGACGATATCGGTGACCTGATCTTTTACGCTGCCTTGGGCGTTATATTGGGTGGTCGCATTGGCTATGTATTGTTCTATGGTTTCGATAAATGGCTAGCCAACCCCTTATGGCTGTTCAAGGTCTGGGAAGGAGGCATGAGCTTCCATGGCGGGTTGGCCGGCGTGCTGATTGCGGCCTGGCTGTTTGCCCACAAGCATCGCCTGGCTTTTTTTCAGCTTACCGATTTCATCGCTCCGCTGGTGCCGATCGGCTTGGGTGCCGGGCGGCTTGGCAATTTCATCAATCATGAATTGCCGGGGCGTGTCAGCGATGTGCCTTGGGCCATGGTATTTCCATCCATGATGGGGGTGGGACCAGAGCCACGTCATCCCTCGGCACTCTACGAGTTCGCCCTAGAAGGTGTCGTCATGTTCGCTGTGCTGTGGTGGTTCTCGAGCCGGTCGCGCCAACGAGGCATGACCTCCGGCCTGTTCCTGATGCTCTATGGTGTCTTCCGTTTCGCCGTAGAGTTCGTGCGCCGCCCTGATCCTCAGTTGGGCTTTATCGCTTTCGACTGGTTGACCATGGGTCAATTGCTGACGCTGCCTATGGTCGTGGGCGGTATCGTCCTGATTGCCTGGTCGCGGCGGCAGCCAGTGGATGACGCGAAAGCGGCGGTGGCCTCATGAAAACGTCTTTCGCTTTTCTCCTGGTTCTGCTGCTCGTTGCCACGCCGGTATCGGCCCGTGGAGAACTTCCCACGGGCCGTGACAAGAGCAGTCCCTTCAGTGACCCGCTTCAGGGGAGGTTCCTGCCGGCTAAAGAAGCCTTCCAGGCCAGCGCCTGGCGAGACGATGAACGGCTATATGTCGGCTTCATCAATGCTGAAGGCTATTACCTCCACCGCCACCAATTCGCACTGGCCAGTCGCTCCCCGAGTGTTAGCTTCGGTGAGTTGGCATTGCCACCCGGTGAACGCATGGTGCATGCGTCTCTGGGGGAGATTCAGGTGTTCTATGACCAGGTGGTATTCAGTGCGCCCATCGAAGCGTTCGAATCCGCTACCAAGCCGTTGGCCATCACGGTGACTTTTCAGGGCTGTTCCGATCAGGGACTTTGCTATCCGCCCGAACAGATCGAGCTCGAAGGGTAATCCCCCGAGACCTGGGGCTAATCGAAGACAACCTCAGCAGATGCCACAGTTAACCTGCAGTATTTTCAACCGCCCGCCCGAGCCGCCCCAGCGAGGGTCCAGCTTAATGATCAAGACATCAGAAGGAATCCGGCATGAATGGATCAATCGAGCACTCTGGCTTCTGGGGCATGGCAATCATCATGATCGTCATCGTATCCTGGCTGTTCTATCGCTATTTTGCGCCGAGAGGCTGGCGCGAATGGGCCGGCGCCGGTGTGGTTCAGGCGTTCATCATCGCGCTGTATGCCGAGATGTACGGCTTTCCGCTCACGATTTATCTGCTGGTACGGTTCTTCGGCCTGGACGGCGCTTATGTCAACGCCAACCTCTGGTCCACGCTGTTCGACCTTGGCGATACGCCCATGCTGATCTCGATGTTGCTCGGGTACGCCCTGTCGTTCGTCGGTATCGGCCTTTTCATCCAAGGGTGGCGCGAACTGTACCGCGCCCACCGGCAGGGTCGGCTGGCGATCGATGGACTGTATGGTCTGGTCAGGCATCCCCAGTACACGGGGCTTTTCATTGTCCTCTTTGGCGAGGGCGTGGTGCACTGGCCGACGATTTTCTCGGTTGGCCTGTTTCCAATCATCGTGCTCGTCTTCGTCCTGCTGGCGCGCCGGGAGGAGCGGCAGATGGTCGAGCGATTCGGCGACGCGTACCGCGAATATCAGCAGCGCGTGCCGATGCTGATGCCGCGTTTGGCTACAGTGGTGAAGCATACCCGAACAAACGGACATCAAAAATAAAGAACCCCGCGGCAAGCCGCGGGGTATTTCAGAACAGTCCGAGTTGATGGTCTGAATTCGATCAGTTCGCCGCACGCGATATCGGCCGCGAGCTCAAGGGCATGTCCGACCGACTCGATGCGTATCCCGCGTTGCTCGATTTCGTGGCCGCGGACCTGGGATCCGATGCGGCGAGCGGCCGGTGCGGGCTGACCGCCGAGTCGGCGCTGCGCTGTGCGCTGCTCAAGCAGTACCGGCAATTGAGCTACGAGGAGCTGGCGTTTCATCTGCTGGACTCCGCCTCGTTCCAGGCGTTTGCGCGCCTGCCCGTGGACTGGACACCCAAAAAAGCGGCCTTGCAGGCGAATATCGCCGCGATTACCGACACGACCTGGCACGCCATCAATACCCAATTGCTGGGTGCAGCCAGCGAGGCGGGCGTGGAACGCGGGACGATGTGGCGTCTGGACAGCACGGTCATCGATAGTCCGATTCACGATCCCAGTGACAGCAGCCTGCTGCTGGATAGTGTGCGGGTCATGGTGCGCCTGCTGACGGCAGGTGAGACGTTGCCCGGCGCGCCGGTCTTGCATTGGCACAACCACAGGCGGCGCGCAAAAAAAGCGCGCCCGGGCGATTCGTTACACCCGGGACAAAGACAAGAAACGGGCGCTGTATCGCGGATCGGGTCGAAGTAACTGTCGTCATCGAAGACGGCAACCCCGCCGATGCCGAGCGTTTCATGCCGATGCTGCAACGCCATATCGCCTGCTTTGGCCGCGTGCCGCCGCAGGTGGCCGCCGATGGCGGCTATGCCTCGCGCGCGAATCTGGCGGCCGCCCAGCGCGCCGGCGTTAAAGACGTCGCGTTCCACAAAAAGCGCGGACTGACCGTCGACGCCATGGCGGCCAGTCCGTGGGTGTATCGCAAACTGCGCAACTTCCGGGCTGGGATCGAGGCCGGCATTTCATGCCTGAAGCGTGCCTATGGCTTGGCCCGCTGTACCTGGAAAAGCCTCGCACATTTCAAGGCCTACGTGTGGGCGTCGGTGGTCGCTCATAATCTGGCGCTGTTGGCACGCCTCGAACCCACGTAACGCGCACAAAACCCTGTCGATCACGCGCCGAATGCCGCCGGCGCGGATGACGTGTGCCTGGCATTCGCCAAAAAAGAGGCAAAATCGCGACGCGCTTCACTACGCCCACAAGATTGGCTTTTGTGCGCCTCGGCCGAGCGCTATGCTGCGGCTATTCCATGCTGGAAAGGGGCATTTCTGGACGGACACTACTTAGCTTCCTCTGACTGTGAAACGCTTACCTGGTTGTACAAAGCCTGGTGGCCCATGAGCCGATCGTAAAACGTAGCCGGTGGCTTAGGCGGAACCTCGAACGGCTGACTCATAAGCAATATAGATTCAGGCATGTGATTGGGATTTTCTACCATGCGCTTGAGACCAGCATAATCGATGAGAAATTCTTGTCCCTTAACGGCGGTGGTCGCAGTATCAAATGCTTTCGTGACTGTGCTTTCATCTCCTCTGGGGTCGCTTCCGGCACCGGATAAACCTGCGCTAGCAGCATATCCTGCTGTGTCCAACCCTGCTTGAGCGGCTGGTTGATTAGGCGAACGGGCGTATCGACGGGAACGCGGTAGATTAGATCCTCGATATCGTCCGGCAGCATGCGAATACAGCCATGCGAGACGCGCATGCCGACCCCTTGAGGGCGGTTGGTGCCATGAATCAGATACCCGGGAATATCCAGAATCATGGCGTAGTCGCCCAGCGGGTTGTCGGGGCCGGGGGGCACGGTTCTCGGCAGGTCAATACCGCGTTCCGCATATTCCTTGACGATGCCCCCAGGAGGGTACCAAGCGGGGTTTTCTACCTTGGCAGTGATTCGGGTCGTGCCAAGCGGCGTCTGCCAATCCAGACGTCCTATACCGATGGGGTAGGTTTCGACGCGTGGTGTTTCGCCCCTCTTTGCGGGTGGATAATAGTAAAGCCGCAACTCGGCGATATTGATCACGATGCCGCTGGCCGACTGCAGCAGCCGATCGAGCTCGGCGAAGTGCTCTCGGACGTGGCCCACCATCTGGCCTTTGATATCGTTGAGCTGGGCCTTGATGGCGGCGTTGCTGATCATTGCGTTTGCCGTCTGGCAACTCTTGCATCTGCAATTCATGACCGGCATGGACGATATGGCCGGTATGACGCCGTCGCATCACGGCGAGTACAGCCTGTGACAGTAGTCGGTTGCGCCGATCCAAACGCTTCGATCAGCTCCGAGAGACTGAAAGCCTCGGGAGTGCCACTGCGCATGGCGCTGTCGAGCCATGTCGCTATCGCCTGGAGTTCTTGAATCCGTGAGCGAATGCGTGGTGCTCGATCGGCCAGCGGGGCGCATGTATCGAGGGCTGGAGCGGAGTCTTGCTCTGCCAAAGACAGCATCAGGTTGATTTCTTTCAGATTTATCCCCAGAGAGCGCAAGCTATCTATGAGGCGCAGACGACCCAACGCCTCCGTGTCATAGAGCTGATAACCGTTTCGCGGATCTCGGCGCGGTCGTAACAAGCCTTCCCGAGTGTAGTGGCGTACCGTTTCCGCGGTTACTCCGCCAGCCCGGGCCAGTTCGATGACTCGCATATATCCCTCCTCTCCCAGGTTTCTAGGAGGAGTCTACAACCGCAGGGCAGCCCAAGGGTCAAGGCCCCTGGCGGTAACCCCACCTTTGGGATGGGGTTCCAAAAAGAGGGCTTGACCTTGAAGTAGGCTTCAAGGATATCTTTTCGTCAAGCAGCCTCGCTGCCGGGTGGAAATCGAAGCCATGCCATCAGCCATGCTGGTGGAAAGGTAATTCCCAGGAAGATAAAGGAGAGTGTCATGCGGAAACGTCGTAATACGATCTTGACTGCCGCCATCATCGTTGCCAGTAGCTTCGGGGCCGGCTCGCTCCTCGCGCAGGAAGAGAATCAGCAGGAGCCAAGGGAAGGCCAGGGCATGCATGGCGACATGATGCAGGAAGGTGGCATGCAGGGCATGATGGCTGAAATGAATGCCATGATGGAAAAATGTAATGGCATGATGGAAAACATGCAACAGGGCCATGAAATCGACAGTAACACCTGACGTGAGATGTGCAGCGGCTGCTCCGTACAGGAGCAGCCGCGTTACGGTTTTGATGATGCGAGCGGAGGACGACATTTGAGTAAAAGCATATATGCTCCGCTAGCCATTCTGTTGCTGGTGACAAGCGCTCCGACCTTCGCTCATTCCTTCGAAGAGACCGAGGAGACGTTGCAGGAACGGGAGCGCTACGCCCAGTTCGTCGACCAGCCAGCCCCGGCATTTTCCCTTACCGATGTTAGCGACAATGTCGTCTCTTCCTCCGACTTGGAAGATAACGTCGTGGTGCTCAATTTCATCTACACCCGCTGTCAGGAAGCCTGCCCAGTGCATATGAACCTGATTGCAGAGGTGCAGGAGCAAGTCAGCGACGCGGGCCTGGGTGACGAGGTCGAGTTCATTACTATCGCCACCGATAGCGAAGACATCGTTGGCACGCGCGACAATATGCGGGACTACGGCAGGAATTTCGATCTGGATCCCGCCAACTGGCGCTTTCTTTATCGGAGCGAAAACGAACCCGCCGACACCACACGCCAATTGGCGAAAGCCTATGGCCTCAGATTCGACGACGTGGCCGAGGGTGTCCAGGTTCATGGCGTCGTAACCCATGTTATCGATCAGTCGGGACGCATGCGCGCTCGCTTTCATGGTCTTGAGTTCGCGCCAGAGCACCTGGTGTCTTATGTGCAGGTGTTGGTGAAAGGCCCCGAGACCTTTCACGATAGCCTCTGGGGTCGTATCCATAACTATTTTGCGAAGACTTTCAGCTAGTTCTTGCGGCGTCGTTCGCAACCATTATTCGGAACCAACGTCGGTATCTTCTAAGGAGATCAGAAATATGAAGCACTTAAAGAAACTCACCATGGCCGCGTTGCTGACCTTCCCCCTGACAGGATTGGCAGCCGAGACGTCGGCGATGCTTTACAAAAATCCCAATTGTGGTTGCTGTGCCGAATATGCCAAGTATCTGGAAAAGAACGGGTTCGATGTGGAGACCATTGATTCTAATGACCTCTCTCAGATGAAAGAAGAACGCAACATCCCCGAAAAATTGTATGGCTGTCACACGATGGTTATTGGTAACTATGTCTTCGAAGGACATGTGCCGGTAGCGAGTGTAAACAATGTGCTGGAAGAAAAACCCTTTATCAAGGGATTGAGTGTGCCAGGTATGCCGCTTGGCTCGCCCGGAATGTCAGGTGAGAAGCAAGGCCCACTCGAGGTCTACACCTTGGCCTTCCAGCCAACCGATACACCCGAAATTTACGCCACCCACTAAAGGTGAGCTTTGGTGATTAGAAAACTGACCGGAGCCAGTTGGCTAGTGGCGGCATTGTGGGTAGCAATCCCCTCTTCGGCCGCCGCCGAACCTCCCGAACGAGTGGGGCCGAATGGATTTCTGCTCTGGGAAAGTCCGCGCGACGTGTCGGAAATAAGCTTCGAAGATGGCGATGGCACCCCACTGACGCTGGCTGACTTTGAAGGGGAGCTGATCCTGCTCAATATCTGGGCGACATGGTGTGGCCCTTGCCGCGAGGAAATGCCTACCCTGGATGCCCTCCAGGCTGAATTAGGGGGTACGGATTTCGAGGTCGTTGTGCTCTCGATCGACCGCAAGGGCATCGAGGTCGTCAATGAGTTTTACCAAGAAGTGGGTATCGAGCATCTTGAGCCGTATGTCGATCAAACCGGCATGGCCAGTGCGGACCTGGGTGCCGTGGGTATTCCCACGACGCTTCTGCTCGACCGCCAGGGCAAGGAGGTCGGGCGCTTGGTCGGGGAAGCTGAATGGGATACCCCCGAGATGATCGAGTGGCTCACCGAAACGCTAGAAACCACCAAATGAGGAAGTGCCATGAGTTGCTGTGACGACAAGACCCCGCAGGGGCAGGAGACATCCGGCCTGAAAGGCTGGGTGACAGGACCACGCCGTTGGATGCTTTTGGGTGCCGTGGTCGTGGCTGGTGGCCTTGCCATGGGCTGGGACCAACTGGTCCTGCTGGGTCTCGCTCCTATCCTGTTGATTCTCTTGCCTTGCCTCGTCATGTGCGGAGCAATGTGCATGATGAAAGGCAAGGACAAGAAAGGTAAGGCTACCGAGCAGGGCGAAGCCTCTGACGTACAAGCCAAGGTGGAAGCCTCTCCGACAGTGTCAAGGGAGACGGCATTCATCAATCGCCGAGAAACGGATCACAACGTGCCGACCGAGCAGCCCGTGTCGAAGCTCCAAGCCAAGCCGCGGGGTAAGGGGTGATATTGGAAGTTGCCAATATCGGCCTGGCCACTGCCTTTCTGGCTGGCCTGATTTCGTTCGTTTCGCCCTGTGTCTTGCCGCTCGTGCCTGGCTATCTCTCCTTCGTGGCCGGGCGATCGCTTGGGCAGATACGCGAAGCGGACCGGCGCGAGCGGCTCCGAGTGTTGACCCAGTCGATATGGTTCGTGCTCGGGTTCTCTACGGTATTCCTGATGCTTGGGGCCAGTGCCACGGCCATCGGTCGCTTGCTGCTGGTCTATCGACAGGAAGCCAACCTGGTCGGCGGTATCATCGTCATCCTGTTCGGTGCCTTCATGACCGGACTCATCCCGCTGCATTGGTTACAGCGGGATTGGCGGTTCATCAACAAGCTCAAGGAAAATGGTGGCGGGCCCGGTGCGGCTTATCTGCTCGGCGTGGCGTTCGCGTTCGGCTGGACCCCCTGCATCGGCCCGATCCTGGGCGCCATTTTGACCGTCAGCGCCTCGACGGCCAATGCCTCGAGCGGCGTGGCGTTACTCGGCATTTATTCGCTGGGCCTGGGCGTGCCCTTTCTACTGAGTGCGGTTTCGCTCGATCGTTTCTTGCAGCACCAGAAATTCCTACGTCGCTGGGGGCGAACGATGCATATGGCAGCAGGGCTTGTCATGATCCTTATGGGCGTCTTGATGATTACTGGGCAGCTCAGCGCTTTATCTTATTGGTTATTACGTACATTCCCTTCGCTAGGCTCCATTGGCTAAAACTCTTTCTAGGAACTGCTATGTCAAAAACAGTGAACCGCTTCTTACGTGCTTTGTCGGTGACGGGCCTCGTTATCTCCAGCCTGGGTGTCGGGACAGTGGCTGCAGAAGTGGTGTTGCCTTTGCTGAGCTATGACCAGACAGGAGAGCGACTGCTCAAGGTCGATGCCAACCAGCTTTCGCAGAGCGAGAATGGCGGCAGAACCTGGCAGGACATCCCCTTGCCGCCTGCGATAAAAGATGGACAGTTGCTGACAGCGACCGTGCCGGCTGTGGCTGGTGATGTTCTGTATATCGCTGGCCCTGGAATCGGGGTGCAGCGCAGCGGAGACAACGGCGAATCCTGGCAAGCACTCAACGCTGGCCTGTCTAGCGAGAGCGTCATCGCTTTCACCGTGCACCGTAACCAGCCGGAGACGCTTTATGTCGTGGTCGGCGATGATGGCCTTTATCAAAGCGAGGACGCCGGCAAGACGTGGAAGAAGATGGACAGCGGACCGACGCAGACCATTCGTCGGCTCGTTCACTCCGACATGGAGGGTAGCATGCAGACCGGGTGGCTCTATGCGGTCTCTGACGATGCACTGCGTCTGTCTATGGACTGTTTTTGCGGGTGGCGCTTAAGCGGCGAGCTTGATGCTGGCAAGGTTTACGATGTGACCTATGACATCAATGAGCCCAAGCGGGTCTATGTAACCACGGAGCGGGGTTTGTTCCGTAGCGACAATGGTGGCCAGGAGTGGCAGTCCGTAAGTGCTCCGAATGGGCGTAGTGAAGACAAAGTCGCCCTCGCGCTGGCGGCGTCGGGCACCCTCTATGCGCTGAGTCGCGATGGAGCTCTCTGGCGTAGCGACGATCAGGGGCAAAACTGGGAAGGCCCCGATGTGTAGGCTTTGGCCGATCGGTATCGCATCCCTGCTGTTCTCTGCTGCCGGTCTAGTGCTGGCAGATGAGAGTGCAATCACAAACGATGTCAAACCAGTGGTAGGGGGTAAAGAACTGTACCGGCAATATTGTGCCGGTTGCCATGGTATTCAGGGCGGGGGCCAGCCGAATTGGGAGCGCCAGAATGCCTTGGGTGAGTTGCCGGCGCCCCCACACGGGCCAGAAGGGCATACTTGGAAGCACTCCGATGCGATGCTCTACCGGCTTATCTCCGAAGGCTGGCGCGACCCCTGGAACGAGACCGAACGGCTGACCATGCCGGCTTTTAAGGATGTCCTGGCCCCCGCCGAGATCCGCTCTGTCGTGAGTTACCTCAAGATGTTATGGACGCCGGAGCAACAGCGCCATCAAGCGGAGGAAAGCCAGAGGGGGCCGTTTCCCGCGCCGAGTGAGTAGCGATGCGTTCGATCGATGTTTCCTACCAGGGGTGAGTGTCATGGCAACCTCCCGACAGTGGTGCTGGATGTGCCTACCATTGGCGCTACTTTCCACCTCAGCGACAGCGCATAGTGATGGTGTGGGGGATAATGTCTGGTCTGCCTGGTCCTTTGGGCTGGACTTTATGCTGCCCCTGGCGCTGGTGTGCTTTGTCTATGTCCGCGGCGTATGGCAACGCCATAAGCGAGAACGGCCGACGAGCTGTCGAGAAGCCTTGCTGGTGTTCCTGGGGCTCTTCATACTGTTCCTCGCCCTCCAGTCGCCCATTGACCCACTCGGCGAGCGAAGCTTTTCCATGCACCAGGTGCAACATTTATTATTACGCACTCTTGGGCCCATGCTGCTATTTCTTCCCTCCCCACAGACAACCTTCGTATCCGGCTTGAACATGAATATTCGGCGGGTATTAGCTCGAGTGGGACGCTTGACCCCGCCTAATTCACCGGGCTGAGGCAGAAAAGAAGATGGCGAGCGCTTTCTCTTGTAGAATCAAGATGTTCCTGTAAGAACACGATTCAAGAGGACCACTCGCCATGGGTGAAAGCCTATCCCCCTGGAACCCGTCCTGCAACGGGTCCATCCGCGTCGAGCTCCGCGGTCACCGCACCACTAGCGATAGCGGTGCCTTGCTGTTGCGTGAAGCCCTCGACAATAGCGGCGTGATCGCCGCACTTGAGGACCACCTGGTCGATCACCGCGATCCGGATCGCGTCCGCCACTCGTTAG
>Ga0208135_100791_pt1 | contig 16030 bp, 13 predicted proteins | sample AntDeeMetag02WF5_FD_184757 | JGI IMG/M metagenome (GOLD analysis project Ga0208135, IMG submission 184757) | Saline lake microbial communities from Deep Lake, Antarctica - Antarctic Deep Lake Metagenome 02WF5 (SPAdes) (version 2) | ecosystem: Environmental > Aquatic > Non-marine Saline and...
CAGGGCAATCGCATGAGGCGAACTATTCTCATTCGAGGCCCAGCAGGTGTGCCCGGTACGCGTCGGATGTGGCGGCGATGATCCGCTTGGTCTTGAAACTGCCCTCGCGTTTGACCGGGTCCAGACGAATTAAATTCAGCGTCAAGCGCTTTAGAATCGCCAGGTTGTGGGCGGCATGGGCTGTGCGGGCTCGCATCTGGTCATCGCCAAAGGTCACGTCCAGACACCAGTGTACCCGGTTCTCGATGCCCCAGTGTTGGCGTACCGCCTTGGCCAGCTGCTCGGCATCGGGGCCTAGGCTGCTGAGGTAGTAACGCCGTTCCCGCGTCACCTTGCCTTGCCGCTCACAGCTCGACTCGACGACGGCAAAACAGCGCAGGTCGGGCCATCGTTCCGGATGGGATAGACACGCGAGGGCATCGAACACATAGCAGCGACGCGTTTCCAGTCGCCCGTGATCCTTGTTGACCGTTTCGCTGACCTGGTGCGGCGTCTTGTCCGCGGGTGCTGACTGGAACAGGTCGAAGAAGTCCTCGATCGCGGTCTTGAGCTGGGGCTGATTGTCCTTGACGGCCAGCACATAGTCCGCCTGACGGTCACGGATGGCCTGCGCAATGCTGGGCTGTGTCCCCATGGCATCGATCGTCACGATGCAGCCTTTGAGTGCCAGGGACGCCAGCAGCTCGGGGATCGCCGTTTTCTCGTTCGACTTGGTGGCGGTCGCCTGCTGGCCGAGGATGACGCCAGCATCCGCCGCGAACGCACTGACCAGGTGTAACGGGCCTTCACAAGCCTTGGCCGAGCGCCGGCTGGTCTTGCCATCCAGTGCCACGACCTGGGGCGAAACCCCGGGCAACACACCGTCCACCCAGTCGCGGAAGGCGGCTTCGAACGCCTGAGGATCCATCAGGCCGAAGAGACGTGCGAAGGTATCGTGAGAGGGAATGCCATTGGGCAAGCGCAGGTAGTGTTGGAGCCAGGCACGCTTCTCCTGGGCCCAGAGTTCGATCTCCTTGAACGTGTCGGCGCCGACGAGGATGCCGCAGGCGGCGACCGTGAGGACTTCCGGCAAGGCATGTTGGACCCTGTTGGGATGACGTGGATCGGTAACACCGGCGAAGACCTCCAGCATGGACTGCGGAGAATGAGACATAAGGAATCGTTGACCAAAGCCCCAGCTATACCTGTTCACGCGACAGGATTCAAATACGAACGATTCAGGTCATGCGATTGCCCTGGATCAGGTCGTGAGCCGGTTCCAGGGAATGCTCGCTGATGGCGGCAAGCTGATCCACCGCAAGCTTCTGGTAACGCGGGTCAGTATTGATGCCGGTTCCGATGGCCGTGCCACCCAGGTTGACCTCGCGCAGTAGCGGCGGCACCTGATCTTTCAGATGCTTCAGGTCTTCGCCAAGCGTAGTGGCGAAGGCATTAAACTCTTGGCCCAGCGTCATGGGAACCGCGTCCTGCAGCTGGGTGCGGCCCATCTTCAGAACATCGACGAATTCCTCGCCCTTGTGGGAAAACGAATCGCACAGGCTGGAAAGGCTTTCCAGCAGATCATCGTGGCCTAGCAGTAGGCCGAGGCGGATCGCTGTCGGGTAGGCGTCGTTGGTCGACTGCGCCATGTTGATGTCGTTATTGGGGTGCAGGTGCTGATAGTCACCTTTGGCGTAGCCGAGGTATTCGAGCCCGATATTGGCGATCACCTCGTTGGCGTTCATGTTGGTCGAGGTGCCGGCACCGCCCTGAATCATGTCGACGACGAACTGGTCGTGGTGGTTGCCGTCGATGATGCTCTGGCAGGCGTGGACAATGGCCTCAAAGCGAGCTGTTTCCAGGTTGCCTAGCTGGTGATTGGCATCGGCCGCCGCTTGCTTGACCATCGCCAGCGAGGCGATCAGCCGGGGATGGTGCGACAGGGGGACGCCGCTAAGATGGAAATTATCGACTGCGCGCAGCGTTTGAATGCCGTAGTAGGCATCAGCGGGCACGGCGAGCCGGCCTAGCAGGTCCTCCTCTTCGCGCGTGGCGCCGGGGTTTTCCAGAGTGGCATTTTCTTGTTCAGAGATTTTTTGTGACACGCTCATTATAGGTATCTCTTGTTGTGATGAGTGTGGTGGCGAACGATGCGCCAAGAGAATAAGGAGGAAACATTAGCATAGCCAGCGCCCGTATAACCATATCTATCATGGCTCATGCGGCTATTGAATAACGCTAGGGAGCACAGAGGAGAGGCGCTCGTTTAACAATCGTTAGCCACAAAAACCTGCCGTGTGTCAGACGACAGGTAGTGGGGAAGAGCGGCTGTTTCAGTGCGCGTTAGCGTCGACGTAGCGCGCCTCATGGGCCAGCAGCCATTCCTTGCGCGCAAGCCCGCCCGAATAGCCGGTAAGCCGGCCGTTGGCGCCCACGACGCGGTGGCAGGGCACAATAAAGGGAACAATAATAGCCAGCGGATTCTTGCCGTTGGCCATGCCCACCGCACGCGACGCCGTGGGTTTACCAAGTGCGCCGGCAATGTCCCCGTAACTGCGTGTTTCGCCGTAGGGGATATCGCCGAGGGCGTCCCATACCGACTGCTGAAACGGCGTGCCGGCGGAGGCCAGCGGCAGGTCAAACGTCGTGCGCGTGCCCGCGAAGTATTCCGCCAGCTGCGCCTTGCAGCGATCAAGTAGCGAGTGCTCGCAACGGGTGCCCAAAAGCCCTCGCGAAAAATCGATGCCTGTCAGGCCGTCATCGCTTGCGCAAAGCGTCAGGCGGCCAAGCGGTGAATCCGCCGGCGGATCAAAATAATCAAGATACATTCCGGGCTCCTGGCTTTACGCTCATCTTTAGCATAGCGGTTTATACGTTAACGGACGCTATAATATGCGTGACGTGGCCGGCCTTTTCCAGCCGTTCCCATACCGGTGCCTTTTCGGCCTCGGTCATTTGGCTCCAGCAGGCAATTTCATCGAGCGTGCGCCCGCAGCCTTGGCAGGTCTGGCTGGGCTGGTGCACCTGGCAGATTTGTACGCACGGCGACAGCGGGCGCTTGGGGGGTGTTACCGGCATAGGGATTTGACTCTACTCTTTTCTTTTACTTTTTACAGCGCTACAGCTTGACCTTGCCGCGCAGCACCTTGGTTTTGCCTTTGCGCGTTTTGCTATCCACACGCTTGCGTTTGGCGTTGCGGCTGGGCTTGGTGGGACGGCGAGTTTTTTGCTGCACCGCCGCGCTCTTAATCAGTGCTTTCAGGCGCGCCAGCGCGTCTTCTTTATTCAGCTCGAGGGTGCGGTGCTTTTGCGCCTTTAGCACAATCACGCCGTCGCGGGTAATGCGCTGATCGGAAAGTTCCAGCAGCCGCTCCTTGTAGAAGACCGGCAGCGTCGAGCGCTGAATATCAAAGCGCAGGTGAACGGCCGAGGCCACCTTGTTGACGTTTTGCCCGCCGGCCCCCTGAGCGCGAATCTGCTCGATATGGATTTCCCAATCGGCCAGTATCACATTGTTAGATATACGTAGCATGGTTGGAAATACGCAGAATAGCGCCTCGCCGGTCGAAAAAGTGGCCATAATCTAACACGGCCCGCGCTGCGCGTCTGGTTGAATCTGGTGGCAAGCGGCCGCATACATACGGGTAGCGGCGCTTATCATAGGCCGTATACGCAGGGATTAGACAGGAGGCAATATGACTACATTGGTAATCGGTGCCAACGGCCAGATCGGCAAACAGTTTTGTGAGCGCGCCAAAAAGGCGGGAGAACCCATCAAGGCAATGGTACGCCGCGAGGCGCAGACCGGCTGGTTTGCCGAGCGCGGAATTGATGCGGTTGTCGCCGATCTGGAAGGGGATTTTACCCATGCGTTCGATGGCTGCGAACAGGTGATCTTCACCGCCGGCTCTGGCCCTGACACTGGGCCGGGTAAAACCCTGATGATTGATCTTTACGGCGCGATTCGCGCGGCGGATATCGCCGCTGAGAAAGGCCTCAAACGCTTCATCATGGTGAGCGCCATACGCGCGGAAGAGCCCATGGCCGCCCCTGAGAAAATGCGTCCCTATATGGCGGCCAAGTTTGCCGCCGATGCACACCTGCGGCTAAGCTCGCTGCCCTACGTGATTGTGAAGCCCGGTCGGCTGAGCGATGACGCGGCGACCGAGCGGTTTGCCGCAAGCGTTGATGAAGCCGGCGATAATCAGATTTCACGCGGCAACGTCGCCTGCGCGCTGCTTTACGTCGCGGCGCACGCAGCGCTTGAAAACACCGAGTTCACGCTGCTTGACGGCAAGCGTAGCGCCGCTGAGGTCATGGCCTGATCAATTTTTCGCCAATCGCGCCTTGAGCGCATTGAGGAAGGTGTCCACACGGGCGGCGTTGGTGCCCACGTCGCTTTTGCCCAGCCTCGATGCCGAGCGCATATCAACTCGCGTGGCGCCGTCTTCCTCGCTTAACCGAACCACCACGTCGTCCTTGAAACCGAACCAGCGGGTGGTGGCGGTCGCCTCGATGCGGTTCTGGCTGACATCAATGATCTGCCAGCCGGCATCCTGCATTTCTGCCTGAACAGCGGCCAACACCGTGCTCATGGGCGCTTCAATCCGCAGTGGTTGAACTTCAGGGTAGGCGGCCCGCTGCTGCTCGGCGGTGCTCTCGCCGGGGTAATCCACTTCGTTGGGGGCGTCTTTGCGCGCATCAGCCAGCGCCTCGAAGGCTGGCGGTTGCTGCGTGTCGGTGGTGATGTCGTGAATGGCCGGCACCGCTTGGGCGCGCTGCCAGTGCTGCCACGGCACATAAAGCATGGCCACGGCGCTGGCTATCACCAGTACGGCCGTAAAGGCCGGGCCGAAGCGGCGCTTGACCGCGCCGGCCAGCAGCGTAACAAGCCCGACGGCCGCCGCCGCCACGGCGGTATAGGTAGCGTAGCGCAGCAGGCTGAAGGCATCGCCAAGCTCAAGCAAATCTCCGCGATAGGCGGGACCTGCCGCTGCCAGCAGCAGTGCCGCTGCCAGCAGTAGAATCACGCTGAGCCATGCCAGCCGGCGCGGCCAGTGGCTTTTGGAAGGGCGGTCGATAATCGATTGCGTTGCCATCGTCAGTCCTTGATCGGTGTGGAGATAAATGACAGCCCTAAGCTATCAGATTAACGCCCGTACAGCTTGGCACCGGAGAGCGGGTTTGCCCAGAAACTGGCGGGATAATGCGCTTTCGTCGGATCACTTGAGGGGGCTAGAATGAGTGCCACGCCGTTACCCAAGCGGCACTTGTCATTACTCAAAAGGTTTCACCATGAGCCAAGTAAAAGCCTACGCCGCCCAGGCGGCAGATGCGCCGCTGTCGCCGTTTGAGATAGACCGCCGCGCCGATTCTCTGCGCCGGCATTAACACCTATTCGCCGCTGCGCCACCACGGCGTCGGCAAGGGGCACAAGGTCGGCGTTATCGGCATGGGCGGCCTTGGCCATATGGGCGTGAAGCTGGCCCGCGCGCTAGGCGCCGAGGTCACGGTCTTTACCCGCTCTGAGGCCAAGATGGAAGAAGCCCGGAGCAACGGTGCTGACCACGTGGTGGTGTCATCTGACGAAGCACAGATGGCCGCCGTGGCCGAGCACTTTGATTTCATGCTGGATACCGTGCCGGTGCCCCACGCCGTCAACCCGTATCTGGCAGCACTCAAGTATGACGGCACGCATATTCTGGTTGGGCTGATTGGGCCCATCGATCCGCCGATTGGCGGGGGGAACCTGATCAGCAAGCGCCGCATGATCGCCGGCTCGCTGATCGGCGGGATTGCCGAAACCCAGGAACTGCTGGAGTTCTGCGCCGAACACGGCATTACCTGCGACGTGGAAATGCTGGATATCCACAACATCAACGAAGCCTTTGTGCGCATGCAAAAAGGCGACGTACGCTACCGCTTCGTCATCGACATGGCCACGCTCAACGGCGCGGCCTAGGGCTTTTAACGATCAACTAGCGCGTTAACTCAAGCAGCTGGTCGGGGTAGTTGGTGAACATGCCGTTAACGCCCCAGTCCAGCAGCCGTTGCATATCATCAATGTCATTCACCGTATAAACGTGTACGCGCAGGTCGTTGTCCTGAGCCTGATGGACAAAGTCGGCGCTGATGACCGGCTCGCCTTCGTAGATGAAGTTGGTGCCGATGCCTACGGCGTAATCGGCAATGGTCTGGAAGTCGGCGTCGTCAACGTTGCCTGACCCCGGGGTGACGTCGGTCCATTCCTTAAGCTGTGTGGCATCCTGCTCGTCGGGGTAATACCACAATAGCTGAACCAGCGGTAGCGCCGGGCTTTGCTCGTGCAGCTTAAGCAGGCTTGGCTGATTGAACGACTGCACCAGTACGCGCCCGGACTGGATCATGTCGTATTCTTTCAGCTTGGCGAGCAGCGCGTCTTCCAGCCCTGGGTTCAACGCCGGCGACTTGACCTCAATGTAGTAGCGCGCGTCGTGTCCGAACGCGTCAAAGACCTCGTCGAGCGTTAGCAGGTGGGCGCCTTCGAACGCGCTGTCGGCTTGTTCCGGATTCGCCTGATTAAACCATGTGCCCACGTCCAGCGCTTTCAGCTCGGCCAGGGTGTAATCGTTGATGTGGCCGGTGCCGTCGCTGGTGCGCTCAATCGTGTCGTCGTGGAACACGACAAGCTTGCCGTCGGCGGTCAGCTGCGCGTCCATTTCCAGGTAATCCGCCCCCTGCTCGTGCGCCAGAGTGAACGCAGCAAGCGTGCTTTCTGGCGCCTGGCCGCTGGCGCCGCGATGCGCAATAACCTGAAACGCCGCAAGGTCATCTTTCTGTTGTTCTAGAGCAGACGCAGACGGCGCGGCAATGGCGGGCGTCGCCATGCCGGCCGCTACCAGAAAGACCGACAGACAACCGGCAGCGTTAGAAAAAGGAGGCGTAGAAAAAGACGGTAAGCGCTGCAGCATGGGATAAACCTTTTTATTGAATGTTCAATCAATATCCTACACGGCGAAGGTACTCGCGGCCAAACAGCTGTCCGGGAAGACGGCCGTATTTTCGCCAGCCCTTAAGGCGCGTTGCGTGACGCTTTGGCAACGTCTTGCGTGTGACCTTCCTCATTAGATTCGTCAAGAATGCGGCGTTCGTAGCGGCGGGCAATAAACGCCCCGGCGAGAATCTGGATCTGGTTGTAGCACATGATCGGCAGCACGATCATGCCGAAGCCCGGGTGGCCGGCGAACAGCACCTTGGCCATGGGCAGCCCCGAGGCGAGGCTTTTCTTCGAGCCGCAAAACACCACGGCGGCCTCGTCCGCCAGGCTGAAGCCAAAGCGCCGCGAAGCAAAGCGCGCCAGCGTGATGACCACCGCCAGCAGCAGCCCGCACAGGGCGATGGCCGCGAAGATCGACAGCAGCGGCAGCTTCTGCCATAGCCCATCAACCACGGACTGCGAGAACGCGGTATACACGATCAGCAGAATCACGCTTTGATCGTAGCGGCCGGATAGCGACTTGTGGCGGTTGAGAAAGCCGCCAATCAGCGGGCGCACGGCCTGGCCGGCGGCAAACGGCAGCAGTAGCTGCAGGAAAATATCGCGCAGCGCTTCGCTGACGGCAAAGCTACCCCCCGACGAGCTGACCAAAAGGATCAGCAAAAACGGCGTGAGCATCATGCCAAACACGTTAGACGCCGCCGCGCTGCAGATGGCGGCGGGCACGTTGCCCCGCGCCATGGCGGTAAAGGCAATCGACGACGACACCGCAGACGGCAGCACGCCCAGGTACAAAAAACCCACGGCCAGGTCTTCGGGGATGATCTGCGGAGCCAGTAGCGTGGTGGGCAGCACCAGCAGCGGGAAGACGATAAACGTAAGCGAGGCAATCACCAAGTGCAGCCGCCAGTGCATGGCGCCGTTGAGCACTTCGTCGCGCGAAAGCGCCGCCCCGTGAAGAAAAAACAGCAGCGCCACGGCAAACACGCTCGCGTGGTCGAGCCAGTCGGCAAGCGGCGGCTGGGCGGGCAAAAACGAGGCTAGCGCAATGGTGCCCAGCAAAATAAGCGTAAAGGGGTCAAGACGGGCGCGCATAGTCGGCTCCTTGTTGGGCAGATTTCATGTCAAAACGTATCGTGTCAGGACGAGCCGCTCATGCCGCTGACGCGAACGACCTGCCGCGCGACCGCGCTATCCAGTATGCCGCGCCGGGCTTCAATAAGGGTTAGCCAGTGGCGGGCGCGGGTAATGCCGGTATACACCAGTTCGCGAGTGAGCACAGGGCTTACGCTGCTCGGCAGCAGCAGCGCCGTATGGCGAAATTCCGAGCCCTGGGATTTATGTACCGTCATGGCGAAAACAGTATCGACCGCGTGCAGGCGCGAGGGCAGCACCCAGCGAATCGGCCTTTGCGGATCGCCCGAGGGAAACGCCACGCGCAGCCGCGTGCCGCTTGTCTCGGGTACGGCAAGCGTAATGCCAATATCGCCGTTCATCAGCTTCAGGCCGTAGTCATTTTGCGTGACCAGCACCGGGCGGCCTTCGTACCAGCCGTGTTCTAGCGCGGCGTCTCCGGCGTTGATCAGCTTGGCCTGGCGCAGCGCTTGGGCGATTTGCCGGTTCAACCCTTCGACGCCCCAAGGGCCTTTGCGCACCGCGCACAGCAGCTGAAAGTGGCCGTAGGCGTCGAGCACGGCGCTGGCCCAGTCGCTGTACGTCTCACCGTGGTCGGCGAAATCGAGGGCGCTGTCCGGGCGCTTTTCGGCCATCGCGGTTAAGTAGTGGCGGTAACCGTCGAGCACCAGCTCTCTTAAGGCGCGGTCGTGTTCGCCGTCTAGCACCAGGTGGCGCAGGTCGGCGTAGCCGTGCGCCAGCACTTGGCGCACCTGCGCTTGAGATGACGACTCTTGAGATAACGACTCTTGAGAAAAATTAATCGCGTAGGCGAGCTGGCCGATGCCGCTGGCGGCGTCAAAGCGGTAGCTTTTGCGCAGCATGGCAATGGCCTGGTCCAGCGGCTGGCCGTCGGGGTCGATGTAGTCCGGCAGCAGCGGCTGGCCGGTGACTTTTTCGAGCCATTGGGCCGTGGCGGGAACGTAGTGGCCGGCCTCGGCGCGGCGGCATAAATCCCCGAGGATGGAGCCGGCCTCAACTGAGGCCAGCTGGTCTTTATCGCCCAGCAGCAAAAGCCGCGCGCCAGCGGGTAGCGCGCGCAGCACGGCGGTCATCATTTCGATATCCACCATCGAGGCTTCGTCGATCACCAGTACGTCAAGGCTTAAAGGGTTGTCGGCGTGGTGGCGGAAATGGCGCGTATCGGGCCTAGCTCCCAGCAGTCGGTGGAGCGTGGTGACCTCAACGGGAATGGCCGCCTTGAGCGACTCGGCCACGGGCAGCCCGTCGACCTGATTGGCGATGGACTCGTTTAGCCGCGCGGCGGCTTTGCCGGTGGGTGCCGCCAGGCGCATGCGCAGCGCGCGCTCGGGCGTTTGCGCCTGCAGCAGCGCCAGCAGACGCACCACGGTGGTGGTCTTGCCCGTGCCGGGGCCGCCGGTAATCACCGCAAAGCGGCGGCGGGCGGCCAGCGCGCAGGCGGTTTTCTGCCAGTCGGGTTCGCCCGCGCTGGAGCTCACTGTCGTGGGAAATAGCGTCTCCAGCGCTTGGCGAGTTACGTCTGCGTCAAGCGTCTCTTCCGCGTGGGAATCGTCTGCTTCGGGCGTCAGGCGGCGGTTGATTTCTTCGTGCAACGTTTGCTCGTATTGCCAGTAGCGGCGCAGGTAAAGCCGCGTGGTGTGCTCGGCGTCGCGGCGCACCAGCGGCGAGTTTCCGGCGCCTTCGCCGATCAGCGTGGGGTGAGAAAGGGCGGCCTGCCAGTCGGAAAGCGTGAGCGTGGCGAGCAGCTCGCTGGGAAGCAGCGGCGGGTCGGCAACGTCATCGCCTTCGGGCGGCAGCGACAGCGCAAAATCTGGCGCGGCAAGCGTAGCGGCAAGATCGAGGCAGACGTGGCCGTGGCCGAGCTGGTGGCTGGTAAGTGCGGCGCCAAGTAATAGCAGCGGCGGGGCGTTATCGGCTTCGGCGTCCAAAAAGCGCACCAGCGCGCGGTCGAGATCGCGCAGCCAGCCGCGCGCCACCCAGCGCTCAAAAAGCGCCAGCAGCGTCTGGGTATCGCTAAGCGCCGGATGCGCAAGATCGGTCGTTTGCGACTGGCTCATGAAGTGACCTCCTGCGGCGTCTTTTGGGGCGCGGCGGCGCCGGCGAACAGGGCGTCCAGGGCGTTAACTAGCGCGGCGGTCGCGGGCTCGGCGTGAACGCCGCGCGCCTGTGTGCGGCTACCGCGCAGAAACACGGTCATCGAGCCACCGAGATGCTGCTCGGGCGCGTAGTCGGGCAGGCGTGCCTTGAGCAACCGATGCATGGCCAGTAGGTAAAGTGCGGCCTGAACGTCGTAGCGTTTTTCCAACAGTGCCCGGCGCATGGCCTCGGGGGTGTAGGCGTCGTCATTGGCGCCGAGGTAGTTGGATTTCCAGTCGAGCACGTAATAGCGCCCCCGATGCGCGAATGCCAGGTCGATAAAGCCCTTGAGCATGCCGTTGAGCGTATCGCGCTCGAGCGCCGGGCGTTCGACCCCGGGAAGTAAGTGCTCGCTGACGAGGGTATCAAGCGCGCGGGTATCCACGCGGCCGGCGGCAAACCAGAACTCGAGCTCGACCTGATACTGCGCGAGCTCGGTCAGCGCCACCGCTGAAGCGGATAAAGACGGCTCGGCAGCGGGCAGCGGCAAGGGCGCGTCGAGCAACGCGGCAAGCCACCCCGAAAGCTCGGGTTGCCAGGTTTGCCAGCCGCGCAGCTGCACGCGCCGGTGCAGCATGTCATCGCGGGCGGCGGTGTCGCTGGCCGCCGTGGCAAAGCCCTCGCGGCCGGCCCATTCCAGCAGCCCGTGTAAAAACGTGCCGGGACCGGGGCCGCGCGGGAAGCGGTGCAGGTGAAACGTCTCGGCGGTATCGGCGAGGGTATCCTGGGGTTCGTCTAGCACTTCAAGTGCGGTGGCTTCACGGGCGGTAGTGGGCTCGGCGGCGGCCAATGTTGTGTTGCCGGTCAGCGCGCCCGAAAGCGTCAGCGCCGAATAACTGGCAATCCACCAGTGCTCTTTGGCCCGCCGCGTTGGCGTGCGGGCGTGGCCCAGCGGGGACGTTTCTGCCGGCGGGGTAAAAGCCTCAACGCTGGCCTCGGGGGCGGGTTCCAGGCTGACGGGGCCGTTATTTGCCAGCTCTGTCAATGTGCTGCCGGCCAGCAGGTGCCCGATGGCGCTATTTTCGCTCTCTTTTAGCGGGGCAATCCCCAGCCATACGGCGTGGCGGGCGCGGGTCAGCGCGACGTAAAGCTTGCGCATATCTTCGCCCAGGCGTTCGCGGTCGGCCGTGGCAAGGATGGCGTCGTCCACGCTCAGGCTGAGCTTGGGTGCGCCGTTGGCATCGTGCCAGCGCAGCGGTACGTCGTCGGGTTTGACCGGGCGGTGGCTGCTGATAAACGGCAGAAATACCAGCGGGTACTCAAGCCCCTTGGACTTGTGAATGGTCACCACCTTGACCAGATCGGCGTCGCTTTCCAGCCGCAGCCGGTGGCTGTCGCCGTGGCCTTCGGGGTCGGCGATGGCTTCGCTGAGAAAGCGCAGCAGCGCGTGCTCGCCGTCGAGCTCCTGGCTTGCCTGCTGTAAGAGCTCGCCCAAGTGCAAAAGGTCGGTTAGCAAGCGCTCACCGTCGTCGCTCTGGTGACCGTCGACACCTCTGCCCAGCAGGCGCGAAGGAATGGCAAAATCGACCATCATGTGGCGCAGCAGCGGCAGCACGCCGCGGTACTGCCAGAGCTGGTGGTAGCGGCTGAACTGCTCGACCTTGGCCTCCCAGGCAAGCTCGTCTTGGTTGAGGCGCTCAAGCTCGTCAAGGCCGAGGCCCAGCGCCGGGGTGGCAAGGGCGGCGCGCAGGCGGGCCTGTGCCCGGCGCGAGCTGGCTAGCGGCTCGCTGCAGGCGGCCAGCCAGTGCTCGACCTGCGCGGCAATGGGCGAGCCAAACACCTTGTCGCGGTCGGACAGGTACACGCTTTTGACCCCTCGGCGAGAAAGCGCCTGGCGGATCGCGCGGGCTTCCTGCAGGCCGTTGACCAGCACCGCCATGTCCGACGGTGCCAGCGGAGTGAGCGTTTGCTCGCGGGTAAAGCCGGCCCTGCGCTGTTGACCGGCGTTGAGCAGCGCGACCATGCGCGAGGCGCAGCGCTCGGCCATGTCGGTTTGGTAGGCGCCTTTTCCCAGCGGTTTGCCGTCGTCGCTGTCTAACTGCCAAAACGTCATCGCCGGCAGCGCTTCGTCGTTAAGAGTCAGCTGCACGGGGCGGCCTTTGGCGTCTACGGGGTTGAACGGCAGCGGGTTGTCGTCACCGTCGCGGAACAGAAACGCGCCGGCGTCTTGGGCGTCGGCGTAGCTGAAACAGTGGTTGACCGCGGCGATCATCGGCTCGCTCGAGCGGAAGTTTTTGCCCAGGGTGACGTGGCGGCCGTCGGTGTCGCGGCGCGCCTGCAGGTAGGTGTAAATATCCGCCCCGCGGAAGGCGTAAATCGCCTGTTTGGGGTCGCCAATCAGCATAATGGCGGTGTCGCGGCGCGGCGTGGCGATGTCGTAGACCGCATTAAAAATGCGGTATTGCACCGGGTCGGTGTCCTGAAATTCGTCGATCAGCGCGACCGGAAACTGGCGCTGAATCTGCGCGGCAAGTGCGTCGCGGTTGGGGCCCTTGAGCGCGCGATCAAGATGGGTGAGCAGGTCATTGGGGCCCATTTCGGCGCGGCGTTCCTGCTCGCCTTCAAGGCGCGCGCGACACCACTTTACGGCGTGAATCAGCAGGTCGTGGCGCGGCTCGGGCAGCACATCAAGCGCGGCGGGCAGCGCTGCCAGCGCCGCCCACACCTCGGGGCAGGGCGGCTCGCCGTCTTTCCAGATAGCAGCCATGCCGTCGGGCGTCATGCGTTTCCAGGCGGCGGGCGTCAGCGCCGGGCGGTCGGCGTCGCTCTGGCTCCACTCGCGCAGCGCGCCGAGCCAGTTGGTGCGGCTTTTGGCGTTGAAGCTCTGGCCTTTGAAGGCTTTGCGCTGGGCGGCGTCTTCTAGTTCTGGCACCAGCGTCTCGAGCATCGCTGGCCACGGCGCTTTCAGCTCGGCAAGCATCGCCGCGCGCTTTTCGCGGGCGTGGGCGAGGGTGTCGGCGGGCGGCGGCGCGTCGCCCAGCGCTTCGCTCTCACTCAGCAGGCCGCGCAGCGTCTGGTGCAGCGCATCGGGAGATTTCCAGCAGGCGGTAATGCTGCCCAGCGAATCGGCGTCGAGTGGGTAGTAAAAGCAGCGCCAGTAGTCGCGCACCACGTCTTGCTCAAGCTCGCTCTGGTCGTTTTCCAAGTCGAGCGAGAACAGACTGCCGCTATCAAAGGCGTGCTCGCGCAGCATGCGGTAGCACCAGCTGTGGATGGTGGAGACCGCAGCTTCGTCCATCCATTCGGCGGCCAGTGCGAGCCGGCGTGCGCAGGCCGTCCAGGTCGCGGGCGGATACTGCTCGCGTAGCTCGAGCAGCAGGGTGTCGTGGATGCTTGCAGTCGTGCCGTCTAGAAACGCCTCGGCGGCTTCCACCAGCCGGTGGCGAATGCGCTCGCGCAGTTCCTGGGTGGCGGCGTTGGTAAAGGTAACCACGAGGATTTCCGGCGGCGTTAGCGGGCGCACGAAAGCGGTAGCATCGTCGCGATGCTGCCCGCCCAGCACCAGGCGCACGTACAGCAGCGCAATGGTGAACGTCTTGCCGGTGCCGGCGCTGGCTTCAATCAGGCGGCTGCCGTGCAGCGGCAGCGTTAGCGGATTTAGCGTGTCGGCGCTCATGGCGTGCCTCCTGACGAGTCCTGTTGTGACGAGCCCTGCTTGCGTTTGACGTGGGCGTAAAGCGGGGCATAAAGCATCTCAGCCAGGCGGGCGAAGGTGTGGCCGTGCTCGCTTTGGGCGCTATAAAGCCGTGCGAAATCGGGCCATTGGTGCGTCAAGTACGCGCTTCGCTCGGCCTCGCCGGTGTATTGGTAGCCGCTTTCATAGGCTTGGCGGGCGGCCGTGTAGGCGGCGCTTTCTGTGCCGCTGTCTGCGGTGCCGTCTTTGCCCATGCCGTCTTTGCCCAGCCAGGCGAAACCCGCCAGCGGGGCCAGCGGCAGCGGGGCGGTCATGCCGTCTTGCCAGAGGCGCATCAGGGTATCGAGCTGGGCGCGGGCATCAGCGGCGTCTAACGGCTCAAGGCGGACGTTGCCGGCCTTGGAGAGCAGCTGGGTGGTCATGGGGGCGTCAAGGTTGCCGGCCAGGTGTGACACCCAGGGCCGCAGCAGCTGGTCCCAGCGGTATTTGCCCTTGCTGATCAGACTCGAGCTGGAAAGAATCAGGCGGCAGCGCTCACCGTCGGCGCTTTGGCGCAGCTCGCCTAGCCAGTCGTCGAGCACGAGGCTGGCCCCGTTATGTTCCAGCACATGCTGCAGCGCCAGGCCGGCATCAATGGCGATGGGCCATTCATTGAGCGCCTGAGTGTAGGCGTCAAATAGCGGCTCCATGGGTTCGGCCAGCGCCTCGCGCATGCGCTCGCCAAAAGCGCCAAGCGCGAGCACGCCCTGGCCGGCAAAGCGCTCGAGCGTAGCGTGCAGGGCGTCAATGCGCGGCTCGTTGTTATCCACGGCGCGGCGCTGGGCGGTAATCAGGCGGTCTTGCAGCTGCCAGTTTTGCAGCCCGTCCAGGGTAAAGGGCTCGCTATCGAGCTCGGCGACGGTTTCCGGCTCAAAATAAACGCCCAGCCGTGCATTGAAAAATGCCCGCGCGGGTTCGCGCAAAAAGCGGCTGAGCTGCATCAGCGAAAGCTCAACGGGGGCGTCCTGGCCGGGGGCGGCCAGCTTATGGTCAGGCGCATTCTTCGACAAACGAGGCGCGTGAACCTCGCGCCATTCATGGACGTCTCGCCATTCATAAACATAGGTGAATAGCCGGGCGTCGGCCTGCGTGCCGTCAGTGGTGGCTGCAGCTTGCTGAAAATAGGCGCGGCTGAACGGCTGCAGCGGGTGCTCAACGGTGAGCGCCTCGAGCAGTGGAGGCTCCTCCGCAGCGCTTTGCCAGCCGGCGGCCAGATGGTCGCGCAGCTGGCCGACCAGTACCGACGGCGCCAACGGCGCGTTGTCGACCTGGCTGCGCCCCACCCAGCTGATGTAGAACTGCTCGCGCGCGGACAGTAGCGCTTCGAGAAACAGGTAGCGGTCGTCTTCACGCCTTGAGCGATCGCCGGGGCGGTAGTCATTGCCCATCAGGTCAAAATCCAGCGGCGGCTGGGAGCGCGGGTACTCGCCGTCGTTCATGCCCAACAGACACACGCGCTTGAACGGAATGGCGCGCATGGGCATCAGCGTGGCGCAGTTGACCGCGCCGGCAAGAAAGCGCTGGGAGAGGCTGTGCTCGTCAATTTGCGCAAGCCAGTGCTCGCGCACCATAGACAGCGGCAGCGGCGCATCGAGCTGGGCTTCCTGGGTGCTGTCAAACAGCTGCTCAAGGCCGCTTTCGAGCCGGGCCAAAAGCGCGCTTTCCTGGGCGTCGTCGGTGAGAAAGAAGGTATCTAGCAGCGTGCGCAGGCGCGTGACCCAGGTGGCGGCGTCGGTGGGCTGGCAAAACGTCGCCCAGGTGTCTTCGAGCTTTTCCAGCAGGGTGGCGAGCGGGCCGGCCAGCGCGGCGTCGAGTCCGCCGATATCGTCGTACGGCTCGATGCCCTGCCAGCGCTCGGCGGTGCCGGTGGCATAGCCCAACAGCAGGCGGCGCAGGCCGAAGGCCCAGGTGTTCTGGTCGAGCCCTCCAGGCAAATCAAGGCGTTCGCGCTGGGTGGCGTTAAGCCCCCAGCGGATGCCCGCGCCTTCTATCCAGCGCGCGAGTATCGGCAAGTCGTGCTCGGTAAGCCCAAAGCGCTGGCGCAGCGCCGGCACGTCGAGCAGTTCCAGCACGTCGCTGACCGAGACGCGCAGCTCGGACAGGCGCAGCAG
>Ga0208135_100792_pt1 | contig 16026 bp, 16 predicted proteins | sample AntDeeMetag02WF5_FD_184757 | JGI IMG/M metagenome (GOLD analysis project Ga0208135, IMG submission 184757) | Saline lake microbial communities from Deep Lake, Antarctica - Antarctic Deep Lake Metagenome 02WF5 (SPAdes) (version 2) | ecosystem: Environmental > Aquatic > Non-marine Saline and...
GTCGTGAGGTCGGGGCCGGCGGCCAGCGCCATCCCGGCCGCGGCGACGAGACAGAGCAGCCACATCAGGCGGGGCTTGGTGAGCCGGAAGTAGGCCGCGGCCGTCGCGGTGATTCGCTCGCGCGTCGACAGCGCAGCGGGGCTCGGCGTCGGCCCGTCGGCTGCCGAATCGTCGGCGTCGACCTCGAGCGGTTCGACGACGGGCGCGTCGTCCGCCGTCCGCGTCTCGGATTCGAGTTGCCAGGCGAGCGCGAGGACGAGCGTCGTGAAGATGGCCATGCCCGTGGCGAGATGAGCGCCGGGGAAGGGCCCAGCGCTGCCCGACGTCGCGACGAGTGCGCCGAGTCCGATCTGGACGGGGTAGAGCACCAGTGCCGTCGCCGCGAGCGCGGTGACGCGACGGGTAGCGGCGGACCGGACGCCGACGACGGCCGTCGCGAGCACGAGCACTCCGACGACGGCGGCGGTGAGGCGGTGGCCCCACGCGACGAGGAGACCGGTGTCTTCGAGTACTGGCCCCTGGCAGACCGGCCAGGTGGAACATGAGTTGACGGCGTGAGCGACGTCGGCTGTCGCACCGAGGACGACCAGCAGGTACACACCGACAGCGCTCGCGGCGAGCAGCGTCGTGAACCGTGGGCGAGGTGAGTTCATCCCGGGAGGCCTCTTTCCTATACCCTTCGTTCCATCGCACTTAGACCCCGCGCTTCGGACGCCTCGGCACCTCGCGGGTCGGCCCTCCTGGTGCTTGGCTCGCTTCGGCGAGTCACCTGAACGTTTCGCCGAACATGGTCGGGTGTGCGCCCGACGCCGTCGTGTGCCTCTGAGCGCAAGACAGCAGGTATTTATTCCCGACTTCCGAACCCCCGAATACGCATGAATGGGAAACGCGTCGGGCTCCTCACCCTTTTCACGGGAGCACTTCTCGCGCTCGCCGTCGAGCCGGCAGCGGCCCAGGTTTCGACGTCGGAGACGGCGGAGATGATCTGGGACCTCAATATGAACCTGCTGTACATCGCGGTCCCCATCACGGTGCTCGTGGAGGGCATCCTCATCTACACCGTCTGGAAGTTCCGCAACAACGAGGACCCCCTGCCGACGATGGAGAACCGTCGCCTCGAGATCACTTGGACCATCGCGACGGCGATCATCCTCCTCGTCGTCGGTATCGCCTCCTACCAGGTGATGGCCGAACCGTACGTCACGGCCACCGCGGACCAGCAGATCGAGTCCGACCAGGACCCCGCAGAGGTCGAAGTCGTCGCCCAGCGCTACAGCTGGAGCTTCAACTACAACGACACCGGCCAGGGAGACGACCGCGTCAGTTCCAGTAACACGCTCGTGCTCCCGGCCGACCGCCCCGTCGTGTTACACATCACCTCCTCGGACTGGATCCACGCGTTCCACGCGCCCGGACTCGGGCTGAAGAGCGACGCCATCCCGGGGAACCACAACATTATCAGGACCGAGATAACCGAGCCAGGAACCTACCAGCTCTACTGTGCGGAGTACTGTGGCACGGGCCACTCCGACATGCTCGGTGAAGTCGAGGTCGTCTCCGGAGACGAGTACGAGAGCTGGCTCGACGAACAGCAGTCCGCCTGAGGCGGTCGCGTTCTTTTTGCGCTCGCCCGTCCCACATAGCGACATGCCCGACTACTTCGAGGAGATAGAGATCGGCGAGACTGACGCCTTCGGCACGTACGACGTGACGAAAGATGACGTGGTCTCTTTCGGCGAGCAGTTCGACCCACAGCCGTTTCACGTCGACGAGGAGGCCGCCCGAGAGTCGATGTTCGGCGGCCTCGTCGCCAGCGGCTGGCACACCGCGTCGATGACGATGCGCCTGCTCGTGGACAACTACCTCGCCGACTCCCGGGCGCTGGGCGCGGTCGGTATCGACGAACTGCGGTTTCCTGGCCCGGTCAAACCCGGCGACGCGCTCCGCGTCGAGACGGAGGTCGTCGAGAAGGAAGTGTGGGACGAGGACCGCGGAGTCGTCCACTCCGCCATCGAGACGTCGAACGGTGACGGCGTCGTGTTGACTATGGTCGGCCTCGTCCTCTGGGAACGGGAGTAAGTACGACGAATCGCGTCGTCGGCTGGGGCCTCGCGGGCCCATAGTATCGACGAACGGAACGGATATTCGGAGCACGGCCGCAGAAACTGACCGCGCGAACCTTCTCAGGCGCAGACGTCGACCGTCGCGTACGCCTTCCCGGTACTGGTCACTTCGACGCCGATGCCCATCCGGGTCGGCCCTCTCGTGAGGAGTCGCTCACCGTAGGTCGCGCTCTCGTTCCAGTCGTCGACGATGGCGCGCGCGACTGCCCGCTCGTCGCCGTTGAACCGTTCCCCGCCGTCAGCCTGGTAGTGCGTGCCTGCGTAGGTGGTCCCGACCAGTTCGAACTTCTCGTCGGGCGTGGCGATGTAGCTCCCCTCCGGCGACTTGAACTTGCAGCGCTCGTAGAGGTCGTGGTTCCGGTACCGGTTGGTGGTCGAGACGCCGTCGACCTTGTGGGCGGCGCTGCCGTGGTCGGCCATCGCGACGCTGTGGTTGCTCGCCATGCGCGAGACGCGAGTCGCCGTGGCGTCCCCGGTGGCCAGTCGCGTTCGGTTCTGGGTCTCGCGCTCCTCGTTGACGAACTCGGCGACGTGATTCGCTATCTCTTCCTCGTCGAACTGCCGGGCCGGAATCGTCGTCTGGCGCTCGTTCGTCGACTCCGACGGGGTCGCGGTCCCGTCGCCGCCACCGTCGTCCGTCTGGTCGCTCGCCGGCGTCGCCGTCCCGCCACCGTCTGCCGGACTCGTCGACACCGGCGAGCCCGTTCCACCACCCAGTTGCATTCCGATCAGGACGCCGACGCCGAGAGACGCCACGACGACGACTCCCAGTATCCCGATCGCGGTCTTGTTTACCATCTCGATCCCACGGTTGCGATCGAATCAGTTGAACCTTCCGTATGTCAATCGTCCGCAACGACCTTGCCTGGTCCCGTTTTTTCGTCGAGGACGGTCGGCACTCGGTCTGCGTCCACGACCCTCGCTCGCCGCCGCAGTGTCTCGTATCGCTGCCGCCCCCGTTCGCCGGCGTAGTTGCGTTCGGCGAGTGGGCGCGATTCGACGACGACCAGCCGTTCGGCGGCCTCGGCGAGTCGGCAGAGGGTCGCCGCCGGGTCGATGACCGGATCGGCGAGCACCGTCACGTCGGCAGCGGCGATTCGTTCACCGACCGCGTCGACCGTGGCCGAATCGATGGCAGTGAACGGGGGCGTCGTCTCGACCGGGACGTCGAGCGTCCGTGCGACGGACTGGGCGGCGTCGTCGTGAGAGTAGGGGCCCGCGCTCACCCGGTGGCCCGCTGCCCAGCACGATCCGACGACGCTGGCACCGGTCTGGCCGCCGCCCAGGACGTGGACCCGACTCCCCCCGCCGGCCGTCGACGGGAGCGTCGTCACCGCCGGCGAGTCCGTCACCGGATTCGTCGTCACCACGCCGCGTGCGTCGAAGGCCGTCTCCAGGGCCTCCGTGGTCAACACGTTCGCCGGCTCCCCCTGGTCGACGATTCGTCCGTCGTGGACGAGCGCGAGCCTGTCACAGAAGCGAGCGGCCGATTCGAGGTCGTGAATGGCCGCCAGCACCGCCCGGTCCTCGTCGGCGAGTTCGCGGACGAGCGCGAGGGTCTGGGTCGCGTGGTTCACGTCCAGGCTTGCGGTCGGTTCGTCGAGCACCAGCGAAGGGGCGTCCTGGGCCAGCGCGCGGGCGATGAACACGCGCTGGCGTTCGCCGCCGCTCAACGTGTCAACCCGCCGGTCGCGCAGGTGAGCGGTCTCCGTGCGTTCGAGCGCCGCGTCGACGTGAGCGGTCTGGTCCGGGTCGCTCGAAAACCGCGAGCGGTGGGGCGTCCGACCCATCGCGACGACGTCCGCGACGTCGAAGGCGAACCGGACGCTCGTGTCCTGGGGCACTGTCGCGACTCGGCGACTCGTCGCGCGCGACGATAGGTCGTGGATACGGTCGTCGCCGACGAACACCTCACCCGCGTCCGGGGCCAGCGCGCCGTTGACCGTGCGCAGCAGCGTCGTCTTGCCGGCGCCGTTCGGGCCGACGAGGCCGACGAACTCCCCGGCCTCGACCGCGAGGTCGACGCCGTCGAGTACCTCGACGTCGCCGAACGCGACGTGGACGTCGTCGACGCGGATCACACCGTGTGCACCTCCTTGCGCCGCAGCAGGTAGAGGAAGAAGGGCGCACCCACCGCCGCGGTGACGATGCCCACCGGCACCTCCGCGGGTCCCGAGCGGGCGAGCGTGTCGGCGGCGACCAGGAACGTCGCGCCCGCGAGCGCGCTGGCGGGCAAGAGGATCCGGTGGTCCGGGCCGACGATCAGGCGGAGGACGTGAGGCACGACCAGGCCGACGAAGCCGATGACACCGGTGACGGCGACGGCCGCGGCGGTGATGATGCTCGCGACGGCGAGCAGGATCCGTTTCGTTCGCTCGACCTCGATCCCGAGCGCGTGGGCGTCTTCCTCGCCCATCAGGAGGACGTTCAGGTCGTGCGTGTAGACGTACAGGACGGCGAAGGCGAGGAACGCGGCGGGGAGGGTCACCTCGACCTCTCCCCAGGTGCTGTTCTGGAGGTGGCCCATCAGCCAGTAGATGGCCTGTTCGAGACTCTCGCCGGCGTGGACGAGCATGTAGGAGATGACCGCGCCGAGGAACGTCTGGATGGCGACGCCGGCCAGCAAGAGGGTGGCGACGGGCGTCTCCCCGTCGCGCGTTGCGATGAGGTAGACGGCGAAGGCTGCCAGAATCGCGCCGGCGAAGGCCATCACCTGGAGCGGGAGGCCGACGGCGAAGACGATGGCCGCCACCGCGCCGACGGCGGCGCCCGACGAGACGCCGATGATCGACGGGTCTGCCAGCGGGTTCCGGAAGAACCCCTGCATGACCGTCCCCGCCGCGGCGAGTGCGAAGCCGACGATGGCGCCGAGGACGATGCGGGGAAGCCGAATCTGGCGGACGATGGTCTCGCTCGAGTCGGCGACCGCAAAGGAGAACGGGTAGGCGTACGTGAGCGAGACACCCGGGAACCGAACGGAAATCCCGAGGAGCCGCGTCGTCCCGACGCCGACGGAGAGGCCGGCCGGAACCCCGACAGCGTTCAACGCCGCCTTGGACACCGTGAGCAGGTCGATGCTCACCGGGCCGACCGTCGCACTCGCCAGTACCGTCGCGACGAGTGCGGCCCCGAGGCCCAGGAGTACGGGCGTGCGTGGCGGTGACTCCACTGTATCAACTACGGTTACTCTAGCCCAATACTTATTGTATACGGTCGCTCGTCGACAGATCCGAGCGGGGGTTGGGAGGCCGTACCTGCGCGCCGACGGACCGCGCACGCGCTCCTCGCCATCATAAAGGCGTATAAGCCAGGGGCGGCCACTCTCGGTATGGTCGAGAACGTCATCTGGCCGGCGTTTCTGGACGCCGAGCACTCGCGCAACGAGGGACGCCGGGTCTCGCTGGACCAGGCCATCCCCGACCCGACGGTCGACGAGATAGCCACGGCGGTTCAGCAGGTGGGCTACGACGCGGTCATCGAACGCGACAAGACGTACCCCCGCGAGTACGAACAGCGCGGGCGCGTCCTCGTGAAGAACGCCGACGACGCGACGAAGTCGGACCTCCTGGGCGCCGTCGCGGCGTACCTCCAGGCCCTCCGGGCATGAAACGCGTCGGCGACGTCGTCCGCGTGGCCCAGGGCCTGGCCGTCGCCCGCTGCCCGGACGACGACCACCCCGACATCGGTCGCGCCGTCCTCACGGACGACCTGGAATACGCCGGCCGCGTCGTCGACGTGTTCGGCCCCGTCGAGCGACCCTACGTCGCTGTGACGCCCGACGACGACGTCCGACTCGCGACGCTCGTCGGCAAACCGCTGTACGCGCGCTGACTCGCTCGGCAAATCTCGCCGCTCCACTCTTCTGCGGTTCTCGGTAGACGGTCGCCGCCTGCCTCCCGTAACGCTCAAACCCTTCCCACCGGACCACCGGACAATGACAGAGCGAAGGCGCGTCGCGTTCGGCGTCGGCATCATCGTCGCCATCTTCCTGTTCATCCAGCTGTCCGCGATAGCGCTCGTGGAGCCGTTCGAGGCGGCGGGATACCAACCCGTCGAGAATCCCGAGGACCCGACGAACAGCCTCTTCTACGTCGGTGCTATCCTCGTCGCGACGGCGTTCATGCTCGCAGCCTTCAAGCTGAACGTCGACGCTCTGATCCGGCTGATAATCGTCGCCTCCGGGGCCTGGCTCTCGCTGTACGTCTTCCGCGTGTTGATGCGGTTCGTCGCGCCTGCCCCCCTCGCCGACGTCGTGGCGATACCGTTCGCAATCGCGCTGGGCGTCGCGTTGTACGTCCATCCGGAGTGGTACGTCATCGACATCGCTGGGGCCTTTATGGGCGCCGCGGCGGCGGGCCTGTTCGGCATCGGCTTCGGCGTCCTCCCGGCACTGATACTGCTGACCGTCCTGGCCGTCTACGATGCCATCAGCGTGTACGGCACCGAGCACATGCTCACGCTCGCCTCGGGGGTGATGGATCTCAAAGTACCGGTCGTCCTCGTGATTCCGATGTCGGCGGACTACTCGTTCCTCGACGCCGACCTGCCGGACCCGACCGAGGAGGAAGCGGACGACGGGCGTCAGTCGTCGGAGCCCGAATCGTCTACCGACAGCCCGGACGCCGAGGCCGACGGAACAGATAACACGAACGAGGTGCCGACCGATGGCGACACCAGTCTGGAGGCCGAAAGCCCGCTCGAACGCGAAGCGATGTTCATCGGTCTGGGCGACGCCGTCATCCCGACGGTGCTGGTCGCCAGCGCCGCCTTCTTCGCGCCGGTGAGCGTCCCGACGCTGGCCGGCATCGCCCTGCCCGCGCTGACGGCGATGGTTGGCACCTTCGCCGGACTGGCGGTCCTGCTGTGGATGGTGCTGAAAGGCCGCGCCCACGCGGGACTTCCGCTCCTCAACGGTGGGACCATCGCTGGCTACGTCCTGGGAGCGCTCGCGAGCGGACTGACGCTGGTCCAGGCGCTCGGACTCGACCCGTACTTCTAACGACCTGTCGGCTTACCGTCCCGTCAGCGCCTGGCTCGCTGGTGAGAATTCGATTTCTCTCCCCAGTCCTTGCTCTCTCGCCCGCTGGTACAGCATGTGGGCCGCCGCGACCGTCTCGATGGCCGTCCCGCCGCTGTCGAAGACGGTGATTTCTTCCTCGCTCGTTCGCCCGTCCGCATTTCCGGCGACGACCGCTCCCAGTTCGGCGTGGACGTGGTCCTCGTCGATAGCTCCCTCCTCGAGGGCCCCGATGAAGGATCCGGCGTCCTGCGTGACGCGCTCGCGCAGGTCCGGGACGTACGTCGACCGCCGTATCGTCGTCGCGTCGAGTTCGCGTTTCTCGGGATTGTACTGGCCCATCGCGGTGACGTGGGTCCCCGGTTCGAGGAGGTCACCGTCGAACACCGGGTCGCTCGCGTTCGTCGCCGTGACGACGACGTCGGCGCCCTCGATAGCGGCGTCCGGCGTCGCGACGGCGGCGACGCTGGCGTCGAGTTCGTCGTTCATCTCGGCGGCGAAGGACTCGCGGTGGTCCTTCGTGGGCGAGTACACCTCGACGCGGTCCAGGTTCCGGACTGCCGCCGTCGCCCGGAGCTGTCCGCGGGCCTGCGGGCCGCTCCCGAACAGCGCCAGGTCCGAGGCGTCCCGCCGGGCGAGGGCGTCGACGCCGACGGCGCCGGCCGCGCCAGTCTTGAACGGGTTGAGCGAGGCTCCGTCGAAGACGGCCAGGGGCGCACCGCTGTCGGCGTCGAACAGCGGCAGCGAGAAGTAGGCGTCGCGTTCGTCGAAGCCGGCGGCGTAGACGTACCCGCCCATCGCGCCGGTCTCCGGGAGGATGGCCGTGTAACTCGTCAGCATCCCGGCGGGGACGTCGTTGAACAGCGCGGTTCGGGGGGCGGCGGGGGCGCCCTCACCGCGTTCTCGGTATCCCTCGCGGACGGCGTCGACGTACTCCGCTGGCGTCGCCAGTCCGGTCACGTCCTCACTCGTCAGAAACAGTGCTGTCGATTCGGCGTCGCTCATACCGGCTGTTCGCCTCGTCGTCCCTTAGGCGTACTCCTGTCCGTAACTGGTCGAAGGAGAGATCGGACGGCAAAATCGCGCAACGCGGGTGACGGGCTGGGAGTTCAGTCGGCTGTCTTGCCCGGTTCGCGGCGAGTGGGCGGCGAGTCCACGGGGCTTCGGACGAACATCGCGTGGCCGATGAGGCCGACGGCGACGACGGAGGCCAGCGGGATGGCAGTCGTCAGCGCGAATCCGGCGAGGACCAGGACGCCGGTGATACCTGCGAGTGCGAGCGGGATGAGTCCAAGAACGATGTCGTAGTAGCCCGTCATGAATATACTCGTAATTACGATAAATACCCATATAAGTGTTTCCCGTAAATCTCTCGTATGGTTGGACATGGGTCCTGTGTAGTCACGATGTGACTAACGAGAAATGAATCCATAAGTTATAGGCGCCGGATTTCTCCGGAATTAATCTCGCGCGCGCTTGACCGATGCCGCCAGTGTGCCCTGTCACGATGACCGCTTCGGCACTCCTGTACTGACCGAGCGACGGACGTTCGTGCATATCTCACCGAACGCGTGGATGGGCCCGTTCCCAAAATCTACTGAATGATAACGAGTAGGTCGGCACTTACTGCCCATTTGCATCCGATTATGTTGGTTGATAATCGAGGGAGAGCGCTTATTGGGGGTGTTCGGTTAGCACGTAGTAGAGGGACACCCGACCCCCGTCCCTCGAGATCTATGAGTACGAACGCCACGGACGATACGAACGAGGCCACGGACGGCGAGCAGACACGGTTCGCCGAACTGAACATCGGCGACGACGAGTTCGTCATCTACGACCGGCAGAATCATCAGTCGTGGATTCAGTCGACAGTGGCTCTCGACGTCGGTTCGATGCGATGAGCCTCGTGAACGTGGGACGGAACCCATAGAAATTCGAGGCGGACCGGCGGGACGCGGGTTCGGCCGTTCTGGCAGACCGTCTCCCGCTTCCGTCCGGCGATCTCCCGTTTCCTCCAAACGGGGGATAACTTTCTGTCCGACGATTCGGGCCGTCAGCTGACGACCGAGACGAGCGCTCGCCAGGCGACGAGCAGGGCGCCCCCGACGGCGAACGACACGAGGGCGAACGTCACGGCCGCGCCACCGGGAAAGACCGACGTACTTCGAAGCGCCTGCGCGATGACGACGGCGAGTCCCCACGCGAGGAGGGTCCGGCCCACGGAGGTCCGGAGGTTCGCGACCGCTTCTCTGGTGTAGAGGGTACCGACGACGGCGACGAGAACCCAGCTCAGCGCGAACGGGACGAACGTCCCGACGAAGCGCCACGCGTGCTCGGGGAGGGTGTATCCGTGGGACAGCTCGCCAGCGACGACGAACGTCGCGATCGCGAGGAGGTCGCCGAGGGCCACCAGCGCCGTCAGGGACGTCGGCTCGACTCGTCGCCCGAGCGACCACGCCTGGTTCATATCCCCGGATCGAATCCCCACTGACTTGGCTCTCCCGACTCGGCGCTCCCGCGAACGACGGATTTCGCGAGTGCGGACGTTCGCCTGCTGCACGACACCACTGCGCCACCTACATTTTGCTCCGGATCGAATCCCCAGTATGGAGTTCGAACTCCTCGGCTGGCCGTCGGACGGCCCCACGCTCGAACTCGACTGGCGGCGGTTCAGCTACGCCGGGAAGTTCGTCATGTCCTCGACGGGGAAGGCTGTCGCCAGGGAGGACGGGGCCGTCGTAGGTGCCGTCGCGTTCAACGAGGACCGGACCGACCCGGACACGCTCTGGTTTCGCTACGTCACCGTCCGTGAGGACCGGCGTGGGGAGGGCGTCGGTCCGCAGTTGCTCGATTTTGCGCTCGGTCGCGCGAGCGGACGCGCGTACGGGAGAGTGAAGATAGCCGTCAACAACCCCTTCGCCTACGAGGCCTGCTACCGCGCCGGCTTCGCGTTCACCGGCGAGACCACTGGCATCGCGGAACTGGTACTGGCCTGGACGCCGGGAAGCGACGCCGACGAGGATTCCGACAGCTATGGGGACGGGCTGGACCGGTTTCGCGAGCGCGACCTCTCGGAGGAGGAAGTTGCGTTTCTCGCCGAGCGCGCGCAGTGCCTGTCTCCGAACGATTCCCCGGACGCCCGGTGACGCCACCGGGTGCAGTCACGCTGCGGGGTCACCGTCGACTCAGCCGACCGGGCGGGCTTACTGGCCCGGGCTCGAATCATACACGCGTGCGCCACAGTCGTCACAGGAGACGGCCGCGACTTCGTGGCTCGTACAGCAGGACTCGACCGTGTCGGTCCCAAACGAGAGTGACCCGCCGCAGTCGGGACACGTCGTCAGGAACAGCCTGAGGCCGGTGAGCAGTTCGCCTCGCTGGTCGACCGAGAGGCCGTCCCACATCGAAAGTCGCTCTGCGAGGACCTCGGCGCCGGCGACGTCGGCGAGGAAGGCCGGCCGGGACTCCCAGGTGCCGACGGGTGTGTCGTCACGGTACACTCGGAACGTGGCGCCGTGTTCCTCGAACGCGACGTCGCCGGTGGAGACGTCGAGGACGTCCAGTAGTCGTGCCTGGGCCACGTCGTCCGTCCCGAGAACCGTCAGCGCTTCGTCCAGGGACCGCTCGATCTCGTTTGTCAGCAGGAGTTCAGTGCCGTCCGCTGATTCGGTCAGTACTCCTCCATCGAGGAGCGTCGACTCGACGCCGACTCCCGTAGGCCGCACGTGTCCGGGGGCCTGGTCAGACTCGCCGGTTCCCACGAGCCCGGTAGTGGCGTGTTGCTTCCCGAACGCGGCCAGCAGCCAGTCCGGGAAGTATCGTTCTGTCAGCGTGGGCGTGCCGGGCACGAGGTAGCCGCGGAGGTAGATAGTTCCGAGTCCGACGACGAGGACGGCGGCGCTTCCGGGCACGGCGAGTTCTGGGACGTCGCGGTGGATCGCCGTGGCCTGGACGGCCACCGCGAGCGCGAACGCGATACAGAGGTTCACGACGGTACACGGGAGACAGCGGTTCGCGCCCGTATGCTTGCCGTGTCTGAATCGCGCGATGCGACCGTCACCGGATTCCATACGACTGTCGTCGGATCAAACGCCAAAGAAGCTTGTCGTTAGGACGATTCACGGGACTCGGGGTCGGTCTGACGGCCGACTTAGTCTGCCGGCTGCCCGGCAGCCGACAGTATCAAGCCCTGCACTGTCCTACGGCCGGCCAATGGGTAATTCAGACCTGCGCTCGCTCGCCGCCATCGAGGACGTCTCCTTCGAGGACGTCTCGGGGAGCGTCGTGGCCGTCGACGCGCACAACTGGCTCTATCGCTACCTGACGACGACGGTGCGGTTCACCCGAGGCGGCGCGTACACGACCGCCGACGGGACCGAGGTCGCGAATCTCATAGGGATGGTCCAGGGTCTGCCGAAGTTCTTCGAACACGACCTGACGCCAGTCTTCGTCTTCGACGGCGCGGTGACGGAGATGAAGGACGACGAAATCGAGGAGCGACGGGAGCAGCGCGAGCAGCGCGAGGAGAAGCTCGCGGATGCGCGCGAGGCCGGGGACGTCACCGAAGTCGCGAGACTGGACTCCCAGACCCAGCGGCTCACGGACGCCATCCTGCAGACGACGCGTCGAACGCTCGAACTGCTGGACGTTCCCGTCATCGAGGCCCCGGCCGAGGGGGAGGCACAGGCGGCACACATGGCCCGGCAGGGCGACGTCGACTACGTCGGGACGGAGGACTACGACGCGCTCCTGCTCGGTGCACCGCTCACGCTCCGCCAGATTACGAGCAGCGGGGATCCAGAACTGATGGACTTTCAGGCGACCCTGGACGCCCACGGTATCACCTGGGAACAGCTCGTCGACGCCGCCATCCTCATGGGGACGGACTTCAACGCCGGTATCGACGGCATCGGTCCCAAGACCGCCGTCAAACTCGTGACGGAGCATGGAGACCTCTGGGGAGCGCTGGAAGCCAGAGACGCCCACGTCGACCACGCCGAACGGATCCGGGACATGTTCCTGACCCCGGCGGTGACGGACGACTACGACCTGGACCTGACGATGGATCCCGACGTCGAGGCGGCGAGGGAGTTCGTCACCGGGGAGTGGGAAGTCGCCGCGGACGAAGTGGAACGTGGGTTCGAACGTATCGAGGACTCGCTGGTCCAGACCGGGCTGGACGAGTGGACCTGAGTCGCCGAACGTCAGCACTGGTCACTCGACGAGTCCCATCAACACGCCACAACTTGTGATTGCGTATCACCCGTCACGTGGCCTGTGTCGCCGTCTCACGGCAGGTTCGAGACGGAGGGTTTATCCGTTACCCTCCCATCGGAATGTAATGTGAACGCCGCGCCGGGACGCCCCGGCACGGTGCGGAGAAGTCGTCGGGACTTCCTGCCGCGAAGCGAGAGTTCAGCGCGCTTGCCTCTGTGCAAGCCGTCGCTCCCGCGAAAGATGAGGATCCCATCCCTGCGGTCCGCCGTACAGGCGGGATCTGATGTGAGCCCTGACAGTTCGGTGACGCCGTCTCTCAGGGCGGCAATCGAACTCGAACGGAGTCGTGGAAGCTCGTATAAATCTATCGTTGGCTCGATTCGTCGGGCCGCTCCCGTCGTGTGGTTTCGATTACCACACACGGGATAGAAACGATGGGTTTATGTGGGATACTCTTCTACGATTATATCCGTTCGAAGGATGGCGCCCAGCGGGAATCTGCCCGCGACGCCATCCACCTTAGACGAGAACTTCTCGTCGATGATGGGACTCGAAAGTGATGAGTATCTCACCCCTGCGGTCCGCCGTACAGATGAGATATGATGCAAGCCCTGACAGTTCGGTGATACCTGGTTCGGTACGACCGACGCGGTGTCACCGACTGACGACGAGACAACGTATGATAGCGTGTCTCCGCCAGATCCTGACCTTGAGTCAGGAAACCCATTCCGGTTGATCCTGCCGGAGGCCATTGCTATCGGAGTCCGATTTAGCCATGCTAGTTGCACGGGTTCAGACCCGTAGCAGATAGCTCAGTAACACGTGGCCAAACTACCCTACAGATCGTGATAACCTCGGGAAACTGAGGCTAATAACGAATACAGCTCACAGATTTGAATATCGTGAGCTGGAAACGCTACGGCGCTGTAGGATGTGGCTGCGGCCGATTAGGTAGACGGTGGGGTAACGGCCCACCGTGCCGATAATCGGTACAGGTGGTGAGAGCCAGAGCCTGGAGACGGAATCTGAGACAAGATTCCGGGCCCTACGGGGCGCAGCAGGCGCGAAACCTTTACACTGCACGACAGTGCGATAAGGGGACTCCGAGTGCGAGGGCATATAGTCCTCGCTTTTGTCGACCGTAAGGTGGTCGACGAATAAGGACTGGGCAAGACCGGTGCCAGCCGCCGCGGTAATACCGGCAGTCCGAGTGATGGTCGATATTATTGGGCCTAAAGCGTCCGTAGCTGGCCGAGCAAGTCTGTCGGGAAATCCAGTAGCTCAACTACTGGACGTCCGGTGGAAACTGTTCGGCTTGGGACCGGAAGATCCAAGGGGTACGTCCGGGGTAGGAGTGAAATCCTGTAATCCTGGACGGACCACCGATGGCGAAAGCACCTTGGAAGCACGGATCCGACAGTGAGGGACGAAAGCTAGGGTCTCGAACCGGATTAGATACCCGGGTAGTCCTAGCCGTTAACGATGCCCGCTAGGTTTGGCGCAGGCTACGAGCCTGCGCTGTGCCGAAGTGAAGACGTAAGCGGGCCGCCTGGGAAGTACGTCCGCAAGGATGAAACTTAAAGGAATTGGCGGGGGAGCACTACAACCGGAGGAGCCTGCGGTTTAATTGGACTCAACGCCGGACATCTCACCAGCACCGACAACAGTGATGACGGTCAGCTTAACGAGCTTACCCGCGACGCTGTTGAGAGGAGGTGCATGGCCGCCGTCAGCTCGTACCGTGAGGCATCCTGTTAAGTCAGGCAACGAGCGAGACCCGTATCCGTAATTGCCAGCAATACCCTTGTGGTAGTTGGGTACTTTACGGAGACTGCCACGGCTAACGTGGAGGAAGGAGCGGGCAACGGTAGGTCAGCATGCCCCGAATGTGCTGGGCAACACGCGGGCTACAATGGCCGGGACAACGGGTCGCGACGCCGAGAGGCGGAGCTAATCCCTTAAACCCGGTCGTAGTTCGGATTGTGGGCTGAAACTCGCCCACATGAAGCTGGATTCGGTAGTAATCGCGTGTCAGAAGCGCGCGGTGAATCCGTCCCTGCTCCTTGCACACACCGCCCGTCAAAGCACCCGAGTGAGGTCCGGATGAGGCCTGGATTCCCAGGTCGAATCTGGGCTTCGCAAGGGGGCTTAAGTCGTAACAAGGTAGCCGTAGGGGAATCTGCGGCTGGATCACCTCCTAATGACCGGGACCAGGCCGACGCGCCTGGCCCACCTTTACTTCGCCAGCCACCGCGGCAGGCGATGGTGACACCACGGCCGTTCCGGCCGGGCACCGAACTGTCAGGGCTTACTTGCAGTTCACCCCTCTTCGAGGGGCGATCGATAGCTCAGTGGAAGAGCACCTCCGTTCGGAGGCGGCCCCGGTTCGATTCCGGGTCGATCACTACCGCGGACGGCATCGCGCCGTCACGCGAAACCGATGCACCATCCCGCGAAAGCGCGGTTGGGAAGGGTAAGACCGTCGCTCCCGTTCACCACGGGAGTGTTACGATGACGACCGTGTGTACGTGCAATCCAGACGTCAACTGGATCCGTTTCATCGTGGAACGTGTATCCGAACGTATTGTTAGTCACGGTGTTCGTTCACCCGACCACCGTGCAAAGTGGCTACTACGCCACTCGGTGAATGGCTCGGCTCGAGTGCCGACGAAGGACGTGCCAAGCTGCGATAAGCCCGAGGGAGCTGCATGGAAGCGAAGAACTCGGGATGTCCGAATAGGAATCCTCTCCGCAATTGCCTTGCGCAATGGGGAACGCCGGGAATTGAAACATCTCAGTACCGGCAGGAAAAGAAAGCAACTGCGACGTCGTTACTAACCGCGAGTGAACGCGACACAGCCCAAACTGAAGCCCTCACGGGCGATGTGGTGTTCGGGCTGACTTTCAACACGCGACAGCCGTCGAGAACTCTCCTGGAAGGGAGGACGATACAGGGTGACAGTCCCGTATCGACGACCGGTAACGTGTGCGTCAGTCCCAGAGTATCGGGGGTTGGAATTCCCTCGTGAATATGGCAGGCATCAACCTGCTAAGGCTAAGTACAACTCGAGACCGATAGCGAACAGTAGTGCGAACGAACGCTGAAAAGTATCCTCAGAAGGGAGGTGAAACAGTGCCTGAAATCGAGTGGGTATAGAACGACGGGGCATACAAGGTCCTGTACAAAACGACCCAGACGCGAGTCTGCAGTAGGACGTACAGGAAGCCGATGTCGCGTCGTGCGTTTTGAAAAACGAGCCAGGGAGTGTGTTTGCGAGGCGAGTCTAACCCGATTATCGGGGAAGGCATAGGGAAACCAACATGGCCGCAGCGCTTTGCGCCAGGGCCGCCGTCTTCAAGGGCGGGGAGTCCCGCTGACACGACCCGAAACCGGACGATCTACACGTGGGCAAGGTGAAGCGTGCCGAAAGGCACGTGGAAGCCTGTTAGGGCTGGTGTCTTACAATACCCTCCCGTGACCTTCGTGTAGGGGTGAAAGGCCCATCGAGTCCGGCAACAGCTGGTTCCAACCGAAACATGTCGAAGCATGACGTCCGCTGAGGTAGTTCGTGAGGTAGAGCGACCGATTGGGATGCTTCACTCCGAGAGGAGTGAACTTCCCTGTCGAACTCCGAACTTACGAACGCTGTCGACGCGGGCAGTCCGGTG
>Ga0208135_100795_pt1 | contig 16003 bp, 11 predicted proteins | sample AntDeeMetag02WF5_FD_184757 | JGI IMG/M metagenome (GOLD analysis project Ga0208135, IMG submission 184757) | Saline lake microbial communities from Deep Lake, Antarctica - Antarctic Deep Lake Metagenome 02WF5 (SPAdes) (version 2) | ecosystem: Environmental > Aquatic > Non-marine Saline and...
AGTAATACGGATCAGCCTCAAGTTTCGGTTCAAGCGCTTCTCGAATCTCTTGGGCTCGGAACGAATAGAGAGTGAGCCCGTTTCTCGAATGATCGTCCAACGCATCCACATTCTGGAGGAAGCGTCTGATCTTCGGCCAGTTCGGAAACGTCTCCAACCAGAAGTCGTACTCGTAGCCATAGTTCGACTGGGTGATTTCCTCGTAGTCGTCGACATCGTAGTAGACGATGCCATCGTGTTGGGGCGTGGTTACGTAGGGAAGATCAAGCGCGACTTCGAGGTAGTGGAGCTGTGTGGCCAGAAAATCGTCGGTGCCGATGTCGAGATACAGCATGTTGTCGTCTTCGAGCTGCTGCCAACAGCCCGACGGACCGAAGCTATCGTGGTGGTCACAGTCGTCGAACCGATAGGAACCGTCGACGAGGATCGAATGGATGGCGTCGTCGGTTCGGTAGTTGGCGTCTTCTCGAAACAGCTTCGAGAACATCCCATACTCCGGTTTCGAGAACTGGTTGTGGTAGACGCCGCAGGTGCGAAACGACGGGGTGAAGCCGGGAGCCAACACGCTCTCGAAGTGATCGGTGAGTGTGTCGTAGAGAAACGTGTAGGGATTACCGTCGGCGGCTTTGTTCACATCACTCAACCCGACATGAGCGAACACGGTGTCGGCATCGAACGACGAGAGGAGCTCCTCAAAGACTCTCTTTTCGAGTGGCTCGACAGCGTCGGTGGTGTCGACCGGGAGTCTGTCCAACACTGTCCGGACGGCGCTTCGAACGCGCCACTGGAAGATCCGAACCTTGGTGCTGCGGTTAATAGCTACTCCTATTCAACTCCAAATATTATACTTTGTGCTCACGGCCCTCGACAACAGAGTGCTGTCGTGAGAGTTGAGAACTGACAGTGAAACTGTCGACACCGAGACAATCAAAGACAAACCTATTTATCCAGCCACCGATTCGAAATAGGCAAATGAACACTGTCGCTGCCGATTTCGAGTCGTTCGAACTCGACCACTCGCTTTTCGATATCCGAATAGACGGTGTTCCGGTCTGGGAACGGCTTCGGTTTCGGGTTTTTGAACAGATCCAACAGCAAAACGGAAAGGGAGCCGCACACACTGACGACAGCCCAGCGTGGCAACAGTACGCTAAGGGAGCCAAACTGTTTTGCAGCAACCTCGTTCGCAACAACCCGTATCTCGCCGACGAGAGCGACGTTCTCTATCTCGGCACGCGTCGACGCAAGCAACGTGAGGACGGCTACTGGTGGGACATCTACTGTGATCCGATCCACGAAGCCTGCGACTACGACTACGTCCACTTCGAGGAGCCGTACTTTCTGACTCACCGTCGACCAGCCCGAACCGCGAACCTCCGGTATCTCGATCTAATAACCGTCGCTGGAGAGTTGCAACAGCTAGTTGGCCTCAACGAACCGACTATTCCAGCGGCCGAACGCCAGCAACTGGAAGCGGCCCAAGAGGCAATCACGGAACAGTTCGATGCGGACGTCGACCTCGTTTCGATGGCACACACGGAACTGTACGACCGGCGAACGACACTGCCACTGTACCGACGGCTCATCGACCGGGTCGACCCCGAACTGGTAGTCGTCATCGCCAGCTATGGACGGGAGACGTTTATTGAGGCCTGCAAACAGCAGGGGGTACCAGTCGCCGAACTCCAGCATGGCGTCATCTACCCGAACCACTTCGGCTACTCCTATGCCGGCCCACGAACTAAAGAGACGTTCCCGGACTATCTGCTCACGTTCGGCGAATTTTGGACGGACGCAGCCGAGTTTCCCATCGCTCAAGAGCGTGTGATCCCGGTCGGCTACCCGTATCTCGAACAGGCGGCCCACAGCTACGACGGTGTCGAGACGACCGATCAGCTCTTGTTTATTTCGCAAGGAACAATCGGCGAACAGCTCTCGAAGTTCGCGGTCGCAGTCGACCAGCATCCGGAGATCAGCTCCGAGGTCGTCTACAAACTCCATCCCGGAGAGTACGACCGGTGGCGGACCGAGTATCCATGGCTCGTCGATTCGGATATCGAGGTGGTCGACTCGTCGGAGCCGGCGCTGTACCGGCTGTTCGCCGAATCCAACGGCCAAGTCGGGGTGTATTCGACAGCGATCTACGAAGGGTTACAGTTCGGACTGGAGACCTATCTCTATGACTGTGAAGAAGGCGAGACGCTCCAGCCGCTGCTCGACGATGGAGTGGCCACGCTCGTCTCGTCGGTCGAACAACTCGTTTCGGCGTTCGATAATGGCTCAGGGGAGTTCGACCGCGAACGGTATTTCGCCACTGATGCAACGGGCCGTGTCTGTGAAACACTCCGAGAGATACGCGCGAATGGGTTGGAGTAGGCGACGTCGACGAGAACAACGTCTTCAATAGGCAGTCACCACCAGTTACCGGTATGCGATCTGCGCTTGTCACTGGAGCTGCCGGATTTATCGGCTCTCATCTGGTCGACACACTCCTCAAAGAGGGCTGGAACGTCACGGGTTTGGACAACTGCTCGACGGGAACACAGTCGAACCTGTCGAATGCCGGGGAACCTTTCGAGCTAATTGAGGGAGATCTCCGGAATGAGACTGCACTCGAAACAGCCATCGAAGGTGTCGACGTAGTGTTTCATCACGCGGCGGCTATCTCGGTGCCGGAGAGTGTCGAACACCCAGCACGGACGACCGACGTGAACTGTACAGGCACAGCGAAACTGCTGGAAGCTGCCCGCAACGAGGGCGTCGACCGTGTGATCCTCGCTTCGTCGGCCGCCGTCTACGGCTCCGACGTAGAGATCCCTGTATCGGAGGCGGCACCGACAGTACCGGAATCACCATATGCGCTCTCGAAACGGTACACCGAACAGCTTGCATTGCAGTATGCCGAACAGTACGAACTTGATGCCGTCGCGCTCCGCTATTTCAACGTTTTCGGCCCACGGCAGGACCCCGAGGGAGAGTATGCAGCGGTCATTCCCCAGTTCATCCAGCTGATGGCCGACGGTCAGCGACCAGTGATCTACGGGGACGGCGAACAGTCGCGAGATTTCGTCCACGTCGACGATGTCGTGGCAGCCAATATCGCGGCAGCGACCGCCGGCTGCGATGGCGAAATATTCAACGTGGCTGGCGGCAGCCGGATCACGATCAACGAACTCGTCGAGATCATAAACGGGGTGCTCGGAACCGATCTCCAGCCGACGTACGACGATCCACGACCGGGGGATGTGCGCCACTCGCAGGCATCGATCTCAAAAGCCGAGTCGATGCTCGGCTACAGTCCCGCCGTTGGCCTTGAGGCGGGACTTCGTGAGACTGCAACCCAGTTCAAACAGGTGTCCGGGTCGACCGATTTCTCGGAGCAATAGTCTTGAAATATTTACTCTTTGTATCCAAGATTTTGCAGCCGTTCTTCGATAGCATCCTGACTCACAGTCGCTGAAGTAACTGGTTCTTCTTCGGTTATTGTGGGTCGTGGCCCGTTATCAACAACTAGCCATGGAACGATCCGTAGCTCCTCTGTATATTTGTATTTGAAATGTCCAGCTAGCCCGTTTTCCCCGAGATGTTCTCCGTGATCCGAGGTTATGACGACTTTTCCGTCGACCTCGTTCATTAGTTCTTCGACGTGTTCCAGTACGATTTCTAGATTTTCGACATATATTTCTCGGAGTTCGGATTCAGTAATGTATCCCTCTCTGAACGCCCCATCTAGCCCACTGACCACGTTTGCCTCGTCAGTATCGTATTTCCCAATTTTTTCTGGATCTCGAGACCTAACAACGAGTCCCTCGTCTTCGACGCGGCGACGGAGTTCGTCGGCCCTGCTCCCCAAATACGGCATATGGGGCTGCATGAAATGAACGATCATGCGTTTGTTGGGGTAGTTGATGTTAGCATCTACTGCAGCACCGACGACCGTACTCGGTACCAGTCCCGTTATGGTCGAGTGTTTAACCTCCACGTCGGGAACGGAATCGTCTTCGTCAGTAAAAATCAGATTGTGGAACGACTCGCTCCCAATCCGTGCCCCATACCCGTTTGCGGTGACGTAAACTGTGTCGTGGTGTTTTCGATTCGCAAAGTGAGCAGCACAGAACTCTTCGCTGTGAGAGCCTTTGGAGATGATGGAACTCAGTTCCCCATCGATATCAACCGTCTCGGCAAATATATCGTATCGACAGGCATCAAGAATAATCAACAGATCCCAGTCTTGCTCCATCACGTCGACTGCAGGCCCGTGAGTCCGCTGAAACAAACGGTTCCGAGGATAGTTCAGAAGCCGCTTTCTGACGGTGTTTTTTGATTCAGCGGTAATATATTTTGACCCCTTCACAGCGAGCGCCGCGGGACCCTCCTCTTTCAGCACACGGTATCCACTACGTACTATCCCCATACGATACCTTGCAAAAGCCCGTTGTTTATATATTTATATTATACCTGTCAGCTAGTCTATCCCAGTGAGAAAGACTTAACCAGTCACCAAACAGCACGACAGAGAAGATGGGTGAGAAGGTCCTCTCAGTGATTCCTGCCCGGAAAGGATCGAAAGGAATCCCGAGAAAGAACGTTCGAGAGCTTGGCGACCGGCCGCTGGTCGGCCATGCAATCGAGACGTGTCGGGACTCCGAGTTGGTCGATACAGTCGTGGTGACCACCGACAGCCAAGAGATCGCACAGATCGGTCGACGGTTCGATGCGGATGTCGTCATCGACCGACCGAAACGGCTGGCGACCGACGAGGTCCCGCTCGCACCGGTTATCGAACACGCGTTTGCCGAAGTCGACGGCGAGTTCGACTACGTACTCTGTCTGCAGCCAACGGTCCCACTGATCCAGCCGTCGTCGGTCGACGGCGGGATTCGAGCGGGCATCGAGGAAACCGCCGACAGCGTGGTTTTCGTTGCCGACAGTACCCACCACTACTGGAAACAGACCGACGACGGCTTCAAGCCAGTGTCGTCGGACCGAAAGAACAGACAGCTGATGGAGCCGATCTACGGGGAGATTGGCGTCTTCCTCTCCCACCGGGATCTCGTCACCAATGGCAAACGGATCGGCGGGAACATGGCGTTCCATACCGTCGACCAATGGGAAGGCATCGATATCGACACCTACGCCGACTGGCAGACTGCTGAGAGTTATCTGGGTCGAAAACAGCTCGTCTACCGAGTCACGGGCAACGATCAGAACGGAACGGGCCACATCCACCGTGGCATCACCCTCGCCGACCACCTTTTTGAACACGATCTCACCTTTGCGGTGGAACCGAGCGACGACATCGCAATCGACATCCTCGAAGAGAGTAACTACGACTACCAGGTGTTCGACGACAACGCGGCCTTTGTCGAATTCATCGAAGAGACGTCACCGTTCGTCGTCGTCAACGACATCCTCGATACCACTGCCGACTACGTCACGGCACTGAGGGCCGCAGGGAGTCGAGTGGTGAACTTCGAGGATCTCGGTGATGGAACCGATCACGCCGACGCAGTCATCAATGGGCTGTACGAGCATTCGAACCCACCTGAAAACCACTACTACGGCTTCGAATACTTCTGTCTCCGCGGGGAGTTCCGGTATGCAACCCGGAAATCCGAGATCCCCTCGGTCGACCGAATTATGATCTCGTTTGGCGGCGTCGACGAAAACAATCTGACTGCACGGACCCTACAGGCACTCTCCGAGCTTGACGACGAGCTGTACGTCGATGTCGTGTTGGGACTCGGCTATGCCAATCCCGAACGGCTTGATCCGGTTGTCGACGCGCTGCCCGACAATCTGCAGGTCGAGGTTAACCAGCAGGTACAGTCGATGGCCCAGCGGATGGAACAGGCCGACCTCTTGATCACCTCAAACGGCCGCACGCTGTACGAAGCCGGCTCGCTCAATCTGCCGGTGCTCTCGATTGCCCAGAACGCTCGGGAACAGAAACACCCCTACGCATTCGTCTCCAGAGGCGTCCTATCGCTCGGACAGGCAGCGTATGTCACCGAGGAGATGATCCAGAGTGCCGTAAGCGATTATATAACGGGCGGAACGAAACGGGAAACGATGCGCACAGCACTCGCGGACCACGACATTGCGAACGGAATCGAGCGGATCAAACGAATCGTTTTCGACGAGACCCATGAATATCGCTAACACGAACGTCACCGACAGCTCACAGCCATATCTGATCGCCGAGATTGGAGTCAACTACTTCGATATCGCCGAAAAACGGAACATTCTCCCTCTCGAAGCTGCTAAAAAGATGGTGTCAGAGGCCGCCGAGGCTGGCGTCGACGCGGTGAAGTTCCAGTCGTACACCGCCGACCAGCTGGCCTCGAAACACTCTCCGGCCTACTGGGACACCGACGAGGAGGCCACCGAATCACAGTACGAACTGTTCGAACAGTACGATGGGTTCGGAGCCGACGAGTTCGAGGAAATCGCCGCCTGGACCGATGACAACTACGATGTCGAGTTCATGTCGACGCCGTTCGATTTCCACGCCGTCGAGTATCTCGAAGACTTGGTCCCGGCCTACAAAATTGCGAGTGCGGATCTGACGAACCACCCACTACTGCGGGCGATTGCACGGAAACAAAAACCGATCTTGCTGTCGACAGGCGCAAGTACGGTTGGTGAGATCGACGACGCGATTCGGGTGATCGAGGACGAAACGCCGGATCCAGAGCTCTGTCTGCTCCACTGTATTCTTCAGTATCCGACCGACGAGGCAAACGCCAACCTCGGGATGATCGACCATCTCGCAGAGATCTATCCCGAGTACACGGTTGGCTACTCGGACCACGTGCCACCGGACGAGGGGATGATCACGCTACTCAACGCCGCCGTCCACGGCGCAGACATCATTGAGAAACATTTCACCTTGGACAAAACGCTGGCGGGCAACGACCACTACCATGCGATGGATCCCGACGATGTCCGGACGTTCCGGGAGAACGCGGCCCTCATGTCGACGACGACAGGGGCATCTCGGAAAGCGCCAATCGAAGCCGAGGACGACAGTCGAAGCCACGCCCGGCGGAGCCTCGTTGCGGCGACCAACATCGGCGACGGAGAGACAATTGACCGCGAACAGATCGCGATCAAACGACCAGGAACCGGGATCGCACCCGGGCATCTCGATATCGTTGTCGGTCGACAGGCACGTGGGGATATCGCTGCCGACGAGATCATCCAGTGGGATCTCGTCTGAGTTACTGGTTGGTGCGAGCCGAACCGCTGTCGACATCATGGTCGACTGAAATCACGGGGAGCCGCTGTTGGTCGGCGGCGGCCGTCCATGCGGCTTCGTACTCGGCCAATGAGTAGGTTCCATCGAACAGCCGGTCAGTGTCGAGATCCGAAAGAAGCCGGAGCGTACCATCCATACCAGCGGTGTCGTCGGTGTCGAGGTTAATGATTGTCTTGCTCGCCAGCAGATCGGCGGCAAACGACAGCGGCTCGTACTCGGTTGCCAACAGCAACAGCACGGCGCTGGCGGCCGCCTGTTCACAGAGCGTTCGGACAGTCGCTTGGCTCCCGGTGGTATCGACGACCAGATCGTATTTCGAGAGCTGTGTTGGGACCGATTCTTCGGCCGAAAGCTGATCGAGGTGGTCGACGCTATAGCCGTCGCGCTCAAGCAACTGCACCACCAACTCTGCAGCCGGATTCTCGCCGACAACAACACAGTGAGCCGACGGTGGCAGGAGTTTCCCGGCGCGGTCGACGCCGTTGCGCAGCCGCCCGAGCATGCCGACCAGCGTTCCGTCTTTTGGCTCCCCGTCGAGGGAGTAGACGTGATCCGACGGGATCGCAAGGAACCGGGAGTAGGCACCGTCGTCGGTATCTCGTCCCAACTTGATCGGATCAAGACAGTCGGTGTCAGAATCGCTACTACAGGCTGTGCAGATTCCACAGTCGAATTCGGTCTCGCCAACGATGACATCCCCGACTTCGACGGAGTTCGCGTTCGCTCCGATATCGATCACCGTGCCGACGTAGTTCGTCCCGGGGACAACCGGATACTGGTCGGCATCGGCCCGCTCGGGACTACCGTCAGCAGGTGTGACACCGATGTAATCGGTCCGGATCAGTACGTCGTTGGGTTTGATCTCCGGCAGCGGTGCCCGTTCGAGGGCGGTGGTGCCCCCTTTGTCGACTGTCACGCGCTCGTTGGCTTCGGGATAAAAGTACTCGAACCGATCCGAATCGAGCGCCCGATCAGTCGTGAGTCCGTCGACGGTCCCCATATGCTGACAGTACCGGAACCGACCGATCTCGACAAGTGTCTGGATGCTGAATTTTCCCTCTCGAACGGCCGCAACCGTGTCACCGATGATGTCGAGCGGGATTTGTGAATACTCCTGCCAGCGGTTCGACTCGTTTTTGATACCGATCTCGACATCAGCAGCCGCCTCACGCTTGAATCGGTTGTACACCTGCGTCCACGTCTCGTCGTGGATATGGTAGATGCAGGCATCCGGATCGTAGACGACGACATACCCCTGATCCATGAACTGTTTGGCCCACTCAATATCCTCGTGGCCCGTCAGATACTCGTCGAACCGATGGTCCTCCCAAAGCTCCTTTCGAATCACCGAACTGGCGTTGTTTGCGAAGTAGTCGGGCGGTGTCTGTCGTTTCGTCGTCTCGCCGAACAGTTCGTCGAACAGCCGTCGCTCGGAGAACTTGTTCTGCTCGGCTCCTACCTGATTGCTGTAGGTCATCGCGACCTCCTCGTCGTCGAACTTCTCGATCATCGACCCGAGCCACTGATCGTCGGTTGGGATCGCGTGTGCGGAGAGAAACGAGACGAACTCGCCGTCGGCTGCCTCACAGCCGGCGTTACAGGAGTGTCCAAACGTAAAATCGTGTGGTGCGACGAACTCGACTTTGTCGACGTACTGGTCGGCGATTTCGAGCGTCCCGTCAGTCGACCCCGAGTCGACGAGGATGATCTCGAAGTCCTGATAGGCCTGCTCCGAGACGGCCGCCAGTACATCGCCAATGTGTTCGGCCTCGTTGAAAGAGCGAACGACGATACTCGTTTCCGGCATTCGTTGCCTCGGCTACTTCATTCTGGTACCTATTCCTGTCGGATTCAGTATGAGGCGGAAGCGAACTGTGCGATCAGTTCGCGGTAGGCCTCCGGGACATCGTGTTCGTCTTTCCCACCGTAGATGACAGTACGGTAGAGCTCACGCTTGTTCGCCTCCGGAACCGGCTCAAGCTCGCCGTGGTGGATGGCTTCGATGGTTTCCATCGATTCTTCGTTCGAGGCAGGCTGGTGGCCAGCCTCCGTTTCGTCAAAGATCGTCCGGTTGGCGTGAAGATACGAGGGATTGACGTGAAACACATCCTGGAGAAGTGCTTCGATGCCGATGCTAGATCCGAAGTTGATCACAGTATCGGCCCATTTGATCAGCGAGACCGACGACACATCGGCGATCACGTCGGTGTTGTCCTGCTGAACCAGTCTGTCGTCAAGCTCTTGCGGGAGACAATCGCCACGTGTGTGCTCCTTGACAACGAGGTGAAGCCAGTCACGGTCGGCTAACTCGCTGATAAGCTGTAGCGTCGACTCCCTGTCGACGTAGTACCGCCAGTGTGGAAGCATGAAGACGATTTTGAGTTTCTCGGTGTCATCCACGGGTGGGCTGTAGCCCTCATAGAGGTCTTCGTTGATCGCCTGCCATTCCGGATAGTAGCGAGTGCTTCCGCGGACGTAGTGGATATTAGGGTCGACGCCCAAGCTTCCTTCCTGTTGTTTGTCGTACTCGCTTTGAGTCACGTAGGCATCGTACCCGTTTCGGGATGTCATCGTTTGTTTGCCCTGTTCGAAGGCTTTCTTTCGACCCGGGGTGATATCCTCGTTGAGATAGATATTCAGACCATGGGGAACGCAGACCGTCGGAATATCAAGTGCAGTCGCTGCCTCGAAGAATTCGTGGTGGCTGGTTCGATGTGGGGAACTCCATTCGAAGACACAGACGCTTGGGTCCAGTTCAGCAAGCGTTGGGGTGACCAGACGGCTGGCAATCCGCACTTTTTGTAATCCTTTCCGCAGATATTTGACCGCTGGATTCGCCGGGGAGTGACCGTCCGGCTGACCAAGCGCAAACAGTTGGCTTGCCCACTCCATGTCGAGAAACGAGTCGACGTACTCCAGATGGAACCGGTCGTAGTCGGTGAGAAATCCGAGCCGTGGATCTTCGGCTGCGGGATAGTTCGTGTCTAAAAGGATCGCATGCACATCGTCACCGCGTTCAAGACAGCGCCACATGATCGGGGCGATATGGTCGACATCGTTAAAATGACGAAGGAAGAACGCCGGTCTCATGCGGAGGTCTATATGACCAGTCTATTTGAATAGTGTGGTTGTCGTGGATAGTCACCTGCAGTGAGAGCGCTCGGCCGGCCAGTGTCGATAAGTAGGCCTCAGAGAGCCGAGAAACAAATATGTTATAGCTGGTGAAAACGGTCGTTCCGACATGAGTTTCGACCGCATACGAAAGGGAGTCCGGAATCCGAGGCTCGCTGCTCGGGAGTTGGCAGATCAGGCGGGAAGCTCGCTGCTTCGCTGGCGTTTCGACAAAAGCGGCGTCCATGTGCTGGACCGTGACTGGGATACGTTACTCATTCTCGACTGTGGTCGATACGATATTTTCTCAGAAATCGCCAACCTGCCCGGCTCACTGACCAAGGAGCGATCAGTCGGCTCGGTGACGGCGGACTTTCTCAAACGCAATTTTTCCGGGCGGCGTGCCCACGATGTTGTCTATCTCTCGGCGAACCCGCAGGTGGGTCGACACAAAAAACATATTGACGTCCACAAACTGATCGGGCTGTGGCACGACACGTCGACGAAAACGGATGGCCAAGAAAACAGCCAAGGGTTGACCGACCCAAAACCGGTCGTCGAAAGGGCTGTAGAACTCCACGAGAATTTTCCAAACAAGCGCCATATCGTCCATCTTTTACCGCCGCACGTGCCACACAAATTCAAAGACGGCGGGGAGATCCCAGTTGATTCACCGTACCGAAACTACGAGGCTGCCCGAGCCGGGGAGGTCGACGCCTCGGAGATGCGGGATGTGTATACTGAAAACTACAAATACGTTCTCGATGCAATCCAGCCGCTACTGGATGAAATCAATGGCAAAGTCGTCATCACAGCCGATCATGGCGAACTACTTGGCGAGGGAATGCCACGCTGGATGAAACTCTTGCACAATCGTTGGGGCAATCAGTGGCAGAAGTACGACTTCGGCCATTACGGTGATATCGATGTGCCGGAGTTGGTCGACGTTCCGTGGTTGGAGCTCCCAGTCGAGACACGTCGAGACATCGTTTCAGAACCATCGGTCGCAGATGAGTACGACACTGAGGGTATAGAAGAACATCTAAAGGCGTTGGGGTACCGATAAGTATACATTGGAAATGTCCATAAAAAGAAATATAGGTTCTGGATAATTCTACTACACTCTTGCTAATTCTTTATTAGGTTGTTTATTTGTATCCGAGCTCTTCTAGTCTCATTTCAACATCAGAAGATATTGTAACTTCTTCTCCTTTACCATAATTATTCTTTTTATTGGTTATGAAATCAACAGCTAATCGTTCAAATTGTTTCTTTTCATTTTTCGTTAGCTGTGTATCGGTGTTATCAACGTCTTCCCTCATTTCTTTCACATTGCAAAATTCGATATATTTCGGACCGGCTTGTATTTGAGTATCTGTAGGCCGAGCCGGAATATCCGCATCAAAGGCAAAGATTCCTTTGTGTACATCCTGTTCGATGGAAACTGCATATGTAGAATCACCAGTGAAAGCTTCCGTTACACGAGTCCTCTGACTCGATTCGTTAGCATCCATCCGAAGCCAAGATCTCCCAACACATTGGTCTGGAACCTTTCCAGTCAAATAATCAGATATTGTAGGATATATATCTATGAAATCTGCTTTATCGGGCACTGGGAACTCCTTATTCTTGGGTGGCTTTACCATCATACCCGGGCGTATGTTTGCATCGTTCAGAGTTGCATGTCCAGCGATCCCTCGTTCAAGGAACTCTTCACCATGATCACCGACAATTATTATGAGAGAATCATCTAATATATTATAGCACTCTAACATGGTGAAAAATCTTAGTAATTTATCAGAGACGCTGTTCAAAGACCGTCGATAATACTCTTTAATATCATTAATATAATTTGGCTCTTCTACATTCTTCGAATACTCGATTAAGTCATGGTAGTTGAGGGGTTGTTTGTTGATATAATCATCTTTGAATTTATCAGTTGAACTAACATCAATTTCGTTATCCGAGGTCAGTGTTCTAAATGAGAGATATGGCAAGTGAGCATCGAAGATATGCATAAAATGAAAGAAGTTAGTTTGATTAGAAGATACCATTTGTTCAGTCCAATCCAAAGCCTGATTAATGATAGAGGTGCCATCTCGATTATATTTTTTCCAGTCGCGTGTTTCGACATTAAATTTCTGGAATCCTCTACCAAAGCCGAACTCCGGACTTACAGATCCCCAACTGGTTGAAGCACCACAACAATATCCTTGTTCCGTAAGTACTTCCGGAAGAGTTTCCAAATCAGGTGAGATTGATGTGAGTGGTATTCCTTTGTCCAATTGACGTCCAAATCCAGTACAGTATTTGTGCGTCCCTGGATGAACTCCAGTTAGAAGGCTGGCATGAGAAGGTCGAGTATACCTCCCTTGTGTTCTAGGTTCACTAGGTATGACAACATCTGACCCTAACTTAGATTTTACTGAGTCAAAGATATCCAAATAGTCATGTCGGAAAGAATCGATAGAAACCAAGAAAATCGGTGTTCCAGACTCCTTCGGAGATATCAGAGTGGGAGATGAAATTGATAAATTGCTCGAATTAGTATTGTTAATTATAGCAGATAGAGATTCTAACACAGAACCATTTTTTTTGTCTCCAATAATTTCAAGAGTAATTTCATCTACCGGCCGATCAAAAGTAATTACAACTGGATGGACGTTTACAAGCATTTGTTTGCCTGAAACAAATTTAGTTTTTTCAATGAATTTTTCATTATTTCCAGTATATCCAGTGGCTTTTACAGAAATTTCACGATAATTTCTCGCATTCAGAATATGAAAACGGCATCCAGCTGTAGGATTTGACGGAGTGATCTCCGTTTCTACTCTGTGATTTGAGTTAGTTAAACATAAGAAGGCATCACGAGAGTCCCAGTTTTGCTCAACATTAGTTTTATATGATATATCTCCTTCGAAATTAACCCAACTAGGTACCTCAACATTAGAGTCTATAGTTTGTAAATGTCCAAATTCGGTTCCATTGGGTTCATAGTTAGAAGGCAATAGCTCCCAAAACGGCGGGACTTTCCCCTTATCAAGATACATTAATGCCTGTGAAAACTTTTCTATCATTATATGTATTACAGCTTCGGTAAATAAAAAGAACACGTTTTCTGTAGATTGAGACAAGAGATTACAGCCATGGACAGCCTGAAGTCACATCATCTTATTTACCAGTCTAAACTAAATCAGTCAATAACAAAGACAAAAGAATTATATACACTAAGTCTAATTTCTTTTTATGATTATTAAGATTATTCGGAACGATATCAGTAGTGTAGATTCACTCAATAAACAGGACAGGGGTATATGATGTCACTTATTGAAGATGTGAAAGCAGCATGGAACGAGAAGGGGTTTAGGTATGTTATAAAGAGAGCACCCATTCATTTTTGTCGTGTGTGTCGCAAACACATTATATCTAAAATTGTACATTATCTTTCAATAGATAGAAATGAACTACAGTCATATTGTTCTGAAAATGGCGATCTGTGGTACTATTCGCAAGAAGAAACATTCGAGATAGTACCTCCAGTAACTAGCGAGCCACCCAATGAGTTTCAGCAGCTCTTAGGTAACCAATCATGCGCTCCTAACTTTGTAGGCGAAGCGGCTGATATCAGTATGATTGGACCATACGGGATCTGCATGACCACCAATGGTCGACTTATTATTGAAACAATGGGTACAGAGACAGTATTGACTAACAGAATATGTAAAACTTTTGATGAAAATGGAACATTGTCAACAATCTTATTATTTATAAAAAAACTCTTACTGTTCAAAAAAGAATATAACTACGACCTTGCAGTGTCTCTTATTCCTCGTCATGGACGAAGTGTAAAACACGTCAATTTTGCTCATTGGATGCTAGAAAACCTCCCTCAGATACGCGCCATAGAATATTATCGAGACACAACTGGAGAGAAACCTCTCTTACTCGTGAATCCAAACCCACCTACTTGGATGAAAGAAAGTCTGGAGCGTCTTGGATATAGTTCAGATGACTGGAAGGAGTGGGATGGCGAAAGCGCAACTATTAGAAATCTTGTAATACCACAATTAAATTACCTCCACAATATAGGAAGTCAGCCGTCTCCGACAGATAAGAGGTGGATCAGAGAACGAATGAAGGAGAGTGTAAGCGAACCTTCTGATAAGTTCTCAAAACGTATTTTCATTTCTCGACAGAATGCGGAAAGGCGACGTATCAGCAATTTCGAAGAAGTGATGCAGGCTCTTCGACCACTTGGTTTCGAATCTTACCTCCTTGAGAATTTGACAATTGAAGAAGAAATATCGCTTTTTTCTCAGGCAGAAATGATCATTGGAGTACATGGCGCAGGTTTGGCGACCGCAATTTATTCAGAATGTTCAACATTAATTGAAATATTTCCAGAAGATGTCATCGCTACCTGCTACTTCATATTAGCAAATGAAATGGGGCTTAAATATGACTATCTTGTCGGTGAGTCAACTACTGAAGGACAAACAGCAAATCCTAAAAACAAAGACATTAAAATAAATCCGGACCGATTAACCAATATGGTGCGAGAAATAGGGATATAGACGCCTATTTACAAGGATGTACCATACTATGTTTCAAGCTGGTCGGGCTTTTTTGCTTTTATAACCTTATCCGGTTTTCGTTCTTGTATGATCTCTATTGTATACCCAAATGACTTGAGCTTCGAAACAATACTTTCATAGTCACTCCGATCCTCATGGATTTCACAGTATAAAACCCTACATTGAGGCTTCTGAATTGTTTTTGTTAAGCCGTTTATAACATTTTCTTCTGCGCCCTCAACATCAATTTTAACAATTGTTGGGTCGCTAATTTTTTCTTTAACAATAAATTCGTCACCGTTCTCAACTCGCACAAAAATCCCATTTGGTTTCTCAGTATAGTTAGAAATACTTGATAATGAAGCGGAACCATCTACTTGACCACCACCTCGAGGTCCTAACAATTTTAGATATCCACTACTATCAGAGAACGCACATGCATAAACGTCGATATTAGAGTCATTTTTCTCTTTGTTTGTGAGAAATACAGAATCATTGACTGGATGCGGCTCGATCGCAACAGTTTCGTCGACAATTTTCTCAACGAACAATGCATGGATTCCAATATTAGCACCAATATCAAGAAAAATATCCCCAGATTTGGCTTCAGACATCATATCTTCTAAAATTTCCACTTCATTTCTGCAAATAAACTCAGTTTCTCTATATACACCCATATTTGAAATGTCCGATACTACACACTGATTATTTATACACAATTTTCTTTCACCCTTTATTCTATACATCCAATATTTTGGGTCCTTACTAGTTTTATATACTTTCGAGTAGATCTTATTTTTTGTTAATTGAATGATTTTATTCGCTAAAACAACAGGTCCTTCGTTAGCTAGTATAGAAATACCACGTGAGATAATTGATTCAGGCATGATGATGCAGAGAAACCCCTACTATTTAATTATGGTTGTGTCACTATTTTGGTCGTGTTGCAAAGCGGTCTAGACTTTGCCGCTGGTACTCTCAATTGAGAGGTCACAGTTGATTGCTGTTTTGGTCGAACGTTGGAGCAGTTCGTCGAGGAACGCTTGGTAGTACTCGG
>Ga0208135_100811_pt1 | contig 15754 bp, 19 predicted proteins | sample AntDeeMetag02WF5_FD_184757 | JGI IMG/M metagenome (GOLD analysis project Ga0208135, IMG submission 184757) | Saline lake microbial communities from Deep Lake, Antarctica - Antarctic Deep Lake Metagenome 02WF5 (SPAdes) (version 2) | ecosystem: Environmental > Aquatic > Non-marine Saline and...
GCCCTCGGCATCCCGATGAGCCTCGCCCTCTCGACAGTCATGTGCATCGTCGGTTTGGGCTGGGGGCGAGCGACCCGTCCGACAGGGGCTGTCGACCTCGCTCGTGGGGACGTCAAAACCGATATTTCGGTGGATGCAATCACCGCCGAGACGGGTGACGAAGTCGATCCGGTTGGCGAAGAAGACCCCCGGAACGTCCAGGACGCCCAGCAGTTGTTCGATCCCTCGTCAGTCGTTCGGTTCGTCGCGTTCTGGATTATCGGCCCCTCTATCGCGACGGCGCTCTCCTACCTGGCGTTCCTGGTGCTCCCGATTGCAGGAACCGCCTGACAGCTATGGGAGGTGTCGCTCATTGGTGGCGTCTCAAGATACCAAGGGCTCGTTCGCCGGTACTCAATATGCAAATCTGCTCACCGCCTAATTCGTGGGTGGGACGTTCGAAATCAACACCCTGCGCCCTGCGGTTGCTTCCGGTGGAGGTTGAGTGTGCGGTGGGGAGTGTTTTGGATTGGTGGCCTTAGCCACACCCCTAACGCAGAATCTAACCCCCCGGGTTGGATTCGCGCTCGAGGCTCGACCAGCGGCGCTGCCGCTACGCAGTGGGCACGCACGGGAGAACAACCCTGTTTGCACTACGCGGTTCGCTGTGAAAGTAGGGTTGCGTAACGAGGTGGTGAGGATAGTGTCGCCACTCGGCCGTCGCCCGCTACAGGAAGCGGAAGGCGACGGCGTTGCTGGCGGCGCCGTACGGGCGCCGGTAGGCGACGGTGGCCGAGCGGAACCGCGCGGGGTCCTGGTCGGCATCCTGCCAGAGCTGGTAGGCGCGACGAACGAGGTACTGCGGATCGGGGTCATCGTCGGGGTCGATCGTCCCGAGATCGAGCGTCGAGTCGTCGTCGCGGCGCCGGAAGTCGATGCCGTAGCGGTCGCAGAAGGCTTCGAACTTCGCCCACGCTTTGCTCACGCGGTCGGCGCGGCTGGCGTCGACGACGGTCTTCGCGGCGTTCTTCACAGCGTCGCGAGCGTCGGCGATCGCCTGATAGACCATCTCACCGATGAAGTCCGAGCGGAGGCCGACCTCCCCGTAGCCGCGGTCCACGAGGTCCTCGATGCCGCGAAGGGCGCGACGGACGCTCCCCACGTGGCGATCGTGGTCGTCGGCGATGCGCTGCGGGGAGATCTGCCCGCCGTCGGTGGCGAGCGTCTCGAGGCTCTCGAGTTGGACGTCGGACAGCCCGTCGCTCAGGTACTCGATCACGACGTTCTTCTGCTCCTGTTTGATGCTCGCGAGTTCGAGCGTGGTCGGCTCGGTCGCGGGCTCGTGGAGGCTGGCGTCGAAGTAGGCGTCCTCGACGAACCCACCGTTACCGTGCTGGGGGCTGGTGTCGAGGCCGGCGTTCGCGAGCACGGAGTGGATGGCTTCCTCGAGTTCGCGGTTCAGGCGCTCGAGGTCGCTCCAGCGGAGGGTATCGTTCCACCGGGAGACCTGATAGGACGCCCCCAGTTTCGGGTGCGCGAGCGGGTCGTCGGGGTCGGCCTGGTAGGCTTCCCGCGCGTAGTAGTGCTTGATCTCTTTCGGGAGATCGTGCGCGGGCCAGGCTTCGCCGACGCGGTGCGCGTCGAGCGTGACCGTGTGGTAGTAGCCGGGGAGCGTGTTGCCGTGGCCGTCGGTGTCGTTCTGCACGAGCTTCCGGTAGCCGTCCCGGTCGGACTCGAGGACGTGCGCGAGGCCGACGAGCGGGCCATCGCGGGCGTGTACCGGGCCGCTGGAATCCTTGTGGAGGCGGACGTAGCGCTCGGCGTCCTGAATGTTCGAATAGGGGTGGACGTCGTCGAAGTAGTAGCTGTTGACGTCGACGGCGTCGGCGGCCAGCTGGAGGAGAACGAGGTAGCGCTCGAACTCGATGTTCGCGCCCTGGACGCGGACGTTCACGCCCTCGTGGAAGCCGTCGGGAACGGGTATCTCGACGCGTTCGCCGTTCGCCTTCTCGCCCTGCATCCCGTGCCAGCGCGGAGTGACGTGGGCGACGAACTGTTGCTGGCCGACGGTATCCTCCTTGCCGCAGCGAGAGACCTTCAGGCGCATCTCTTTGATCTCCTCGATCGCGAAGCACGTCCCCTGGGGCGTCTTCTCGCCCGGGTCGACGATGTTCGAATCTTGGTAGGAGAGGCGGGCGAGCCACTTCTCGCCGTCGTGTTCGAAGCGCCCGGTCTTGCTCCCACCGCCGGCTTTGCGCTGACTGTCGAGGGCGAAGAACGGGTCGAGGCCGTCCTCGTTGAACAGCAGGTTGGCGTCGAACTCGTGGGGGGCGGTTCGAATCCGCTTCACGGCCGCCACCCCGCGGCTCGGACGGCCTCTCGGATTGCTTGCTTCGCTGACGGCGCGTAGATCGCGGTCCGGATGATGCCGTCGCGGACGGGGAAGACGAGGCGGTTCGTCGGGTCGTAGCGCGCGGCCTCACCGTCGAGCCACCCGTCGCCGCTGATGGGGTGGGCTTGCCGCCAGGCGGCCTCGATGGTGGGAGTGATGTGGAGCGAGTCGGCGCGGTGGAGGAATCGCTCTCGGGCGTGCTCGGAGACGCTGACGGACAGCGGCCGCGGCTCGTCGAGCATCAGGCGTCACCCCGCCAGTAGTCGGCGCGGTCGAGCACGGGGTCGGCGTCGAGGTTCTGGAGTTCCCGACCGGTGAGGAAGGCCACCGCGTAGTCCGAGCGCAGGTTTCCACAGTCGTATCCATCACGACTGTCACTCGCCACTGAGACCACCCCCGTCGGCGTAGGCCGCGAGGCTCGTTTCCTCGTCCTCGAGGAGATCGAGGCGTTCGGGCTCGTCAATAGTGACGCCAACGCGCTTCTGCGCCATCGCGACGTAGTCCGGGTTCAGGTCGATACCGACGAACCGGCGGCCGAACTGCTTCGCGACGAGTGCGGTGGTGCCGGCGCCCGCGAACGGATCGAGCACGATGCCCGGCTCCGTGTAGCCACCAACGGTCGGGCAGTGACAGGCTTGCTGCCAGCCGTCAGTCTCGTGGGCGGTCATCGTGAACTCGCGGAAGTAGCCGCCGAGGACGTCCTTCGCCTCCTCGGCGAGTGCCTCGACGTCCGCGGTGTTTCGGCCGGCACCGGTCTGCTCTTTCCCGGCAGCCGCGTCCGAGAACCCCTTTGCGCGAACTGCTTGCAGGTGCTCCTCAGTTAGGTCCGAGTTCTCATAGCGCTCGAGGGCGCGCTGGAGCTGCTCGCGCTCTACGCTATCGGGGTCGCGTTCCCAAACCGGCACGTCCTCGACGATTCGCTCGTAGGGCGTCCCGCACTCCGCGCAGACCCTCGGCGGACAAGTCGACTTGATGGGGGTCTCGCAGAGTTCAGGCGGATAGACCGCGAAGTGCGCCTCGGGGAACGCCTTCACGGAGATTTCGAGGATGTCGCCGGGATTCTTCCCGTTCGGGTGGAGTGCGTCCTCCGGCTCAGTGCCGATGTACTCGTCGTTCTCTTCGCCTGGGTAAGCGTCGGCGTTGGTCCCGGAATCGTTGAAGTCGTGGCGCTCGCGGCGCCGGAGAGATGATTCCTTGTGTGGCTCTCGAATCGAATCGAGGTCGAACCAGTAGTCGGGCTCGGGCGTGAGGTGGAAGAGGAACTCCTTGTGCTCGTGGAGCCGATCCTTCACGGGATGGGGCATCGGGTTCGGCTTCGCCCACACCGCATCCGAGCGGACGAGCCACCCCTGGTCCTCGAGGGCGATGGCGACGCGATGCGGGACGAGCATCTTCGACTTCCGACGCAGTGACGCGTCCTGCTCGGGCAGATCGCCCGAATCGGGCGTATACGCCTCTTTCTGCGCGGTATCCTCAGAGTCCCACTGGCCGCGGTTGCTCCCGGCGAACGAGTCGCCGAGGTTCAGCCACCAACTCCCGTCGTCTCGAAGGACGCGTCGGAGTTCGCTCGCGACGTCGAGGAGCTGCTGGATGTACTCATCGAGAGACTCCTCCAGGCCGATCTGGCCGTCCACGCCGTAGTCCCGCAGGCCGAAGTACGGGGGCGACGTGACTACGCAGTGCACCGAGGACTCCGGCATCTCCTGGAGCGTGTCGACAGCGTCGCCCTGGTGGATGTCGTGCGTCCACTGGGAGATTGATTGGTCGGACTCCGCAGGCTGGCCACCGTCAGCGACGAGCTGGGGAGAGAGGCCGAAATCCTCGGGCGTGTGATCGTCGAGGAAGTGCTTCCAGCGGGGCTCGTGGGAGCTGAACTCGTGCGTGCAGTTCTGTGCGGGGCACGCGGTGAGCGTGACGCGGACGAGGCCCTGGCCTGCGTAGGCGGTGCGCTCGAGCGTCACGCCGACCACCTCGATCCCAGGGTGTTGGCGCGGAAGACTCGCAGACGGCGAGGGGCCGCGTCACGTGACGGGATGGGATGAGATTTTGAGGGGCGTTTTCGGAATCCGGATTCTGCCGTTTTGCCGGATGGACGCGCCGCTACTGCCCGTCTGAGATTAGCCCCGAATCGGGGGAGAACTGTATGGGCGCTGCAGGATTTGAACCCGCGACAGCCTGGTCCGAAGCCAGGTACTCTGTCCAAGCTGAGCTAAGCGCCCGACAGCAGTTTGTAGACGGAGGGCAGTTTTAAACCTCGTGATTCGGACCCGTCACCGCCTGGCCACGAGCAGTGCGGCGACGGCCGCCGCGGCGACGGAGGGGAGGAGTCCGAACCCAGGGACGTCCCCGGACGAGCTACCGTCCCCGGGTGGCCGCGTCGTCTCGGTTCCGGAGTCGGCGGTGACGACCAGCGGGAGGCGCATTCCCTTCTGTTCGTGCTGGGGGAGCGAGCAGTGACCGGCGTACTCGCCGCCCGCCGCGGGGGTGACGAAGGCGGCGGTGACGCTGCCCGCGTCGGCGACCTCGATGGTGAACATCCCCATCGGGTAGGTGCTGGTGGGGAGGTCGTGGACCATCCACTGGTGGCGGACGTCGTCGTGGTTGACGACGGTGACGACGAGGCGCGTGCACGGCGGCGCGGTGATGCGGTCGAGGTCGTAGCCGAACGCTTCGCCGGCGTCGGCGTACTGGCGGCCCGCCTCGATGGTGACGCGGCGCTCGCCGCGAATGGTCTCGCAGGCGCCGGGGGCGGTGTCGCTGTTCGCGTTGACGACGCTGCCGTTCTCGACGAGCGTGGTCTCCAGCGTGGCGTCGCCGTCCGGTGTCGGGTGGTGGGCGTACCTACCACCGTCTCCGGTGCTCGCGGCCGTCGCGGGGGGGAGTGCGCTCGCGACGAGGGAGCCGCTGACGACGAGCGCGGCGACGGCAGCGACGGTGAGCGCGCGCCGGGTCATCCCGACCACCGTCCGAGGACGACGCCGAGTGCGACGAGGAGGCCGCCCGCCAGCAGTCCGCCGAGCAGGAGGACGGCGTCGGGCAGGCCGCCCGACTGGGCTGGTGGGTTCGCCGGGTCGGTCGGCGCAGTCGTCGTGGTCCTGGTGTCGTTCGGGTGGAGGTTGCCGGGAGGTTCGCCGAAGCGTTCGGCGTCGAGGTGTTGCCAGACCGGCACCTCGCCGTCGTAGAACGCGGCGTCGAAGTACCGCGAGAGGTTCCCGTTCGTCTCCGGGATGCCGTCGGGGCCGAGGTAGGCGTCGTACGCGATGGTGGTGATGGTACCACCCGGGCCGATGCCGTCGTTCGTGACGGCCGGTTCGCGGTGGTCGTGTGCGAACCAGACGCCCGACCCGAAGGAGTTGCGGCCGTCGGTGGTCGTGTTGAGCACGAGGTCCGCGCGCTGGGCCGCGGTCAGGCCGACGACGTCGCGGGTGCGCTGCTGGTCCTCGGGGACGCGCACGCCGTCGAGGGCGGCGATATCGAACTTGTGGCCGTGCGTGTGCAGCGAGAGTGTGCGGCTCCCGGCGTTCAGCACGCGGAGGCGGTAGGAGGCGTTCTCCTCGACGGCGACGACGGACTCGCGGAGCGTGTACGGGAACGACCGGCCATTCAGGAGGAAGTAGTCCATCGTGGCCTCCGTCGAGTCGTACTCGCGGTTGGTCGCCTTCGCGATCTTCCGGACGTCGTCGTAGCGCTTCGGTATCTCGTGGAGTTCCCTGTCGACGCCCTGGTACTGGAGGTCGTACACCGCGTCGTGTTGCTCGGCCATCGCCGCGCCGGGGTGGCGGACCTTCCCGCCACCGATATTGAACGTCTGGACGTGGTTGTCCGAGCGGTTCTCGGTGACGACGAACATCCCCGAGAGCCCCATCCTGACGTGGACGGACGGGACGACGTGGCAGTGGTAGAAGTTCGTCCCGGGGCGCTCGGGCGTGAACTCGTAGGTCCGCTCGCTCCCCGGGAGCACCGGGTCCTCGCTCGTCTGGGGGACGCCGTCGTTGCCGCTCCCGTTCACCTCGAAGGGGTGGCTGACGCCGTGGAAGTGGATGGTGTGCGGGACGTAGTGGGTGTTCTCGAGGGTGACCTCCACGCGGTCCCCGGCCTCGACGCGGATGGGCGGACTCGGCATCCGGACGAGTCGGGCGGCCGCCGAGCCGTCGGTGACCATCCCCTGTGTCTTCGGCGCGAACACCCAGAAGGAAGGGGAGATTCCTGGGGCGATATCGCGGGAGAGGGCGGCGTCGTGCTCGTTGATTCCCATCACCTCCAGCGTGACGTGGATCTCGTCGGGGTCGCCGTCGCCGTCGGTGTCGTTGCGCTTGACGACGGCGTCCTCCGAGAGGCCCGAGCGCTTCAGAACGGTGTCCGGGACGTTGTTCGTGCCGAGGACGCTCGCCGCGACGACGTTCGGGTCGTCGGGCCGGCACGCCTGTTCGCCCTGGATGCGGACGCCGGCGAGCAACTGGGGCGCACGCCAGGACGGGTGGTCGAACGAGCAGACCGACTCGTTGGTCTGCTGAGCCGTGTTCGCGGCTGACGAAGCGGTGCCGTTCGAGGAGAGGTCTGCGCCGGACGTAGTGGCCACGTTCGGGTCGCCAGGGCGGGTGTCATCGGCCCCGGCGACACCCACTCCACCGAGGGCCGCAGTCGTGAGGAGTGCGAGGGCGGCGGCGGACGCGAGAAGCGCGCTCCGCGTTCCGGAGGGCATCGTCCCTACGTTGGCGCGGACCGGGAAGTCGGTTTCGCTCGTTCCAGCGTATCGCCTCCTTTATGCCGGGTGGTCGACCAAGGCGAGTCCATGACAGTCGCGGCCACGGCGCGGGGCCTCCTCGAACTCACGCGCCCGACGAACACCGTCGCGGCGGGCGCGCTCACGTTCATCGGCGCGTTCGTCGCCGGCGGCGCGTTCGACCAGCCGATGGCGACGGCGGCCGCCGTCGGCGCGACGTGGTTCGCGACAGCCGCCGGGATGGCGGTCAACGACTACTTCGACCGCGACATCGACCGCATCAACAACCCGGAGCGGGCGATTCCGCGCGGCGCCGTCTCGGCGCGGGGTGCCCTCGCGTTCAGCGCCCTGCTGTTCGTCGGCGCTATCGCGCTCTCCGTCCTGCTGCCGCCGCTCGCGCTCGGCATCGCCGCGGTCAACCTCGCCGGCCTCGTCACCTACACGGAGTACTTCAAGGGGCTTCCGGGAGCGGGTAACGCGCTCGTGGCGTACCTCGTCGGCAGCACGTTCCTGTTCGGCGCCGCCGCGGTCGGCGAACCGCTCGCTGGGGGCGTGTTGGCGGTACTCGCGGCGCTGTCGACGTTCACTCGAGAGGTCATCAAGGACGTCGAGGACCTCGAGGGCGACCGCGAGGAGGGCCTGAACACACTCCCCATCGCCGTTGGCGAGCGCCGGGCGCTCCTGCTCGGCGCGGTGTTGCTCGTCGTCGCCGTCGCCGCCAGTCCGCTGCCGTACCTGCTCGGCACGTTCGGCGTCTGGTATCTCGTCGCCGTCGCGCCCGCGGACGCCGTGATGCTCCTGGCCGCCTACCAGAGCTTCACTGACCCAGAACGGGGCCAGAAGCTGCTGAAGGCGGGGACGTTCGTGGCGGCCGTGGCGTTCGTGGTCGGCCGGGTCGCGCCAGCCTGACCCGGATAATCAAAAGGAATATAAGCGAATCGGCGTATCTTCATGGCAGATGAGCGAGGGGGAGCAACACTCCGGAGTCCGCCACCCCCTGCTGTCCGGAGGCGAGGGGTAGCGACATGTACGAACTTGGTGCGGCCTTCTCAGACGTCGAGGTCGACCCCGGGACGAACGTCCTGATCGAGGGGCCGCCGATGAGCGGCAAGCGCGAGCTGGGTTTCCAGATTCTGGAGACCGGCGCGCGCAACGGGGAAGGCTCCATCTTCGTCACGACGAAGGACAACGCCGACCGCGTCGCCGAGGACTTCGCGGAACTCGCCGGCGACGTCGACCCGACGGTGGGCATCGTCGACTGCGTCACGAAGCAACAGGGGATGGGCAGCACCACCGAGTCCGAACTCGTCCGCTACGCCTCCTCGCCTGTCGACCTCACCGGCATCGGTATCGAGCTCTCCGAGCTGCTGCGCGCGCTCTACCAGAAGCGCGGTCTCACCCGCAACCGCATCCTCCTCCACTCGCTGTCGACGCTGCTGATGTACTCGGACCTCCAGACCGTCTTCCGGTTCCTCCACGTGTTCACGGGCCGGGTCCAGAGCGCCGACGCCCTCGGCGTCTTCATCATCGACTCCTCGGCCCACGACGAGCAGACCGTCAGCCCGCTCAAGCAACTGTTCGACGGCATCGTCACGGTCCGGGAGGACGACGACGGCGACTTCGAGGGGCGCCTGATGGGCGTCGACGGCGGTACGGAGTGGCGCTCCCTGTAGATTTTTCGCCCCACGCTACGTAGCGTCCCACATGCCCGTCGAAACAGACGACGAACTGACCGAGATTCTCGAGTACGACAGCGTCGCCGTCGTCGGCTGTTCGAGCACGCCGGGGAAGGACGCCCACGAGATTCCGGCCTACCTCCGACGCCACGGCTACGACGTGATTCCCGTCAACCCGTTCGCTGACGAGATATTCGGCCGGGAGGCCTACGACTCGCTGACCGACGTCGAGGAGGATGTCGACGTCGTGGACGTCTTCCGCCCGAGCGATGAGGTCGCGGGCATCGTCGACGAGGCCATCGAACGCAGCGACGTCGAGGTAGTGTGGACGCAACTCGGCATCCGCGACGACAAGGCCGCCGAGCGCGCCGAGGACGCGGGGCTACGCGTCGTCCAGGACAAGTGTGCCAAGGTCGAACACCAGCGACTGGTGGTCTGACTCAGCCCTCCCAGGACTCGTAGTCGCCGTAAACGCCCTTCGAGAGGTAGCGCTCGCTAGAGTCCGGGAACACCGTCACGACGCAGTCGTGGGGGAGGTCGAGATCCCCCGCGGCGGCGCGCTCTGCGACGTCGAGGGCAGCGAGGCTGTTCGCGGCGGAACTCGACGCGACGAGCTGCCCCTCCTCGCGGGCGAGCCGTTGCATCTCCGCGTGCGTGTCGCGGTCGGGAATCTGGACCACGTCGTCGACGAACTCCGGGTCGAACAGTTCGTTCGTCGCGGGGTCGTGGGTGCCGATGCCCTCCGTCTTGTACTCGGCGGCCTCGACGTCCCGGCCAACCATCCGTGCGTACAGCGACCCCGAGGGTTCGACGGCCGTGACGTAGAGGTCCGGGACGTCGTCGCGGAGGCAGCGTCCGGTCCCCATCAGGGTGCCGGCGGTGCCACAGCCCGCGACGAGCGCACCGACCTCGCCGTCGAGGGCGTCGTGGATCTCCGGCCCGGTGAGTTCGTAGTGGGCCTCCGCGTTCAGTGGGTTGGAGAACTGCTGTGGGACGACCGCGTCGTCGAGTTCCTCGGCGAGTTCGTGGGCGCGCTGGATGGCGCCGCCCATCCCGTCCTCGGTGGGCGTGTTGATCACCTCGGCTCCCAGCGCGTCCATCAGCGTCTGCTTCTCGACGCTGAAGCGCTCGGGGACGACGAAGACGGCGTCGATGCCGAGCTGTCCGGCGGCGACGGCGAACCCGATGCCGGTGTTGCCCGCGGTGGGCTCGATGACGGTGCCGCCCTCGGGGAGCTCCCCGGAGTCGAGCATCGCCTCGAGCATGTAGAGGCCGATGCGGTCTTTCACGCTCGCCCCGGGGTTGAACGACTCCAGTTTCGCGTACACCGGCACCGCGTCCGGGGCGGCCTGCACCCGCACGAGCGGCGTCTCCCCGACGGTTTCGAGCACCGAGTCCAGCGGCCTCCGGTGGGTGGTCATTGTCGGCGTAATTCTTGCCGGCGTTCTTTAGTCGTTGCCATCCGCGGCGCCGTCGGCCGTTCTTCCCGCGGCCGTCTCCGCTGCACTGTCCCCGCCTTCCGACACCGAAACGTCCGCGGTGACCTCCTCCGCGTCGACCCCCTGCTCCTCGGCGAGCGCCTCGAGGAGCGCCCGCTGCTCGGAGAGTTCCGATTCGAGGGTGGCCACCCGGTCGTTCGTCTCCTCGACGGTGCCGGTGAGTTCGTTGACCTGCTCGCGGAGCTTCTCGAAGCGCTCGTAGAGCTTGTCCGCCAGTTCGGTGACTCGCTGGAGTTTCTTCGCAGTCGAACCGAATCCCATGGGCGGCCCTAGCGCGGCAGACGGGATGACAGTTTCCCTATTCCTCGGGCCAGTTCGCGGCGAGATTCCCGAGGTACGCCGCGTACGCCTCGACGGCGGCGTCCCACGCCTCACCGCCGTCGCGGCACGCCGCCTCCAGGTCTGCGAGTCGGTCGGCGTCGTACTCCGAGACGAGACACATCATCTGGTAGAGCGGGGATTCCACGGGCGGGCAGTCCTCGTCGGCCTCCCTGACGAGTTCCCGCACTCGCTCGGGCGCCATGTCCATCTTGATGCCGGACCCGGGGATTGTCTTCGACATCTTCGGATAGCCGTTCAGTCCCCGGACCATGCGCGTGAACAGGCCCTCGAACGCGGGGTCGAACGGCGACCCGTCCACGAGGTAGTGGTTGTACTCGTAGAGCGCGTGTTCGTCGACGCCGAGGACGAACACCGCGCGCTCGTACCCCTCCGCGAGCGAAGGGTGCATGAAGTCCGCGAGACAGAGCAGGCCGGTGAGATTCCGGCCGAACTCCGTCCCCCCGGAGGCGTCGGCGAGTTCCACCTGGTCGCGCTCGTAGGCCGCCTTCAGTTCCTGCTCCCAGGGCGTCGGGTCGACGTCCATCTCGAAGTCGGGCTCTGTCTCCCAGTACGGCGCCAGACGGAACGCGGTGTGCATCACGTCCTCGGCGTCGTACTGCGTCCGCACCTCCCCCTCGTAGCCGATGCGGTCGAGGAAGGTCTCGTAGTCCGCTGCGAGGTTCCGGACGACGTCTAGGTCGCGGCCGCTGCCCGCGTACTTCTCGTAGTCCGCGACGAGGAACTCCGTGTCGAAGCCGGCCTCGTCGAGGCGCTTCACCGCGAACATCTGCGCCACGGTGCCGACGTGGGGCGTCCCCGTCAGCCCCGCGCTGGCGATGAACTTCGTCTCGTCGCCGGCGTCCCGCAGCGCCTCGACGTCCGTCGTCGCGGAGAACGCGCGGTCCACGACGCCGGCAGGGAGCGACCCGACGTCGACGTCCGGCCGGTCGTAGTCGAACTCCTCGCGGATCGCCGCGTAGTGGTCGGCCAGTTCGGCCATGGGCGGCAGTTCTTGCCACGAGACCAAAGTGTTAATCTGTTACACGTTAGCATCGCGCGTCGTCCAACCCGAAAGGCCCTTATGAGGGTGTGGGTAATGACGAACTGGACTAGGCCGGGCGGTTTGGCCCCGCCCTTGCCCGCGAGATAGTCATCAGCGGGGGCCGAAGACCGGGGGAGTCCCGTAGACCCGTTCGGGCCCCGGGAGCCAACGTGGAAGCCTCGTCCTTCGGGGACGGCGGTCCGCGGCGCGCGCCTGCAAGGGCGTCGTCGTCGCGGTTCGTCGGTGCCACTCCGTCAGGCACGGAAGTGAGCAGCGGAGCACCGAACGTCCGTCGCTCGAAGGGTCGCGGGGTGGAGGAGGCGACCGGGACTACCCGGGTGGGAACACCGGGCGACCCCGATTGTCCGCACTCATACTGCCGTTTTACTGGAGAGGAGCCGCGGGCTCGCGGTCATACCGTTGCGCAGTCGCCAGACGCGAGAACACAGGTCGAGCGAGCCATCGTATCGCTTCCCGGCCATTTTGCGCCAGCTTCTGTCGTTCGCCTCGCTGTCTCGGACCGTGAGCCACCGACCCAAACAATTATATTAGAATGCGCTAATATTAGAATACGCTAAGATGGCAGAGCACCAGTCCACCACCGACGCTGACGAGATGGACCGACCCGAGCCCGGCTGTTGCTCGGTCAGCCACGAGCTCTCCGAGCAGGCGCTCGCAGCCGACGTCGACACGCTGGCGACGCTCGGCAACGACACGCGCTACGAGGCGCTCCGCCTCATCGCCGACGCGGACAACGCGGTCTGCGTCTGTGAAATCGAACCCGCGCTCGGCGTGAGCCAGAGCGCGGTGAGCCAGGCGCTCTCCCGGCTGTTCAGCGCCGGTCTCGTCGACCGACGCAAGGAGGGGCGGTGGCGGTACTACACCGCGACGCCCCGCGCGGACCGCATCCTCGACGTGCTCGACGAGACGAGGGGGCCCGACGATGACTGAGGACACACGAGCCAGCGACGGCGTCGACGCCGCGACACAGCGGACCGCTGTGCGGGAGCGGTACGCCGAGGCCGCGACCGAATCGTCTGGCTGCTGTGGCGACACGGCCGGTGAGCCAGCCGACGACGCCCGCGGCATCGGCTACTCCGACGACGACCTGGCGGCCGTCGAACCGGGCGCGAACCTCGGACTCGGCTGCGGAAACCCCACTGCCATCGCGAGCCTGGAGACCGGCGACAGCGTCCTCGACCTGGGCTCGGGCGGCGGCTTCGACTGCTTCCTCGCGGGCCGGGCGGTCGGCGCCGCGGGCCGCGTCGTCGGCGTCGACATGACCCCCGAGATGGTCGAGCGGGCGCGCGAGAACGCCGAGAAGAACGACGCGGAGAACGTCGAGTTCCGACTCGGCGAGATCGAACACCTCCCAGTCGGGGACGAGACCGTCGACGTCGTCATCTCGAACTGCGTCGTCAACCTCTCGCCGGACAAACCCCAGGTGTTCCGGGAGGCCTTCCGCGTCCTCCGGCCCGGCGGCCGCCTCGCCATCTCCGACCTGGTGCTGACGGCTGACCTCCCGGCGGAGTACCGCACCGACCTCGACACCATCGCTGGTTGCGTCGGCGGCGCGTCGACGATAGCAGCTGTCGAGGCGATGCTCGCGGACGCCGGGTTCGTCGACGTCTCCGTCGAACCAGACGCAGACGGCGAGGTCGACCGGACGTTCGACGCCGACCGCGACCCGCGCGACTACGTCGTCTCCGCGACCATCGAAGCCGAGAAACCAGACGAGTAGCGACGACCGACAGACGAACACCCACCACGCACTCACCCACGATGCACGACTCACCCGACCCACACGAACGGACGAGGTACGACCGACTGACCTGGCAGAAGGTACTCGCGAGCTACGCGATGGCGGCGGCGATACCGGTGTTGCTCTGGGCCGCGAGCGGTCCGGTGGCCGCCGGCGTCGTCGCCGCCACGGCGGCGTTCGTCGCCGTCACCGCGCGACGCGCCCGCAAGCTAGCCCGGTGCGTCCAGCGTTGCAAGGGTCTGGTCCTCGACCTGCCCGGCAACGTCAGTGTCACCGTCGCCTGGGGGCCCACCTGCAACAGTGCCTGATTCGCAGCCCCTGACCGTCCGGGCCGCCAATCCGGCGGAACTGGACCGGGTCGCGGCGCTACTGGCGGCCAGCGACCTCCCGCACGACGGCCTCGAGTCGAGTCCGGGGCAGTTCTTCGTCGGGCGCGCGGACGGCACTGTCGTCGCTGCCGGCGGCGTCGAACTGTACGGCACGGACGCCGTCGTGCGGTCCGTCGTCGTCGCCGAGGCCCACCGATCGGCGGGCTACGGGACGGTGCTGTGCGACGAACTGGAGGCGTTCGCAATCGAGGAGGGGGCGAGCGCGCTCTACCTCCTGACGACGACCGCACCGGAATTCTTCCGGGCGCGGAGCTTCGAGACGACCGACCGGGACGCCGTTCCGCCGCGTGTCCAGGAGTCGACGCTGTTCGCCGAGCACTGTCCACAGTCCGCGACCTGCATGGAGAAGTCAGTGGAGTGACCGGCGGCGGGCCGCGGAGACCCGCGCTACCCGTCTAGCTGTTCGACGCCCGAGGACCCGCCGAGCTGCCCGGCCCCCGTCGACCCGGAGAGTTCGACCTCGCCGTCGAGGGTCCGGATGGGGTACGGGATGTCGATGCCGGCCTCGTCGAAACGCTCCTTGACGCGCTGGACGTACGTGCTGCGGGTCTTCACGAAGTCCGAACGCGAGGGGTTGGCGATCCAGAACCGGCTCTTCAGGCCGACGTAGGAGTCACCGAGTTCGGTCAGGCGGACGGAGACGGGCGGGTCGTCGAGGATGTCGTCGTGGGTCTCCGCCTCCTCGACGATTATCTCGGTGGCCTCGTCGATGTCGTCACCGTAGCCGATGCCGAAGAGGAACTGCTGGCGCAACTGCTCCTTGGCGACTGGGTTCTTGATGACGCCGTCCGTGAGCTGGGAGTTCGGCACCGTCAGCAGTTCGTTGTCGAACGTGCGGACGCGCGTGACGCGGAGACTGATGTCCTCGACGATGCCGGAGTGGTCGTCCCACTCGATCCAGTCGTCGATGCGGAACGGCTCGTCAGCGTAGATGAAGATGCCGGCGACGAAGTTCGAGAGAACGTCCTGCATCGCGAAGCCGATGGCGAGCGTGGCGGCCGCGGCGATGGTGGCCAGGCTGGTCAGGAGGTTGCCGTACCCGGCGAAACTGAACGCCATCGAGATGGCGGCGAAGACGATCGCGAGCGACACGATCTTCTTGAGAGGGCGGCGCGCGTGTGCGTCTAAATCGCGGTTTCGGAGCACGCGGTCGAACAGCGGTCGGACGAACACGCGACCGAGCAGGTAGACCGCGACGAACGACGCGACGAAGTAGACGAGTTGCGTGATTGCCACTGCGTACTGCGGGACGACGTCCTCGACGAACGGCAGTGGGTCCACCGGCATTACTTGTAGACCGCCGTGTTACCGCGGACGTCGACGATTTCGCTGCCGGTCTGCTCGGCGAGCCTGTCGGCCAGGTCCGCCGTCTCCTCGCTCCCGCGGGCCGACCGGAGGAACTTCACCTTCACCACGTCGCGGTCCTGTAGCTGGTCGGCGAGTTCCTCGGTGACGGAGTCGACGCCCGCCTTCCCCACCCAAACGGTGACGTCGGCCTCGTGTGCTTTCTTTGCTAGGTCCTCGGACATTCCTACCCGGTCTTGCGGGGCAGACGCATTGAAAGTTGTTACCTCGGCGTCGTGGCACTCCGCGGCCCGGAGCGCTACTCGTAGGGGTACCTGGACTGGTGGCCGCAGTCGCAGGTGACGACGACGTGGCCCGACTGCGTGCGGACGCGGGCGTTCCGACCGGGGATCAGGTAGGCGTCGCAGGCGTCGCAGGTGAACCGGCGGAACTCACGGGGGAGCGTGAGGCGGTTGCGCTCGGCGAGGCGGCGGGCGAGGCGGACGTACTCGCGGGCGCGCTCGGCGTCGCCCTCCCGGGCGGCCTCCCGGGCGAGCACCCGGAGTCTGTCGATGCGTTCCGCCGCGATTCCCATGTTCGCGCTCGTCGCGTCGCGCACAAGACGGTTCCGGTAGGATTATCGGCCGCGGTCGGTTTGCCTCCGACGATGCGCGCGTTGAACTACCT
>Ga0208135_100826_pt1 | contig 15525 bp, 7 predicted proteins | sample AntDeeMetag02WF5_FD_184757 | JGI IMG/M metagenome (GOLD analysis project Ga0208135, IMG submission 184757) | Saline lake microbial communities from Deep Lake, Antarctica - Antarctic Deep Lake Metagenome 02WF5 (SPAdes) (version 2) | ecosystem: Environmental > Aquatic > Non-marine Saline and...
GTTCGCGGAGTTCGTCATCAATGTCCCATTTTGAGAGGTAATTCTGTGTGGACTTGCCCTGTTCGTATCGGTAGCGAAGGAATTGGGCCCTGTCAAGTGCGTTCAGGGCTTGGTCATCACCGTTCACTCTCCCTTGGATGTAGGCCATACGCTTCTCGTCATCCCACGTTCCGAGGATGAACTCTCCACCCTCTATCCGATAGAGCCGCATATCTTCCATCTGCTCAGGACTTGCGTCTGTCCCTCGCGTGAGTTTATTCAGGTCGTTATAGGTCGGGTCGGGAGTCTCAAGAAGATCAAGGAACACATCAATCTCCCCAATCTCGCTCCCTTGTTGGATGACGCCATAAATCTCCTGAACAACCTCTTTAGCAGTCATCTCTTCGCCTGCTCGCATTACCTCCCCGTGGTGTTTGGAGTATTCGTGGAAGCATTCTCCCATTTCGATTACTCCGATATCGCCTTCTGAGAGGTCTCGATTTGCTTCGATTTGCTTGCGAGTCTTCTGTGCGGTTCGATAGATATTACGCCGAAGAGAGTTCCAACTAATTGGCTGTCTGTCACCGGCGGGCCGAGCAACTACTAAGATATCAAATGAGACCGCTTCACCGCTGATGAATTTACTTATATCTGCAGTTAGTGGATATGTTGCGGTTACCTCGAACCCTGAATCACATAGAGACTCCAATAGTTCGCCCCAAGATTCAGAATCACTATGATGATATGTGAATGTCAATACGCCCTCATCTTTTAGGACATCTTGAAGAGTACCAAATGCGTCACGTAGCTCCGACTCAAACTCCTTTGCCCCCTTATTTTCGAACGGATTCGCAACGATACTCTCCTTCCGTGGCGTAGCATCTTGATCGAACCCATCATATCGGTCTTCTAAGATAATCTTTAGCCACACGTAAAAGAAATCAGATACTTCTGAATAGATTATATTGTCGTAGTATGGCGGATCAGTAATTATAGCATCATACTCTTCGTCTTTATTGATATCACGAACGTCACCCAATTCAACTGTGGCATTTTCACCAATTGGTTGGGCAAAGGGCTCTGTTTCAATTGTTTCGGGACTTTCTAATTCAGAATTGCGAGGAACCTTCGGGTATCCGTCTTCATCCGGATATTCAATATACCGGTCAGTAGGAGCCCCTCCCCATACAACTCCCCTCAGGACTTTTTCCCAGACAGAACTGAATGTCCGTGTACCATAGTCAAGACCCCAGAGGTTACTCTCACAAGGTCGTTGTGGGGGATTGAATGAATTTGTTCTAAAGATATGGTCAGATTGGTTCCCGACTTGAATATATCCCATCATCATATTATTTCCGCGGAGACAATCAGAAAACGCTAATAGCAGATATTCCTGCGCGTTCTCATCCTCAACTGAATCAATTGCTTTCAGAAGTAAGCTATGTGTTAATTTTTGGCGCGTATTGTACATATCACTCCAATTTTTTATATTGTGTTGGAAAACATCGTTGCCTGAAACTGATGAAGCAGAAGTAATAGCACCCTCCGGAATTTTTTCATCAGGAATAAATTCCTGAAGATCAGGACGATTTGCCCATTCACTTCTCGCCTCCTCTACAAGATCAAGATCTTCCTGCTGCACTTGCCGATATCCCTTCACGTCGCTACGGTCATAGTCCCTCCGTTCGTCGCAAATGGTACAATAATATTCTAAGCCATACAGTTTGAGCTCGTATCCACCTTGCTCTTGGACAGCATCTGTTATGCTGTACTTTTGCCCGCAAGAACGACAAGTGTAGCTACCTCTGCTAGCTGTCCCTTCTTTTGGAACATATTTGTGACCACACTCGTCACAGACACACTCGCTTTGCCAACCCTCTACTAGAACAACGGATTCGCATTCGGGACAGAATACGTGATACTTGTCATCATCATCGTACCGACCTTTTGCCACACGATAATCATCAAAAAGAGAAACGACGTCGCCACAGGAAGTACAATCTAGCTGCTTAACCCAAAAATAGTTCATAACATCCGCTGAGTGCTCATCGGGATGATGGGGACAGGGTGTTTTGTAGTAGCTCTGAATTTCCTCTTTTACTTCTTCTTTGACCTGCTCAAAACTGTCTTTCAAAGCATCAGCATCGGTTCGACCTGTTTCAAGCTCTTTTTTCGTAACGAACCACGCAACAGGGTTCAAGTCCCGGCCGTGGCATTCTGCACCGAACCGTGATGCTTCAACTATACTCGTCCCACCACCCATAAATGGATCAAGAATTTTCTTATCCTTGACACGCACATCTTTCGGATAGATATTCCATAGTGCGTCCGAATCTTCAAGAGATATATTTTTCAACAGATTAGCGATATCAGTTGATTCTGAGCTGAAGTTTGAGAGTTGACTGTTTTCTCCCGGCTCATATATCTCAACGTTGCCCGGATCATCAACTAACGTATAAAGACTAATCGCTCGAAAAACGCTCCCGAGCCGCCGAGCCCACCATTTGTGCATCGTATAAACAGGCCGATACCATTGTCGTGCTCCCCCATAGCTTTCCTTTTCTGCAATGTCACTCAACTGCTCGATTGGGAATCCACGTTCTATCGGGAGTTCCTTCCGTTCCGTTCGATCAGCAGATTGACCCGTTTCCTGAGACATTGGGATATGTCTATCCAATCCACCCGAGTCTCATAAATCCACTACACTTCGTGGGTACTCTACGGGATGTACTTCCTCTACACAACCTATTTGGCGATATATCTGTTTCGTTGAACCATGGAAGAGCAGGACCTCGTTGACATCGAGGTCACGCACGATGACCCAGACGATCTCCTTGACTCCTATTCCTCGGGGATTTCTGAGTTCTCATTCCACCGGCAGACCGTCGTCGCAAATCGTCTTTTAGCGGGCCAACCGGACACCGAACTCCGATCGCTCACACACGTCGACGAAGAAGAGGTCAAACTCCTCGAACATCAGGTCGACGCGGCCCACAGAGCCCTCTTTGAGATGGATGGGAAGGCACTCCTGGCAGACGAGGTCGGCCTCGGAAAGACGATCGAGGTCGGCATGATCCTGAAGGAGATGCACTACCGCGAGACCGATGACTCGGTCCTGATCCTCACCCCGGCCCAGCTGGCCAAACAGTGGCAAGGGGAACTTCTCGAAAAGTTCGGACTCGACTTCGTCTGTAACTACGACGACGAGTTCCAAGGATTCGATGCCCACAACCGCATCATCGCCAGCATCGACACCGCGAAGAGCGACCGGCACCGAGCCACGGTCCTCGCCCGCGACTGGGACGTCCTCGTCATGGACGAAGCCCACTACGTGAAAAACGAGGAAACCGATCGCTACGACCTCATAGACAAGCTCACCTACGACTACGCGTTCTTCCTCACAGCGACCCCCATCCAGAACGAACTCACCGACCTCTACAATATCGTCTCCCTGCTTCGCCCCGGCTTGTTCGGCAGTCGGGATACCTTCCACCACTACTTCGTGAACAACAACCAGGAGACACTGGTGAACCGGGATGAGTTACAACAGCGTCTGGGTCAGGTGATGATCCGGAACCGCCGTGAAGAGACAGACATCGACTTCACGGACCGTATCATCGACACGCGAACCTTCGAACCGAGCGAGGCAGAGAAGGAACTCTACGAGGCAGTGACGGAGTACGTGCGTGGCGCATATAGCCAGGACAGCGGCCAGAAGTTGGTTTTGATGCTGCTTCAGAAAGAGGTAGTCAGCAGCCCGGCAGCGCTCGAAGAGACGATTCTCAAACAGCTAAACGAAGAGAACGAGCTGACTCACCGGGACGAACTCGAAACCATCCTTGACAAGATCGACGCGATTGATACAGTCACGAAGCAGGAGCGGCTGTTCGATATCGTCGAAGAAGTCCGCGAGACCGTCGACATGGGGCGCGTAATCGTGTTCACTCAGTTCCGGGCGACCCAGCGCCAGGTCCTCAAATCGTTGGACGAGCAGGGGTACACGACTCATGCGTTCCACGGAGGCCACTCAAGCCAGGAAAAGGAGGACATCGTAGATCAGTTCCGGGAAGAAGGTGGTGTGCTCGTGTCGACCGACGCGATGAACGAGGGGCGCAATCTCCAGTTCTGTAATATCATGGTGAACTACGACCTCCCATGGAATCCAATGAAGGTCGAGCAACGAATCGGACGAATTCACCGGATTGGCCAGAAGCGCAAGGTCTACGTCTTCAACATGGGACTGAAAGACACCATCGAAGAGTACGTGTTGGAGCGGCTCTACCACAAGATCGATCTCTTCCAGCAGACGGTTGGGGAGCTGAGCACGATTCTCACTCGACTCGAGGATTCCGGACAGAGCTTCGAAGACGAAATCTTCGAGCGGCTTACTAACGCCGACTCGGAGGTCGATCTCGAGAACGACTTCGACTCGATGGCGATCGATCTTGAGGAGCAACAGAACCTCTCACAGAAGGTGGAAGAGTTCAACAGCGGCGTCTTCGAGAGTTTTGATCTAGGAGCGAACGATGACTGACGTGACTCACGCGGTGACGCAATCCGCGCTGGAGGCATTCACTCGGGAGTATCTGAACGGTCTCGGTGCAGCAATCCATGAGAACGAGAATCGATGGCAGGTACGATTACCTAGCCACGTAGACGTCGATTTTAGCGACAGTCGCGAGTTCGAGATTGCCCTGGATGACGAAATTCAGGAGGGAGAAGAGAGCGCTATGTGCGTACTCACGCCGGAGAGCGAATTCACACAACAGCTGCTCGATGAAGCGGCAGCGATGGCCACCGTTGGGAAACTTGCCTTGGCGGACTCAAGCACTAACGGGGATTATCGGTATCCCTCATGGATTATAAAGAGCGACGTCGAGGTCGCGGATGCGACGTTCAGTCCGTACTACGACCGGACAGCTATCTGTGTGTTCGTTCGAATCGACATCGAGACGGTTAGCGAGTACCAGACGCAGTTCCTAGAAGCTGTGACAGTCGACATCGAGTCGAAGGACCAGCTTCCTGGCGTTACAGAGATACTCGTAGACGAATTCTTCAGCCCGAAGTCTGGCTGGCGTGATAACGTAGCTGACGGAGATGACGAGAGCGCCAGTACGATTGCGCCCCAGAAGCTCACCGATGTAATCGCTGCCGGACCGAAAGCCGCTGTTGAAGGTGTTCAAGAGGAGATCGATGAAATTCGTCAGTCGGCATCCCGCGCTGCTGATTCGGAATTTGAGGAGTATCGGCAGCTTCAGGAACAGCGAATTAACGACCATCGGAACGAGATTGGTTCGCTTTCGGACCGTCTTCAGAAATTGTCTACAGACGTCGATGGTGCAAATTCTCAGCAACAGCGTGTAGAAGCACTTGAGAAGAGACAAGAACTGAAAGCCGAGAAAGAGGACCTCGAAGCCGAGTTAGAGGAACTCCTGCAGGCGAAGGGACAGGGATACGCCCAAAAGAAACAAGAGATCTATCGCCGACACGCAATAGAGGTGAATACCAAACCCATTGCGTTCACGCTCGTGCGGTACGAGAGAGGGGAGATCGAATTCACCGTGAGTGATGCTGATCGCACCAATATTGTGCGTGCTCCGTATGCCATCGGTGCGGGAGTAACCGACGAAGTCTACTGTGAAAGCTGTGACTCGCAACTCTCGACAGAGAATCCGATTAGTTCGGTCGCTGGAAAGATGGGGTGTCAGGATTGTCAGTAACGCCGATGAGATAAGTGTTCGCTTGGTAACTGAAGTTGGTTCTTCAAGCGACTGCCGATATGTAGTTCAGAATTACTGATCTAAGATCGTCATATGTCCTTAATGACCACCTGTCGATAATTTCACCAAGAGACTAATTTTATCGTCAGCGAATTCGATTAGCAACCCGTGCTTACTTGACGGATTCATAAACAAATCTGTCTGTCAGTGAACAGAAATAATAATCACTGAGGGTGTCATGCTAAATGGATGTTTGATTCCTGCATACCGTAGATTTGTATTCAGGCAGTCCACCTTAGTTACTACCGATGATTCAAGCCTGGCTCGGGATTTGAATATGGCCTCTCGTCCTCACCATGGACGCTTCATTTCACGAGATCGAGTTTATTGTATCGGAATACAAACCCCCTCGCTAAGTCTCGTCGATCCGGCCCTCCTGAACCTGTCTTGCCACTTCGTAGCCCTCTACCTTGAGCACCGCGCGGACCGGCGTAGGGAATACGCTGCTGCTCCGCGGTGACCCGAGACATTCTCTGGCAGCTGCGTCACATGGTCGGGGCGTGCAATCGTCCTCTCGGAGCCCGATTGGCAGGTCGATGAGGATCACTTCCGCGTCGCTGTGGTCCTATAAGTTTCCTTTTATATTGCCGTACTCATCGGCAGTTCGAAATGCTTCGTCGTCATACTCGACCGCGAGCCATCCATCGGGGCATCCATCGACGCTGACGTACTTCGTGCTAAGAGTGCTTGCCGCCAAAGTAGATTAACACCCGGATTGGTCTATATTTCCTGATGTAACAGGTTGTTACACTGAAAACCACTCTGGTATCAAGACAATCCTGCTAAGAACCGCATTTCCAGACGTAACAGAATGTTACAGGTGGATTCTCCTTTACTCTCGTTGAATAGCAGCTTCATGTCGATGCAGCATCCGTTAGCGACCGTCAGATCAGGATCCCCTAAAGCATTGGGCCAACAATTGGGCGAAAACGGCCAATTCGAAGAAATTACCCCTTCAGTATCCGCGCGTCGCCGCGCACCAGGCCCATTCTGGGTAGAGAATGTTCCTACTGTCAATTTTACTTTCAGTTCTGGCACAAGATCCGGGATCATTTCGCCACCTTTCTGCCATTGTTGTGGCTAACTCTCGTGACCGTTTGACCAGCGGAATTGGCGACCGATGACGCGGATCGAAACCGGATCACCATTCCTACGTTGACGATCACGTACCCGCTCGCCAATTCGACTATCGGCATCTCCCATTCCAAACGCGAAATTCCGCCATTTCACCATGCCATGCGCCAATTCTCACTATCCTATTTATAGTAGGATACTCTCGGCGAAGTCGATGACGCAAAGCGAAACGGAGGCGTTCGCGACCTGGCTCCCGGCCGCGGAAGCAGCACGCGTGCGAGATGCGGTCGAACAGACCGGTCTTTCCAAGTCCGACCTCGTCGCACGAGCGCTTCGGTACTACGCTGGGGAGAACCCCGACGCGATCCCCGCGTTCCACACGAACGATCAACGAACGGGCCCGCTGAAAGAAGCCGGGATCCTCCCGCAGGAGACCGAGAGCAACTGGATCGGCAGCGGAGAGCCATAGCACCCCAACCAAAATGACCCAGGACGACCTCGAACCGCTCGCGCCGCAGGACGCCCTCGACTGGTACCTCGAGCACCGTCGAGACAGCCTGCGGACCGCTACCCGGCGGAAACACCGGTCAGCCCTGGGCACGTTCGTCGACTGGACTGACGAGGCCGGCATCGACGACATGAACGACGTCGGCGGCCGCGAGCTCATGCGGTTCAAGACCTGACGCAAGAGCGATGCCGATCTCGTCACGGTCAGCCTGAACGACAACCTCGCCATCCTCCAGCGGTTTCTCCGGTTCTGCGAGAATATCAACGCCGTCGCCGGCGGCGTGGCCGACCGGGTGCCCCTGCCCAACGTGCCGCCTGAGGAGGAAGTCAACTACCAGGTGCCGACTGATGAAGAGGTCGAGGGCATCCGATCGTACTTCCGCCGGTTCGAGTACGCTTCCCGCCGCCACGTCGAATTCGAACTTATCGTTGAGGTGGGCGTTCGGCTGGGCGCAGTCCGCGCCATCGACCTGGGCAACTTCGACCCGGACGAAAGGGTCATCCACCTTCGACACCGCCCGGAGGGCTCTGACGACTACGGGACGCCGCTCAAGAATGGCCGCGACGGTGAGCGCATCATCAACCTCTCCGACCAGCTAAGGGACTTCGTCGTCGACTACGTCGACCACAACCGCCCCAGCGTTACGGACAAGTACGGCCGGGAGCCGTTGTTCCCGACCTCCAGCGGACGGCCGTCGACGGCGACCATCCGCCGGGACTTCTACAAGATGACCCGGCCCTGCGCGTACTCGAGCGAGTGTTCGCACGACCGTGGGGTCACGGACTGCGACGCCGCGAAGAACGCCAACGCGGCCGACTGTCCGGCGCGGTTCAGCACCCATCCGCTCCGGAAGAGGGCCATCATGAACCAGCTCGATGCGGGCGTCCCAAAGGAGCTGCTGAGCGACCGGGTAGACGTATCCGTCCCGGTGCTCGACAAGCACTACGACCAGCGGACGGAGGAGCAGAAGTCCCGACGACGACTGGAGGAACTCGAAGGCCGCCTCGAGGGATACGAGTCTTACTGATCGCGACTTGTCGCATCGTTGGTCCGATGAACGACCGCGAGTATGTTTCGGTTAGAATTCTGTAGAGAACAGTAGCTAGCACTCTGGAAAAGTCATTTGAACGATCCACGTAGCGGGACTTCTCCGCCCCGGAGAGCATCCCAGGCTTGGGCTTCAGCTTCGCCTGGATTATCCACGGTACCAGTGTATGCTGTGAGGATATCGTCGAGATCTCGGCAGGTACGTGGTTGAAACTCGTCGTCACGTTGTGTGCCGAACACTAGCCTGACAAGGTACTGCCGGCCGTCGGAGAGTTCACACGATCGGCGTGCCATTCTGAATTCGTTTCCAGTGAGTGTTACTCGATAGCTTCCGTGGGGAGTACCAGCGATTGATTTGACTTCGGTGCGACGCATCCACTCGGGCTCCCACTCGTTGATGTCGTACGTGGTCCCGTACGAGGTCCCAAATGGGTCGATGTAATCGAACCCTGGTCCTCGTTCTTCGGAGACGTCAACGAGCATTCGGAACCATTTTCGACGCAATTGCCAGTTTTCATCGTTATCACACAGTCGATTGCGTAGCTTCGCGAACGCGAACGTTCCGGAGGTATCGGTCACGGCCTCCTCTTCGGAAAAGACATCCGCTGTTTGCTTCAACCGCCACTGATCGCTCTGGTGGTACTTATTTCGCCAGTCACTAACTGCTTGGATAATACTCTCTTGCTGTTCCTCTGCTGATTGGAACTGCTTCCAGGCTTTGTCGATACAATACAACTCACCGGCGCGCCCATCACCTCCGGTGAACTCTCTGGCTTCGGTATCGTTCCGATGGCTGTCACTAACCTCGGGAAAGTCGACATCGCTCTCCGCCGAAGCGATTGACATGTCTGCGTCGCTCGACCATTCTCCTTCGTCGAAGGCTCGTTCCTTCTTTTTCCGTGTTCGCTGTTGCTGCCGCGCAGTTGATTGTTCCGTGGTGTCCAGGGTCGCCTTGACAGCCGGTAGTACCTCCGCCATGTCTCGACTGCTTAATTGGTCGCACAGACGCCACTCCTCAAGCGACACGGCGACGATATTTACTGTAGCGGTATGCTGGTCTTGACACCACTCCGAGAACGAGTCAGTGAGTTTTTCAGGGTACTGGTCAGGGGTGAGCGGTGGGTTCTTGACCTCGTCAAGGAGTTCGAAAACGAGGACGGGAAGTGACTGGTCGACGCCGAACTCAGCACGGACTGCTTCTGGGAACGCGTCTTCAATCGACTCGACCGGTGACGGACTGAGTTTTTCAGTTCGGGAGAGAACCGTCGTCGTAACGCGTTGGACATCACTCTCGTCGTAATCTGGTTCAAGCAGGGTGTAAAATTCCTCGGCTATTGCTGTTGCGGTGAGGTACTCCCGTAAACTGGTGGTGTTGAATGCACGCCAGTCATCAAGAAACACTGTATCCACCTCGACGGCTATCTCTGCAATTCCAGCAGCAACATCGGTCACTGTCCCCGTAAGCAAGTTGATCAGAGTTCCAATAGCGGCGTGATGGTCACGCTCGAACGCGAGGAAGACTGCAGCGCGAAGACAGGCCTCGGCCTGGTCCTGGTCAAGGGTGCTATGGGTCAGTTCTGACGTGTACTGGCCCACGATTTCGTCGCGGGTTCCGTCTATTGCGAATGCTCTCAAGGCGTCGTGGTGGGTCTTGATGGAAGTCTCATTAGCTGGTTCATCGAACTTGTTGGACACAGGTGAGCGTTCCCCCTCTACCAGTGCCCGTGACAGTCCGGTGGCGATAGCTGGCAGCGAGGATCCCAGCAGTCGTTGGAGTTCATTCCGTTCGATGTCGCCGAGGCCATACTCTTCTCGCGTATCGACATACCTCTCCATGCCTGGCCCGGCCCGTAATATCACCTCGAATTTGTCCTTGACAGCCTCGTTTTCAACGATATCCACGAGCGCGTCGACAGCGTGGTAGGGTTTGGGGTCCCCGGTGATTTCCTCTGCTACCAGTGCGATACCAGAGTGGCCCGTATCGGTGCCAGAGCTCGACTCGAGAGTCCACTTGACCGAGGAGACGTCGCGTACGTAGCCGTCGACTTCATGCTCTGAGATTTCACAGACATTCTCAGCTGCTCTATCCAGTTGTTTCTCGATGCGTTGCACTTTGTCCCGGTCATTCTCGGTTGATTCGACTGCGTAAGCTGCTGCCAGGTCTGCAACTCGACTGCTCAGGGCCTTACTTACTTCGTCACGAGAAGTCCGTTCGAAATCGCCTGATACGGTAGGTCGGGATGGGACATCTTTACCGGTGATTCCAAATTCGACTCGACCGGCTGATTCGTTACCGTCAGCGAGCACATTTGCGATAGGCCCCGGGTTGGTGGTCGGCAATCTCACAAATGTCACTCCACGGCCGTGCAATTGCTCTTCGGCGTAATCGGGCAGTGCCTTTTGATAGACCGTCGCATCGGCCGTCACGTCGTCACCGATCGAGACTGTATCCGTCTTTTCTCCTTCGTCAACTATCAGCTGCGTCCCGGTATAACAGATATCGCGTCGGATCCATTGTCGTTCTATATCATCGTCAGACACCTTATCCAGCCAATTATCGGGGCTGAACTGGCGGAGCAGTTTGAACGCATCATTCCGAACCTGGCCGTACCACCTACCACCGGTAGTCGAAGAATCAGAGGAGAATCGATTCAGCAGGGTGTCAAGCTGTTCAGCAGCAGCGGAAGGGGAGAGCTCCGATATCGAAGTCGCCAGCCACGTTTGCAGCTCTTCCTCCGGTGCTACATTCGTCAGCGATAGTGAGTCGGTGGTTTGCTTGAGGTCTGATGGCCACGCTTCCTCGAGCAAGCCACGGTCGATCTGTCTGAGAGCACTGAGCCGTTGCCCGTCGACCAGATCTGTCGCGGGCAGACACTCTGATTGCGCCACCTCTTTCTCCTCAACATCGGTAGGATCTGACGACGGCCAGATAGCGGCCTTCCGAAGCTGTATGACGCCAAGACCGGGAATCCACTTCCTCGGGGGTTTTACCTGATGCTCACTACTGAACGCGCCAGTACAGGCCCACCCGGTCGGGAATAATCGATCCGATAATTCCGGCCACAGCAAGAGCACGGCGTTTCGGAACAATTGAGCTGTTTCCACAGCAGGGTTTGACGGCGGATTTACGAATCGCCACCACATCGGGATTGCGACTGACCCGGTTCCGTTTGCAACTGCCTCAATCGACCAGTCATCGTTCGATTGGAGGGCCGCTTCCTCGCATTTCGGTGCATGGTTCACCACGAATGCGGGATGGTTATGCGCCTGTCGGCACACATCGGCGTACCGATCAAGCTCGTCGCGCGTCGGGGTTACCGGCAACGCATCTGGATCTGTCTCGGGAAGGGAACCATTCGAGAGTTGTCGTGCCTCTTCGAGAGAGAGTGCTCGTGGGCGACGGTTCTTGGACTGTGTTGCATTAACTGGGTTCAGCCACGCCCATTCGACTTGCGGGCCGACTTGGACGCCAAGATGAAGCAGGAAGTTAATCGGCCAAAACCAGTTCTCCTCGCCAAGATGGGCCGACCCTGCATTCCCTTTGGTTGAGAGTCCGAGATAGTCGCGCACCTCTTCCGGAGCGGCAAGCACATCTGTCGTATCGTCTCGGATTTGCGCGGCACAGTCAATGGCAGCCGCCCACCGCCGGAAATCGGTCGCAGCACCCATATCGCCAATCCGTTTATCCACGAAGGGGTCATCTGCGTCCGTCTGATCGAGTCGCTCGGCGACAGATCTGAATGACTCTGCCCATGCTGGTCCGAACACAGTCTGATCGGCTGTCTTCCAGTCACCGCCACTCGTGGGGACCTCTATCTGCTTGATGTATAGTTGGTGAAGATACCGGTCATCGGAGATCGGGTCGAAAGATTCCCCCTGTAGCAGATTCCCGATCCCGGTTGTCTCTACAGAGTTGGAGAACATTTTGTGGTAATGCCAGCCCTGGTACGGGATCGGCACGAAGAGGTCTGCACTTGCGTCCTGCCGGCCACGATTGATTTGCGTGTAGCCGTTATAGAGATATTCGAGGGGACTGGAATCAGAGTGGTCGTGTGCAAGGGTGCCTTCACCGTACCCACCTAGTTCGCCCGCTACGCGGCGGTAGATATCGGTGTCGCCCTCGAATTTGCTCGTTCCCCACTCTTCGGCATTGTTGTCGAGTGCGTCATGCCAGCGTTTTTCATAGGGAACGAGATAGACTTTGAACGGTTCCGGGGGTGGGCCGATTGTTCGCTGGGTCTGACGCGAATCTTCGCGAAAGACGATTCGATTCTGATCGAGTGCCGACTCGCTCGTCCGGTCGATAGCTCGAACTAGCCGGCCAATCGATTCATCGGAATCAGAAGCGCTCGAGTAGTCGGTCGTGTGTTCGCTGTTGCCCTCCTGCTCCCCGGAATAGTCCAGTGCTGGAATGAGCGGGACATGACGCCTGCCCAGTTCTCTGGCTGGGGCAGACTCTTCCTCTGGCAACCGATCGATGATCGTCTCGAAGTATGCACTGGCCTTCGACTCCTCGACTTCTAGTGCGATATCCGCATTCCCTGCCGTGGATGCAGCATCAACTCCCCAGATATCGCCAAGGACCGAAATAAAGTCCTCCTTCTCGTCCTCGTGGTCGCCGCCCGGGACTCGATTGAGGAGTGCCGTCAGCTCAATCCTTTCTGCGGCTTCGCGGAATTGGTGTGATTCCAGAACCCCTTCATTTTCGACGGTTTGCAGCCAGCGCCTGCCGTTCGTGATGACTTCTTGTGCAGGGAGCCGATGGTGTTCATCGTAATTCTGCTGGTCGAGATACTCGCGGAGGGGGTCGAATGCGTCGAGGCGGGATTCCGCTACCTCAAGCAGCACGTAATCAGGCGGCGCCGCGGCCCCACCGAAAGTAGGGACACAACTGTTGCTCGACAGCTCTTTGCACATGTTTTCGACGAACTCCGAAACGTCCCGATTCCTGTTGCTGGGTGCTCGGTCTCCGGCCGCCATTGGCATGACGAGCCACGGGAGCCACGAACGCAGAGCCGACCCACCGTCGACGATGGCCTCAATCGTTTCAATGACAAACTCCTGTAGTGCGCCCCCCTCAAGAAGCGCCGCGTTTTTTTCGCTGTTGCCGTCGAGTTCCTGACGGTCCATCTGAACCTCGAATGGTGCATGGAGGATGAACGGAAACGGCGTTGTTTCGTTCTCAATGGCATAATACAGATGGAGCGGCTGCGGGGCTGGCCGCCAGTCATTGTTGTCTCCAGGTTCTTCGAAAAGGAGCCGCAAACGAGTGTCTTCCTGCTCGTCAGTTGTGGGGTGTTCCCACTCTTTTGTATAGAGATGAAACTCGGACGAAGGTGAGTCAGTGTCGGGAGGAGCATCCGGGGCACCATTGCTGATGCTCAGCCGCTGGAGTTGCAGGTTACGCTCGTCAGCCAGGCTGTCGACATCCGAATCCAGTAGCCGACACTGGTAATGTTCGCTGTCTGTCACCTCCCGATCTTCTGAGTCTCCAAGAAGAATGAGGTCGATGGTTTCGATTTCCCCGAGCAAGACCAGTACTTCTCGAGAGATCGTTTCCTGGCATTCATCCCAGATTTGTTTTTGCCGGTCCGGGTGAGCTGGCCGGGTCGCCGCCTCTTCTCGCCACTCCTCAACTGGTAGGTCGGTGTCCTGCTCCGCGTCGGCGAATGTCTCAGCAAAAAGTTCGAAGAGCAGAGTCCGTGCGGAATCGTTGTAATCCACACTGACGACAGTGGTGTAGCGGTCTTCGTTCAGCTTGCTTGCGAGCGTGTCTTGTGGACGGGTTTCTGCGTCGTTCTGGCCGAGAAGCGTGCGCACGATAGGGTCGTCGACCGTTCGGTCTCTGAGTAACGGATATTTGAAGGTTGATAGCTCTGGAAGGCCTTCCACGACATTCACCGGGCTTGGCGCAAACCCGTTTGACATGCCATCTGTAATAGCCACCGTGTCTGGCCAATCATCATTGTCAGCCAGGGCGAAACTCTCAGCACTTGCAGTATCCATCCTTTCGATAACGCGCTCCAGACAGTCGGCATACACACCGGGATGCTCGGGGTCCGCCAGCGACTCAGCCATTCGGTCGGGAAGCTTATTCTCTCTGGAAGTCAGGATTTCCGAATACCGACGTGTCAGCATCGCCCATGGATGAGCGCTGGTAAACTCAACTGAGAAAGCCTCCTCCGATCCATCGTTTGGGACCGTTGAGTGGACCCCGAACCGTTCTCCGAGCGCCAAGATTGACCGCATCCCAACCCCCTTTTCACCGATCGATTCCTCGTCGTCTTTGCCCTGGCCGAGCCGTCGCACCCGCTTGAGCACTTCCTCTTTATTAAGATGAAACGGCTCTCCGGTATTTGCAACGTAGAGTGTTTCAGGACCGACCACGACCGCGACCGAACCGTTCCTGCCATCACCGATAGTGCTAGAAGCGCCATTGCGGATAGCGTCCCGAGCATTCTGCACGAGTTCAAGGACGGTGCGATTTTCGTGAGCTTCCGCGGTCACCTCGGAGCCGGTCGCCAATTCTATCTCGTCGTTCCACCCAGTGCGGTCAAGTAGTTTCTGCGAGAGAGGTTGGTAGCACTGTTGTGTGATATTTCGTTGAATGTTCCGCCGAACACTCCTGGTGGCTGTATCAGCAGACTCCCCGTCAGTTGACATCTGACACTTACGAAGAGAGAGATCGGCTTAATTCTTAGCCCGGCCGAGTAGTATTGAGAAACTCCATAAAATTAGCAGTCAACATCGGTCTGGACGTGAAGAAACGGAGCAACAACCTGCTTCGTTCCACGAATACTCCTCCGGAGAGTGCTTCAGATGTTGAAAAAAGGGGCGGATATGGCTATGCTCGACTCATCCTAATTCAGCACAACTGTAAAGATACGTCTCCGATGAAGACAACTACCCGGTCTCCGTCTTCAGCGATTCTGGGCGGATATCGACTAACCGGTTAGGATGCGTCTGTGACGGGGTCCGATTGGTTTGAGGGGTTCGAGCCTGTGACGAGGTTCCGCGCTTTTGCGGTCGGCTGAATCCTTCGGATGGCGTCTCGTTCGTAATATCAGTACCTCACAAAGCATCCTCGGCTAGCTGTTTCTGCGGCCTGAGTTCTGTGTCGAAGCGGTTGTACTGACG
>Ga0208135_100830_pt1 | contig 15449 bp, 13 predicted proteins | sample AntDeeMetag02WF5_FD_184757 | JGI IMG/M metagenome (GOLD analysis project Ga0208135, IMG submission 184757) | Saline lake microbial communities from Deep Lake, Antarctica - Antarctic Deep Lake Metagenome 02WF5 (SPAdes) (version 2) | ecosystem: Environmental > Aquatic > Non-marine Saline and...
CCGCGGTCGATGCGCTGGGTAACCCGGTACGGTTGGTTCTTACACCGGGCCAGGCGTCGGAGTATGGTGCCGCTCCAGCGTTACTAGACGGTTTTTCCCCGCAAGCGGTGCTGGGCGACAAGGGATACGATTCCACTGCTTTGCGGGACCTTATTCAGGCCGTGGGTGCAGAGCCGGTGATTCCTCCGAAAAAGAATCGCTTGGCGCACATCGAAGTAGACTGGCACTGCTACCAAGATCGCAATCTGGTAGAGAGATTCTTTCAGAAAATCAAGCAGTTCAGGCGATTGGCTACACGCTATGAGCGACTGGCAAGAAACTACCAGTCACTACTCTGTCTCGTGTCGGCCGTCATATGGTTGGCCTAATTGTTAACGCCCCTTAGGTTGACAGAGGGGGAAAGCTACACTCCAAGGTCACCCGGTCTTATGTGTCGGCGCGAAATGCTCACTTATATACTTTTCGCCTTTGTCGCAGAAAAGCGTAACAATATGACGCAGATCGGGATATGTGTCACGGATCCGACGCGCCGCCAGCATATTGGCTCCGCTGGACGGCCCAACGAACAATCCATATTTGCGCGCGAGGCGGCGCATTTCGGAAACAGCTTCCTTGGAGCTCACCAGTAGCACCTCGTCGACGATATCCTGATGGCGTTGATAGATGCCGGGCACGAATCCATCGGAGATGCCTTCAACCTGGTGGTGGCCGATCTCGCCGCACAATATTGTGCGAGATTCGTCCGGCTCCATGGCAAAAATCTTGACACTCGGGTTGATCGCCCTAAACGCCTGACCGACACCCACCAGCGTCCCGCCGGTTCCGACACCCATAACCAGGGCGTCTGGTGTAGTCCCTTCTGGTAGATCCCCTAATATCTCTGGCCCGAGCCAAGTTCGATTCTCCTCGACATTGTGCTCGCTCTCGAACTGAGACGGGCAGAAATAGCCCTCTTGCTGGCCCAGCTCCTGAGCCTTTGCAAGAGCCTTGTCGACATGAAAATGCCCTACCTCCAAAACCTCTGCGCCCAGGGCACGACTGATTGCGATTCTTTCGCCGCTTAGTCCGGTAGGCATGACTACCAACATCTTATAGCCTTTCACGGCGGCCACCATCGAGAGCGCATTGCCGGTATTGCCGGAAGTCGCTTCAACTATAGTGTCATCGGGCTTGAGCAGGCCCTCGGACTCGGCCTTCTCGATCATGTGCAGCGCGATTCGATCTTTGATGGAGCCAGAAGGATTCAGAAATTCAAGCTTTGCGTAGATCCCCTCGATCTCGATCAAAGGCGTATCACCGATGGCATCGAGTACACTCGTTGAAACACCTGCCAATCTGTTCATGTTGACCTCCTCACCTAATTCCGCAGCCAAGGCATAGAAAAATCTCGTGGGCTTAGGAAGATAGAAGGTACAAACACCGTATCGCTCACCGCCAACGAGGTTTTACAAATGGTTTCACTAATCGTGCTGCCCTTCAAGCTGGCATCGACCGACGAGACGTTGGCGGCTCAGTTAGGTGTAGAGCCCCAGATGATTGTCTGACCTATAGAGCATCGTGGCGGGGCGTCAGCGGCAGTCAATGCTATCTCTTATTACAACGTCGGCAACCCCCGCTACAAAGGCTACGCCACCGGTGCAAACAGCAACGCTAGGTCTTCTTCGTCGAACAGCGGGCCATCGCCGCTACGCTCGGCGCCGCCTTCCAGAATCGAGGCGGCCAGGTCTGCCTTGCGCGCCTGCAGCTCGATGATGCGCTCCTCTACCGTGCCGGCACATACCAGTTTGTAGACGAATACGGGGTTCTGCTGCCCCAGGCGGTGGGCGCGCCCGGTCGCTTGTGCTTCCACCGCCGGGTTCCACCAAGGGTCGTAGTGAATCACCGTATCCGCGGCGGTGAGGTTCAGGCCCACGCCGCCGGCCTTGAGGCTGATCAGAAACACCGGCACCTCGCCCTGCTGGAAGTGCGCCACGCGCTGAGTACGCACCTTACCGGGCGTGTCACCGGTCAGGGTGGTATAAGCGATACCGTCGCGCTCCAGCGCCTTGCCGATCAGCGCCAGCATCTCGGTGAACTGGGAGAAGATGAGGATGCGTCGCCCCTCCTCGATCAACGGCGGCAGCAGCTCGCGCAGCTGCTCCATCTTGGCCGAGCGGCGCACGCGCTTGGCGCTGTCCAACTTGACCAGCTGGGGGTCACAGCATACCTGGCGCAGCTTGAGCAGCGCATCGAGCATGACGATGCCTGACCCCGCCAGGCCCCGCTCGGCGATGGCCTGCTGCACCCGCTGATGCTGGGCCAGACGCAGGCTCTCGTAGAGCTCGCGTTGGGTACCGGAAAGGGTAATCTCGCGGCGGCTCTCGGTCTTCTCGGGCAGCTCGGTGAGCACCTGCTGCTTGGTGCGGCGCAGCATCAGCGGTGCCACTCGCTGGGCGAGTCGCTGGCGCTGTACGTCGTCGCCCTCCTTCTCAATGGGCGTGCGGAAATGTTGGCCGAACCACCGCTGGCTGCCCAGCGCTCCCGGCGCTACCGCATCCAGTTGGGCCCAGAGTTCACCCAGATGGTTCTCCAATGGGGTGCCGGTCACCGCCAGCGCACGCTGCGCCTGTAGGCCGCGCACCGCGTGAGCCGTCTGACTGGCGGCGTTCTTGATCGCCTGAGCTTCGTCGAGTACCAGCAGTCCGAACGGGATCTCGCGCAGCAGCTCAAGATCGCGGATCAGCAACGGGTAGGTGGTCACCACCAGGTCTGCCGAGGCCAGATCGCTTTCGATCAGCCGCTGGCGCTGCGCCTTGCTGCCCTGCAGCGCCAACACGCTTAGCCCCGGCGCGAAACGCGCCGTCTCGGCGCACCAGTTGCCCACCAGGCTGGTCGGTGCCACCACCAGCGACGGGCCCTGCAAGGCACCGCGCTGGCGCTCGTCGAGCAGGTGCGCCAGCACCTGGATAGTCTTGCCGAGCCCCATGTCGTCGGCCAGGATGCCGCCGGTGTCCAGCTCGGCCAGAAAGCGCATCCACGCCAGGCCACGAGCCTGATAGTCGCGCAGCTCGCCGTGAAACCCCTCCGGCGCGGGCAAGCTGGCGGGCAGCGCCTTGAGCCGCTGGGACAGTGCCGCCACGTCCTCACGCCCTGCCCAGCGCTCGTGCTCGGCCAGCGGCGCCAGGCGCTCGGCGGCGGTGACCGGGAGCTTCAGTGCCGCCGTCTCGTCATCCTCATCGCCAAGCCAGTCGAGGATCGGTGCCATTAGTGAACGCAACCGTGCTAGCGGCAGCATGAGGCGCCGCTCCTCGTCGAGCGTCAACTCCCAGCTCGCATCGGGCGGCTCGTCGTCAGGCGCGTCCAGTGGAAAATCCGGGTCGCGGAACAGCTGACGCAAAATCGGCAGCAGGTTGAGCCGCTGGCCCTCCACGTCGATGTCCAGCCCCAGCTCGAACCAGCCGTTGCCCGCCGGCTCCAGCTCACCATGCCAGCCCTCAGGCGAGACGCGCCGCGGCTCTTCCGGAAAACGCTCACTAAAGGTGACGAGACAGCCCGCTTCGCGCAGCTGTTGGATCATCGGCCACCAGTCTTCGGGGCCGGCCAGGTGGCTCGGCCATTGAGCCGGAGACCGTGGCAAAGCTTCATCCACCGGCAGTAGCAGCGTCCAGGGCGGAAGACCCAGATCCGATGGCACGACGCCCAGCTCAGCCAAGCGCTCTAGCGTCACCATGCCAGATGGCAGCGCACGCACCAGGGTCAGCTCGGCATCATGGTCACGCTTGACGATAACGCGCTGCCCACGGTGCAGCACACGCGACTCGGCGCCATCTTCTGGTGGCACCGCAATGCCATCGTAGTTGAAGCCCACCACGCCGGCGCCTACCGAAACTTCCCCCGGCACTGCACCCCCATGCGCATACCTGGGCGAATCGCTAAGCGCTCCCGTGGCAACTTGCATCTCCACCTGCAACCGAGGCTCGACGCCCTCAAGCTCATGCTGCTCCACCACCGCCGGCGCGGGAAGCCGAGTGGCCAGTCCCGGACGATCCTGCAGCGTGCCGCTCAACCACTCGCTTAGCTCTGGCGGCAACGGCGGTGCCTGAAGCAAGCGCGTCAAGCGCTGTGGTTCACCGCGCAGGCGCCCAAACAGCCGGGAGTCGAGGTCTAGGTAGCACAACTCTCTCCCAACTCGAGCAAACGTCACCTGATTGGAGCAGACGCCCTCAGGCGTCAGATGCGGCCGGAGATGCTGAACCCCCTGGGCATCTGTCTCCCAGGCAGCGTCCAGCTGACACTCTGGACCCGATTCGAGCAGAATTCCGGTCTGCTTCTGATGGAACAGCAACGGCGGCTCGTCGCTCTGCAGTAGCTCCCATAGTGCTCGGGCCTGAAAGGCGTGGGTCATCACCGCCCAGGTGCGCTGCTGGCTGCCCCATGGGATATCGCTGTCGCCATGCAGCAGTTGGCTCAAGCATGACTCCTGCTCCGGCGACCAGCCTTCGGCCGGCGCCGGCACCAACTCACCGGAACGCCACGCTTCAATTGCACGTGGAGCTACCCAGCCGGAGCCCTGGTTTTTCTGGCGGGAGGGGCGCAGCCATACCGGTAGCAATTTAAGCGTAGGCAGCTCAGCACGCTGATTGATATCGACAAAGAGTCCTAGTCGGCTGTTGGCCTCTACCCGCTCAAGTGGAACTCCCTGATCTTCCGGCTGCTCCAAGCGCTCCAGCCACCGGGTCCAGTCGTGCTCCAGAAAATCGGTAGTAGCGGGCGTATCGTCAACCGGCACACGGCCTTGTTTTTCCATCCGTGTGATAAAAGTCTGGATCAACGCCACAGCATGCTTGCAGTAGCTGCCTACCGGGCAGCTGCAGTCGGTGATAACGCCCCCGTCGGGAAGGTCGAGCCCTACCGCCACCTTGCTGCGATAGGGTCGTTTCGCATTGCCCATCACCTTTCCCTGCAACACGACCCGCGGCCCCTGCCGCTCCACTGCCAGGCCGTTCTCCACGCGCTTCTGCGCTGCGTAGCGAATGCCGCGCTGATACGACGGCATGTCGAAGAACGACGGCCAGAAGAGATCGCTTAGGGCCCCATACAGCGTCAGTGAAATATCGGGAGTGCGATGGTCCGGCACGTTTCGTCCTCTTTGCTTGAATCAACCGAGTATTTGACCGGATAGACCCCGTACTTGGCAACCTTGAATAAGAGCATTCAGCCGCGCAGTTGACCCTGTCGACTATAGCCTTCCTGCTGCCTTCTATGGTCGCGCTTAATCGCCTCTCGTGAATTCAAGCAATAAGTGCAGCACCATTCAAGCAATAAGTGCAGCACCTGCGGTTTTCAGCCTGTTCTTAAGCTATTTTGGGCATGGTGGTGTCTCATTTATTATCGAGGCAGGCCGCCCTGGATTAAAAAGTAGAAAGCCCGCTGGCTTCCATTAATCGATAGCGCCAGTACGCCCATTGGCTGGCCTCGCCACTCGACGACAGCGGCAGGCTGGTACGTCTTGATTCGCGAGAGAACCACTGGCGCTCAAACAGCTTAGTGGCCTTGTTGATCGCCGGCGTGTGTTGATTGCCCGTAAGCTCCACGCTGGTTTCAAGGTTCAGGTTATCCAGGTTGCGCCGCGTGAAGTTGGCCGAGCCCAGAATCATCGCCGCGCCGGAACCGGCGAGCTCTCGGTGTAGCAGCAGCTTGGTATGGCACTGCTCGCCCTGGGTCAGACACCAGCGCACCTCAATGCCCGCCTTGGCAAGCTCGGCGGCCACCGGGCGGTTGGGCAGCCCGCCTTTTTTCATGCCGAAGGCCTCGCGGTTGGGGTCGAGCAGCACCCGCACGGCAACGCCACGCGCGCGGGCGGCCTTGAGCGCCTCGATCAACGGGCGGTGAGACAGGTAGAACACCGCAATATCCAGCCGGTCGCCGCCGTCGGCACGCGCGATGCGGCTGAGCAGGGCATCGCGAATCGCCGCCTCGCTGAGTATGCGCAGGTTCGCGCCCGCTGCGCCTTCCTGCGTTTCATCAGCTGCCGACGCTTCAGGCCACTGGCTCTTACCTTCAGCGCTGCGCGACCAGCCGATCAGCGAGCGCTCGGAGGCCAGCAAATCCAACGCCGCCGCGCCCGTAAAGCGCAGTGCCACATTGCCGTGGCGGCTGCTGGCATCGTGAGGGTTGGCGCTGGTGACGAGCCCGGCCCAATCGGTACCGTAGTCCACCACCAGCGTCTTGCGATGGTTAGCACGGAAGTTGGCCAGGTCCAGGTAGCTGCGCAGAGTGACCTGGCCCTGCCCCAGCGGATTAGGCAGCCAGCCACCGCCCTGATCATTGCCAAGGCGATTAAGCCCCAAGTGCCACAGGCCGGACCACAGCGGGTTAGAGGCTCGCAGCTGGGTAAGGTCGGTAATGACCAGCTCCACGCCGGCGTCTTGCAGCCGCGCCAGGTGCTCGGGCATCAGCGCGCCGTAAAGCGTATTGATCGGATCGGTAATAACCCGCACCACCATGTCGGGATGCCGGCGCTGTTGCTCAATCAGCGCCTCGCTCAGCTCGCTGGACAGGGCACGCATGCCCTCATTATCGGCATTACCGGCGAAGTCGTTGAACAGGAACATATCGAGCACGATAAGGCGCTGCGCCTGGGCGATCATGCCCAACACTTCATCAAAGATCGTCTGACGCTGATGCGACTGCCCCTCGGCGTCATACCAGGTCTCGTCGACAAGTAGCCGGACGTCACCGGCCTGACGCATCGGCCAGGCCACCCCCACGCCCTCGGGCAACGGTTTGTAGCGCTGCCACAGCCCCATGGCAAGCCAGGCCGCCATGAGTAGTATCAGCGCCAGTATCGTTATGCGCTTTCTTCGGCGGCGCCGAGCATGCCGGATCATGGCAGCAGAATGGTCGAGCCGGTGGTACGGCGTTCGGCCAGCGCGCGCTGCGCCTCGCCTGCCTCAGCCAGGGGGTAGCGCTGGGCGATGTCGACCTTCACCTGGCCGCTTTCGAGCATGGCGAACAATTCGCTGGCCATGCCTTCAAGGCGCTCGCGGGTATCGGCGTAGCCGTTGAGGCTGGGGCGCGTGACAAACTGCGAGCCCTTCCGGTTGAGAATGCCCAGGTTAACGCCGTCTACCGCGCCCGAGGCGTTGCCAAAGCTGACCATCAGGCTGCGCGGTTTGAGGCAGTCAAGCGATGTCTCCCAAGTGTCTTTGCCCACCGAGTCGTAGACCACATCGCACATGGCCCCGCCGGTCAGCTCGCGCACTCGCTCAACCACGTTCTCACGGCTGTAGTCGATGACTTCCCAGGCGCCGTTGCGGCGCGCCAGTGCGGCTTTTTCCGGCGAGCTGGTGGTGCCGATCAGGCGCACGCCCAGCGCCTTTGCCCACTGGCAGGCAATTGAGCCAACTCCGCCGGCCGCAGCGTGCCACAGAATGGTTTCGCCGCCCTTGAGCGGATACGTCTGGCGCAGCAGGTACTGGGTGGTTAGCCCTTTGAGCATGCAGGCTGCCGCCGTCTCGAAGCTCACCGCGTCGGGCAGTGACACAAGTTTGTCGGCCGGCATCGTATGGTACTGCGCGTAGGCGCCGAGCGGCCCCTGGGCGTAGGCCACCCGGTCGCCTTCACGCAGGTGCGTCACGCCTTCGCCTACGGCATCGACCACGCCGGCGCCCTCGCTACCCAGCCCGGAGGGCAGAGACGGCGCGGGATACAGGCCGGTACGCACGTAAATGTCGATGAAATTCAGGCCAATGGCCGCGTTTTTCACCCGCGCCTCACCGGGGCCGGGGGCAACGGGGGGCGCATCAACGAACTCGAGCACCTCGGGGCCGCCGGTGTGCGAAAACTGAATACGTTTGGACATGATAAAAACACCTGACTGTATGATGGGATTGTATGGCGGAGAACGGACGTGCGGAAGAATTGCTGTTATAGCTGCCGACGCCAGCGGTTTTCAATGGTGTCGAGTTCTGCCGGGCCGTATAGCGCTTGGGCGTGACCGTGATAATGCGCCCACAGCTGGTCGCCGTAGTCGAAGTGCCACCACTCGCTGGGCAGGTTGGTGAAGCCCTGCGCCAGCATGGCGTGATACAGCAGGCGGCGATTGTCGCGGGGCTGGTTTTGCGGCTGAGCCGCTTCCTGCATTTCCAGCGCGGCGGCATGAGAGGCCGGGACGGCTTCGTCGAACAGCGTGCCCATGTCCAGCGGCAGGCCGTCGGCATCGCACAGGGTGACGTCGACCGCGCCGCCGGTCAGGTGCGGGCTGGGGGCGTCGGGAGAACGGCTGGGTAGCGAGACGAACTCGCGGGTGCGCTCAAGCAGTGCCTGTTCATCGATGCCGGGGCTGGCGTCGCGAAGGGTGTCGGAGAGCGTCTCGAACAGGTATTGCTGCACGCGCCAGGGGCGCCAGCCGTCAAGCACCAGCAGGGTCAGGCCCTGGGGCAGCGAACGGGCCACGGCCAGCAGGCGGCGATAGACGCCTTCGCGCAGGAAGCATTCGCTGACCGCGTCGGGAACGCCCAGGCGTGCATAGGCCGGAAACACCCGGATGGGCGGCGGCGCCAGGCTCATCGGCACTAGCCGTTCAGCGGAGCCGACAATCGGCAGGCGCGAGAGCGCGGGCCAGTCGGGTTCGGCTATTGAAGGAATAGGCGTTGATATCCACTGTGCGGGGTCGGTCATGAAATTATCCAAGGGTGGTGGGAAGCCACAGAGCCAGCGAAGGGAACAAGATCAGCGCCATCAGCACGACCAGCGCGGTGATGACGAATGGCCAGATGGTACGAAACAGCGCGGTAATTTCCAGCCGGCTGACCGCCGCGGCCACATAGACACAGGCGCCCATGGGCGGAGTGATCAGCGCGATGGTGATGTTCAGGGTGATGATAATGCCCAAATGCACCATGTCGATACCGGCCAGCATGGCGATGGGGGCGAAGATCGGCGTGAGCAGCATCAGCGCGGAGACTTCTTCCATGAACATGCCGGTGGCGAAGGTAATCAGGCTTAGCAGCAGCAGGATGATCACCGGGCTGTCGATGTAGGGGGTTAGTAGCTCAACGAACTGGCTGGGCACCTGGGCGTAGGACAGCAGCCAGCTGACGATGCTTGAGGCGGCCATGATGACAAAGATCGCGGCGGTCAGCCGGGTGGTGTCGACAATCGCTTTCCATAGCCCTGGCAGGGTCAGATTACCGGCGACCACGCCGTAAAGCGCCACGTAGAGCGCGGTGAGGGCGCCAGACTCCGTCGGCGTGACCACCCCCATGACGATGCCCGCCACAATAATGAAAGGCGCGATCAGCGCCGGTAGTGCGCCGAGGGCGGTAACGGCCAGCTCACGTTTGCTGGGCCAGCCGCCGCGCTTGGGCAGCCCGATGCGCCAGGCATGCACAGCGTTCATGGTCATGAACGCAACGCCCAGCAACAGGCCGGGAATAACGCCCGCCAAAAACAGGTCACCCACCGAGGTGTTGGTCAGCGAGGCATAGAGGATCATGAAGATGCTGGGCGGGATGATCGGCCCGATCAGCGAGCTGCCGGCGGTCAGCCCGGCGGCGAAGGCGGTGGAGTAGCCTTCCTTGCGCATCGCCGGCACCAGCAACGAGCCCAGCGCCGAGGTGTCGGCCACCGCTGAACCATTGACGCCAGCGAAGAACACGCTGGAAACCACGTTAACGTGGCCCATGCCGCCGCGCAGGTGGCCCACCAACAAGCGCGCCAGCGCCATCAGCCGGTCGGTCAGCTTGCTGGCGTTCATCAAGTTGCCGGCCAGTATAAAAAGTGGAATGGCCATCAGCGAGAAGGCGTTGATCCCGCCGAAGAACTGCTGCGGCATCATCCGCGGAATCATGCTCACATCGACGAAGAAAAAGCCGACCACGGCGGTGGCCAGCAAGGCGATGAACAGCGGTAGCCCAAGCAGCACGTGGATCAGAAAGACCGCCAACATGGCCAGCGTCATGGCGTTGTCTCCGGCTCTGGCTCTTCGTGGAGCGTTGGCAGTGGCCTGGGGCCGTGGCAGAGAGCCAGCAGCGCCAGCATGGCGAAGCCGATAGGCATCGCCATGACCGGCACCGTGCGGCTGATGCCGAGCCCCTGGCTGGTGAACATGGACACCGACTGAGCATAGCGGTAGCTGATCCAGGCGCCAACAAAGGCAATCGCCAGCGTCAGCAGCCATTGATACCAAGACAACAGCCGCCCCAGCGCCCGGGGCAGCAGCCGCTCGATCAGTGCGACGCGCATGTGGCCGCCCTCTATCCACACGGTGCCCATCGCCAGCATCACCGCGCCGATGATCAGGTAGCGGGCCAGCTCGTCAGTCCATATCGGTGCGCCGCCGGCCACGTAGCGGGTGAACACGCCGTATAGAATGGCGAGTAAGTCAATGGCCAGCATGGCGCTGGCCAGCCACAGGGAGAGCCTCTGGACCAATGCTACCGGCCCGCGCAGGAATCGCGTCATTCGGCGTCGCTAGCGGTTTCGCTCTTTTTTTCGCTCTGGTGTTCAAACCCTGCATCTTCCAACGCCATGTCGATGTAGTTCTGGTCGATGTCCTGCTCGTTCAGCCAGTCCAGATACGCCGGCTGACCCAGCTCGCGGAAGGCGGTGAGCTGCTCCTCATCGGGGCGAATCACTTCCATGCCGTGTTCTTCGAGGTAGGCGATGCGCTCATCGACCTTGCTCTCGTTGTACTCCCGGGCTTTGTCGTTGGCTTCTTGCACCGCCTCAAGGAAGGCTTCGCGCAGGTCGTCATCCCAGCCGTCGATCATCGCCGCATTGCCGACCAAAAACTGATCAGAATACTGGATATTGGCCAGCGTCAGGTATTTCTGCACCTCATTCAGGCTGCCGAGGATGATGTACATCGGCGGGTTCATCTGGCCGTCGGCAACGCCGGTCTTCAGCCCCATGTAGGTCTCGGTCCAGGGGATGGGCGTGCCGGAGGCGCCAAAGGCCTCATACAGCGCGACCTGGCTTGGGTCCATGGCGCGAAAGCGCAGGCCCTCGAAGTCGTCGGGGGAGGCGATGGGCCGTTTGTTGTTGGTGAAGGCCAGAAAGCCGCCTTCCTCGACAACGGCCAGCAATTTTAACCCGACACGCTCGTTCAGGTCGTTCTGCACCTGTTGCCAGTACTCGCCGTCGTCAAAGAAGCTGCGCGCATCGTCGAAGTCGTCAAACAGAAACGGAATGGCGCTGACATAGATCTCGGGCACCACCGGCGACATGCCAGCGAAGGAGGCGATGTTGAGCGAGGGGCTGCTCATCACCTGCTCCATGCGCTCCTGCTCCGCGCCCAGCATGCTGTTGGGATAGAGCTTGAGTTTGATCTCGCCGTCGGTTTTTTCTTCTACCAGCGTTTCGAGATTCGTGGCGAACGCGTGCACCGCGTTTTTGTCCGGGTCGGGTGCGCCGTTGTAGCTCAGGTTGACGGTAGTGGCGGCCTGCGCCGCACTTAGCATCAGCGGGCTCAGCAGCATCGCCGCGACCAGAGGCTTAAGGTGAGAAGCAATCATGGGGTTCTCCCGAAGGGCAGTTATTGTTATGGATTGTGATAGGCCTTTTTGAGATTAGGCCGGGTTCCGTGCATAAGCAACTGAAGCGCTCGGGCACGCTATACGTTAGTGACACCCGGCACATACGTCTTGCGTTCTAACCAGCCAAGGAAGCTCGCGACGCTTGACGTCAGTACGAGGTATACCAGGCCTGCCCAAAGAAATATCTGAAAGAAATCCAGCGTGCGCGAGCCGATGTCTGACGCGAGAGCCGTGATTTCCACGACGCCGATGGTGTAAGCGATGGAGGTGAATTTGAGCTCAACAATGGCCTCGTTGGACCACTGCGGCAGAACACGCCGCAGCGCTTGGGGAAGCATGATGCAACGGATGGCTTGCCACTGCGTCATGCCGCAGGCCCGCGCAGCGGTCAGCTGGCCTTTGGGTACGGAAAGGATCGAGCCGCGAAAATATTCGGCTTGATACGCCGCGCTGTTGAGCGTGATCGCAATAACCGCCGCGGTAAAGGCATCGAACACAATGCCGAAGCGGGGCAGCCCAAGGTAGATGAAAAACATCTGCACCAGCATCGGCGTACCGCGAAAAAGCTCGATGTAGGCCGTGCTTAACCAGTAAAAGAGGCGGTTGCCATAGACTCTGGCCCACGCCAGCGCCAAGCCGAGGAAAAACCCCAGCGTGATCGCGATGATCCAGAGGGAAAGCGTGATGGGAACGCCCTTGAGTAATTCGGGCAACCACTTGATACCAAACGTGATAAATTCCGGCATATCGCTCACCCATGATCGGCGATGACGTTGAGAAAAGCGCGGGTCCGCTCATTGCTAGCGCTGGTGAACATGGCATCGGGGCTGCCTTGCTCAACGATATGGCCATTTTCCATGAAGATGATTTCGTCCGCCGCCTGGCGGGCAAAGCTCATCTCATGGGTAACCACCACCATCGTCATTCCATCGGCGGCCAGCTGCTGCATGACCCGTACAACCTCACCGGTCAGCTCGGGGTCCAGCGCCGAGGTCGGTTCATCGAACAGCAGTACGACCGGATCCATGGCCAACGCGCGAGCGATGGAGACGCGTTGCTGCTGACCGCCCGATAGCTCGGCCGGGTAGGCGGCCGCCTTTTCTTCTAGCCCAACCCTTGCGAGTTCTTGCTGTGCGCGATGTGTGGCTGTCTTCTTGTCAGCCCCCTTGACCTTCATCTGACAGATTCGCACGTTGTCGAGAACGTTCAGGTGCGAGAACAGGTTGAAATCCTGGAACACAAAGCCCATCCGCGCTCGCATGGCATCGATATTGGCGTCCCGTATCTCTTCACCGTCCAGGTAGATCTCGCCCGAGTCCGGTGTGGTCAGATGATTAATGCAGCGTAGCAGCGTGCTCTTGCCAGAGCCTGAGGGGCCTATCACCACCTTGGTTTCGCCTTTTTTTAGCCCCAGGGTAATGCCCTTGAGGACCTCCAGGCTGTCGTAGCGCTTAGTCACGCTGCGGACATCCAGAACCAGACTCTCCGGCATGCACTGTTCCTCATTGTTATTTTTCAGCGTTATTTTTCAAACCCGGGCACGGCAAGTTTTCGCTCGAACGCATACAGCGCGCTATTGCCGGCTCGGTTAACGATGAAGTAAAGCAGGGCGACAACGGCGAACACGGTCAAGACATTACCCTGCGTGCTGGTGATGATGTAGTGGGCCTGCCGGGTCAGCTCAACAACGCCGATCACATAGGCCAGAGACGTCTCTTTGATTTCCGACGAGAACTCATTCGTCCAGGGGCCGATGGCATGCCGTGCGGCCTGAGGAAACAGGATATGGCGAATCGCCTTGAGCTTGGACATCCCCATGGCCCGCGCCGCCATCATTTGCCCGGCGGGCACGGACTGAAAGGCGCTGCGAAATATCTGCGACTGATAAGCGCTAGAGCGAAAGCCAAGCGCCAGCACGGCTGCACCAAAGGAGGTGATATCCAGAAGTCCCGACATTCCATAATAGAAGATGAACAGCATGATGATGATCGGGATGCCGCGAAAAACCCGCTCGTAGGCAATCAGCGGCCACTGGATGAAGCGGCTTCGGGGGCCATAGAGCTGAATCAGGCAGATCGCCAGGCCCAGAACAAAACCAATCACCAGCAGCAGGGCCAGCAACACGAGGGCTACGCCTAGCCCTTTCAATAAAAAAGGAAAGTCTCGCAGCAGAACGTCATAAATATCCATCAGCGCTTCCGTCACGAAATGAGCGCCTGCTGCCTTAAAGGCAAAAGGCGCTCAGGTAGGTTATTTATTCGTTCCCGAGGTCGGGCAAGCCTGCAATCGGCTTTTGATAGGTATCGACGTAATCGGGCATGTTGCCGGGGATGGTGGGGATGGTGATGTTGGGAATGTAGTTATGCACGATATCCTGCCAGGCGCCAGACTCATAAATAGAGAGAATGCCTTGATTCAGCTTGCCCAGAATGTCCTGCGGGTCGCCCTTGCTGACGGCCAGCGCCAGCGGCGCACGGATGTAGATCTTGCCCGCGATCTTCACCGGCTTACCCGCTTCGATATACTCCTGAGCCGAGGTGTCATCGACGATGACGGCGCTTATCCGGCCAATAGCCATGTCGTCAACGGCGGTGACATAGCTATCGTACCTAGCGAGTTCGATGTCGATATCACCGGCGTTGACGATGTTCTCTTCCAGCCAGGCCTGCTGAGATGAGCCGCCCTGTACGCCGATTTTCGAGCCGCAGCATACGGCGGTGAATACGTTGAGGTCGGAGTCTTTGGGGATCACCACCACATCATTGGTTTCCCACCAGGGAATGGTGAAATCAATCGCCTTGCTCCGTTCTTCGGTTACCGTTAGCCCGGTGGCCAGCATGTCGATTTTTTCCGCAGCCAGCGCCGGAATTAGGGACGGAAACGGCATGTCTTTAAACTCGATGTCAATGTCGACCTCATCCGCGATTTTTTCCATGGCATCAATGGCAATCCCTTTGTATTCACCGCCTTCCACATAGGCCCATGGCGGGAAGGAGGACTCGATCCCCACCGTATAGGTTTCCTGGGCTGAGGCAGCGAAAGACGCAAGCCCGGTGCCCATAGCGAGCGAAGCAAGAATAACCGCAGACAAGCGCGTGGATTTTGTTGTTTTCATTGTTGGCCTCTACTGAGCGACGGGAGTGCAGGTTCCGTTTTCAATATGGTAGAGGCTTGCGTAGCGGTCAAACGCGGGGAATGAGCCTTTAGCCCTATAGCATAACGGCGGCGATGGCATTGTCAGTAACCCGAGATGGCCACGTTTACACCAGTTCCACGGTGTTTACACCAGTTCCACAGTGTTTATACCAGTCCCACGGTGCTGCGCTCGTAGGCGTAACAGGTACGCTGCCACCTCTCTCTACTCGTCATCACGAGGAGCGTAGTGACGTGGTGATCTTATACCTGCGGTGGCACTATCGGCGCTCATGCCAACAAACCCCGAGATGGCCACACTGCGTTCGCCATGACGTAGCGGGTGTAGTGCCGAATCTCTCTATCTGTCATCGCGAGCGAAGCGTGGCGATCCCATACCTGCGGCGGCGGCACTGCCAGCAACCCGAGATGGCTGCGCTTCTCGCGATGACACGTGACTCCGGCACTTGCGCGCGTCGCCTTAGGGCTACCCACCTGAAGACGTTAAATAAACTTGCGAAATAAGCGCGTCATGTCGAATAGCTCGTCCAGTTGTTCATAGCGGGCACGGGTTTCCGGCCAGCGCTGTTCCTGCACGGCGGCGATCATGGCTTCCAGCAGCATCATGGTGGAAATGTTCGAATCCCACCCCGAAGGAATCTCGACCCAGCAATTGAAGGTGAAATCGGCTACTGCCGATACCGGCGATGCCCATTGGTCGGTAATCAGCACAATACGCACGCCACGTTCAGCCACCAGCTCGGCCAGGCGCTGCAGGTTGGTTTCATAGCGTCGGAT
>Ga0208135_100838_pt1 | contig 15300 bp, 12 predicted proteins | sample AntDeeMetag02WF5_FD_184757 | JGI IMG/M metagenome (GOLD analysis project Ga0208135, IMG submission 184757) | Saline lake microbial communities from Deep Lake, Antarctica - Antarctic Deep Lake Metagenome 02WF5 (SPAdes) (version 2) | ecosystem: Environmental > Aquatic > Non-marine Saline and...
TTTCTGCAGCGGGTATTATACCCTTTTGTTACCCTCGGCGGGCAAGGCTCGCTGGCGCTTAACCCTTAAAGGAGACCAAAATGGCCCACGCCGTTATGTTGGATGCACAAAGCTTAGGCCCCGGCGTTGATTTAAGCCCTCTTCGCGATCGGGTCAGTCACCTGACCGTCTACGATAAAAGCACGGCGCAAGACGCATATGAAAAATTGGCTGATGCCGATATCGCCATCGTCAACAAGGTCGTGCTCGACGCACAAACGCTTGCCGGCCTGCCTCGGCTCAAACTAATTTGCGTGATGGCAACCGGGCTTAACAACATCGACATGGATACCGCCAGCGCGCAGGGCATCGCCGTCAAAAACGTCGTCGGCTATGGCACCCGCAGCGTGTCCCAACACGCCATGATGCTGATTCTCACGCTGGCCAACCGACTACCCCGCTACCAACATGACGTGGCCAAGGGAAAATGGCAGCAAAGCGATTTTTTCTGCCTGCAGGATCACCCTACGCTGGAGCTTGCCGACAAGCATCTGGTGATCGTCGGCCAGGGAGAGCTTGGCAGCGCCGTGGCCCGCTTGGCAGACGCCTTTGGCATGCGCATAAGTTTTGCCGCCCGCCCGGGCAATGAAGCCACCGACCCGCGCCCGTCGCTTGACGCGCTGCTGCCCGAGGCTGATGTGCTCAGCCTGCACTGCCCGCTGACCGAGGCCACCCAGCACCTGGTTGACCGTGAGCGGCTGGCGCGTGCCAAGCCTTCGCTGTTGATCGTTAACTGCGCTCGCGGCGGCATCATTGACGAACACGCCGCCCTTGACGCCCTGCGTGCCGGTCGCCTGGGCGGGCTGGGTATTGACACCCTACCCACCGAGCTACCCCGCGACGGCCACGCACTGCTTGCGGCACTTAGCGAGCCGCTGAACCTGATCGTTACGCCGCACAACGCCTGGATTACGCCCGAGGCGCGGCAAAAAATTGTAGCACTCACTGCCGACAATATTGCCGGCTTTGTTAACGCATAAGCAGCAGCTTAGTCCTGTATCAGCTCGCGCTTTACCAGCACGGCGCTGTTGCGCGGCACCAGCTTGCGCCCCCGGCGCAGCAGCAGCGCGCGGGTAAACGCCGTGCCAAACAGCAAAATAAGCGACGAGTAGTAGACCCACAAAAGAATCATCACCACCGAACCGGCGGCGCCATAGGTGGAAGCCGTTGCGGTGTAGGCCAAATACAGCGCGATCACGCTGCGCCCGATGGTGAACAGGACGGCGGTGACCACCGCACCGATCAGCACGTCCTTCCAGCTTAGCACCACGTCGGGCAGCACCTTGAAAATCGTGGCAAACAGCAGCATCACAATGCCAAGCGACACCAACGATTCAGCGCCTTGAGTCAGCACCGCCGTATACGGCAGCAAGTCGTTGGTGGCGCGCAGCATGCTGCTGACCATGACCCCTAACGCCAGCGAAACCAAGAGTATAAAGCCGATGGAAAGCACTACCGTCAGCGACAGCAGACGGTTTTTAATAAAAACAAACAGGCTGTTGGACGTGGGTTTTGCGGTGACGCCCCAGATCGTATTGAGCGAAAACTGCATCTGGGCAAAAACGGTAGTCGCACCGATCATCAGCGTGCCCACCCCCAGCAGCGTAGGCAAAATGCCGGCCTCTTCAATGCGCGATTGCGCCACCGCCTGCTGAATGGCCAGGGCCGCGTCCTTACCCAGCGTGTCCTGCAGCTGTGCCACAATTTGCCCTTGAGCTGCCTCTTCGCCCATCACCACACCAATCACGGTAACGGCAATAATCACCGTCGGCGCCAGAGAAAAAAGCGTATAGAACGCCAACGACCCGGCATAGCTAAAGGCGTTGCGCTCAAGCCATACGCTGACGGCGTCTTGAAACACCTGGCTCCAGAAAATAATGGTGCGTTTCATTGTTTGCGTCCCTGTTTTTATTAGCGTTATGCGTAGCATACGTGACGCACCCGACTTTCGCAGGCGGAAAAGGTTACACCTTACTGCCCGACTGCCATAATGGCGCGCTATATTCACGTTATGTTCGCGCTCGGTGCCGCCCCCCGGCACAGTCGTAACATACGCCGTTTATTATCCGCGCTTTACTGCATAAAAAGGACGTTAATATGCCTCAGTGTCGCCCGGCTGCGACGAGTTTTGATTTCGACTGCCTGGTATTTATCGGCCGCTTTCAGCCGCCGCATCTAGGTCACCTCGCTGTGATCCGCGAGGCGTTAAAGCGCGCACGCCAGGTGATCGTACTGGCCGGCTCGGCGTGGCAGGCGCGCTCCCTGCGCAACCCTTGGCGCTTTGACGAACGTCAGGCCATGCTTCGCTCAGGATTTGACGACGCCGATAACCAGCGGCTGGAAATCACCCCGCTGCTGGACGCGTTGTACAACGACGACGTATGGGTACGCGACGTGCAAAGCCGGGTGCGTAATCTCACGACACCGGATAACGCACGCTTGCCACGCATCGGGCTGATTGGTGCTAGTCGCGGCCAGTCGAGCTATTACCTGTCGCTGTTTCCCCAGTGGGAATCCGTCAGCGTGCCGCTGGTTGAGGGAATTTCAGCCAGCCAGATACGCGAGCGCGTGTTTCGTTCGCCCGCCTCCAGCGCCGACTATTTAAGCACCGGCGCCTTTCATGACCTGCCCCCGGGCGTGGTCGAGCGCATCGACGGCTTTTGTCAGACGTCGTTTTACGATCAGTTGATCGAAGAACAACGGCTACTGGATCAGTACCGAAAAGCATGGGCAGACGCCCCCTACCCGCCGATTTTCGTGACCGTGAATGCGGTTGTCGTGCAGTCGGGGCATATTCTGTTGGCACGGCGCACATCAGCGCCGGGTAAAGGGCTTTATGCGCTGCCGGGCGGGTTTATCAGCCCCCACGAGCGGCTGCTGGATGCCTGCCTGCGCGAGCTGCGCGAATGCATCCGGCTAAAGGTGCCGGAGCCGGTGCTAAAAGGCTCGCTGCGCGGCCAGCGACTGTTCGACGAACCTCACCGCAGCTGGCGCGGGCGCACTCTGGCCGAGGCGTTTTATTTCGCCCTACGCCCGGACCAGCAGTTACCACGCCTGAAGCCGGTCAAGGGCGGCGAGCACGCACGCTGGGTGGCACTTGCCGATCTGGAGCCGGACAGCCTGTTTGAAGATCACTTTTTTATCATTCAGAACTTTCTCGGCCTGCCCGCCGATTTCAGCGGCGGCGCCTGAGTCAGGCTTTATTTCACGCTAGCAAAAGCCTAGGCCTGCAAAAAATCTCGCGGCAGCTCGATCATCTGCCGCCAGAGTTTTTCCACGCCGGGCTTATGCACCAGCGAGCAGCGATACAGCCGTATCTCCAGGGGTATATCCCAGGTTTCATCACCGGCGCGCACCAGATGGCCGGTTTTCAGCTCTTCACGGATGCAAAAATCGGGGATCCAAGCCACGCCTACACCCTGCAGCACCATGCCCTTTAGCCCTTCGGCCATGGCGGTTTCGTAGACGGTGCGCAGGCGCATACGCAGCGGATCGTTTTTTAGCAGCATACGTACGCTGCGGCCTAAAAATGCGCCCTGAGTATAGGCCAGATAAGGAATGGGCGCCTCACCCGTCAACGAATAGCGCGGCTCGCCGTTTTCCTTGGGCAGCGTCACGGGAAGCATTTGGACTTTGCCGATGGAAAACGACGGAAACACTTCTTGGTCAAGCTGCATGGTGGCAAAGGGGTCATAGTACGCTAGCATCAGGTCGCAGTTGCCTTCGCGCAGCACGTGGATGGCCTCGCCTACGTTCGTGGCTACCAGTCGCGTAGGCAGTTCGCCCAGCCCCTTTTGCAGACGCGAAATCCACGGCGGGAAAAAGCTCAGCGCCAGTGAGTGCGCCGCAACAATATCCAACGCCTCGTTGGCAATGGAAAGCCCGCGCAAATGGCTAAGCGAATCATTGAGCTGCTCGACGAGATTGCGCGCCGTGATCAGAAACAGCTGCCCTTCCGAGGTTAAACCAATCGGGGTGGTGGAACGGTCGACCAACGTCACGCCCACGGCCTGCTCAAGCGCACGAATACGCCGGCTAAAAGCCGGCTGGGTAACGTGACGCTGCCGTGCAGAAGCAGAAAAGCTGCGCGTATTGGACAAGGCAACAAAATCTTCCAGCCATTTCGTTTCCAGGTTCACCCGAGTCTCCTTGCTGCCTGATAAGAGCTGCTGCCTGCCTGCACACTATCGCCTGACCGGCCAGGGCCGCTGTAAATCCCGTATTCTGCCACGGCGGTTACTGAATAGGCGATGTTAAATAAGCCGCGCGCGATATAACTTTTTTCCATAGCGGCTGCTGGCGCAGTTCTTCAAGCGTGACCTCGCGGCACTGGGTAAAATCCTGCTCCAGCATATTGCTTACCTCGGTGGCGAATTCGACGCTGGGAATAAACGCGGTAATTTCAAAGTTGAGCCGAAACGAGCGGTTGTCCAGATTGACCGTGCCGACGCTTGCTGCACTGTCGTCGATAAGAATAACTTTTTGATGTAAAAAGCCGGGTAGATAACGGTATATTTTCACACCGGCACGCAACATGTCCGGCAAGAAGGCAAACGCTGATAAAAACACCAGCAGATGGTCGGGCCGTTCGGGCATCATTACGCGCACATCCACGCCGCGCATGGCGGCCAGCCGGAGCGCATCCTGTACACCCTGGTCGGGCACAAAATACGGACTTGTCACCCACAGCCGCTCGCGAGCGCTATGAATCAGGCTTTGCACCAGCAGGCTTGCGGTATCCTGCTCGTCAGCCGGGCCGGACGGCACGATCACCACACGATGATCTGCCGTATCGGAAGCATGCGGCTGCCAGCTCAGGCTGATGACCTCGCCCGTGGCCCAATGCCAGTCTTCCCAGAATGCCTCCTGCAGCCCGAGCACGCTAGGGCCTTCAAGCACCAGGTGTGTGTCGCGCCAGGCGCCGTGGCGCGGGCTTTGCCCCAAATACTCCACGCCCACGTTGAGGCCACCCACCCAGCCTTTTTTACCGTCAACCACGGCCACTTTGCGGTGGTTGCGAAAGTTCAGCTGAAAACGGTGCTTGACGCCGCGTGAGGAGCGAAACGCGCTAACCGAAACGCCCTCTTCTTCCAGATCTCGCAGGTAGCCTTCGCCAAGCGCATGGCTGCCGATTCCGTCATACAAAAAGTAGACGCGCACGCCGCGCCTGGCCGCTTTGATCAAGTGCTCTTGCAGCTGGCGCCCCAGCGCGTCGTCGCGGATGATAAAAAACTGCAGCAATATATAGTCCTGCGCTTCATCAAGCCCGGCGAATAGACTCTCAAACGTGGCCTCGCCGTTGATTAAAAGCGTTGTCTGATTACCTTGCGTCAGCGGCATCATGGCCAGTTGCTCAACTGCTTGGATTTCTGCACTGCCCGGCTGCGCAAGGTGTGGCATCACGTTATCGCGATAGCGTGACAGCACCTGGCGCAGCACGCTGTCGCGGGCGCCGCGCGCCGACACGTAACCGTAAAAACGCGGCCGGCCAAACAGCCAGTAGGCGGGAACGGCAACGTAGGGAAAGGTCAACAGCGAGATAATCCATGCCACCGCCCCCTGGGACGTGCGGCTCGACATCAGTGCCATAATGGCCGATACAATGCCAAGCAGATAAATCAGCGCAATGCTTAAGCCAAGCAGCGAGGATGTCATACAGGCTCCACCGATAAATGTCAGGACAGCGCTTGGCGCCGGTTACCGTCTCTCCCAACGGCCTTTCTCAACACAAAGCCCCGCTACGGCGGGGCTTTGTGTTGCGGGCATCAAGCATCAACATCTTACGCTGTTTCGGCGATGATCGCTTTCCACTTGGCCGGGCCGGTCTGGTGTATCGAGGTGCCTTGGGTATCGACCGCCACAGTGACCGGCATGTCTTCCACCTCAAATTCATAGATGGCTTCCATCCCCAAATCCTCAAAGCCCACCACGCGGGAGTGTTTGATGGCCTGGGCCACCAGATACGCCGAGCCGCCCACGGCCATCAGGTATATCGCCTGATTATCGCGGATCGCCTCGATCGCCGCCTCGCCGCGCTCGGCTTTGCCGACCATGCCCAGCAGGCCGGTTTCTTCGAGCAGCGTGCGGGTAAACTTGTCCATCCGCGTGGCGGTCGTCGGCCCTGCTGGCCCCACCACTTCATCGCCCACCGGATCCACCGGCCCCACGTAGTAGATAAAGCGCCCTTTCAGGTCGATCGGCAGCGGCTCGCCTTTCGCCAACATATCGATCATGCGTTTGTGCGCGGCATCGCGGCCGGTCAGCAGTTTGCCGCTGAGCAGCAGCGTGTCGCCGGGCTGCCAGGCCTTCACGTCGTCGGGCGTAATGCTGTCCAGATCAACGCGCTTGACGTTATCGCCCGCCTCGCGGGTAATCTGCGGCCAGTCTTCCAGCCGCGGCGGCTCAAGCACGGCGGGGCCCGAGCCATCCAGCGTAAACTGTGCGTGGCGGGTCGCCGCACAGTTGGGAATGATCGCTACCGGCTTGTTGGCCGCATGGGTCGGGTAATCCTTGACCTTGATATCCAGCACCGTAGTCAGCCCACCCAAACCCTGGGCGCCGATGCCGCTCCGGTTGACCTTATCAAAAAGCTCAAGGCGCAGTTCTTCACTGCGATTTTGCGCGCCGCGCTGTTCAAGCGCTTGAATATCGATAGGATCAAGCAGCGCTTCCTTGGCAAGCTCCATGGCCTTCTCGGCAGTACCGCCGATGCCGATGCCCAGCATGCCCGGCGGGCACCAGCCGGCGCCCATTTTGGGTAGCTGCTCCATGACCCAGTCGACCACGCTGTCCGACGGGTTAAGCATCGCAAACTTGGACTTGGCTTCGCTACCACCGCCCTTCGCCGCGACGTGAATCTCGACGGTATCGCCTTGCACCAGCTTGTGATGGATCACCGCCGGGGTGTTGTCGCGGGTATTTTCGCGCTTGCCGTCGGGGTCGGCGAGCACCGAGGCGCGCAGCACGTTATCCGGCAGGCGGTAAGCGCGGCGCACGCCTTCGTTGACCATGTCGTCAAGGCTCATGCTGGCGTCATCGAAGCGCACATTCATGCCAATGTGCACGAACACCGTGACGATGCCGGTATCCTGACAAATCGGGCGGTGCCCCATGGCGCACATACGCGAATTGATCAGGATCTGAGCGATGGCGTCCTTCGCCGCGGGATTTTCTTCCCGCTCGTAGGCGGCCGCCATGGCATCAATGAAGTCTTTGGGGTGGTAATAGGAAATGTACTGAAGCGCATCGGCGACGCTTTGTATCACGTCGTCCTGTCGAATCACGGTCATGGGGAGGCGGCTCCTGAAGTATCGTCTTTGTGCGCGAAAGGCGGCAGCGTCGCGCCATTATAGCGTATTGCTACTATGCTCTGCAGCCGGCTATGTGGCCGTTCGGTTAGTCTTTAGTGTGAGGATAACGCGGTTGGCAAAGATGAACTCGATCGCTACGGGCGCAACCCGCACCGCGTTGAGGCTCTCGAGGTTGTTTTGCGATGTTGAGCATTCAAAGATAACGGTATAACTTTTATCTAAACGCCAACCACTCAAATCATTCCGGCTGGCATATTGGGCATAAATATAGCCGCCGCGAGCCAACCATGGTGCGCGCAATCGGCGTTTGGCAGCGGTGGCATGCAAGCCCCTCCCGATCAAACACGGTAAAGCGCCACTGCGGGCGCGTTTCGCCCTGCACCTTGGCGTCTTCGATCCATTCGGGCGTATTGGTAATGCCTGCGCTGCGGTAGGTTTGCCAAGTAAGCGCCAGTATGTAGCGAGCCAGCCGGCGGCGCTGCTCATCGTCCACGTCTATGGGGCGCCGCTTGGGATGAAGTCCGGCAAAAAATAGGATTTCGCTGCGCAGGTAGTTACCCAGCCCTGCCACAAAGCTCTGGTCCAGCAGCAGCCCACCCAGCCCGCGGCGCTTGAAACGCGCATCGTTTAGCCGCGCCAGCACATCTTCTGCGCTCACCGCCTCGCTGAGCAGGTCAGGCCCCAGCCGCGCCAGAAACGGGTGCTGGTCCAGCGTATCGGCGTGCCACATGGCGATGTTTGAAGCGCTGTAAAGGCTCGTCGCGCGGCCGTCTACCACCAGCCTTGCACGCAATGAACGAGAGGTTTGTGGCGGCGTATCAGCGCGGTGGAGTTTCCAGACGCCGTAAAGCTGATTGTGCGAATACAGCACGCGGCCATCGTCAAAGCGCGTCAGCATTGCTTTACCGCGGGTGTCTACCCGCGCGACGCGACGGCCGATCAGCGAGATGGCGTGGGGTTTTAGCGCCGCAAAGGCAAACCAGGCGTGCTCGATGGTGCCGCCGGCCAGCTGTTGTTCAACGCGGTCAGCCGCGCGGCGAATTTCGGGGCCTTCAGGCATGAATCAGCCAATCTCCAGCTGTTTTTCCCGAAGTACGTGGAGCTGGTCGCGCAGCTTGCCGGCCTGCTCAAACTCAAGGTTATGTGCCGCTTCAAACATGGCGTCTTCCAGCTTGTTAACGGTCTTGGCCAGCTCGTCCGGCCCCATGCCGGTAGGGTCGTACTGCACCGCCGGATCGGTGACCTTGCGCTCGTTGCCGCGGCCGTTGGTTTTCTTGGCGCCAGGCGCCTGGCCGGCTTCCATGATGTCCGCCACCGAGCGCGAGATGCTGGTCGGCGTAATGCCGTGCGCCTCGTTGTGCGCCGTTTGTTTATCGCGCCGGCGCTGGGTTTCGTCGAGGGTGCGCTGCATCGAGGCGGTGACCCGGTCGCCGTAAAGAATCGCCTTGCCGTGGGCGTTACGCGCCGCGCGCCCGACGGTTTGAATCAGCGAGCGCTCGTTGCGCAAAAAGCCTTCCTTGTCGGCATCCAGAATCGCCACCAGCGAGACTTCGGGAATATCCAGCCCCTCGCGCAGCAGGTTGATGCCAACCAACACGTCGAACTTGCCCAGCCGCAGGTCGCGGATGATTTCTACCCGCTCGACGGTGTCGATATCCGAGTGCAAATAGCGTACGCGCACGTCGTGACCGCCGAGGTATTCGGTCAAATCCTCGGCCATGCGCTTGGTCAACACCGTGACCAATACCCGCTCGTTCACGGCGGCGCGCAGGTGTATTTCCGAGAGTAGATCGTCCACCTGGGTGCTTGCGGCGCGCACTTCGATCTCCGGATCCAGTAGCCCCGTAGGCCGCACCACCTGCTCGACCACCTGGCCGGCGTGCTCGGCTTCATAGGGCCCGGGCGTTGCCGAGACGAATATCGTCTGCGGGCAGATGGCTTCCCACTCGGCAAACTTCATCGGCCGGTTATCCAGCGCGGAAGGCAGGCGAAAGCCGTATTCCACCAGCGTTTCCTTGCGCGAGCGGTCGCCTTTGTACATGCCGCCGACCTGGGGCACGCTGACGTGGGATTCGTCGATGAGCACCAGCGCGTCGTCCGGCAGGTAGTCAAAAAACGTCGGTGGCGCCTCGCCCGGGTTGCGCCCGGAAAGGTAGCGCGAGTAGTTCTCGATGCCGTTGCAGTAGCCCAGCTCCAGCATCATTTCAATATCGTAAAGCGTGCGCTGCTCAAGGCGCTGCGCCTCCACCAGGCGGTCGTGCTGACGCAGCCACGCCAGCCGCTCGACCAGCTCGGCCTTGATCGAATCAATCGCTTTGACAATTGTTTCGCGCGGGGTGACGTAGTGCGATTTAGGATAAATCGTCATGCGCGGCACATGCCCACGAACGGCGCCGGTGAGCGGGTCGAACAGGCGAATGGTGTCGATCTCGTTGTCAAACAGCTCGACCCGCACCGCTTCCTCTTCAGAATCAGCGGGGAAAATATCGATCACGTCGCCGCGCACGCGGTAGGTACCCCGGCGAAAATCCGTATCGTTACGGGTGTATTGCAGCTCGGCCAGGCGGCGCAAAAAGGCACGCTGGTCGATCTCCTCCCCGCGGTTAAAGTGCAGGCGCATTTTCAGGTACTGCTCGGGATCACCCAGGCCGTAAATTGCCGAGACCGATACCACAATCAACGCATCGCGGCGCTCAAGCAATGCTTTAGTAGCCGACAGGCGCATCTGCTCGATATGGTCGTTGATCGAAGCGTCTTTCTCGATGAACGTATCCGACGCGGGCACGTAGGCCTCAGGCTGGTAGTAATCATAGTAGGAGACGAAATACTCTATGGCGTTATCCGGAAAGAATGCCTTGAACTCGCCGTAAAGCTGGGCAGCCAGCGTCTTGTTGGGCGCCATAACGATGGTCGGCCGCTGCAGCGTTTGCACCACGTTGGCCATGGTGAAGGTCTTGCCCGAGCCGGTAACGCCCAGCAGCGTCTGGTGGGAAAGCCCCGATTCCAGGCCGCTGACCAAATTGGCGATAGCGGCAGGCTGATCGCCGGCGGGGGAAAATTTCGACTGCAGGCGGAAGGCTTTACTCATCGGATCTCCTGGACAGGTGCTACGCGCATTCTACGATACCTTGACCCCTAGCTTGAGCGCGTCGATCGCGCGGATTAGCGCGTCGCGGCGGGCGCGGCCTTCCACCTCGGCGCCGTGAATGCCCACCTCAGCGCTATCGACGCCGTCCAGCATCATCAGCGCGGTGGTTATCTGGTTGACCTGCTCGGCGTCTTTTACGCCGCGAAACGTCAGTGACTGCTGCGCCATGAAAAAATCCTATGCAAAACCCATACAAAAAAGTAAGAGAGCCGCCAGTGTAACATGGCGGCAGACGCCTGCCATTAAGCCACCAAGGCGATACATGGTAGGGTTGATGGTTGTTTTAAAGAGTCGTTGTTAAGAACAGATTTCAAGCGAGGAGATAGCATGCTGACCGAGTCCCCCATCGCGCTCACCGCGACCGCACCGCTGAAACACCTGGCGGCGCTGGATATCAAAGGCGATGATGTCGCCGGCTTTCTGCAGGGGCAAACCAGCGCTCAGGTCAATCTGGCCGACGGCCACTTTGCCCCGCTCACCTGCTTTTGCACGCCCAAAGGCCGAATGCTGGCGAACGGCCAACTGATGCGCGTAGCCGACGGCCACCTGCGCGTGGTGCTCGCCGCCTCGCTGGTTGAGCCGCTGATGGCACACCTCAAGAAATTCGCGCCGTTTTATCGCGTGACCCTTGAAGCCGCCGACGACGCGGTGCTGCTGGGCGCCAGCGAGCAAGACGCAAAGACGCTTGCCGACGCGCTCGGCCTTGAATTGCCACAGGCGCCCTGGCAGCAAGGATCAACCGCTACGGCCAACGTGCTTTGCTACCCCCAAGGCGTTGACCAGAGCGACACTTACCGCTGGCTTTTCAGCCTGACGCGCGCCGAGGCCGCACGCTTTGACGGCCAGGCCGACGCTACCCGCTGGCAGCTAGCAGATATTCGCCGCGGGCTTACGTGGCTCGACGCCGATCAGCAGGACGCCTACCTGCCACAAATGCTCAACTGGGAAGCGCTGGGCGGCATCAGCTTCAAAAAAGGCTGCTACACCGGCCAGGAAGTTGTTGCCCGCGCGCATTTTCGCGGTCAGGTAAAAAAGCGCCTTAGCCTTGGCTATCTGGACGCCAGCACGCCGCCCGACAACGGCGCCAGCGTCACCACGCAGGAAGGCAAAAGCCTCGGCAACGTGGTTACCAGTGCCGCGATGGAAAACGGCCAATCTGCCGTGCTCGCCGTGTTGAATACCCGGCCGCTGGAGCAATCACCGGCGCTTGATATAGATGGTCACACGCTAACGCTTACCGAGCTGCCCTACGCCATCGAGCGCGTCGACCCCGAAGCGCTGGCCGGAAGCGCTGGCCGATAAAGTTTCATAAACACGATCGTTACAGGGGCAGCGAAAATAAGGCGCGGGCGTTGGCCGTGGACTGGGTGGCAATGGTGGAGGGGGAAACGTCGCGCAGCGCGGCGACATGGGCACCGACGCGGGCGACGTTGGCGGGCTCGTTGCGCTCGCCTTGAAAACCGCACAGCGGCATATCGGGGCTGTCGGTTTCCAGCACAAAGCCGTCGGGCGGCAGCGCCTTCACCATCCGCTGAATGCGCTTGGCACGCGGGTACGTCACCGCCCCGCCAAGGCCCAGCGTAAATCCCAAATCAATAAAGGCACGAGCTTGCTGGGGCGAGCCGGCAAACGCATGAATCAGCCCGCCCGCCGGCAAAGCCAGCTGGCGTAGCCGCTTGGCCACCGGGTCGTTGGCGTGCACGCAGTGAATCACCACGGGCAGTTTATATTGCTTGGCCAGGCGCAGCTGGGCATCGAATAGCTGCCACTGCGCCGCCAGCGTCTCGCCGAAGCGGGCATCGATCCCGCACTCACCCACCGCCACAACGTGCGAGTGCTCGGTAAGCGCCGCGTCTAGCGCTGCCAGATCAACATCACCCTCCAGCCGGTGCGCATCCATAAAGTAGGGGTGCAGCCCCAGACACGCACTGACGTCATCGCTCTGGGCAAGCGCCAGCACGCCGGGCCAGCCACTCCGCGTGGTGCCTGGCACCACAAAATGCCCAACGCCCGCGGCGTGAGCGCGCTCAAACACCGCCTCGCGGTCGGCATCAAACGCGGCAAAATCCAGATGGCAGTGCGCGTCGATCAGCATAGTCACAAGCCTTAGTGCTCGCGCGTGTGCTGGAAGCGTACCTCCGGCCAGCGTTCTTCGGTCATCTGCAGGTTGACCCGCGTGGGGGCGATATAGGTCAGGCAGCCGCCGCCGTCGATGGCCAGGTTGGTGCTGGCCTTGCGCTTGAATTCCTCAAGCTTTTTGGCATCGTCGCAGTACACCCAGCGCGCAGTATGCACGTTGATGCCTTCGTAGATGCAGTCGACCTTGTACTCTTCTTTCAGGCGGTGAGCGACCACGTCAAACTGCAGCGTCCCGACCGCGCCCAGAATCAGGTCGTTGTTATCCAGCGGCATAAAGACCTGGGTGGCGCCCTCTTCGGAAAGCTGCTGCAGGCCTTTTTGCAGGGCTTTCATCTTCAGCGGATCTTTGAGGCGAACGCGCTTGAACAGCTCAGGGGCAAAGTGCGGAATGCCGGTAAAACGCATGTCTTCACCCTGGGTGAAGGTATCGCCGATTTGGATCGTGCCGTGATTGTGCAGGCCGATGATATCCCCCGGCCAAGCTTCTTCCACCTGGGAGCGATCCGCGGCCATGAACGTCAGCGCATCGGCGATTTTCACGTCTTTGCCCAGCCGCACATGGCGCATTTTCATGTTCTTGTCGTACTTGCCTGAACACACCCGCAAAAAGGCGATACGGTCGCGGTGCTTGGGGTCCATGTTGGCCTGAATTTTGAACACAAAACCCGAAAATCGCTCGTCGTCGGCGGTCACTTCGCGCGTGTCGGTCTTCCGCGACTGCGGCGGCGGCGCGTACTCGACAAAGCCATCGAGCATCTCGCGCACGCCGAAGTTGCCCATGGCGGTACCGAAGTAAACTGGCGTCAGCTCGCCGCGGCGGTAAGCCTCAAGGTCGAATTCGTGCGAGGCGCCGCGCACCAGCTCGACTTCCATGCGCAACTCTTCGGCGTGATCTTCACCCAGCACGACGTCCACCTCGGGGTTATCAATCCCCTCGATGCGCTTGTCTTCGGGGATGCGCTGCCCCTGGCCTTGGGTATAAAGGTGAATAACGTCATTGTAGAGGTGGTAGACGCCCTTGAAACGACGTCCCATACCGATCGGCCAGGTCATCGGTGCACACTGGATGTTGAGCACCGTTTCCACCTCGTCCATGACCTCGATGGGGTCGCGCGTCTCGCGGTCCATCTTGTTGATAAAGGTTAAAATCGGCGTGGTGCGCAAGCGGCAAACGTCCATCAGCTTGACGGTACGCGCCTCAACGCCCTTGGCCGCGTCGATCACCATCAGCGCCGAGTCAACCGCCGTCAGCGTGCGGTAGGTATCTTCCGAGAAGTCTTCGTGGCCGGGGGTATCCAGCAGGTTAACCATCCGCCCACTGTAGGGGAACTGCATCACCGAGGTGGTGACCGAGATACCGCGCTCCTGCTCCATCTTCATCCAGTCGGACGTTGCCTTGCGGTCGTTACGCTTGCTCTTGACCGAGCCTGCCATCTGAATGGCATTGCCAAACAGCAGCATTTTTTCGGTAATGGTGGTTTTACCGGCATCAGGGTGCGAAATAATGGCGAAGGTGCGCCGAAGCTCGGCCTCGCGCGCGACAGTAGCGTCAGACATGGGACTCTCGATTAGACATTCTGAACAATGGGCCGTGGGTAGGCCGCCAGGCGACCTGCCAAGGCGCGCCATAGTAACGCATAACCGACGAAACGGCATACAACCGCATCCGGCAGCGCCGGTGCTGCCCGCCGGCATTGTGACAACGTTTATATTAAACGCCTGTCGTTTACATCAAGCGCCTAGAAGCGGTCGGCGCGGAAAGGCGCCATATCAATAGCCGTCTTGTCATCATCCATCATGTTGGCCAGCAGCTCGCCGGTGGCCGGCCCCAGCGTGAACCCCTGATGGCCGTGGCCAAAGGCCAGCCATAGCCCTTGGTGACGATACGCAGGACCAATCACAGGCTTCATATCCGGCAGGCACGGGCGCGCGCCCTTCCAGGCGTCGGTGTCGCGGCGCTCACCCAGCGGAAACAGCTTGCGCGCAACCTTCTCCGCCGAGGCCAGCTGCTCAACGTGGGCCGGCGAATCCAGGTCGTCCAGCTCAGCGCCGGTGGTCAACCGTACGCCGGCGTTCATTGGCGCCAGCAGGTAGCCCACCTCGGAATCCATCACCCAGTGATTGAGCTTGGCACCCTCTTTGCTGGCGTAGTGCATATGGTAGCCGCGCTTTACAAACAAGGGGAAATGATAGCCCAGCGGTTTCAGCCAGCGGCCCGCCCAGGGGCCTAGCGCCACGACAACGTCGTCGGCTTCAAGCGTCTGCGTAGTGGTCGTCACGCGCCAGCCGCTCTCTGTTTGTGCCACATCGGTAATATCATCTTTCAGGAACTGGCCGCCTTGGGCTTCAAACGCGCGCGCATAGGCAGCCACCAGCGCGCCAGGATCGGAGACAGTCCAGGGGTCGAGCCAGTGTATAGCGCCGACAATATCGTTACTCAGATCGGGCTCTTTGGCGACGAGCGCCTCACGGTCAAGCACCTTGAAGCGCACATCAAAGCGCTGGCGCCCTTCTTCGGCCTCTTTCAACCGCTTGTCCAAGCGCGCCTGGCTGCGGAAAAGCTCCAGAAACCCGTTTTTCTGGATCAGCGCGTCAGCACCTGCGGCTTTGATCATCACCGCGTGGGTCTCAAGGCAGCGCTTAATCAGCGACGCATACTCCGGC
>Ga0208135_100841_pt1 | contig 15235 bp, 12 predicted proteins | sample AntDeeMetag02WF5_FD_184757 | JGI IMG/M metagenome (GOLD analysis project Ga0208135, IMG submission 184757) | Saline lake microbial communities from Deep Lake, Antarctica - Antarctic Deep Lake Metagenome 02WF5 (SPAdes) (version 2) | ecosystem: Environmental > Aquatic > Non-marine Saline and...
CGGCAAGCAGCGGGTTGCGCGATCTATCGCCATATACAAGTAGCGCTTGAGTGATCCATTCGGAACACTGCACGTACCAGGACTTCTACCACTACCCTGCTTTAAAGTAATCCTACATCAGCCTAACCAAATTTAACCACAGATGACCAAAAAAAACCCACCTTGCGGCGGGTTTCTGTGACGCACATCAAAGCCATTATCAGCTTAGCAAGCACTTACTCCCACTCAATCGTCGCGGGGGGCTTGGAGGAGACGTCGTAGGTGACGCGGGAGACGCCTGAGAACTCGTTGATGATGCGGTTGGAGACGGTTTCCAGCAGCTCGTAGGGCAGGTGTGCCCAGCGGGCGGTCATGAAATCGACGGTTTCTACCGCGCGCAGGGCGATGACCCACTCGTAGCGGCGGTTATCGCCTACCACGCCGACCGATTTCACCGGCAGGAATACCGCAAACGCCTGGCTGGTCTTGTCGTACCAGCCTGCTTTACGCAACTCTTCGATGAACACGGCATCGGCGTCGCGCAGGATGTCGGCGTACTCCTTTTTCACTTCGCCGAGAATACGCACGCCAAGGCCGGGGCCGGGGAACGGGTGGCGGTATACCATGTCGGCCGGCAGGCCGAGCTCGACGCCAAGCTTGCGCACCTCGTCCTTGAACAGCTCGCGCAGCGGCTCGACCAGCTTTAGCTTCATGGTCTCGGGCAGCCCGCCGACGTTGTGGTGCGATTTGATCACCTGCGCCTTGCCGGTCTTCTCGGCGGCGGACTCGATGACGTCGGGATAGATGGTGCCCTGCGCCAAAAAATCGACGCCGTCGATCTTTGACGCCTCTTCGTCAAACACCTCAATAAAGGTATTGCCGATAATCTTGCGCTTGGTTTCCGGGTCGCTTTCACCGGCGAGCTTGCCCAGAAAGCGCTCTTCGGCCTCCACGCGGATCACTTTGACGCCCATGTGGCTGGCGAACGTCTCCATCACCTGGTCGCCTTCGTTTTTGCGCAGCAGGCCGTTGTCGACGAACACGCAGGTCAGCTGATCGCCAATCGCACGGTGCAGAAGCGCGGCCACCACGGACGAGTCCACACCGCCGGAAAGCCCCAGCAGCACGTGGCTGTCACCCACCTGTTCGCGCACGCGGGCGACCTGATCGTCGATGATCTGCGCCGGCGTCCAGAGTTTTTCGGTCTGGCAGATGTTCACCACAAAATTCTCAAGAATGCGCTGCCCCTGCAGGGTGTGCGTCACTTCAGGGTGGAACTGCACGCCGTAAAACTGCTTTTCTTCCCAGCTCATGGCCGCGTTCGGGCAGCTGGGCGTTGAGGCGGTCACGGTAAACTCTGCCGGCACTTCAGCGACTTTATCGCCGTGGCTCATCCATACGTCGAGCAGGCGCTTGCCGGATTCGGTATCCAGATGGTCGGCGATGCCCTCGAACAGCGCGGTGTCGGCATCAACGCCGACCTGCGCGTAGCCAAATTCGCGCTTGTTGGAGCCTTCTACCTTGCCGCCCAGCTGTTCGGCCATGGTCTGCATGCCGTAGCAGATGCCAAATACCGGCAGCCCCATGCTAAACACGCACTCCGGCGCGCGGGGCGAGCCAAGCTCGGCGACCGATTCCGGCCCGCCGGCAAGAATAATGCCGTTGGGTTGATAGTCGCGGATTTCAGCTTCGGTCATATCGAAGGCGCGCACTGCCGAATACACGCCGAGCTCGCGCACGCGGCGGGCAATCAGCTGGGTGTACTGGGAGCCAAAATCAAGAATCAGGATTTTATGGGCGTGAATATCAGTCATCGCGGTGTCTCTTGAAAGCGAGCGGCGAGGTTTGCCCTCGCCGCCGTGTGTCGCGTTTGCCGTCTAGCCGGCGCGGTAGTTGGGTGCTTCCTTGGTAATCTGCACGTCGTGGACGTGAGATTCGTTGAAACCGGCGCCGGTAATTTTGACAAATTCGGGCAGGGTGCGCATCTGCTGCACGTCGCGACAGCCGGTGTAGCCCATGGAGGCACGCAGCCCGCCCATCATTTGGTGGACGATCGCACCCATCATGCCTTTGTAAGGCACGCGGCCTTCGATGCCCTCGGGCACGAGCTTCTCGGCGCTGGCGCTGGCATCCTGGAAGTAGCGGTCGGCGCTGCCCTGGCTCTGCGACATAGCGCCCATGGAGCCCATGCCACGGTACGCCTTGTAGGTACGCCCCTGATACAGCTCGACCTCGCCGGGCGCCTCTTCGGTGCCGGCCAAAAGCCCGCCGACCATCACCGTGCTGGCGCCGGCCGCGATCGCCTTGGCCAAATCGCCGGAGAAACGCACGCCGCCGTCGGCAATCAGCGGAATATCGTAGGGTTCAAGCGCTGCCGCAACGTTGGACACGGCGGTAATCTGCGGTACGCCAACGCCTGCCACAATACGCGTGGTGCAGATGGAGCCCGGGCCGATGCCGACCTTCACGCCGTCGGCGCCGGCTTCAGCAAGCGCGCGTGCGGCGTCGCCGGTGGCGATGTTGCCACCGATCACCTGAATCTGAGGGAAGGTTTGCTTGACCCAGCGAACCCGCTCGATCACACCCTGGGAATGACCGTGGGCGGTGTCCACAATCACCACGTCAACGCCGGCTTCGGCAAGGGCGGCAATGCGATCCTGCGTTTCCGGGCCGGTACCCACTGCCGCCCCCACCAGCAAGCGGCCATCGCCATCTTTGGCGGCCATTGGGTAGGTGCGCGCTTTTTCGATATCCTTGAAGGTGACCAGGCCACGCAGCCGGAAGTCGTCGTCGACAACCAGCATTTTCTCGATGCGATTCTCCTGCATCCGGGCCTTGATCACGTCAAGCCCGGTGCCTTCCAGCACGGTGACCAGCCGTTCGCGCGGGGTCATAATATCGGCCACGCTGTCGCCGTGGTTAGGCTGAAAGCGCATGTCGCGCTCGGTCACCATCCCCACCAACGTCTGCCCTTCAATCACCGGGAAGCCGGAAAAACCGTTGTCCCGCGCCATCGCCAGTAACTCGGCCTGCTTGGTCTTGGGACCCACCGTGACCGGATCCTTGACGATCACGCTTTCGTGCTTTTTGACCTTGCGCACTTCCAGCGCCTGCTGGGCCACTGTCATGTTCTTGTGGATGATGCCGATGCCGCCTTCCTGCGCCATGGCAATCGCCAGACGCCCTTCGGTCACGGTATCCATCGCTGCCGAAACAAGCGGGATATTGAGCGCGAGGTCACGCGTCAGGCGGGTCTTCAGGATGACGTCATTGGGCAGCACGTCAGAGAAACCGGGAACGAGGAGTACGTCATCAAACGTAAGCGCTTCTTGGGCCATACGTAGCATAGCGGCAACACCCAGGTTGAAGTGGGAAGAGGGGGCGTGAAAGGTTAGTCCCTTATTGTAGCGTTTTGCACGGCTTTTCGGCAATGAAAAGACACGCGACCCAAGGCGCGGCCACTACTCCTGGCGACACATTTGGGCTAAGCTCAACGGCCTTTTCTAACGGCTTATTTCCTGACCGTTCATACAGCTCTTTGCGCATTCAATGTCTTACACAACCACCGCCTGAAACAACAAACGCCTATGTCTGCTAACCGCGAAACACCCCTTTCCGTCAGCCAGCTCAACCAGCAGGCGCGCCGCTCCCTTGAACGCGGCGTGGGCGAGGTCTGGGTAGAAGGCGAGCTTTCCAACGTGGCCCGGCCCGCGTCGGGGCACGTCTATTTCAGCCTCAAGGATGACAGCGCCCAGGTTCGCTGCGCGCTGTTTCGTACCCAGGCGCGCTTTGTTGCCGCTCCGCTGCAGGACGGCAACCAGGTCAGGGTGCGTGCGCGGGTCTCGCTGTTTGAACCCCGCGGTGACTACCAGCTGATCGTGGAAGCGGTGCAGGCCGCGGGGCTTGGTGAGCTGCTGGCCACCTTCGAGCGGTTGAAAAAGCGCCTCGACGCCGAAGGCATATTCGCCAACGCCCGCCCGCTCGCCTATCCGCCGCGGCGGCTGTTGGTCATTACATCAACCAGCGGCGCGGCCGTTCGCGACGTGCTCGCGGTGCTGGAAAAGCGCTGGCCGCTGGTGGAAGTGACGGTGATTCCGGTGCCGGTGCAGGGCGAAAAAGCCGCGCCGGCGATGATTGCCGCGCTCGGGCTGTTGAACCGCCAGTCGCGCCTTGAGGCGGATAAAGACGTGATCCTGATGACTCGGGGCGGCGGCAGCCTGGAAGATTTGTGGGCGTTCAACAACGAACATCTGGCCCGAGCGATGTATCACTCGCGGCTGCCGGTGATGTCGGCGGTGGGCCACGAAGTCGACGTTACCCTGGCCGACTTCGCCGCCGACCGCCGCGCTCCGACGCCGTCCGCCGCCGCCGAGCAGCTGGTGCCCGACCAGCCCACCCTGCGCAGCGGCATAGCCGACCAGCAGCGGCGGTTGAAAAACGCCATGCAGGCGCGTCTTGAGCGCGATGGCCAGCGCCTTGACGCGCTGCGGGCACGGCTGCGCCACCCGGGCGAGGCGCTTAGCCAAAAGCGCCAGCAGCTGAACGTCCTGAACGTGCGGCTTGAGCGCGGCGCACACAAAAGCCTCGCCGAGCGGCAAAGCACCCTCGTGCAGTTAGAAAAACGTTTGCAAAGCCAGCATCTGGAACGCCGCCACCGGCTGGAAAGCGAGCGCTTGGTCGCGCTCACCGGGCGGTTGGAAAGTGCCATGCGCCATCAGCGTCAGGCACGCCAAGCCCGCCTGACCGCCGCCGCCCGCGAGCTTAATGCGGTCAGCCCGCTGGCGGTGCTGGGCCGTGGCTACGCCATTGCCCAGGACGCGCAGGGGCAAGTGGTTCGCCGCGCCACGGATACCACCCCCGGCCAGCGGCTCAAGCTGCGCTTAGGGGAGGGTTGGCTAAGCGTGGACGTGAAGCGGCGCTACAAATAAGCGCGCCGGCGCCCTGCACGTAAGGAACAGATCGAAATGCCAGTGACACTTGCGCCTCACGCATGAGCGGCGAACGCCGGCTTGTCATGCAGGTGTCAATACCATGGAGCATCATGACCCGCCGATTTAGTAAGATGATATGTGCTGCACCACGCAGCTGAAGCACGATGACAAGGAGTCCGGGCAATGCGCCATACGCCACATCCTTCGGGGCGCGTCAGAGACGTGTTCAGCGCCTTTCTGCTGCTGGGCCTGACCTCCTTCGGCGGCCCCATTGCCCACCTCGGCTACTTTCGCACCGAGTTTGTGGAGCGGCGCCGCTGGCTCTCCGAAGCTGCCTATGCCGATCTGGTGGCGCTGTGCCAATTCATGCCCGGCCCAGCCAGTAGTCAGGTGGGCTTCGCCCTGGGGCTGATGCGCGCCGGCCCCTGGGGCGCAGCGGCGGCCTGGACGGCCTTCACCCTGCCCTCGGCTATCGCGCTGGTACTGTTCGCCCTGGGCGCTGCCGTGCTTGATGGCCCCATCAGCCAGGGCATCATCCACGGCCTCAAGATCATGGCGGTAGCCATCGTTGCCCACGCCGTGTGGGGCATGGCCCGCAGCCTTTGCCCCGATCCTCGACGCGCCGGCATCGCTCTGGCCGCGGTGTTCACCGTGGTGCTGGTCAGCGGCCCATCGGGCCAAGTGGCGGCCATCGTGGTCGGTGCCCTGGCTGGTATGGCGCTGTGTCGGGCCCACACCAAGGCCAGCGCGCCCGAGCTGCCGCTGCTCGTCTCCGTCCGCGCCGGACGCTGGGCGGGGCTCGCCTTCGTCATCTTGCTGGCCGGCCTGCCGCTACTGGTCTGGGCCAGCCCCTCCGCCACTCTGGCGATTATGGAGGCCTTCTATCACGCCGGCGCCCTGGTGTTCGGCGGTGGGCATGTCGTGCTGCCACTGCTCGAAGCCGAGGTAGTGCAATCCGGCTGGGTCAGTGCGGACGCGTTCCTGACAGGCTATGGCGCCGCCCAGGCCGTACCTGGGCCACTGTTCACCTTTGCCGCCTATTTGGGCGCGATGATAGCGCCGCACGGCAGCAGCCTGCTCGGTGCTGCCCTTGCGCTAGTCATGATATTCCTGCCCGGGATACTGCTGTTGGTAGCGGTGCTGCCCCACTGGAATCGGTTTCGCCGCCGGGATAGCGCTCAAGCGCTGATGCACGGCGCCAATGCGGCAGTCGTCGGCATTCTGGGTACGGCTCTTTATCAACCAGTCTGGACCAGCGCCATTCTCGGCCCTCGTGAGTTCGCCCTGGCGCTGACCGGTTTTCTTCTGCTCAACGTCTGGAAACTGCCCGCCTGGGCAGTGGTGATCATCTTGGCCAGTGGCGGAATTCTCATCACCCTGTAGCGGGCATCGCCACAGGGACAAACGGCGCTTTCAATAAGCACATCAGAAGGGAAACGCTCAACCAAGCGTCTTGAACAGCACCTTGGATTTACGCGCGTGATTATAGGCGTCGCGCTTGAGCGGCGGCAGTTCGTCCAGGCTTGACGGACGAAAGCCGTGCTCGGCAAACCAGTGAACGGTGTGGGTGGTGAGTACAAAAAGCGCGCCTACGCCGCGGGTTCGCGCACGTTGTTCAAGCGCTTCAACCAGCCGCTCGCCGCGCGCGCCGCCGCGATAATCGGTATGCACCGCCACGCAGGCAAGCTCGGCTACGTCGGCGTGGTCAAAGAGCTGCAGCGCACCGCAGCCGATCACCATGCCGTCGCGCTCGATCACCAGATAGTCGTCGATTTCGTGCTCAAGGCGCTCACGGGAGCGCGCCACCAGCATGCCGCGCTGCTCGAGCGGCTCTAAAAGCTCTAGCAAGCCGGCCACGTCGCCAAGCGTTGCCGGACGCAGCTGCTCGTAGCGGTGCTGGGTGATCATGGTGCCCACGCCGTCGCGGGTAAAAAGCTCGCCCAATAGCGCATCGTGATTGCGCCACGACAGCAGGTGGGTACGCGCCACGCCTTCGCGCGCGGCCGCGCAAGCGGCCTGAAGATGGCGGGCAAGCTCGCTGCCCGGCGTGGCGGCGTTTAACCGCGGGGCCGCATCAATCGGGGCCAGCTGGCGCAGCAGCGCACCGTGCTCGTCGGTCAGCCCGTCAGACTCGCCCAGCAAGATGAGCTTGTCGGCCTTGAGCGCCACGGCGGCATGCCGAGCGACGTCAGCGGCGTCCAGATCAAACACTTCGCCGGTGCTGGAAAACCCCAGCGGCGGCAGCAGTACCAGCGAGCCCTGATCCAAAAGCCCTTCGACAGCGCCAGCGCGTACCCGGCGCACCTCACCGCTGTGGTCGAAATCGATGCCTTCGCGCACGCCCAGCGGCTTGGCCGTGACCAAATTGCCCGAGACCACGCTCAGCTCCACGCCGTGCAACGGCGTGCTCGGCAGCCCCAACGAAAGCCGCGCTTCGAGCCACAGGCGCTGCTGGGCGGCTACCCGCTCGACTTGGCGCATCACCGCGCCATCCGCCACCCAGCGCCCGTTCACCCGCCGCGGCGTCACGCTAGCCTCTTCCAGTGCCGCCTGCACCTGCGGGCGAATGCCGAACACTAGCGTCAGGCGTACGCCGAGCGTATGCAACAGCGCCAAGTCCTGGATCAACTGTTCGCCGCGCTCCGAGGCCATCGCCTCGCCCTCAACCAGAATGACAAAGGTGCGCCCGCGGTGCGCATTGATATACGGCGCCGCGTTACGAAACCAGTCAACAAAGGGGAAGCGCGTCTCCACGGGTAGCTCTCCAGCAGCAGTCATTACATCAGGGGGTCGGCTTAGGCGCCAAACATCCCTTTCAACATAAAGAAGAACAGAATGGAAAGCCCGGCGCCAGCGGGCAAGGTAATCAGCCACGACACTGCAATGGTGCCAATCACGCGCAGGTTGAGCGCGGTCATCCCACGAGCAAGCCCCACGCCCAACACCGCGCCGACCAGCGTCTGCGTGGTCGAAATCGGCAGCCCCGTGCCCGAGGCCAGCACCACGGTAGTAGCCGCTGCCAGCGTAGCAGCAAAGCCGCGGCTCGGCGTCAGCTCGGTGATGCGCGTGCCCACGGTGGCAATCACCTTATGGCCGTAGGTCACCAGCCCCACCACGATACCGGCGCCACCCAGCACCAGCACCCACCAGGGCACCAGCGCAGCACCGCCGATCTCGCCGCCGTTTTGCACCACGCTGATCACCGCGGCCAGCGGGCCCACTGCGTTAGCCACGTCGTTGGAGCCGTGGGCAAAGGCCATGGCGCAGGCGGTGAACAACATCAGCACGCCAAACACGCGCTCGACGTTGGCATAGCCAAACTGGTCTTCGTGTGAATGCACGTACTTGACGCGCCGTTCAAGCATGATCCCGATACCGGTGATAACAAGCCCCACCAGCACCGAAAGCCCCAGGCTTTGCACAAAGCTGATGTGTAGCCCCACGTGCTTGAGCCCTTTGGTCATGGTGACCATCGACACGATAAAGCCGACCATAAACATGTAAAACGGCACATAGCGCTTAGCCGCGGCGAGCGGGTCGCGGTCTTCAAAAATCAGCAGATGGACCGACTTGAACAGCACAAAGCCCACCGTACCGGCCAGCAGCGGCGAGACAATCCAGCTTGCCGCGATAGTGCCCACCACGCCCCAGTCCACCGTTGATGCGCCCAGCCCGGCCACGGCAAAGCCGACAATCGCGCCGACGATCGAGTGGGTGGTCGATACCGGCCAGCCCTTGAGCGAAGCGAGAAGCAGCCAAGTGCCCGCCGCCAGCAAGGCGGCAAGCATGCCGTACACCAGTAGTTGCGGGTCATCCTGCAGAAGCTCAGGGTCAATAATGCCCTTGCGGATCGTATCGGTGACCTCGCCCCCGGCAAGCCAGGCGCCCAGAAACTCGAACACCACCGCAATGATGATGGCCTGCTTGATGGTAATCGCCCGGGAGCCCACCGAGGTGCCCATGGCATTGGCCACGTCGTTGGCGCCCACGCCCCAGGCCATGAAAAAACCGAACGCGCAGGCCAGAAAGATGAGAACGTCGCCGTGCTGTGCAATAACCTGCATACTGCCCCCTTAGTGCGCGGTGAGAATCTGCAGACGGCTACCCACGCGCTCGGCGCGGTCAGACAGCTCGCCAATACCGTCGATGATCTTGTACAAAAAGATCACATCCACCGGCGGAAGCTCTTCTTCCAGCGCAAACAGCTGACGGCGAATCGCCACCTGCTGGCTGTCGGTCTGGTGCTCCAGCACATGCAGTTCACGAATCATGTTCTGCATCACGTCAGCGACGTTGCGGCCAAAGGCGGAGTCCAGCAGGTCCTGCAGCTCCTCAAGCGCCTGGCGCGCCTGCGCCACGCACTTCACGCTGGTGCGGATATAGTCACGCATGGGGCCGGCAAGGGAGGCCGGCACCTGCATTTTACGTCCGACCATGATGCCGGTAATGTCGCGCACCTTGTTGGCAATCTTGTCTTGCACGCTGATCAGATCCAGCAGATCCGAACGCGACACGGGCAAAAACATGGTGTTAGGTAGATTGAGGCGCAGCTCGGTCTTGAGCTCGTCGGCTTCGTGCTCAAGGCGCGTGACGTTCTCGCGCAGTTTGGCCGCGCTTTCCCAGTCATTCTCAAGGGACGCCTCAAAGAACGGCAGTAGCTGGTCGGCACATTCATTAGCCTTGACGATATGTGCCAGCAGCGGCTGGAATGGCGAGCGGCCAAACATTGAAGAGAAAGGATTCGAGGTAACCATAAAGCCTTTAAGCCTGTTGTCGGAAAGCCCGGAATTGGCGGCGCCAGTATAGAGACTGGCCTGGCCGCCGTCACAAAAAGTTCATAAAGTCATAAAAGTTTCACCCCATTGTCATATGGGATCATCGACATACCAAGAGGTAGCACGCGCCATGCCAAGCTCTGTTTCACGCCCTAACGCCAAAGCGGCCGAGCCGGCGCCGCAGGAAATCGAGCTCAAGCTCGCGCTCGCCCCCGAAAGCCCTGCCCAGCTCATTGCCCATCCCCGCTTGGCCGCCCACGCATCGGCAAAGCAAACCCTTGCCAACGCCTACTTTGACACCCCCGAGGGCACGCTTGCCGCCGCGCGCATCGCCCTGCGGCTGCGCCAGGTTGACGGCTTCACGCTGCAAACGCTGAAAACGGCCGGACACAGCAGCGGCGGGCTGTCCACGCGCAACGAGTGGGAATGGGAAGTGGCATCAGCAAAGCTCGACGCCTCAGGGCTTGATCTAGCGGGGCTTGCCGACCTCCCTCCGATGCGAGCGCTGGGCCGTGAAACACTAACGCGGCTTGCCGTGCAGTTACGCACCGACTTCACCCGTCGGCGCTTTGAAATAACCTACCGCCAAAGCGTGATTGAAGTGGCGCTGGATGAAGGTGAGGTCATTTGTGGGCAGGCGCGCGCGCCCATCCGCGAGCTGGAGCTTGAACTCAAAGCCGGCGCGCCCGATGCGCTCTGGGAGCTGGCCGACTTGCTTGCCGAAAGCGTGGCGCTGCGCCCGTCTGGCAGCAGTAAAGCCGCCCGGGGCAATGCGCTGAGCAACGGCCACTGGCCGCTACCCGACGCGCAAACGCCCGGCGAATGGTTCCACCGCGCCACCCTCGCGCTAGACGCCTTTCACGACAGCGGCCAGGCCGTTTTTCTGTACGCCGCGCAGAGCGCGTTGGCATGCTTGGCAGAGCACCCCGATCTGCCGGCACGCGAACAGAGCCTGGCCCTCGCGCTGGTCAACGAGCTTGGCAGCGACGTCCAGCCAAACACGGCCTTTGGTCAGGCCGCGCTGACGCTTGCCCGGCACCTAGCCCAGCGCGTGCCGCTGCGCTAGGCTAGCGGATCAAGAACACCGCCTTACTTCGCTTATTGCCTGCCAGGGAAGCACTATGAGCTTAACGCCCGGTTCGGAAGGCCTGCGTGCGCGCATCTTTCATATTATTTTTGAATCCGACACGCCCGTCGCCAAAGGCTTTGATATCGCCCTGATCGCGGCGATCCTGCTCGGTACGGCAACCATTCTGCTCGACAGCGTTGCTGCCTATCACCAGCGTTTTGGTGACGTATTCAACTATCTTGAATGGGTCTTTACCGTCCTTTTCACCTTAGAACTTGCCGCGCGCATTTACTGCCTTGAGCGCCCTTCGCTGTATCTCAAAAGCTTTTACGGCGTCGTCGATGTGCTGGCGATACTGCCCGCGTGGCTGGTGCTGTTTATCCCCGGCACTCAGGGGCTGGTGATTATCCGCCTGCTGCGAGTACTGCGGATTTTCCGTATTCTGCGGCTGATGGAGTTTGTCGGCGAAGCGCGGCTGCTGCTCGACGCCGTAAATCGCAGCATGCGTCAGATACTCCTGTTTTTCTTGAGCATCCTGATGATCGTCACGCTGTTTGCCGCGCTGATGTACACCATCGAGCCGGCGTCGGCGGGCTTTACCAGCATTCCCCGTTCGATTTACTGGGCGATTGTCAGCATGACCACGGTGGGCTACGGTGATATCGTGCCTATCACGCCGCTGGGCCAGGCCATTACCATGCTGCTGATGCTGCTGGGCTATTCGATCATCGCCGTGCCTACCGGGGTGTTCTCCGCCCAGGTGATCCGCTCGATTCGCGCCGACCGCTACTCGGAAGAAGCCTGCCCCGGCTGCGGCCACGACCGCCACGAAAAACGCGCCCTCTACTGCTTGCTATGCGGCACTTGGCTTGATGAAAACAGCGAAGACCCGCGCCTGGCTCAGGCAGATAGCAGCCATAAAAATACGCCCCAAGACTAATCCCGGGGCGTATCGTCATCCGCCGTCGCAGAGACGGCGGCCATCACGCCTCTACAAACGGCGTAATATCGCCGCGCCCTTCACGCACGATGACCGGCGGCATCTCGCGCAGATCGATCACGCTGGTCGGTTCCAGATGGCAGGCGCCGCCGTCGATGATGAGATCCAAATGCGCGCTAAAGCGCTCACGAATTTCTTCGGCGTCGGTCATCGGCAGCGTTTCCCCCACGGGAATCAGCGTCACGCTCATCAGCGGCTGACCCAGTGCGCTCAGCAGTGCGTGGGTGATCCGGTGGTCAGGCACGCGCACGCCAATGGAGCGGCGCTTGGGGTGCAAAAGCAGGCGCGGCACTTCGTTGGTTGCCGTCAGGATGTAAGTATAGGGTCCCGGCGTATGCGCCTTGAGCAGCCGGAATTCGGCGTTATCTACCTTGGCGTAGGTGCCAATTTCAGAGAGATCCGAGCACACCAGGGTAAAGTTATGCTTGTTATCCAGCGAACGCAGCCATTTAATTTTTTCAACGGCTTTCTTCTCACCCAGATGGCAACCCAGGGCGTAGCCCGAATCCGTCGGATACGCGATCACACCGCCTTTGCGGACGATGTCCACGGCCTGGTCGATCAAGCGTTTCTGCGGATTTTCCGGATGAATCTGAAAGAACTGGCTCATCGTCACATCTCCTTGGGGATAGTCCTTGGGATTAGGGATAAAGGCGCAGGCGCGGATGCTGCCATATCGGCGGCGCACCGGTGCGCGGCACTACACTCATGCTGCCCGGCGCTGCATGGCTGCCGGGGAAATGAAAATCGCTGCCGAGGGAGGCGTACAGATCGCGTTCCACCAGCTGGCGCGCCAAGTCGCGCGTGGTGTCGGCGTTTTGCTGACCGTTGACCAGCTCGACGGCCTGGCCGCCGGCCTCGACAAACGTATCCATCAGCTGACCACGCTTGCGCCGCGTCAGGCCGTAACGCAGCGGATGCGCCACCACCGCCACGCCGCCGGCGTCCACAATCCAGCCGACTGCCTCGCCTATTTCTGGCCACTGGGCTTTGACGTCGCCTTTTTTGCCGCTGCCCAGATAGCGCTTAAACGCCTCGGCAAAGTCTTTCACCAGGCCGTCAGCGACCAGCGCCCGGGCAAAGTCCGGCCGCCCCAACGGGCGCTCGCTGCCGGCCTGCGCCCGCGCCTTGGCCAGCGCATCGTCAAGACCGATTTTTTCCAGCCACTCGGCGATCGCCGAGGCGCGCTCGATACGCGCTTGGCGCTGGCGCACCAGCCCCTCGGCCATTGGGCCTTGTGCGCCGTCGGGCATCAGCGCCACCACGTGAATACCGATGCTCCGCCAGCGGGTCGAAATTTCGCAGCCCGGCATTAGATAAATCCCCGCCTCGCGTGCCGCCTTGGCCGCCTCGGCAACGCCGTCCATAGTGTCGTGATCGGTCAGGGCCATATGGCTCAGCCCGCGCTCGGCGCACAGCGCCACCAGCTCGGTGGGTGAGAGCGCGCCGTCCGACGCTGTGGAATGCATATGAAAATCCAGCGAATAGTGCTGGTCGGCATCCAACGTACCGCGCGGTGGAAACAGGGTTCGTGAAGCCGTTCTTGAAGACGCTTGTGAAGACGTTCTTGAAAACATGGACATGACGCCGCGTGGGGAATTTGTCAAAATATATCGCCCTCATGGCGAATGTTTAGCCATAGTGCGTGCTTGCACCAGCGTGGTCAATTACACACTTATCCACCGCCAGCCCTTTCACCCCGCGGAGTTACCCCATGCTTTATGCCATTATCAGCGAAGACGTTGCCGACAGCCTTGAACGCCGTCTGGCCGCTCGCCCCGACCACCTTGCTCGCCTGGAAGCCCTGCGCGACGACGGCCGGTTGATCCTTGCCGGCCCGCATCCGGCCATCGACGCCGACAACCCCGGCGAGGCGGGCTTTAGCGGCAGCCTCGTGGTCGCCGAGTTTCAAAGCCTCGATGCCGCTCAAGCCTGGGCCGACGCCGACCCTTACGTCATTGCCGGCGTCTACGCCCAGGTGGTGGTCAAGCCGTTCAAAAAAGTGCTGCCCTGAACAGCCCGCGTTTCTCGCCAAGGGTTTTCACGGCATGCGGTCATAAAAGTTCCTCACAAAGCCTGTGGAAAACTCTGTGAAAACCCGGCGGACGCATTGCGCTAAGCCAGAAGTGCCGCACGGCTCGGCACATTGATCATTTTTTAACCACGGCGGACGCTCTCGTGACCCACGCAAACGGCGAATCGCGCTTTCCTCCCCTGCCCGCACTGGCCGAACTAACGCGCCCGGCGCTAAGTTGGGAAAACGGCGCGCCGCATTCCCAAGCCTTTGAAGACGTGTACTTTTCTCGTCAGGACGGGCGCGCGGAAACCGAGCACGTGTTTCTCGACGCCAACCGACTGCCCGAGCGCTTCGCCGCCTGGCAAGCGCCGCGCGCCTTCGTGATCGGCGAAACCGGCTTTGGCACTGGCTTGAACATGCTCTGCGCCTGGGCGTGCTTTGAACGCCACGCCCCGCCCGGCGCCCGGCTGCATCTGGTCTCTACCGAAAAGTATCCGCTGGCGCGCGAAAGCCTTGCCCGGGCGCTAAGCGCCTGGCCGGCGCTCGCCGACTATGCGCGCACGCTGTGCCAGCAGTGGCCCGACGCCGTGGCCGGCGTTCACCGGCTATTGCTTGGCCCGCGTGTAACGCTGGACTTGCACTTTGGCGATACCACCGAGCGATTGTCACTGCTGGACGGCAAGGTAGACGCCTGGTTTCTCGACGGCTTTGCGCCGTCAAAGAATCCACAGATGTGGCAGCCCGATCTGTTTTCGGCCATGGCCACGCGCTCACGCCCCGGCGCCACCTTTGCCACCTTTACCTGCGCCGGCGTGGTCAAGCGCGGGCTGAAAGCCGCGGGGTTTAGCTGGCAAAAAGTGCCGGGATTCGGACGCAAGCGCGAAATGCTCGCCGGCCATATCGACACGCCGCCCGACGATACCCGCCGCCAGAGCACGCCGTGGTTTACGCCACCGGCGGCAAAGCCCGCGCGCCACGTCGTCGTGATTGGCGCCGGTATTGCAGGGGCAAGCGTGGCCGCCGCCTTGGCGCGGCGCGGCGTGACGGTGACCGTGGTGGAAAAAACCGCGCCGGCGGCGGGCGGCTCGGGCAATCGGCAGGGCGCGCTTTACGTCAAGCTCGCCGCCGATACCAACAATCAAAGCCGCTTTTATCTGGCCGGGCTGATGTACAGCCGCCGCCTGCTGGACGCCCTCGACCCCGAACACCGGCTGTGGCAGCCCAGCGGCGTGGTGCAGCTCGCCCTGAGCGAAAAAGAAGCCGCCCGCCAGCGGCGCTTTGGCGAGCATCACCCGCTGCCGGATGAGTTGGTTCGCGGGCTGGATCACACCGCGCTGAACAGAGAGGCAGGCGTTGAGATAGCCGCCGCGCAGGGGCTTTTTTATCCACAGGCAGGCTGGGTACGGCCTGCCGCGCTGTGCAATCACTTACTTTCACAGCCCGGCATTACGCTTGAGTACGGCG
>Ga0208135_100846_pt1 | contig 15204 bp, 12 predicted proteins | sample AntDeeMetag02WF5_FD_184757 | JGI IMG/M metagenome (GOLD analysis project Ga0208135, IMG submission 184757) | Saline lake microbial communities from Deep Lake, Antarctica - Antarctic Deep Lake Metagenome 02WF5 (SPAdes) (version 2) | ecosystem: Environmental > Aquatic > Non-marine Saline and...
GCTAGCCACCACCTTTGCCGCAGGTGTACCGCTCGTGGAAGCGTTGCAGACCTGTTCCGGCGCTACGGGCAACAAGGTGTATCAACGCGCTGTCATGCAGGCGCGCCAGGATGTGGCAACCGGCCAACCGCTGCATTTCTCCATGCGCATGACCAATCAGTTTCCTTCTCTTGTCGTGCAGATGATCAGCATTGGCGAAGAGTCCGGCGCGCTAGATGCCATGCTCAATCGCGTAGCGGACTACTACGAAGAAGAAGTCGATAACAAGGTTGATGCGCTGACCTCGCTAATGGAGCCGGTCATCATTGTAGTGCTGGGTGTGCTCGTTGGCGGCGTGGTGGTTTCCATGTATCTTCCCATCATCAATCTGGGTACGGCGCTATAAAGGATCCTCATGTCACCGCTTTTACTTTCTGTCTGGCTATTTGTGCTCTTGCTGGGGCTCTGCCTGGGCAGCTTTCTCAACGTGGTCATTACCCGCTTGCCGGTGATGCTGATGCGCGAGTGGCGCACTGAAGCGCGCACCGCGCTTGAGCTGCCCGTCGAATCGCAGTCGCGCTTTAACCTGGCCGTTCCCCAATCACTGTGTCCAGTCTGTGAAGCTCCTATTCGCTGGCACGATAATATTCCTCTTATTGGCTGGTTAAAGCGACGTGGCCGCTGCGCAGACTGTCATACTCGTATTAGTGTGCAGTATCCGCTGATCGAACTTGCCGGCGGTATATTAAGCATTACCGTCTTTGCCCTGTTCGGCCTTGGCTGGGAATCAGGCTTTATCCTCGCGGCATGCCTTATGCTGCTGGCGCTGGCGGTGATTGATTTTCGCACCCAGCTGTTGCCCGACATTATTACGCTACCGCTGCTGTGGGCAGGCCTTTTATATCAGCTGTTGTTCCAGCCGCTAATGCTGCCCTCCGCGGTCATCGGCGCCATGGCGGGATATCTGGTGCTCTGGGGCTTTTATTGGCTGTTCAAACTGATTACCGGCAAGGAGGGTATGGGCTACGGCGACTTTAAACTGCTGGCCGCACTCGGCGCTTGGCTGGGCTGGAGTTTTTTACCGCTGATGCTGGTGCTTTCGGCCGGGTTTGGTGCCATGGTCGGGCTGGCTCTTCAGGCCAACCCGGCACGTCGAGGCATGCCCATGCCCTTTGGCCCGTTCCTGGCCATGGCGGGCTGGGCGGCACTGCTCGTTGGCGATGAGCTGATGGCCGCCTACTTGGCGCTGGTTATCTGACCGTCTCAACCCACCGGAGAGTCACCATGATTATCGGTTTGACCGGCGGCATCGGCTCGGGAAAATCCACCGTCGCCCGCGCGTTTGCCGCGCTGGGAGCGGCCTGGGTAGACGCCGATGACGTCGCCCGGGAGATTGTCGCCCCCGGCGAACCGGCGCTTGAGGCGATCAGCCGCCGCTACGGCAAGGCCGTGCTCCAGCAGGACGGCACGCTTAATCGTGCGGCGCTGCGTGAGATTATCTTTGCTACGCCGACCGAGCGCGAATGGCTGGAAAGCGTGACCCACCCGCGCGTCCGCGAACGCCTGTTGACCCACCTTGAACGCCTGCAGGCCACGCCCGCCGCGTACGTGCTGCTGGTCTCGCCGTTGCTGTTTGAAAGTGGACAGGACGCGCTGGTTGAGCGCTGCCTGGTGGTGGATCTTCCCGAAGCGCTACAGCGCGAGCGCACGCTTGCACGCGATAACGTCAGCCGCGATCAGGTCAACGCGATTCTGGCCGCGCAGCTATCGCGTGAAAAGCGCCTTTCCCACGGCTGCGATGTCATCGATAATAGCGGGGACGCGGCGTTCATGCGTCAACAGGTCAGCGCCCTTGATGCGCGCTACCGTGCGCTTGCCCCCTAACGCGCTGCGCGTTGTCACCCGAACTCAGCCAGCAAGGAGCCTTTATGCCCCCCGCCAACCCCAACGATAGCGCCCCGCGTGCCCCCAGCGAGCTCCCCTGCCCCCAGTGCCGCACCCGCGTTGTCTGGTCGTCAGAAAACGCCTACCGACCTTTTTGCAGTCGTCGCTGTCAGCTGCTGGACCTGGGCGCCTGGGCCGATGAATCACACCGTATCGGCGGCGAATCCGCCATGGACGAAGCCGATATCGACGCCATGCTGCGCGAGGCCGACCGCGACGCTCCGCTATCTTGAACCACTACCGTCTTGAGCCGCTATCTTGATCAGGAGCCACCATGCCCAGCCCGCCAGACGCCCAACAACTTGACTATCAGCTACTTCACCGTCTGGATAACTGCTTTGACGATGTGCTGACCGCGCTTACCCAGGTAACCGCCCGGTTTGCCGAGGGCTCCGCCAGCGCCTGGACGCTGGATGGCACCAGCGCGGATGCTGACTGGCTGAACACGGCGCTGTTTGACATGTGGCATCAGCAGGGCCAGGACGGACGCGAAACGCGCAACTATGTTGGGCTCATTGCCGCAGATGACGAGCTGATGCAAGCCGTGCTTAAGGCTAACGCGGCCAAAAGCGCCTTTAGCGAATGCCTGCAGGCGATCAAGCAGCAGGCGCCGGCCTTGCTCAGCGAGAGCCGCTCGCGGCTGCCAGGACGTCACCCGCAGGTTGAAGCGGTGCTCGAACGTAACGGCCTTGCCCGCCTGCATTTGAAGCAGTGCTGGCGCCATCTGCCAGTGGCCGAAGCGCCGGTATCCCGCGTACGTTTTGCCTGGTACAGCAGCGGGCGCTCGATCAAGCGGCTAAGCGTACAGGAGGTGGAAAAAAAATTGCTCGCGCTGGATAGCGAGGCCGCGCACGTGCGCATCCAACTGCGCAAGCTGGCCGGCATTCCCAGTGCCGAGCCCTTGGCACAGGTGCAACCCCAAGCACCGCTGATGCGTGCCAACCTGTTTTTTACCGAACCTCTTGAAGACGGCCACACGCGGCGCGCGTTAAACGTTGCCATGCCGATTTTCATGCCCAGTGAAGATGGCCGATTGGCGCACACCAACCTGCCGCCGCTCACACCTCCCGAAAAGCGCACACGCGCCAAACGCCGCGATGAGAAGCTCGAGAGCGAACCGTTTCTGCGTAGCCTGCGGGTATACCGCTACCGCTAAGCGGCGATTATGCGCGCGGCGCGGGCGCATGTTCTTGCCAGAGCCCGTGTTCAAGCAGCGTTTCAATCAGCTCCGTAAGCTCTGCGTGGGGTATCCCATATTCATTGAGCAGTGCCTCGACCCGGCGCGTAAATTCCTGATGGCGGGCTTCTGTCTGCGCGTCGCTGTCGTCTTGCTCCAACGCTGCAAGCGAGCGCACCGGCGGCCCGGTAGGAATGTCCATGCTGTTGTCCGGATCATCCAGCGCCTGCAAGGCTTTGGAAAAAGCATCGTCCAGGTCTTTAAACTGGCGTAGCTTATTGCGCTCGTTATGTGGCTTATCCGCTTTCCGATATGTCATTGATGTTCCATTTACACCTTTTGAAAAATGTTGTCGATAGAAAAATCTCGCCGCGCCCAGCAAAACGCTATGGATGAGAGAACTGCCTGTAACAAACTGTGCTTAAACGCGCATTAGAGCAAAGTGAACTTGCCTTCGACCCCATAAAGCCCGCATAAAGACAGAACGTAGAGACAGAACGTCAAGACAGGGCGTGAAACCTTTTGTTGATTGTTATTTGTTAGTGTGGCTTTTTGCTATTTTATACCAACATCGCAGCATCACCGCAGCAGTCGCAGGCAATCCGCCGCCCACGCCGGTGGGGCTATCGATTCTGCCTTGCAAACGCCTTTCAGGCGTTTCTAGCAGCGTTACTTCTGCGCATCAAACCCAAGCAGGACATCACCCCATGCACCAGGAAAGTGCGACGCAGGCGTAATACTCAAGCCTGCCCGACAGACGCAAGGGAGGCTTGAGTATGTTAAATGCGATGACACGCGCCGAAATATGGCTACAGGATACGCTCAGCAAGCCGTTGGGTATTGATGACCTCGCCGCGCACCTGGGGTATTCAACGTCTCAGATCAGGCGCCAATTCGGCCATTACTTTGGCAGCTCACCCGGTGTGTATCGCGACCGGCGGCGCCTTGAGCGCGCCGCCGTACTGCTCGCGCTAAGTTGTGGCAATATAGCGCAAATCGGGGTGGCCTGCGGCTACCAGAACCATTCTGCCTTTTCGCGCGCTTTCCAGCGCCGCTATGGCGCAACGCCCCGCTGCTATCGCAGCACCATCCGCCAAACGCTGAGCCGGCTGCAACCCGCCTATGACATGGGCACGCGCATCGAGCAAAAAAGCAGCCATTACGCCATTATGCGCCGCCTCTACAAAGCGCCTGAGACGCTTTGTCAGCTGGGCACGCCAAGCCTGCACGCCCAAGACTTGTCCCGCCTTGATCACCGCTTAAGCAAAGCGGCGCCCGGCATGGCGCTGCCGGACTTGCTGTCTCGGCGCATCGGCGCGTGCGCCGGAACCAGCGCATCGCGGCGTACCGACATCGGGCTGTGCTTGCTCCCGCAAAGCGAAGCAGACAGTTTACCGCTGCCCGTGCCGTATCGCCGTTTACGCATTGCGACACAGCACTATGCGATTACCTGCATGCAGGACATCAGCCAGCTGGACGACGCCTTGGATGGCCTTGTGCACGATCTGCTACGCCAACCCATGCCTTTTCATATCAGCGGTGAGACGCCTTATGTGCTGTGGCTGGAGGATCATCTGGAGTTACGTATTCCACTCAAGCCCTAGCCATTGCACTCAGGCGTTAGCGGGTGCTGCAACCCTTCTGGCCGGCGCGTTTAGTCTTCCATGCGCACGAGCCAGGATTCGACGGTTTCATCGCCGTATTCGCTTTTCCAGCCGCGCAGCCCCTTATGATTGCCGCCGCGCGTTTCAATGACGTCGCCGGTGTGGGGGTTTTTATAGATCTTCAAACGGCGCTTACGACGGCCGGTTGTGCTAGTGGCCGGCTTGCCGGCTCCCTGATGCGGGTCCAGCAGTGCGATCACGTCCGCCGGGCGTTTCTCAAACTCCTCCATCAGACTTTCAAGTTTGGCCTTAAACTCAAGCTCACCTTTTAGTCGCTGGTCGTCTTCAAGACGCGCGATATCTTGCTGCAGCTGTTTGAGCTGCTGTTCTTTCTGAATATATTCGTTAAGCAAAGACATGGAGTAAAATCCTTCTGTTGGATGGGGAATCGCGGCTTGAGTCTATCTATCACAATCTGTTTGCAAGAATCTGTTTGCAAAACCGTATCTATGCGAGCCTGTTGACGAGAAACACGCGATAAGAATCAGGCTGCCAATCGTCGATCAAGCACGATCTCTTCAGAATGCTCTGACCGCCAATGGGAATAGGCGTTCACTTACCCGCCATATTATTGCTGTATAAACGCCAACTCGCAACCCTTAATCATATAGTCATATCAAACACCGATGCTACAAACGCAATATTGGCGATTGCGTTAGCGCATAGGGTCGCTCTTATATAAATCACGCTCCATGCTTAAGCAACGCCTTCCAACACCACCCGTTTACCACAAACTTTCAGCGCAACGTTTCAATACAGGCAAAACTGCACGTTACTTACACATTTCTTTGATCACACCACGCTTTGCTAACATAACGCGGCGTGACCTTTTGCTTTTTTGCTTAGCATCTTTTCAGCATAAAAAACGCCGCCCCAAGGGGCGGCGTTTCATCACAGCAGTTAACCAAACGTCAGGCGTTTAGTCTTGACCCATCTGCTGCTTAATCAGCTCGCCGATGGTAGTGGCACCACCCGCATCATCGTCATTCTCGCGCAGCTTCTTCATGTTCTGGCGAGTGTCGTCCTGATCCTTGGCCTTGACCGAGAGGTTGATCTGACGGCTCTTGCGGTCAACGCTGACGATGCGCGCTTCAACGCTGTCGCCTTCGTTGAGCGCGTTGCGCGCGTCTTCGACGCGGTCAGCGCTGATCTCGGAGGCTTTCAGCACGGCAACTACGTCGGTAGCCAGCTCAACCTGGGCTTCCTTGGCGTCAACTTCAATGATACGTCCAGTGACGATAGTGCCCTTGTCGTTAACCGACAGGTACTCGGCTACCGGGTCGGTATCCATCTGCTTGACACCCAGCGAGATACGCTCGCGCTCGGGATCAATCGAGAGGATAACGGCTTCGGCTTCGTCGCCTTTCTTGAAGCCGCGTACCGCTTCTTCGCCGGTTTCTGTCCAGGAGATGTCGGACAGGTGTACCAGGCCGTCGATGCCGCCAGCCAGACCGATGAAGATACCGAAGTCGGTGATTGACTTGATGGTACCGGAAACGCGATCGCCTTTGTTGAACTCGGCGTTGAAGGTTTCCCACGGGTTAGCCGTGCACTGTTTGATACCCAGCGAGATACGACGACGCTCTTCGTCGATATCCAGCACCATGACGTCAACATCGTCACCCACCTGCACAACCTTGGAGGGGTGGATGTTCTTGTTGGTCCAGTCCATTTCGGACACGTGAACCAGACCCTCGACGCCTTCTTCAAGCTCGGCAAAGCAGCCGTAGTCGGTCAGGTTGGTCACGGTCGCGTGGACCTTGGTGCCTTCCGGGTAGCGGCCTTTGATGTTGACCCACGGATCTTCACCCAGCTGCTTGAGACCCAGCGATACGCGGTTACGCTCGCGGTCAAACTTGAGCACCTTGACGTTGATCTCATCGCCTACGGCGACGATTTCAGACGGATGCTTGATACGCTTCCACGCCATATCGGTGATGTGCAGCAGGCCGTCAACGCCGCCCAGGTCAACAAAGGCGCCGTAGTCGGTCAGGTTCTTGACGATACCCTTGATCTGCTGGCCTTCCTGAAGTGTGGCCAGCAGCGCTTCGCGCTCGGCACTGTTTTCCGCTTCAAGCACAGCACGACGCGAAACAACCACGTTGTTGCGCTTAGGATCGAGCTTGATGACCTTGAAGTCCAGCTCTTTGTGTTCCAAGTGCGTGGTGTCGCGCACCGGACGCACGTCAACCAACGAGCCCGGAAGAAAGGCGCGGATGCTGTCAACTTCAACGGTGAAGCCACCCTTGACCTTGCCGTTGATCACGCCCTTGATGATTTCGTCTTTCTCGAAGGCGGCTTCCAGCACTTTCCACGCTTCGGCGCGCTTAGCTTTTTCGCGCGACAGACGCGTTTCGCCGAAACCGTCTTCCACGGCTTCAAGCGCTACGTGCACATCATCGCCGATGGCAATGGAGAGCTCGCCGTTTTCATCGAGGAATTGCGACGCGGGGATCTGGCCTTCGGATTTCAGACCGGCGTTAACGGTAACCCAGTCACCGTCAATGTCGACAACCTGAGCCGCAACGATCGCGCCCGGCTCCATATTGATGTCGTTAAGAGACTGTTCAAACAGTTCAGCAAAGCTTTCGCTCATGGTGTTCCTACGTGATCAACGTTGTTTGAGGCATCGCTGCCTTCTCCGTACCACCAGCAAGTACGGGCCTAATGTCACTCTGCTTTCAAGGGCGTTAACGCTGGTTAGACCTGGCCGGGCTCATCGTGTGTGAGTAAACTGCCCGGCCACGCCGTGACGCCGCATTGAAAGCGCCGCAAGGGAGAGTTAAGCGCCGGACGTCATGCCCCGCAGGGCAAGCCATTCGGTCAGCTGTTCAACCACTTCCGGTATACTCAGGCGCGTGGTATCAAGCGTAATGGCATCGTCTGCCGGCTTGAGAGGTGCCACGCTGCGCTGCGTGTCGCGTGCATCGCGTGCCTGAATCTCCTTCAAAAGACTCGAAAGATTAGCATCCACGCCGGCTTGGCGCAACTGCTCGAAGCGACGACGAGCACGTTCAGCGGCGCTGGCGGTGAGAAATATCTTCAGTGCTGCGCCGGGGAAAACCACCGTGCCCATGTCGCGGCCGTCGGCCACCAGCCCCGGCGGCTGGCTGAAATCGCGCTGACGTTTGAGCAGCGCGTCACGCACCGCGGGTAATGCGGCTACCTGTGAGGCGCGCTCGCCGGCCTGCTCGGTACGAATCAAACGGCTGACGTCTTCGCCCTCAAGCAGCGTTTGCACCGCGCCGCCGGCCACCGGAAACACCACGTCGAGGGTTTCCGCTACCCGGGCAAGCCCGGCTGCATCATCCAGCGCGACGCCATGCTTGCCCGCGGCATAGGCGGTCAACCGGTACAGCGCGCCGCTGTCCAGCAGATGCCAGCCCAGTTGCTCGGCAATCACCCCGCTGATGGTGCCCTTGCCCGCCCCGCCGGGGCCGTCGATGGTGAGAACATTAACGGGGGGAACGCTAGCGCCCATCATCGGTCTCCACGTCAAGCGCCATGCCGATGCCCGTGGCCAGCTCGATAAAGTCGGGGAAGGACGTCGCCACGTTGGCGCAGTTGTCGATGGTGATCTCATCATTGGCGCGCAGCGCGGCCACGGCAAAGGCCATGGCAATACGGTGATCGCCCAGGCTGTCGATGCGCCCGCCGCCGTAGCTGGGGGTTTGCGAATCGCCGTTGCCGACGATGTCGATGCCGTCATCCAGCAGGCGGTGCTCAACGCCAAGGGTGGCGAGGCCGTCAGCCATAGCCTGCAGGCGGTCGGACTCTTTCACCCGCAGCTCGGCGGCGCCGCGCAGCCGGGTGGTACCCGAGGCGTTGGCCGCGGCAATAAACAACGCGGGAAACTCATCAATGGCAAGCGCCACCTGCTCCACGGGAATATCAATGCCCGTAAGCGGCGCGTAGCGAATACGAACATCCGCCACCGGCTCGCCGCCGACCTCGCGCTCGTTGATAAGCTCAAGGTCGGCGCCCATCAGCTCAAGAATGTTGATGACGCCGGTGCGCGTCGGGTTAATCCCCACGTGCTCAAGGGTCAGGTCGGCGTCTGGGGTAATCGCTGCGGCCACCATGAAAAACGCCGCCGAAGAAATATCCGCGGGCACGTCGATCGGGCTGGCAGTGAGGCTTTCGCCGCCGTTCAGCCAGCAGGTATCGCCTTCACGCTCGACCGTATAGCCAAAGCCGCTGAGCATGCGCTCGGTGTGATCGCGGGCGGGGGCAGGTTCGCGCACGCGGGTCTCGCCATCGGCGTAGAGACCGGCCAGCAGCAGGCAGGACTTCACCTGGGCGCTGGCCACCGGCATATCGTAATACATGCCGGTAAGCGGCGCGCCGCCGTGAATGTTAAGCGGCGGACGGCCACCCTCGGCGGTGTCAATGACCGCGCCCATGGCGCGCAGCGGCTCGGCTACGCGGTTCATCGGGCGCTGGGTGAGTGATTCATCGCCGGTAAGCTCGCTGGCAAAAGCCTGGCCGGCCAACAGCCCGGCAAACAGGCGCATCGCGGTGCCCGAGTTGCCCACGTAAATCGGGCCTGACGGCGCTTTTAACCCGTGCATGCCCACGCCATGAATGACTACGCGACCCTGGTGCGGCCCTTCAATAGCCACGCCCATTTCGCGAAACGCCTGCAGCGTGGCGAGGCTGTCTTCGCCTTCGAGAAAGCCGGTCACGGTGGTAACGCCCTCGGCAAGCGCGCCGAGCATGATTGAACGGTGCGAAATCGACTTGTCGCCGGGTATGCGTACGCGCCCCTGAGCGCTGCCGCCCGGATGCACCCGGTAAGTCACCTGACCCTGTGATTGCATAGCATATTCCGTCTGATAACTGGTTTTATTCAGCAGTGATTCAAAATAGTGGCGCGCGTGGCTGGCACGATCAAAGGTGGCCAGCATGGCGTCGCCGTCGCCGGCTTCAACCGCTGTACGCAGGCGCGCAAGCCCGGCCTCAAAATCATCCAGCGAGGCGAGCACCGCCTCGCGGTTGGCCATAAAAATATCCCGCCACATCACCGGATCGCTGCCGGCGATGCGGGTGAAATCACGGAAGCCACCCGCCGCGTAGCGGAAAATATCCAGCCGCTGGTCCTGGCGCGCCAGCGTATCGACCAGCGAAAACGCCAGCAGATGCGGCAAGTGGCTGGTTTGCGCCAGCACTTCGTCGTGACGCTCCACGGCCATTTCCAGCACTTGGGCCCCGCAGGCTAGCCACAGCGCGCGCACCCGCGTTAACGCATCGGCAGCGGTGTCCGCCTCGGGCGTCAAAATTACGTTGTGATCGGTATACAGCCGGGGGTTGGACGCCGCGACGCCGCTTTTCTCCGAGCCGGCAATCGGGTGGCCAAGCACCAGCGTCGACGGTATGCGGCCAAACACCCGGCGGGCAGCATCACGGATGGCCGCCTTGGTGCTGCCCACGTCGGTGACGACTTGCCCCTCAAGCGTTGGGTTGAGCTTTTCAAGCTCGCCCATGACGCTTTCCATCGCCAGTACCGGCACGGCCAGCACGATCAGGCTCGCCGCCGGCGCCTGCTCGGCCAGCCGCGTGCTGCCGCCGTCGATCAGCCCTAGTTCGACGCCGCGCTCAATCTCACGGGCATCCGGGTCGCAGGCCATGATTTCGCCCTGAAAGCCGGTAGCGCGCAGCGCGGCGGCCAGCGAGCCGCCAATCAGCCCCAACCCGACAATCAGCAGGCGCGTCTCGTTCACAGCACACCTTGGGGGTAAGACCCCAGCACCTTCAGATCGGCGGCGCGCAGGCGCACTTCGTCGAGCATCGCGGTGACGTGAGGCTGCTCGCGGTGGCCGATAAAGTCGATAAAGAAAACGTAGTTCCACACGCCGCTGCGCGAGGGGCGCGTTTCCAGCCGCGTCATGTCGATCTGGTGGCGATGGAACGGCTCCAGCAGGTCGTGCAGCGCGCCGGGCTGGTTACGCATGGCCACCACCAGCGAGGTCTTGTCGTCACCCGAGAGCGGCGCATCCTGGCTGCCAATGATCAAAAACCGCGTGGAATTATCCGGGCGGTCTTCGATTTTATCGGCAATCACTTCAAGATCGTAAAGCTTGGCGGCCATGTCGCCGGCAATCGCGGCGCTGTGCCACTCGGTCCTGACCAGCTTGGCGGCTTCGGCATTGGAGGCCACGGCCACACGCTCGGCGTGCGGGTAGTGGGCATCCAGCCATTTTCGGCATTGGGCGAACGACTGCGGATGCGAATACACCCGCGAGACCTTGTCGCGCCGGGTATTTTCGCCCACCAGCAGGTGGTGATGAATACGCAGCACCACTTCGCCGCTGATGTGAATCGACGATTCCAGAAAAGTATCCAGGGTGTGGTTGACCACGCCTTCGGTGGAGTTTTCCACCGGCACTACGCCGTAGTTCACCGCCCCCGCTTCTACCTCGCGGAATACTTCGTCGATCGCTGCCATCGGCAGGCTGACCGCACTTTCTCCGAAGTGTTTGAGCGCCGCCTGCTGGGTAAAGGTGCCCTCGGGCCCCAAATAGGCGACTTTGACCGGCTGCTCAAGCGCGAGACAGGCCGACATGATCTCGCGGAACAGCCGCGCCATTTCCTCATCGGAAAGCGGCCCCTTGTTCGCCGCCATGATCCGGCGCAGCACATGGGCTTCACGCTCGGGGCGGTAGAACAGCGTGGTCGGATCTTCGGCAAGCTTGACTGCAGCGACATCCTTGGCGCACTGGGCGCGCTCGCTGATCAGATGAAGAATATCGCTGTCGAGCTGGTCGATGCGCTCTCGCAGCGCGTCCAGCCTGGCTGACGCATCAGACATGGTGGTTAGCCTTTTCGTTGTTCAAAATCGGCCATGAACGCGGTCAGCGCATCCACGGCGGTTTCGGGTACGGCGTTGTACAGGCTGGCACGCATGCCGCCCACGCTCCGATGGCCTTTCAAATTCAACAGCCCGGCGGCGTCGGCGTCCTGCAAAAACTCGTCGTCCAGACGCGCATCCGCCAACACAAAGGGCACGTTCATCCGCGAGCGGTTTAACGGTGCAATCGGGTTGCTGTAAAAGCCGCTTTGGTCAATCGCCGCGTAGAGCTTGTCGGCTTTGCGCTGATTGATCGCGTCCATCGCCTCAAGGCCGCCCACGTCGTTTTTGAGCCATTCAAATACCAGCCCGGTCAGGTACCAGGCGTAGGTCGGCGGCGTGTTGATCATCGAACCAGCTTTGGCCATGGCCTTGTAGCTAAACAAACCGGGCATGCCCGCTTGCGCCTGATCCAGCAGGTCGTCGCGGACGATGACCAGCGTCAGCCCCGCCGGGCCGATGTTTTTCTGCGCGCCAGCGTAGATCACACCAAACTGCGAGACATCAATCGGGCCGGAGAGAATGCTCGATGACATATCGCACACCAGCGGCACGTCAACGCCATCGGCGCGGCGCGCCTGAGGCGTGTAGTCAAACGCCAGCCCGCCGATGGTTTCGTTAGCGGCGTAGTGCAGGTAGGCGGCGTCATGGCTGATAGAAAGCGCTTCTTGGCGCGGCACCGCGACGTTGCCGTCGGCCTCGGTGCTCGCTGCCAAATGGTGCGACACGCACAGCTGTTGCGCTTCCGCCAGCGCCTTTTTGCTCCAGATGCCGGTTTGGATAAAGTTGGCGCTGCCGCCCTTGCCCAGCAGATTCATCGGCAGCATGGAGGACTGCAGCGTGGCGCCGCCTTGAAAGAACAGCACCTTGTAGTTATCCGGCACGCCCAACAGCGTACGCAGATCGGCCTCGGCGCGCTCGGCAATGGCGACAAACTCGGCGCTGCGGTGGCTCATTTCCATGGTCGAAAGACCGTAGCCGCGGTAGTCGAGCATTTCCGCCTGAGCGCGCTCGAGTACCGCAGTGGGCAGCGCTGCCGGCCCCGCACAAAAATTATGCTGACGGGTCATCGCTGCCGCCCTCTTCATTCTCAACGTCTTGATTTTCGACGTTTTCGTCAGCGCTTTCGGCGTCGGCGTCAAGCGCGTCCGGCGCCGTGTCTTCGGGCTCGTCAACGCGCACGGTTTTCACCAGGTGCTCTTCTTTACCCAGACGGATAAGCATCACGCCCTGGGTGTTGCGCGAGGTGGTCGAGACTTCGTCAACCCGGGTACGCACCAGAGTGCCGCGGTCGGTGATCAACATCATTTCGTCGCTGTCGTAGACCTGCATACCGGCCACCAACGCGCCGTTGCGCTCGCTGGTCTGCATGGCGATAACGCCCTGCCCGCCGCGGCCGCGCAGCGGGAACTCGCCCAGCAGCGTGCGCTTGCCGTAGCCGTTTTCACTGGCGGTCAGAATGTAGATCGGCGACGGCGCGCTGGCAGGCTCGACGTGCGTTGCACTTTCAGCACTCTCAACGTCGGCACTGGCCTCGTCTTCGGCGTCAATCTGCTGGTGCTGGGGAATGATCAGACTGATGACTTCGGCGCCCTTGGCCAGACGCATGCCGCGCACGCCGCGGGCCGTGCGGCCCATGGCGCGCACGTTACCTTCTTCAAAGCGGATGGCCTTGCCGTTGGACGACAGCAGCATGGCGTGGTCTTGACCTGAGGTAATCGCCGCACCGACCAGGCGGTCGTCGTCGTCGATATCAATGGCGATCAGCCCGACGCTACGCGGCCGCGAGAACTGCTCAAGGCTGGTGCGCTTGACCGTGCCCTTGGCCGTGGCAAAAAAGATGTAGTGATCGGGATCGTACTCGCGCACCGGCATGATGGCGTTAATCGCTTCGCCTTCGGCCAGCGGCAGCATGTTGACCAGCGGTTTGCCCCGCGAGCCACGGCTGGCGTTGGGCATTTCGTAGACCTTGAGCCAATAGACCTTGCCGCGGTTGGAGAACAGCAGCACGGTGTCGTGGGTCGAGGCGACCAGCAGGTGCTCGATGACGTCTTCGTCTTTCATCGCCGTGGCCGACTTGCCGCGCCCGCCGCGATGCTGCGCCTGATAGTCGGACAGCGGCTGAGTCTTGGCGTAGCCCGAGCGCGAAACGGTGACCACCATGTCTTCTTCGGCGATCAGGTCCTCGATGGACAGGTCCAGATGGCTGGCCTGAATCTCGGTGCGGCGCGGGTCGCTGTACTGATCACGCACGGCGACCAGCTCTTCGCGGATGACGTCCATCAGCCGGTCGGGCGAGGCCAGAATCTCGGTCAGCTCGGCAATCCGCTCAAGAATCGTCAGGTATTCGCTGAGCAGCTTCTCGGTTTCAAGGCCAGTCAAACGGTGCAGCCGCAGCTCCAGAATCGCCTGCGCCTGCGCCGGCGACAGCTGATAGGCCGTCGCTGCGGTGTTGAGGCCAAAGGCTTCATCCAGCTCTGCGGGCTTGCACGAGGTGGCGCCGGCGCGTTCAAGCATGCCGGTCACCTGGCCCGGCTGCCAGGTGGTCGCCAGCAGTTTTTCCTTGGCCTCGGCCGGGTTGGGCGCGGCCTTAACCAGCGCGATCACTTCATCGATGTTTGAGATAGCCACGGTCAGGCCTTCGAGCAGATGACCGCGCTCGCGGGCTTTCTTCAGCTCGAACAGCGTGCGCCGGGTGACCACTTCGCGGCGGTGGCGGACAAAGGCTTCGAGAAACTCTTTCAGATTGAGCAGGTGCGGCTGGCCGTTTTCCAGCGCCACCATGTTGATGCCGAAGACATTTTGCAGCTGGGTCTGGGCAAACAGATTGTTGACGATCACCTCGCCGGACTCGCCGCGCTTGGCCTCGATGACGACGCGCAGACCGTCTTTATCCGACTCGTCGCGCAGCTCGGCAATGCCTTCGATGCGCTTTTCCTTGACCAGCTCGGCGATCTTTTCAATCAGCCGCGCCTTGTTCACCTGATACGGCAGCTCGGTGACGATAATGTGGTCGCGGCCGCTCTTGTCGTCATGCTCGATGGTGTGACAGGCGCGGATATAAATACGCCCGCGGCCGGTGCGGTAGGCTTCGAGAATCCCGGCGCGGCCGTTGATAATGCCGCCGGTAGGGAAATCCGGCCCCGGCACGTACTCCATCAGGTCATCAATGGACAGCGTGTAGTCGTCGATCAACGCCAGGCAGGCGTCGATGATCTCGCTCATGTTATGCGGCGGGATGTTGGTCGCCATGCCCACGGCAATGCCCGAGGAGCCGTTGATCAACAGGTTGGGCACGCGGGTAGGCAGAACGTCGGGGATGCGCTCGGTGCCGTCGTAGTTGTCGACCCAGTCAACGGTGTCTTTATCCAGATCGGCCAGCAGCTCGTGGGCCAGCCGCGCCATGCGTACTTCGGTGTAACGCATGGCGGCAGCGTTATCGCCGTCGATCGAACCGAAGTTGCCCTGGCCGTCGACCAGCACGTGGCGCATCGAAAAGTGCTGCGCCATGCGTACGATGGTGTCGTATACGGCGCTATCCCCGTGGGGGTGGTACTTACCGATAACATCGCCGACCACACGCGCCGATTTTT
>Ga0208135_100847_pt1 | contig 15192 bp, 17 predicted proteins | sample AntDeeMetag02WF5_FD_184757 | JGI IMG/M metagenome (GOLD analysis project Ga0208135, IMG submission 184757) | Saline lake microbial communities from Deep Lake, Antarctica - Antarctic Deep Lake Metagenome 02WF5 (SPAdes) (version 2) | ecosystem: Environmental > Aquatic > Non-marine Saline and...
CCCCGAGTACTACCAAGCGTTCCTCGACGAACTGCTCCAACGTTCGACCAAAACAGCAATCAACTGTGACCTCTCAATTGAGAGTACCAGCGGCAAAGTCTAGACCGCTTTGCAACACGACCCAAGATACCGCACCGTAATAGATGTACTAGATGATATGGATTGTCAGCTTGTTATGTTGGTCACTTCGAAACACGGTACCCGACGATAACGAACGCGAGAATCGTTAAGGCGGGAAACATTCCAGGAATCCCTGACGCGTCATCAGTCCCTGCAGATCCGCTGGACGTATCTGAGTCGTTGTTTGGTTCAATTCTCCCGTCCTGCCCGGGATTAGAATCAGTACTGTTCCCGCCGTCATCGGTCCCAGATGTCCCACCACTGTTTTCACCGCCACCGGTCGCATCGGTCTCGTTTCCACTTGAAGTCTCGTTCCCTGGGGGATCCGTAGTCGATGAACTGTCGTCATCCGACGGCTCAGACCCGTTCTCGGGGCTGTCATCCGACGGCTTCTCGGTGCTGTCATCCGGTGAACTACCGGTACTTCCTTCACCCCCGCCGGGACCATCTCCGCCACCGGAGTCGCCGGATGTTACCGTGAACGTCGCACCGTTATCGACCGCGACCGGAGCAGGATATCCCTGTGCTTCATCCTCGCCCAGTACACCACCATAGACGTTATACTCAGCTTCCGCAAACTGGCCGGAGTCAACGGTTGTACTATACTCTCCCTCTCCGTCCGGCACCAACTCGATATCCGTGACCTCCTCACTGTCACTGTTCCAGATAGCGACATTGACCGTATCGACATCTGCTGCCGCCTCACTGGGTTCAACCGTGGCGGTAAACTCGGCTTCTTCACCGGCAGACACCGTTTCAGGGAACTCCACCGACAAATCAAACTCCTGTACCACAACAGGATAGACAGCCTTACGCCCCTCTCCACGCGGCTCTAACGACAACATGTAGGTCCCTGCCTCGAGGTTACTTGTGTCAAGAACGTCATCCTCGGTCCCCATGGCTACTCGTGTCTCATCAGCACTCCAGATATCGTCATACACAGACTTCTCATCGGTATTATACAGGTAGAGACGGTACTGTTCCGGGGACGTAACCTCGATCTCGATCGGTTCGCCCGGTTCAATAACGCCGATACCATCAACAAGATACTCGCTTCCCTCAAGCTCGATAGTCTCCTCCGGCGTCGAAACCGAGTTCACAACCTCAAGACCGTACTCTGACTGCGACGATACCGGTGCAGCAAATGAAACAGCCGCAAGCACCACCAGTCCAACCATCACGGCTTGGAGGACACCTGTTCGCATAACCTATTTTTCTAAAAGTACGGATAAAGTCCTTCCGCTGTTTATTTCACCACACCAAGAAGAACAGTTCTCTCGTATAAACCAGAACACCCGTATCGGCGATACCATCGATTTACTGTTGAACGCGGAACAACAAGTACGGGGACAGCCCGCAGTCGATCCTTTGTCCTCGCATACGTGAGATCGAGCATCTTCCCACGTACTTTTGTTGTGGTTCGGACCCATGTCCACTCATGCGCTCTCGGATAGACAGACCCGGAGTTCTGCTGGAGAGCGGATTCCTATTGGACAGCGGCGGTTAGCGGCCGTACATCAACTTACCGAGTATAGTTGGCTTTCACACAAGTTTCATAGGGGAACCCCTTGTCTACTAGAGATATAATGGATGGGGACGCAACGATCACACTCAAACTGACGGACGACTAGGCCGAACGGCTCTTGATGAGCCTCACATTAGCCCGTAACAGCCCTCAGATGTCCGGTCCGCACACTATCGACGATCTGATCGTTAAACTCAGAGAGACTATCGACGAAAAAGACATATCCGGACCCGAGTAACAGGGTGTCAGCACCTGCCACACGTGCGCAAGCTTGTCCCTCACACCGGCCGGAATATGTAGAGAGATTTAAATTTTGATAAGCACATGCGGTGCCAACAGGCAACGAAAGTACTCCACCAGAGTTGATCTCAGTGACCGGGTAGAATACACAACCAATAGCTTTGCCGGACCATATCACCAGTTGCCGTCGATAGCTCGGCGATAACACTGCGCTGCCTGTTCTGCTACAGTGTCCCAGTCAAACTGTTGGGCGCGTACTGTAGGCTCCATGTTCGGCCGCTCCCCCTGAAGGGCTTGTTCAAGAACAGCAGCGAGATCGTCAACAGTCGGAGCCGTGAGAAAGCCCGCATCACCGACGACTTCAGAAGCCGCCGATTCCGGGTGATCCGCTGCGATAACCGTACAGTCCGCCGCCATCGCCTCAGCATACGTAATACCGAACCCCTCTCTCGTACTCGGGGACACAAAGACTTCGGCCGCACGCATATGCGCGAGTACATCACCGTAATCTTCCAAGAATCCGAGCATCGTTACGCGATCGGCGTACTCAAGGTTCTGTGCTTGTTGCTCGAGATGTTCGCGTTCCGGCCCATCACCGATCACACCCAGCGTCGCATCAGGGACGGTATCTGCCACACGGTCGAACGCCTCAAGAAGCAGATCGACATGCTTGTCCTCGATCAAACGACCTGCATACATAACAGTAAAGCCGTCCTCTACTGGCACTGTCGATTCAATTCGGTCGACGTCGATTCCGTTCGGGACGACCTCGATCCGGTCCCGTGATGGACCGATATCAGTGAGTCGATTTGCCGTGACGTTCGAGACAGCGACAGGGTAGTGCGGTGTCTTGGCAGTAAGCCGTTCAACATTCTTCCCGAACGGCGCAAGGTATCCAAGATAGTCTGTCCAGTAGTCAAGCCAGACCTCGTGCCACGTCGTAACCAATGGCGTACCGGTTCCCAGAGCCGCGAGTTTAGACGCGAGGACAGGAAAGTAAGGGAAGACGCTTGCAACGATGACCTCATGTTCATCGAGATCCCGTCGTAAGGGGACGACGACATCCTTCGCGAATTCAAGGGCCTCTGTGATAGAACGTTGACCGTTCTCATCAGTGTAGAGTTCGCGCTGTGGACTAACTGCTCGGAGCGTCATTCCCTCGTGGGTGGTTTCTTTGGGGCCGTCCCAGTAGTGGCGGCCATAGATGGAAACGTCGTGACCGTCGGCAGCGAGGCGCGTACCGATCTCGTGGATTCGCTTCTCAGCGCCGCCAGTGACAAATGGATATATGACATTACTAACAAAACAGATGTTCATCGGTAGATGGATGTACCCTGGTTAGACAACACCTTGAACACTCTGATTTAACGAAAGAAGAAACGGTCCCCCCTATTCTGAATTGTGGTTCTGTATCGGGACCGGGAATTTCCAGTCGTATTGGGAAAGTGTATTTAGTCGGCAGAGATCCCTGAGGAAGCGGCGTGCATCGTAATCAAGCAGTCTGATAAAGAGGCCTGATCCGTCTTTTGTATTCTTCTGCTCAATAGTGTAGTTATCGTAGCCTATTCAATCGACTTCTGCTTGGAGATGGTACACTGACTTCTCGGGGAACCTATGAGTCGCAAAGCAGATACGCGGGGCACCACGCTTGCGACTTGAACAGTTCCTATAGCTCCGGTACCAGTACAGGAGCGTGGTCCGGTCAAGGTTGTATCCACCTGGAACAATCTTCTGATTGCTCTCTTCGCGTACCTCGTACATCCGTGCGAAAACCGGCTGCGGACGAGACGTAACCGTTAACATCGTGTACTTTCCTTCAGTTAACTGGTTTCTTCAAGTGAATGAACTCAACTGAGACTGGGGGGAAGACTTCATCTGGAAGTTTCTCCATCAGACGAATCGTTTGTTCTCTTGTTGTCGTCGAAAGTTGGAAGATATACGAGTCGGTCTTACGTCGATGGAGACACTCGTCACCGAGGAGTTCGCCCTGAATGACCGAGAGGTGGTACAGGCTGAAGCCGATGTCAGTCGTTCTGGGGTTCATAGGTTTGCAGTCAACGCCGGCGTGTTCAAGATCAAACCGTATCGCTGCGATCGATGTCACATACGCATCGGCGATTGTCTGGAAGGAGTGCTGTTGGTCGACATATTAATTGACAAGATCGCCAACGCGGTCTTCAAGACGCATATGACTCGGTCCGCCGTTTCGCATATCGACGTCTGTCTCTTGGAGACGACGATGGATTGTGGGTGCGGTAACCTCGAATGTGCCTGAGATCACTCGAAGGGATTATCCAAATTCATATCTAGTGATGAGTTCGTCAATTCGTTCGTCGAGCCATTCGTAACGTTTCATCGGTCATTGAGAAACGCTTGACAGTCGTGATCTAGAATTCGTTTCAGGAGTCCGATTGCTCCACAGACGCGGCATTACCGTAGATATCGCCGAGAGGGATCACTCGCATAGGCATGACGCTCTTGTTCAACATGATGATCTTCAGGATACATCTACACTTTTGTGGGTGCTGTAGTGAGTTCTACCTGAATGGTTACCGCTGCGAAAGCTCGTGTGGGGATGGTTGTATTACTGTTGGCTGGCCATGGTCTATTGTTCCCGCTACATGCAACCCAGCCAGTGAATCCAGACGCGTGGGTGTTGCCCGGCGATGAGGAAATCAGTGAATCGCCGGATCAGTATCTTGGAGAACGGGTTGAAATTGGTGGGATCGTGAGTGAGACGTCGCCACTAACAGTCCAGCTCACACACGTTGATTATCATGTTAGAGTTACGGGAACAGAACTCGAACCAGCAGTTGGTGACAAGATCCGTGTCTACGGTACGCTCACTGGTTCACGGATGATTACGGCGGAAAACGCGTTTGTGGTGCCACAGCGTGGCCGGTGGTATGCGTGGGGGATTTCGTTTTTAGCGGGGCTGTGGGTGCTTTCGCGGCTTGTTCGCCACTGGACTATTGATCGGTCCACGCTTGGCTTCCAGCCACGCGCGAAGCCTCTCACACTCAAGCGAGCGCTTCGTGGCGAGGAACGGATTGATAGGGGTGGGGAAGATGCCTGACTTACTGGCACACGTGTTTATAGCGTACAGCCTATGCCGGGTTCTTTCATGGCGATATGGCTGGCTGACGAGCCAGTACATCACGGTTGGTCTCGTCGGTGCATTCATTCCTGACCTCGTGAAAGTCATGCTCGTACTGCCAAGTAGTGTGGTTGAGCAAGCACTTAGGGTTCCGTTCAGTTGGGGGAGTCTTGCAACGGGCGGTGGGAGGTTGTTGAGTGTGTTGATTGGGGTGGTACTGTTAGCTGATCGTGAACGCCTACGTGGCGGGCTGTTACTTGGAATTGGGGCAGGGAGCCATTTGGTTGCGGATAGTCTGTTGTTGACGCCAACCGGACATACGGTCCAGTGGTTCTGGCCGCTCGCCCAATATCGCGTTCCTAGCTTGGGCCTGTATCTCAGTACCCAACCCGAGCCAATGCTCATCACCGGCGGGGTAGCGGTCAGTCTCTTGTTACTTCATCGTCATCGATACAAGAACAGTGATGTTTCTGCCAATAGATAGGACGTACACTTCTCAAACTGCTTTGGATGAGTACAGCTGATAGCTACTGAGATTGGAGTTTACCTGCTTCCCTATATGGACTGCTGCGCTGAGTCGCTCGAAATGATGGGGTGCTTGCTCTGTCATCTCCAGAAGAGTCAAATAACTCCGCGATTAGAACCTTCACTATGGCTGATCCGCCTCAGAATATCATCTTGCTCTCGGCGGATGCACTACGCGCGGATCACCTGGGATGTTATGGGTATTCTCGGGAGACGTCGCCGGTGCTTGATGCGTTCAGTGAGGAGAGTCTGCGGTTTACGAACGCGTACAGTGCAAGTTCGCATACGCGTGAGGCAGTACCGGCGCTGTTGACTGGGGAGTACCCGGATGTCGCAGTTGATCCCGGGTATCACCTCGCAGCGGAGACGGTGGCGTCGACGCTTTCCACGGAGGGCTTTTCGACCGCGGGCTTCCACTCTAACCCGTTCGTCTCGCGGGCATACGGGTTCGATGAGGGGTTCGACCACTTTGACGACGATCTCCACCTTGGCCAGCACAAGCTGGTCGCGCTCGCCCAGCGGGCGTTCGACAAACTCCGGAACCGCCACTACGCGCGCGCCGAGGAGATCAATGACCGGTCGCTGTCATGGCTGGATACACTCACTGACGACGAGCCGTTCTTTCTGTGGAACCACTACATGGATACCCACGGACCGTACGAACCGCCGGCCGAGTACCAGCGGCTGTATCGCGACGAGACAGTCTCGGACAGTAAGGCCCAGTCGCTCTACCAGCGCGCGATCAAAGACCCGGACTCGATCACAGACGAGGAGCAACAACTGCTGATCGATCTCTACGACGCTGAGATCAGGTACAACGACGAGCGAATCGGTGAGTTTCTCGAGGCTCTGCGGGAGCGTGATCTGCTTGAGAAGTCGCTGCTGATCGTGACGGCCGACCACGGTGACGCGTTCGGCGAACACGGCTACTACGAACACCCGCGTTACCTACACGACGAGATCACCCACGTTCCGATGCTTGTTCGGCCACCAGGCGGTGCGGACGGCCAGGAGGTGTCGACGCCCACGAGTACGTTGGATGTAGCTGCGACGATCGAGGACATGATCGGTACTGATGGTGAGAGAGAGGGTAAGTCGCTGCTTGAATCTGCTGCCTTGACCGAGATGGCTGATCGGACTGTGTTCCTCCAGGCTCGCGGCGAAGACGAACATAGTCACCTCCGGCGGTACGCGCTTCGGACTTCAGATGAGGCATGTTTCTGCGAACGTAATCGGGAGACAGGGGCACTCGAGTTCACATCATGTGTGAGTCGGTCGCTTCGGGAAAATCTCGAGGCGCACGTTGAAGCACGGGTCCGACGAGAGAACGGAGTGGATGAGACGGACGAGGGGGATGTCGACGAGGAAATCGAACGACGATTGAGTGCGTTAGGGTACAAAGAATAGTTCGATGATTACAGCGCCAGAAACCGGAGCGAGGAAAATTAACATAAGATACAGGATCTCGAAGGGAGATTCTTCACAGAAGCACGAATCCAATCAATGACGAACATTACGGTCTCAGATGATCTAGCCGACCGAATCGAGAGTCGAATTCAGCACACGAACTTCGATAGTGTTGACGAATATGCGGAGTTCGTTCTCGCAGAAGTCGTGACAAGCGTTGAGCGTGAAGGAGACGATCCTCATGACTCGACGGCATCTAATGACGAAGTCGAGAATCGGCTGAAATCACTCGGCTATCTGGAGGGGTGACCGTGGGCGACAAACCAAACCGGAATCTGGTTCTCGTAACCGTCGACAGTCTGCGTGCTGATCACTGTGGGTTCGTGAACTCCGAGTCCGACTTAACACCGACTATCGACCGATTGGCAAAGGAGGGGGTTTCCTACACACAAGCCGTCGCCCCCGGACCCCGAACGCCATCGTCGATTCCCGTGCTGTTCACAGGCGAGTTTATGGCCGACGATGCGGAGTGGTCGATGGCAGACTGGCAGGGTCGCCAATACCGCATCGGTGAACACATGGATCGGTTCCAACACCTAAGCGAACAGCTGCAACGCCAGGGCTATGAGACCGCTGCGTTCACCGCGAACCCCTGGACTACCCGTGAGAGTAACTTCGACCGCGGCTTCAATGATTTTAACGAAGTCAGTGCGGACAGCCCGGACATTGATTCGAAGCATCTCTCGGACTCCATGTTGTTCACGCTCGCCGACGCGGGCTTCGAAGTGCTTCCCGGAGACGCCCTTGGCTGGAGTTCGAAAAAGGAGTGGTTCTCACAGTGGACTGGATACTTCGAACTCGTTCAAGAGAAACTCGCGGAACTTTCTGAACCGTTTTTTCTCTGGATATTCATCCTTGACTCTCACCAGCCGTATATCACGCCACGCCGGTACCGCGAGGAGTCCGCGGCGTGGGAAATGTACTACTCGATCCTTCGATACTGGCACGGGCAGTCCTCAGGAGAAAAACTCCCCGACCGTGCAGGCGAACTAATTGGACAGGCATACCGGGACGCGGTCCGGTCCGTGGATGGATTCATGAACGTACTAACTGAGGCGGTGAACGCGTACGACCCAGTAACGGTGTTCCACTCGGACCATGGGGAGGCCCTCGGAGAACACGGAAACTTCGGCCACGAACAGACGCTCTATGAGGAAAACCTCCGTGTACCGCTGTTCGTGCACAACGTCGACTTGGCGGAGCACGTGAACGAGCAGATGTCGTTGCAGACACTTCCCGTGCTGCTCTCCGAGCTAGCTGGTACGGGGGAATTCGACCCGTGGGAACACACGGAGCCATTCGCCGTCTCGAAAACCGAGAACAACCAGATATTGTCCGTCAGAACAGCCCGATGGAAGTTTGTGGCCGACAAGGACGACTCTCGACTGTACGACCTCAGGTCTGATTCTGGGGAGGCAACTGACGTCAGTGACACACATCCCGAAGTCACATCGTCGCTAGCAGCCCTCGCCGACCGTCACAAGGCGACACAGACCGAGAAAGGACACGTCGAAACAGCCGCGGCGGAACTGCTTGCCGGTGGAACGCCACTATGAGCGACAATTTAAAAGTGTGTTTCATCACGAAGATGTATCCACCGCGGACCGGCGGCGGCGCGACATACGCATATGAGCTCGCAAATGCACTGGGGGAACTTGGCCACGACGTAGATGTCTACACGCAGGCGGTTCCTGGCGAGAACAACTCGGTGTCGACGCACTCGAACGTAACTGTGACACGTATTACGAAGGCGCGGCCGCTCGTAGTGTTCTCGACGCTGTACTTCAGCATTGCATGTCGACTCAGGATTGACTTCGAAGAGTACGACGTAATCCACGGAACACTAATGCCAGCGTCGACGATCGCATTTGGACCACTATTCCTGCGAGGAGTGGATGCACCGTTGGTATTAACAAGTCATGGCACGTCCTACGACGAAGCTCGGTCCGTTGACCCCCAGAGTCCGCCGGATTATCTGTTCCGGTACGTCTTCCACCCGATGAACGTTCTAATGGACGCGGTCGCCGGACGATGGGCAGATCACATTATCGCCGTCAGCGACCACACGCGTGAGCAGTTGCGAGACCTATATCGTTTTGACGAGTCGAAACTCACGACTATCCCACCGGGCATCGACACAGAGCGGTTCAGTCCGACAGATGAGGTACATCCTACTGTAGATGAGTCGAAGCGGTCAGTTCTGGTACTGAGCCGGCTCGATCCCCGGAAAGGTATCGATAAGGCGATTCAAGCATTCGCGCAATTGGAGCAGGACAACGTAGAATTGCTGATTGGAGGAACTGGACGACTGGAATCGTTGCTGAAAGAGTTAGCGTCCGAGTTAGGAGTCCGGGAAGACGTTCAGTTTCTCGGCTTCGTGCCCGACGAAGAACTCCCGTCACTGTACTCCTCGGTGGATGTGTTCGTGTTACCGTCTGAGTACGAGGGATTCGGCATCGTGTTCATGGAAGCGATGGCCTGTGAAACACCTGTGATCGGAACTGACGTAGGCGGGATTCCGACAGCAGTCAAAGATCGGAAGACAGGGTACTTGGTTCGGAAGGACGGAGTTAACGAGCTTACGCGGCAGCTGACCGAACTGCTAAATGACCTCGAGGAGTACGACCGAATGGCTTCACAGTCCCGAGAGTGGGCCGAAGCACACGACTGGATCGAGATTGCAAAGTGCGTCGAAGGCGCGTACCGAGCAGAGATCAATCATTCTTAAACGTCTATGTAGTTCTCTATTCCAGCATTCGTTAACTCTAAGGCATTCAATTTAGAAGGGGCTAGCATGAAGCTGTTATTTGTTGGATGGGATGCTGCAACCCAACAGCACCTCTCTCAGTTCGAGCTTCCATTCTGGGAGTCACTTCAATACAGGGGGCAACTTCTTCCGGAGCATCCGTTCGACAAAGCGGGGTACATCAGCAGCGCCAATGCGTGGACAACTATCTCGACTGGGGCCTCTTTCTTTGACCATGGAATGCTCGGATTCGTCTATGGAAAGTATTCCGGGCACCCTCTAGCGGGTGTCGTTCAGCGTTTGGCTACTCAGCAACAACTTCCTCCCCTAATTCGTCGAATCCTTATTGGGCGTGTATTGGGTGAGCTTGGTTCCGGTGAGAAAGGAAAGAAAGGGAAGAAAATTGACAGCACAGATATCAAGTACGAGCGTATTTGGGAATATCTCGATGGGGATGCACTCATTTACGGGCTCCCGCTTACGTATCCGACGTGGGAAACGAACGGGGTGATCGTATCTGGGATCCCGGCACCGAAACCAGAGGAAGCGGCTGAACCAATCGTTTGCCCTGCAGAGTTGCAGGAAACGGTCTACGATGGCGGTGAGGCTGGGTATTATGTGGAGATGACTTCGCCTGTTAACGACGAGACTGTGGAGGAACAGCAATACTGTAACGCACATCAGGCCCGGATGGAAGCAAACGGAGAAAAGTACCTAGAACTACATGAACAACTATCCGAAGACGAGTCCTTCGAGTTTGGGTTCTTAATGCTCCGCGGGCTTGACGATATCATGCATGCGACCAGAGACGAAGAGATCATCCGGCAGTCATATGAGTTGATTGACCGAGTGACGCAAGAAGTTGTCAACGCAATTAATCCAGATGCCACCCTCGTCTTGTCCGACCACGGAATGCGCCCGGCATCTGACTATCGCTTTGACAAAGATATGCGGATGGATCACGATACCCGGCAAGGAATGTGGGGCGGCACAGAACCATTCAGACTGGAACGGCACACCGATGTGACCCCCAAACTGCTGGACTACCTAGGGGTTGAAACTCCGATCCCACGAAAACGTGGTACAATTGACCAAGTGTCTCAATCGGACACAGAAGAGATTCACGAGCGACTTGAAGATCTTGGATATGCGTGAATATAATTAGTATTTCCAGTGCAATTGAAACCTACGCTGCCGTCTTCTAATAATGTCAAAAGTAATTATTAAGTCCATTAACTTTCTCAGGAACACAGTTGAATACTTCCTGATTTTATTGAGCTCTATTATTTTATATTTTCTTCTTCAGATTGGGTTTTTTTCAATTGCGTTGCCGATTGCTGGAATTGTAGTCGGTGCTGTTATTTCACTCGTTGCAAAAAGGTTCGAAACGCCCTCAATAGACCATTCAGGGCAAATAAATGACTTAGATTATCGAATTCCCGCGATCACTGCGTGCCTCTATATAACCAGTGTCATCATAATCTACCAGTTCTACACCTATGAATTACCGATCATTCACTATGTCATCTTTGGATCGTATGTAGGCTTCATCGGCTTCGAAATCTCACAGGGCCAGTCGCGACGGCGTGTCATTCCGCAACTCCTAATTCTATGCTTTTTTACGTACTGGAGTAACCAGTTTATGTTCCCGGCAGGTGCATTTCAGCCCGATACATTGGGGGAGTATATTCCCCTGATAAACCAAGCAATCGCTGAATCATCCCCGTCATTTGATGTAATCTACCAGTCTCTAGGGGCGCTCAATTTATCCTTTATCACGATATTTAAGTTCATAACTGGAGTTTCAACGTTCACGGCGTACGCATTGTTAGCCACTCTCGTACTGACAGGAACTATTCTCATCATCTCACTTCTCTCACGAGCACTGCCGTCATTTTCCGACCGAACCGTGCTTTACGCAGCGTTGATTTTCGGCATTAGTAGTTGGATGATTGGACGAGGGATGCGTCCGAACAAGTTGAACTTCTTCTATCCGGTGATTCTACTGCTGGGCATTAGTGTCCTGTTCTTTTTCGATACCAATAATCGATCCGCGGACAATAGATGGGGTGTCATCACTGTTCTATCAGGTATCGTCTTGATATTCGGCCATAGATACAGTGCCGGTGCAGGGTTGTTTTTCCTCTTTGCTATCTACCTATTCTTTCTGCTGCGGAATTACTTCCTCAATGAACAATACTCGAAAGTAAATAGCGTAAAGGGACTTGGGTTAATTGGAGCGTACATCCTTGGAGTCATGGGAAACCCCATTCATCAAGGAGCACTTCTCGGACGTTTGTTGGGTACTGTTCTTAGTGTTATTGAAACATCTCCATCGTCCTCTTCTGGTGGACCAGGACGATATTCGGCACTCCAGCTTGACGTACTTGCATTGAGTACTGCGTCGCAGATTTTATTATTCGCGCTCGTGATCCTTGGCTTCTGTTGGGGTATCCGCAGGAAAGACTGGGAGTACGACTACACCACGGTGTGGGTTGCGTTTATTTCTCTGTTTTTGGTCTTCGCAGTAGTGCAGAATAGCACTGATACTTCTCCACAGAGATTTTACTCCTTGCTAATTCTCTTCGGATTCAACGTCTTCGCTGCCACTGCATTTCGTAACAGGTTCAATCAAATCAACCCTGATCTCCGGGTGGCAACGATTGTCCTTCTCTTGGTCAGTCTCTCTATTTTCAGTTTAGCCTCGCCCATTGCAGCTCCTACAGCTGGTCCGCTTGGTGACGAGGTTCCACACAGTGCAAAATACACTACCCATCAGTCTTTGGCTGGGTCAGAGTGGGCACAGCATCACTCTCTTAACAGTCGTAGTACACTTCCAATTACTCAAACGGGACCGACGACGGGACGGATCAACACGAATAGGATAGAATCTGGAACGTTCTACAGGTATTCTGAACAGATATTATCTGAGTCTGGGGGGATCGCCAGAGGTGGTAGGTCTCTTGGTGGCCGAGTATGGGTGTTCGTCACTCCACCTCCGCGCACATCCGAATCAGTCGTATATTCGAACGGAGACGTATATGTTCACCAGCACAGATAGGTTTTATCCGCTGATCTCACGCACCAGGGACTCAAATTCGCACCTGAATGCGGACTTCCATCGCTGAGGAGAATACTGGCCCCCTCGTTGGCGGGCGAGCTGAGAAACTTCTTCCTTATATTCTAGGTCGGATCCGAGGTAGTACCCTATTTTTTCTGCTAACGAAGCGGGAGTGGGTTCAGAAACCAACATAGGGTCAATTGTTCTAACCTCCGATCTGTTTCCCGTCGTTCTTGTAACGATCGTCGGTACACCTGCACGTAGTGCTTCTAATACTGTGACGGGGTACGTATCTGCACGAGACGGCTGGATGTAGAGCGAAGCACTCCGGAATACATCAGCAATCGAATCCACATAGCCCTCCAATTGGACGCCCTCTTTCTCTCCGTACACCTCTGGATGGCCCTCCCCTACTACTCGAAGAGTCGCGTCTGGAAATTTGTCACGGACTTCGTCCCAAGACTCAACAAGAAGGTCTACCCCCTTGTATCGTCCGACCTTCCCGTCAGGAGCCGATGAAATTGTAACTGCTGTCATAGAACGCAGATCCGGAGATACATTTTCAAGCTCGTTAAAGTGACTCTTCTGAATATACGGATGTACAACACGCATTGGGATTGACGCACCGACTGCCGCACGAACAAACTCTCCCGCAAAATCAGATACTGCTATAATTCCGTCAACAATGCCTCTGAGAACTAGATTGGCAGCGCACGTCTTAGCCGCATTCGAACCAGTCGAGAAATTCACATCATAGAAGAACTGGTCGGCGCAGAGGTACAGAACCTTACAGTCCTGGAAAAGACCCTGAGTCAAGATCGGAATTAACGGTCTGCTTCCTTCAGCAATCAAAACGTCGTACTCCAGTTGTGCTCCTCGTACGATTTCTTTGCCTGCCGAAACGAGTCCAGTCCCATTCTCCGAAGAACAGGAGATAATATCTGCATTAATAGACTCGGCAAACCCTTGGTGAGCAGGATGCGGGCTATCCCCATAATGGACCATCGCAACATTCATTGATATCCTAAGCTTTCCAAACGCTCTTGCACTTGTTCATCAGCTTCTTTGCCTGATTTGACTGGTTGTCCAGAGTGGGTATCCCTCCGTTCTTTGTATGGAACCTCCAACCAAGGTACCTTCACTAATTTATCTGTCCAGATACCCTCTGGATGACCCCATTCCTGAATCGGGATCGGCGACGCACGTTCACCGAACATATTGCCATGGTCTGATGTGACGACGGTTTTACCTCTTAACGCTTCTACGAGTTCCGTTACATGGGGGAGCGCTCGTTGAAGATTATCTGCGTAAGCATTCCACAGTTGGCTTCTATCGATGCTTATTTGCCCGGTCATAATCTGCATCCACGTCGTCAGTTTGTCCGGTTCGTCTTCCCCAATATGGCCTTTATCGAACGTGGTCTCCGCCTCGATGAACGGATAGTGGGGCTGCATATAGTGGACGATGAATTTCTTATTGGGATACTCATCTGCTGCCCGTTTTGCTTCCGCTGTTACGACTTCGGGAAGAACGGTTTCGTGATCTTCGTCCCATGTCTCTCCCGTCCACAGATTGATGACATCGTGAAACGTGACTCGGAGTTCGTCACGGTGCCGGTATAGCATCGGATTCGTCGTTACGTACACTGTATCGAGAAACTCTCGGTCTCGAAAATTTCCGCGGAGGAATTCGGGAGTAGCCGAACCCCGAGATTCAATGGGGCGTAAGTCACCGGGGATATTGTTTAGTTCTTCGAAGAGATCGTAGCGACAGGCGTCGAGGATAAGCAGGTTGTCCCAGTCCTGTTCCATAAAGTCTTTTCCTTTGATATTATAGTCTGTTCCGGTTCGTAGTCGATTGTAAAACTGAGAGAATTTGCGAGCGAGGAGTTGAGGATTCGATAAGCCGAGCCGTATCTCATCAGTATTCATTTCCATGTTATCTTGTGTGCTTGTAGAACGGTATTAGTCTTGTTTTGGTATGCGAATTTTGTTGGAACATAGTTTCCTGTGAACACACTGGCTACCATCTGGTACATATATTCTAGAGCCTTAGACTTTGAACCGCTTATTGAATTCTCGTTATCCGATATCTTATCTACAAGCAGCATATATGTACCGATCACATGAGTGGCGTTTCAGCAGTGATACTTACCTATAACGAAGAAGACCACATTTCGAGCGCATTAGACTCCGTTTCTTGGTGTGATGAGATCTTCCTTGTAGATAGCCAAAGTACAGATGCAACTCGGGAGATCGCGCGCGAATTCGGCGCAAAAATTATTGGTCGTGTCGCAAAGTCCTCTAGAGTTCAGTAGTAACTGACTCCCGTGAAGGCGGGGTTGCCTCTGGTGTCCAAACCGAGGTACCCCATGCACGCCACAATCGACGTGCGGTTCGAACTGAGTATCG
>Ga0208135_100849_pt1 | contig 15169 bp, 13 predicted proteins | sample AntDeeMetag02WF5_FD_184757 | JGI IMG/M metagenome (GOLD analysis project Ga0208135, IMG submission 184757) | Saline lake microbial communities from Deep Lake, Antarctica - Antarctic Deep Lake Metagenome 02WF5 (SPAdes) (version 2) | ecosystem: Environmental > Aquatic > Non-marine Saline and...
AGGACATCGCCGCCAAAAGCGTCGATCTCGCTACCTCGCTCAGCTATCGAGACGCTGCCAATCACGGCGACAGCTTCGTCTCGATGCCGTCGCCGACCACCATCAACCGCCGTGCCAAGAAATACGACCACAAGCTCAAACAGTTCCTTCCAGACTGTGTCGCTGGCACAGACGCTGACGCCGTCAATGATTGTCAGTACTGGGATGGGAACGATGGATGAGGTTCATGCGGCTCATGAGACGATCAGATCAGCTGCTCCGGATGCCTCCGTTGTCTTCCTTCACTGTACGTCCGCGTACCCGTGCTCGGTTGATGATGTGAACCTCCGTGCGATGGAGACGATGATAGATGAGTTGGACGTACCCGTGGGCTACTCCGATCATACGACGTTGCCTGAAACCCCCGGGCTTGCGGTTGCTGCCGGAGCGACTGTCGTCGAGAAACATTTCACGCTTGATTCGACGCTGCCCGGCCCTGATCACGAGGCCTCACTCGAACCAGCCGAGTTGGAGCGGGCCGTCGAGATCGCTCACGTTGCGTCTCGTTTGAAAGGAGACGCCGAGAAGCGACCAACTGAGATCGAAGTCGACAACAGATCTACGATTCGTAAAAGCCTCCATGCGTCGGTCGATATCCCTGCAGGCACCCGCTTGAAGAAAGAACATCTCGATATCCTCCGACCCGCAGACGGGATTTCTCCGGCTTTGTATGAATCATTGCTCGGTACTGAAACTACAGCGGCTGTCCAGCAGGGGGACCCGCTTACCAGTCGCCACGTCGACACAGCTGTCATGGAGCGTGACGTAGATCAATGATATTCGATGGATCGAATACGGTCTTGGTCATCGGTGCACATCCTGACGACGAAGTCCTCGGTGCCGGTGGTACAATGGCCAAGCATGCAGCATGCGGAGACGAGGTGCACGTGCTAATTGTCACTGAAGGCACAACCCACCAGTACAGCGACACAGATCTCATCGAGGAAAAACAAAGCCATACGCGGGCGTGCGCCGATGTCTTGGGTGCTACCGGCGTTCATTTCGGAGAGTTACCTGACATGCGGCTCGATACTGTCGCTCATGTAGATATCAATGACACTATCGAGACTGCTTGTGCGGAGATCGAGCCTGATATCGTGTATACCCATTCTCGGCGTGAAGTCAACCAAGATCACGTTGACGTCCATGATTCGACGCTTGTTGCAACCCGGCCCAGTTCCGGTGTCTCTACGGTTATCGCCTACGAAACTCCCTCTTCGACGGATTATGCAGTGAACACTGACGGATTTACTCCCTCGCTTTTCGTGGATATCTCGGAGTACATAGATCGTAAAATCACGGCGTTTACCGAGTACGAAACCGAGGTCCGGGAGTTCCCGCATCCTCGATCACCAGACGCGTTGCGAGCTATTGCCACTACGCGTGGCGCAGCAAGCGGTGTCGCCGCAGCTGAAGCGTTTGATATTCTCCGCAGCTACCGTTAGTACGAGTCGATGGTTCCGACACGCTCGGTTTGTTCACGCTCCGAAGCTGGCGTGACCTCGATTTCGATGTACTGCTTTTCGCCATCGATCTCGATATACGCATTATCGAACGGAGGGAAACTTAATGCACGGAGAATGTCTATGAGTTCCTTTGCCTCATACGTTTGTTCTGGATCGATCCGACACAGGTCGACAAAGTCGGACTTCTGGTGATACGTTGCGTCGCTCTCCGTCTGTGGAACCGCCTCGACTGTCGATGACTCTATCGACGGCCACGTCTGTTTGAATAGGTCGACGCAGGCGCGTTCGATCCGTTGGTATAGCGATTTGCCCGTATCAGCAGCTGATTTATCCACGCGCTCACGGGCGATTATCTCTCCTGTATCAATGCCATCGTCCATGTAGTGTACTGTTGCTCCCGCAGGGAGATTCTCGATGATGCTCCAGACGTTCGGGTTGAACCCACGTCCGTGAGGAAGATATCCGGGATGGACATTGATGCAGCCCTCATCCGGGATCTTCAGAATGTCCTCCGGAACGATGTGCTGATACCCGACAGCGACGACGACATCTGGCTGAATCGATTCGATCAGCTCTAGCTGCTGTTTTGTCGTCACTAACGCACGTACGGTAACTTCGTCTCGACTGCACAGCCAGTCATATATCTCACGGCCTGCGTTGTTTGTGCCAAGAAATACGATGTCCATGTTCGATCAAAGCCAGCACAGCTACAAAATACTTCGATCCGAGTGTGTACTCGCAGTCACACGAGCGGATCTCGTGCGTTTTGGAACTGATCGCCGATTTGATACCGGTAAGAGGAAACCAGCTCCCCGGCACTCAGTGGTGTGTCTTCACCGACCTGAACCTCTGTGAGATCGATAATTCCTTCCCAGGAACCGACTCCAAGTCGATCCCCATCGCGGTACGCAATTTCTCCGGGGGTGACAAACTCCGTCTCTGAGGCTGGTGGCTCGGCCTTCCAGATCGTGATTTTATCACCGTCTAAATACGAATAGGCACCGGGATACGGCCGAGTCTGGCCTCGAATCCAGTTGTATACCTCTTCCGGAGTCCGTGTCCAGTCAATGAGCCCGTGATGCGGCTCCCGCTTCGGCCACCACGTTGCCGCTGAGTGGTCCTGTTGCTGTCTTGGAATCGTCCCGGACTCGAGTTCAGTGTAATGTCTCTGAATAAGCGTTCGCCCTGCCTCGACCATCTTGTCGTACATCGATTGTGCGTCATCCTGTCTGTCAATCGGCAGGGGTTGTTGTCCAACGATGTCGCCTGCGTCGGCCGCTTCGACCAGATGAAAAAACGACAGTGCAGTCTCATCGAGTCCTTTGATCAGTGACCACGCCAGTGGTGCCCGCCCTCGACCTCTCGGAAGTGGTGCTGGATGCATCCCAAGGGCGGCTACGTTTGGGATTTCTAACACCTCTGTGTCGACCAGCTGTGACCAGCCGATAATAAAGAGTATATCCGGGTCACAGTCCTGAATCGTCGATTGCACTGCTGGCGTGTTGACTGAACTGACTCTGGAGAGTGGAACGTCGTTGTTATCTGCAAACGCCCCGATATCTGTCTGGTCAGAGATATCCTCCCGTCTGGGCCGGGTAAACACGTGTTTGATCTCTGCACCGAGTTCGCTGAGCTCCTCTAAACACGCGATCCCCAGTTCGTTGTGTGTCACGAAAACGGCCTGCATACTCCTGATTTCGTACGGGCACGAAAATGTGTTGTGACCGCTAGTATGTGAGCCGCTTTCGTAGCAGATCGTCGGTGATATCGACTGTGGCGAGTTGCTCGCTGATTCGCGTTCCAGCTCCTCCGTAGTCGTATGGGTTATCCCCGTCAGCTGCCTGTTTTTTGAACACTTCGTCGGTGAGTGATCGCTCGATAGCGTCTGTGATCGCGTCCGTATCGTGTGGGACCGAGATCGTATTCTCGCCGCGCTCACGTCCCTCCTGTCGAGGACCGATATCGACGGCGGGCAACCCAAACGACGGCGCTTCGAGGATCCCACTCGAGGAGTTGCCGACCATCACGTCAGCGCCTGCCAGTAAGCCGAGATACTCGCCTCGTGGGAGGCTTCTAAAGGTACGGACGTTCGATCCGAACTCCCGTGATTCGATCTCCGCGATAATCCGATCACTGCCCGCATCCGAGTTCGGATAAATAATCACTACCTGGGCGTCGAACGAGTCGATCACATCCAGTGTCTGTTTGGCCTGCTGGCCCGCTTGCTCCGGTTGCGTCGTGACCGGATGCTGCAGCATTACGATCAGCGGTTTACTCTGGTCGAGATCATACTGCTCACGGACCGTTTCGGGTGTCACGAAATCGTTCGACAGGATGTCATCGATCCCCGGGGCACCACAGACCGTAATCCGTTCGGGCTCCTCGCCGAGTTTCCGGATACGGCTGGCACTCAGTTCTGAGGCCGGGAAATGAATGTGAGCGAACTTGGTAATCGCGTGCCGAATGCTGTCATCGATGATTGCGCCGTGCATCGAGTCTCCGCCGTGGATGTGGGCCACGGGAATGTTCATGTGAGCAGCCGCCAACACTCCGGCCAGCGCTTCGTCACGATCGCCTAACAGGAGAACGATATCCGGATTAATACTGGCAAACGCATCTGCCAAACTTGTTGTCCCCAGTCCAAGTGATTTTGCCATCGCTACGCCGGTGTCACCCTCAACTAGCATTGGAACCTCACGGTCGATGGAGAATCCGTCGTTACGGATTTCGTCGACGGTGTTCCCATACCGAGAAGAAAGATGCATCCCAGTCGCGACAACGGACAATGAAAGCTCATCGTGAGCTTCGATTGCCTCCATGGACGATCTGAGGAGTCCATATTCGGCTCTCGTTCCAGTAAGAACTACTATGTCTCTTTTCATTGTATGATTCCTGTATACCAGACAGGCTAACTCTTGTGCTTGGAGTTCGTAACACATCTATAGCTGTCTTTCATCTGCTCTATTATGGATACTGCCCTGTTTTTTGGATTGGGTTCAATTGGACGTCGTCACCTATCCGTTTTGCAGGAGTTAGACTCCTCAGTCGAGGTCCATGCCTACCGAAGCCAAAAGGCTGACCCGGATGAGTTTCCGAACGTCATCCAACACGATGAGTTGGACGAGGCTCTGTCGGTGAATCCGGATGTTGCATTCATCACCAATCCGACATCGCTCCATGTCGAGACAGCGATTACGGCCGCAGAACATGGCTGTCATCTGTTCATCGAAAAACCACTCTCTGATACGTTGGCGGGAACAGAACAGCTCTCTCGGGTTGTGGCCACCAACGATTTGATTACGTATGTCGCATGCGTGTTCCGGTTCCATCCGGTACTGAAATATATTAAAACCCAGCTGGAAAACAACGTCATCGGAACGGTATACAACTATCGAGTGTTTTCGGGATCATACCTTCCGGACTGGCGACCCGAGCAGGATTACCGTGAGTCGTACAGTGCTGATCCGGATATGGGTGGTGGCGTTGTCCTCGACTTGATTCATGAGATAGATTATGCGTACTGGCTGTTTGGTGACGTTTTAGACACCAAGGCATGGGTAGGCCAGCTCAGCGAGTTAGAAATCGAATCCGAAGATTTCGTCGAGGCCATTGTATCGATGGAGTCGGGGGCTGTCGGCCAGATACACCTCGACTACTATCGACCGGAGCCACGTCGAACCATTGAGATCACCGGTTCTGATGGTATTATTACCGGTGACCTCCTTGACGGGACCGTAACTGTGACTGCAAATCAAGAGACAATCGAGAAGGAGTTCGAGTTCGAGCGAAACGACCTCTTTCGATCACAGCTCTCGCACTTTCTTACCCATGTTAGAAACGGCGACCCCTGCGACAATGATGTCGAACAGGGACGGACTGTGTTAGAGATTGCCCTCGGGATCAAATTCAACAATGAGTGACGACACTGTACTGTGTACGATCTGTGCACGCGGTGGCTCAAAAGGTGTACCAAACAAGAACATCCGAACTGTCGCTGGCAAACCACTGATAGCTCATACTATCGACCATGCGCTTCAGTGGGACCGCAGCACCGATGTGATTGTATCCACTGACAGTTCCGAAATCGCGGCGGTAGCAGAACAGTACGGTGCCGAAGTTCCGTTCTTACGGCCGGATCATCTGGCATCCGACTCTGCTGCCAAGCTCCCTGTCATTCAGCACGCTCACCAGTATATGACCGAGGAGAAAGACAGAACGTACGACTATATTGTGGATCTCGATGCAACGGCCCCACTACGGCAGATAGAAGACATAGAAAACTGTTTCGAGGTCCTGCAGAATTCGGACTCACACAATGTGTATACTGTTACTGAAGCCGACAAAAACCCGTATTTCAATATGGTTGAGCTCGATAAAGATGGCTACGCATCGCTATCAAAACAAGCTCGATCGGAGACCATTCGCCGGCAAGATGCTCCAGAAGTGTATGCGATGAATGCATCTGTGTATATCTGGGAACAGGGTCATCTACAGGGAACGAACAGCATTCACCAGAATCGGACACGAGTGTCAATCATGCCCCCAGAGCGATCGGTCGATATCGATCGAATGATCGATCTCGCATTCGTCAAATTTTTGTTCGAAAACAAGTCGGAGTATCTATGAGTGATCTGTTCGATCTGTCGGGGAAAGTCGCGGTTGTCACGGGTGGTGCAGGGCTCATCGGGAGCTCACTCTGCGACGGGTTGGCAGCCCATAGTGCAACCGTCGTTCTCGTCGATATCGATGAGGATGCAGCAGCGAAGGTAGCTAACGCGATCGATGGTGATATCGTTGTAAAGAGAGTCGATATTAATTCAGAACCCGATGTCGAGGCACTCTTTGAATCTGTTGTTTCCCATTTTGGTTCAGTAGATATATTGGTGAATTCAGCATATCCTAGAAATAAAAACTATGGAGAACAGTATGAGAACGTGTCTCTATCTGATTGGCAGGAAAATATCCTGCTGAATCTGAACAGCTACTATCTCACGTGCAAGAAAGCATCTGAAATAATGAAGCAACAAGAAAGTGGTGGTAGTATAATCAATCTGGGCTCGATCTACGGTGCTCAGGCCCCTGATTTCAATGTGTATTCTGGAACGGAGATGACAAGTCCAGTTGAATACGCTGCAATTAAAGGCGCGATTATTAATTTTACTCGATATTTGGCATCGTATCTGGGAGAAGATGGTATCAGAGCGAACGTGTTGAGTCCAGGCGGTGTATTTAACAATCAGGATGATACGTTCGTTGAGCAGTATGAAGCAAACACGCCCTTATCTCGGATGGCAGAGCCTACTGATTTGAAGGGGCCTGTTGTGTTTTTGTCGGCTGATTGTTCACGATATATGACAGGACAAAATCTGATTATCGATGGTGGATGGACAATCAAATAATCTCTGCTTAGAGTAGGCACTGTCTAGTTAAGCCAATTTGAGAAGTGAACAGTTCGTGGTTTGAATTGTTGATGATGTAGCCAGAACTGCTCAGAGAGCCGTAGACACGGTAAATCTTGAATGGTAGAAGCGAGAGCAATTCTTCGACTATTTATAATTCAATGCTCTCATCAAGCGATTTTTTAATGGGTACATCAAGTAGCCGACAGTGCTCTTGAGTCGTCTGTGACACAGCATAAGCAGATCGCCGTAGACGAGACCGCTGTCAAAATTAAGGCTCTTTCACTTCATAAAACAGTCCCCATCTTTTTGCAGAGTTAGCTGTGATTCTGTATCAGTGGCTGTCAAGACGATTCTGAACAGATTTCCGGCACGGCCGAACTATTTCATCACAATACAAAACACATCGTCAAGATGATTTATTCTAGTCACTGTTAGTTCATCTGTTTCTGTAATTTGATTGAAATCTTCTAATCGTGATCGTACTTCATCAGTGCTTAATCCAGGGAACTTTTGTTTACGGTGCCTATCTTGTTTACTGTTGGTATTCTTGAATTTTGAGATTATTGGTGCTATTGGCTGCTGTTTGATCCAATTTTTTGCTTGCTGTATTAGAGGCGGTGTTGGATACGATGTTGTTGAATCATCTACCACATGATTAATCTTTTTCACAACTTTTGATGTGGCTGGTTTTTTAACATTTGCAAAAAACATCCTAAGCTCTTCTTCCTGCTTATCTGTGAGAACATATGGTTCTGAACCGTTAAGATAATTTTGTACTTCATTTATTAGCTCTCCGACAGTAGTCACAGATTTACTCACGGCATTGGGAAGCGGCGGACGTATATCATCTTCCAAGCGTGTTTCAGGTTCGAATGCTATAACCGGTTTGTTAAGTAGTGCGCTTTCGATACCTGTTGTGCAAGAATTGTGAAGTACAACTTGTGAACCCATGATCCATCCACGAACGTCTCCAGAGTGTTTTACTAACACTGAAGAATTATTTTCGAACTTTCTCTTATAGAAATCAAAATTTTCTGATGGATGTGGTCGAATTATAACTGTATCAAGACCCGAAAGCTGAGAAAGTTTGTCAGCTGACTTGACAAATTTATCTATTAACAGAGATTCATATTGAGCTCTTTTGTCTGTATTTTTCAAATCAAATAGTTCTATGTTTTTTTCTAGGATAGAATCATCATCATGATTGATAGCTGCAAAGTTAGTATTCATGAGTAAATATTTCCCAAATTGAGATCGTAGCTCATCAGCATTTGCTGAGTAGATCTTTCTTTTATTTTTATGTAACAAGTCAAATCGAGGATTTCCTGTGACAAAAATTTCTTCACGGGAAAGAGATGTTCGTTCACAAACAATATCAGCAACGTTTTCGCCCCAAGCCAGGTATAAATCTATATTTTTTAATGTACTTGTGTTTACTCTATTGAGGTATGATTCTTCAGAGGAAAATACACCCCCTTCAGCATCAAGAAAAGCTATTGATGTGCCATTATTTTTCCAGCGACTAAATTCATCATTTCTGATTTCCCAAACTTCTTTTGACAAATATAAGTCGGGAAATATTGACTTGCCAATGTTGGATCTGATTTTGGGACGATCACCAATCAATACTTTGTGACCGGCAGATGCAAGTTCACACGATAATAGTAACTTCCCATCAAATTCGCGGACTAATGTTTCTATCGGGATTGCAATTGTAGCCATCTCTATATAATGTGTCTTGCTGATGGAGATGCTCAGATATATCATTTTCGATGGCCAAAACCAACGATCACAACGTAGTCAAGCGATCTCGCGAATTATTCAGTCTTTAGACACATATGATTCTTATGATTGAGGCCTCACCTATATTCCAATTAATTGTAAATTAGAATAATTCACAGATAATGTTTGAGAAGCACCTAGTACGTAGAATGAAGCTGTTTAATCTTTGCTACTGTCTTTTTGATTGTCGACCAGATCCCGTCACGACGGACCGATTGAACGACTCCATGATATAATGTCAAATTCTGTGTTGTGGGGGTAACTTGCAGACACCGTGCCGAATCGTAGTAGAAAACACGATCTTTCGGTGCATCTTCATTGAGTACATCTACAAACTCTTGTAGAGTATCGGCATCGGGGGTGCCGCAACCCAAGCGCTTCTTGTTGCTACCAGCGTAATGTAGGAGACGGACGTATTCATGCAGATAGCCGCCAAAGTTAGCGAGGGTATTGTATTCTGATGGAAGGGTTCCAATGGCGAGATTGCTATTGTACAGTGCCTCTCGGAAATGTGGCTGATCAATTAAATGTTTATCCCGGTATGGTTTGTACCGTGTCTGCCAGTCATCGAACAACTGCTGGATTGGCTCTGTGTTTTGATATCCAATAACGCCACACTGATACTCCGGAAATGACGGTGGTACATCGAGATCAACGGTATCGAATTTCGTGTGGGGTGCAGCAGTATCTCTGGATTCATTAAACGCTGCGACAACATCAAACCGATCAAGCATCTCAAATATAGGGCTCACATCACCTGCGATGTATGTATCCGTGTCAAGATACAGCGTCTTGTCGTAAGGCGTTTGCTTGAAGTAATTTATACGATCGTAGAATGGATGTTCTCCAGGAGTAATAACGACGACATTGTCGATATATTGACTGTGTATTTGCTCATCGGAATAAACTGTCACAGGTAAATCGGTATGCTGTTTTAGGCTTTCAGCAGAAACCAACATCTGCTCAACATATTTAGTTCCTGTTGCGTAGTATATGACACCCTGAGTAGTCATTCCAGCACCATACCAACATCTAACATAATCATCTATATTAGTGTGTCGAACACATATTCCATATGTATGACACGTCTACTTCAGAATGTCGTCAAAGAGATCTGTCCGTTCTAAGTACCACTCAACAGTCGAATTAATACCAGCTTTTAGAGTGCTCTCTGGTTCGTACCCCAGTACTTTTTGAGCTTTGGAGATATCTGCAACGTACCGCCCGACTTCACCAGTACGGTTAGACTCGACAGTAATATCTACATCAGTGTCGACACTGTCGACGATGATTTTTGCCAATTCTAACAGAGACGTACCTTTCCCAGAGGCAATATTGAATGTGGTTCCTGCAGACTTGTTGAATTGGTCGATTACCTGTAGTACACCGTCGACACAGTCATCAATGTAGGTGAAATCCAACACCTTACTATCGCCATAGACAGTCAAATCTTGTCCACGACTCGCCTGTGCAATAAACAATGGAATAACTCTATTCGAAGCATCATACTTTCCATAGACGTTCGAGAAACGAACAATCGCCGTGTCGATATCATAGCAGTTATCGTAGGATTTTACAAGCGCCTCGCCTCCGATTTTACTGGCTGTATAAGGGCTTTCACATTCGTCGACGTACGTATCCGTTTCATCGTAGATCATCTGTTCATTGTTCCCATACACCTCACGGCTACTCGAAAATATGACATCAGCTCCCACCTTTCTAGCATATTCGAGTACGTTAAATGTAGTATTGAAATTCTCTTGAGCGCCTACAGGGTTTTGTACAAGTTTGTGGACTCGAGCATTAGCTGCAAGATGGACGACCAGATCAACAGAGTCAGGGAGTTTGTTTAGTTCGCTCTTATCTCCCAAATCAAGGACCATTGTACAGTCATCAACTGCGTCTATCCACTGGTTCGGCCGTGTATCGACTCCCGTAACATCGTACCCACGTTTTAATAATGCGTCTGCTAATGCCGTTCCAACAGTACCGCTACTTCCCGTGATCAAGATCGACGAATGTGCCATATACATCAGGATTCAAACACAGCGATTAAAACGTTCCTATGTGAACTAACCTACTCACTTACAGCTGATGCTGTTCACTTATTTAGGGCAGGGCTTCTTGCTTCCACAACACGCTTTGCAGATACAAGTACAGGAACGCAGGCTCCACAGGCGTCAACGAGAGCTTTCGTTTCTCGCGTTCCAGTCGCTTCCGTTTATCAGAGGGGTCGCACGGTATGACCATCGTCTCTTCGGTGCTGTGGCGTACGTAAGAATCCCTAGTCGATGCTGAATCACTTCTCTGAGTTCTCTGGCGGTTTGGATAGTTCAGGGTCAGTTTCAATCCCTATGTGTTTCTAGCCGAAGAGGCTTAGCACCTACTTTCAGCTAATTGGAACAGAACGGTAGCTTCAAGTATTTCAATTTTATATCAGGGTGTAATGAAGATAGCTCATCTACAAAGCACATTCCCAGTGATTTCAGAGACATTCATTTTGAATCAAATATCAGGCTTGTTACAAGATGGCCACGATATAACAATTTTTGCTGAATCACACCCTGAAGAGCCAGTTGAACATGAACTTATTACAAAATACGACATATATGAGAAGGTAGTATACTCTGGGCAACCAGACACCTACTTGGAAGGTGCACAACTTCTAGTTGATACTGTTTCAGACCTCTTGAGTTTGGGCTACAGTCCATACAAGATAGCTACCCAGTTCCGTCACGGTAAGGCCGCACCGAGACGCCTCGGGAAAATCCGAGAGATGCTTCGACATGGAGGCAACGAAGATTTACTTCATGCACACTTCGGCCCAGTAGGAAATACTAGTCTCCCTTTACAGCAGATGAGTGAATTACCACTTATTGTCTCATTTTATGGCTACGATGTCAGCAGCATACCACGGTCAAATCCAAACATCTACGAGGATCTATTTGATCGCACAGATGCCATTACGTGTCTAAGTGAAGATATGAAAAAAGATCTTATTGATCTCGGTGGACCAGAAGAAAAAATACAAAAACTACCCCTCTGTATAGATCCAACCAAATTTGAATATAAAGAACGGAAGTTAGAACCACAACAACCAATTCAGATCCTCACCGTAGCTCGACTTGTAGAAAAAAAGGGCCTAAAATATGCTATTGAAGCGGTGGCACAACTGGATTTGAAGTATCCAATAACGTATTCTATTGCGGGAGATGGTCCTCAACGAAAACAATTAGAAGCACAAGTTGCTGAACTAAATGCAGAAGACCGGATTAATATATTAGGATGGCAGACGCAAGAAGAAATTGTCCAACTGATGAATGAATCACATGTGTTTCTGCTCCCTAGTGTCACAGCTGCAGATGGTAATAAAGAGGGGACACCAACTGCGCTACTTGAAGCACAATCTGCAGGCCTTCCAATTGTATCGACTACACACGCAGGCATCCCAGAAATTGTCGGCGACCGAAAAGCGGGGTATCTTGCTCCAGAACGTGATGTTCCTGCACTTGTTGATGCATTAGAGGAATTGCTTAGCCAGCCCAAACAATGGTCTGATATGGGCCAAGCAGGTCGAGAATATGTCGAATCAAACCATTCGGTCAAATCTGTCACAGATCAATTAGTTTCTCTATATGAACAGACAATAACGCAAACGAACTAGCCCTTACCAAGACAGAATTAATCTCTTCTCCATGCTCACGTGGAAGAAGAGTTTGAGGAGAGTAAGTGTATAGAAGCCAGTCATCACTAGATCTGATGATGGCTCTTCGAGTTTCTCAACAACATTGATAATCTCACTGTACTTAGTGGGCTTACAGACACTGTACCGTGAGACCCCTTTCCAGTCGACTTACTCAATCAAGAACGTCGCATCCGCACGATTTTCTCGCGATCTCCGAACGACATCGGCCAAGTTCGCTTCAAAAACATTGTCACAAAAAGTAAATATAAAATCATTATCTAATCTATTCTTCGACGGTCAGTGGGGCGTAAGCCAACCTCTTTGGCTCGCGCTGGTGGGCGTAGATTGGGATGCCCTTCGTACTCATCTAGTTATTGAGCAAACGTTAAGTCTAAACAGTCAAACGCCACTGCATGTCGACATCGATCTCCTCTACAAACCGCTACCCCACCTCAGCGGTTGTATTAGCCGCTGGCGAGGGTGTCAGATTGCGTCCACTAACAGCAAACCGGCCCAAGCCGATGTTACCGGCTGGAACACGGCCGATTCTCGAACATGTACTTAACGCTCTGATTGACGCCGCCGTCGACGACATCCATCTCGTCGTCGGCTATCAGGCCAACCGAGTTCGGTCGTATTTCGGCTCGACCTACCGTGACGTCCCGATCACCTACCACACACAGACCAACCAACTCGGCAGTGGACACGCACTCCTCCAGGCGCGTAATGGTCCCGAAGGTCCGTTTCTGCTGGTCAACGGCGACCAGATCATCGACCACCGGATCGTCGAGGCGGTCAGCGAAGCACACGTCGACGCTGCGGCGACGCTGGCGGTTGTCGAAGGCCCAGAGGCCGTCGACTACGGCGCGGTCCACCTCGACGGGAACGACGTCACCGAACTCATCGAACAGCCGGCAAGCGGGGAGTTTCGGCTGTTCAACGCCGGGGTGTATGCGTTCAGCCAGCGGATTTTCGATGTTCTCGAAACACTGTCGGTCGAGCGTGGCGAACTCCCGCTCACCGACGCCATACAATCGCTGATCGACGAAGACAACCACACCGTCAACGGCGTCCGCACCGACCACTTCTGGATGGATGCCACCCATCCATGGGATCTACTGTCACTCTCGCGGGAACTCCTGACTCGTGGCTGGGTCGACGCACCAACCGTCGAAACCGACATCTACGTCGCTGAGTCGGCACACATCCATCCCGATGCAACGCTGGTCGGCCCGGTGGTCGTCGACAGTGATGTCGTTATCGAAGCTGGCGCGGTCGTCGGCCCCTACGCTGCCATCGGTTCGAGTGCGACTATCGGCTCGGGCGCGGTGCTGAGTGATGTCGTCATCGACACCGATACCGCCATCGGCCCGAACACGACCGCAATCGAACTTGTTGCTGGACAGGGCGGTGAACTCGGTGCTGCACTCACTGTCGGCGGTGGCCCCGCGGATGTTGTGCTTGATGAGGAGGTCTACAACGATGTCGACCTCGGTGGTGTGATCGCCGACCGCGTCGACGTCGGCGGCGGCGCGACCCTCGAACCAGGAGCCCTCATCGGTCCTGGATCAACCATCGCCCCCGGCGTGGTCGTTCGCGGCCACATCAATGCAGGCAGTGAGGTGGTCCGTTAATGTGTGGCATCGTCGGTTGTATCGGTCGTGGCGAGGGGACCCTCGACATACTGATGGCAGGGCTCCGAAGCCTCGAATACCGTGGCTACGATTCGGCGGGCATTGCACTCGGCCCCTCAATGAGAGTTCTCCGCAAATCCGGCGAGCTCGACGCGCTCGCGGAGGTTGTAGCTGCCACCGAACCAACCGGAACCTACGGCATTGGCCACACTCGCTGGAGCACCCACGGCCCACCGAACGACCGTAATGCCCATCCACACACCGACGAGACCGGGCAGGTCGCCGTGGTCCACAACGGGATTATCGAGAACTATGCGGAACTGAAAGTCGAGCTCCAGGAGACAGGGATCACCTTCACCAGCGATACAGATACCGAGGTCGTCCCACATCTCATCGCTCGGGCACTGGCCGCCGGTGAGGATCCCGAGACCGCCTTCCACAACACGGTCGACCGACTCGAAGGCAGCTACGCCATCGCCGCAATCATCGACGGCAGCGAGACGATATACGCCGCCCGCCAAGGCTCGCCACTCGTCGTCGGCGTGGGCGAGAACTGTACCTATCTTGCGAGCGATGTTCCGGCCTTCGTCGAACACACCCGTGATGTCGTCTTCCTCGAAGATGGCCACCGTGTGATCGCCACGAAAACCGGGTATACGATCCTCGACGAGCATCGTGAGCCGGTCGACGTCGACGTCGAGACCGTCTCCTACACAGCCGAGGCCACGGGCAAGAGTGGGTACGACCACTACATGCTCAAGGAGATTCACGAACAGCCCACCGCGCTCAGACAGTGTTTCTCCGGGCGAAGCGACGCCCTCGCGGGGACAGTTACCTTGGAGGAGATCGACGAGATCCCACAACCAAATGCGGTCCAGTTCGTTGCCTGTGGTACTTCGTACCACGCTGCACTGTACGGAGCGGCCATCCTCCGAGAGATGGGCATTCCCGCAGAGGCGTATCTCGCAAGCGAGTACGCGCTGTCGCCGCCGCCGCTCACTCTCGGCACACTCGTGGTCGGAATCACCCAAAGCGGCGAAACCGCTGACACGCTTGCTGCGCTCCGGGACGCGAAAAGCCGCGGTGTCAACACGCTCGCACTCACCAACACGGTCAACTCGACGGCCGCTCGCGAATGTGATCACGCGGTCTACATCCGCG
>Ga0208135_100857_pt1 | contig 15016 bp, 14 predicted proteins | sample AntDeeMetag02WF5_FD_184757 | JGI IMG/M metagenome (GOLD analysis project Ga0208135, IMG submission 184757) | Saline lake microbial communities from Deep Lake, Antarctica - Antarctic Deep Lake Metagenome 02WF5 (SPAdes) (version 2) | ecosystem: Environmental > Aquatic > Non-marine Saline and...
CTGACGGTTGACGTTGGAGAGGCAGACGTCATCCAGATCAATCAGGGTAAGCTTGCCGACCCCCGAGCGCGCGAGCGCCTCGACCGTCCAGCTGCCCACGCCGCCCACGCCCACCACCACCACGTGCGCGTGGCGAAACGCCTCGGCGGCGCTCGTCCCGTAAAGCCGGCGAATGCCGCCAAAGCGCAGGGCGTAATCACTTGCAGGCGTGTCGCTATCATCAAGGGTCAGGGTCATATCAGGCTCGCGGTTTAGTAGCGTTACTTCAGACAGGCTCAGGTGGCAAAACGCGCTGGCGATTCAGCGGCAAATGGCCGGCCCAGCCAAAACGGTGAAACAGGGTTTCCATGGCGTCGTCCAGCGCGCACTCAAGCACGATGCGTTGGCCAAGCATCGGGTGCTCAAACGCTAAGTGCGTGGCCGCCAACAGCAGGCGCGGCGCATCAAGGCGCTGGGCAAAAAAGCGGTTGTGCACGCTTTTGCCGTGTTTGGCGTCGCCGATGATCGGGTAGCCGCGCCGCGACAGATGCCGGCGGATCTGGTGGCGCCGGCCGGTTAGCGGCCGCGCTTCCACCAGCGAGTAGCGCGCCTTGGGGTAACGGTCTACCTGCACCGGCAGCTCGACGCTATCCAGCCGCATAATCTCGGTAGCGGCCGGCATCGCGGGCATCTCGGCCTTGGGCCGGGTGCCGTCTTCTTCGCGCAGCGCGTAGTCCAGCCGTTCGTGTTTGGGAGCGGAGCCGCGCACCACCGCCAGATAGCGCTTGTCGACGCGCTGCTCGCTAAACGCCTGACACAGGCTTGCGGCCACCGCAGACGACAGCGCAAACACCATCACCCCCGACGTGGGCCGGTCAAGCCGATGCACCGGGTAGACGCGCTGGCCAATCTGGTCGCGCAGCCGCTGGAGTAGAAACTCGGACTCACCGCGCGAAAGCGCCGAACGGTGCACCAAAAGCCCTGGCGGCTTGTGCACGGCAACCAAATGTTCATCCTGATAAAGGAGTGTCAATGGCGGCATGGGCGCCTCCTGAAAAACGTGACGCTATTGTCGCGGCTTGGCCACAAGATGTCATCCACGCCGTCAGCGAGTCTGCATGCTGGTTGACGGCGACAATAAAGAACGCTTTATGGACATGAGCTTCTATACGAGGTGCGTCATTGGGTCATGGCGCCAAACTTTGCTAGGCTCAAACGCAGGTTGTGACAACCTCACCTGCCCGTTAACGGGTAGTTTAAAGTCCGCAAGGAGAAATCACTATGCGCTACACAGCACCGCTTACCGGTATTGCCGCTTCGCTGCTACTTGCCGCCTCGGCTCACGCCGCGGATACCCTGGACGTTGACGTGCACAGCGTAAGCGCCGATGGCGTCGGCGATTCTCTTGGCACCATTACCCTTGAGCAAACCGACCACGGCCTGCTGCTGAACCCCGCGCTTGAAGGGCTTGAGACCGGGATTCACGGTTTCCACGTCCACCAGAAAGCCAGCTGCGAGCCCGGCGAAAACGACAGCGGTGACACCGTCGCGGCACTTTCTGCCGGGGGCCACTACGACCCCGAGTCTACCGAGACTCACCAAGGGCCCTACGGTGATGGTCATCTCGGCGATTTGCCGGTGCTCACGGTCAATGAAAACGGCGAAGTCAATCTACCCACCTTGGCACCACGTCTGAGCCTTGAAGACATGAGCGGCCGCAGCCTAATGCTTCACGCCGGCGGCGATAACTACTCCGACGAGCCGCACCTTGGCGGCGGCGGTTCACGCGTGGCCTGCGGCGTCGTGGCAAAATAAGTGAAACAGTAAACCGCAACACAAAGCGCCGTCTTGCAGCCGCAAGCCGACGTACACAGCAAAACGGGCAGGCCATATGGCCTGCCCGTTTCAGGTTGAAGACGCCGCATCGGCGCCTTCATGTTTCTCGGCGCGGCAGCGCGTTACCCTTCGTCGCCGGCCATTTGCATCTGGCGCTGCATGTAATTCTGGATACCCACCTTCTCGATCAAACCCAGTTCGGTTTCGATGTGATCAATGTGGTCCTCTTCATCGGCCAGCAGATCACGCAGCAAATCGCGGGTGACATAGTCCTTGACGCTTTCGGCATAAGTCACAGCTGCGATGTAGTCCCTACGCCCGTCGTGCTCGATCTTCAGGTCTGACTCGAGCATTTCCTTGACGTTCTCACCGATGTGCAGCTTTCCCAGGTCCTGCAGGTTGGGAATACCCTCAAGGAACAGGATGCGCTCGATCAGCTTGTCGGCATGCTGCATCTCCTCGATGGATTCGTCGTACTCCCACTTGGCCAGCGCCTTGAGCCCCCAGTCCTTGTACATTTTAGCGTGCAAGAAGTACTGGTTGATCGCCACAAGCTCGTTGCCCAGTGCAATATTCAGGTGCTCGATAACTTTCGAATCGCCTTTCATGACACTACCTCTTGGTTGGGCATTGCCCGCGACAATGCCAAAAATGCTTGATGGAACACTGCCCACGGCAATGCCGCAAACAATGCGGATCAGGCCCGGACGTATCCAGACGCGATCAACCAGGAGTTACAGGCACAACAAAGCCGACTCCCAGGATGTCTGGAAGTATAGGCTAAAAAACAAAAAACTTAAACGAATCATCACGTTGCTAACGCTAAATATAACAAGATAGATTCGCGTCAGACGGCGTAAGAAAGCCCCATACTGGCCTCGGCGCGCGCCTCACTGAGCGCTTCGCGGGTGACGGACTTCGCTACGCAGACGCACTTGCCGCACTGGGTGGAACACCCGGTCGCGTCGCGAACGTCTTGCCAGCTGCGCGCTCCGTCGTCAACTTGCCGGCGAATCTGGTGGTCAGTTACTCCTTTGCACACACAAACGTACATGGCAACACCTCATACTAGACATGAGGCTAATGTAAATGATTCCCATACATCTTTGCAAGTAGTAACGACACCCATTACCTTCCCCCCGTTTTGGGCAGCACCACGGTGCGCGTGTGGGATGCAATGTCCGGCCAGCTGCGCTGTTCAGCATCAAACAGCACCCACCAATAACCCAGCCCTAGTGCGGCAAGCGATACCCAAGCCACCATACAGCGCATCAAACTCTGGGGCAGGCTAATGGGGCCGCCGTCAACAGTTTGCACGCGCAGCCGCCAGGCCTGCATGCCCAGCGTCATCCCCGCGCGGCGCCAACAATAGGCAAAAAAAACCGCCGCCGAGCACACCAGCAACAGGCGCAGCGTGGCAACGGCCAAGTTGCCGGTACCGACACTCTCAGCACTGTGGCCAAGGACAAAGCGCATGAACGCCAGGTGCGCCACCGCTACCACCAGCCAGATAGCCATGACTAAAAAACCGTCGTAGAGCATCGCTGCCAACCGCCTGGGCAAGGCAGCCGGGGTTACGCTATCCAGCTGGGTAAAACGTCGTTGCGTCATGATTGTCTCTTGAAAGAATAGGCCAAACCTCAGCCATTGCGGCGCAGCAAAAGAAGCCCCGCTGCCGCGCAGGCAAGGGTGGGCACCAGCACCGCCCATACCGGCGAGAAGCCGAAAATCGTCGACGCCGGCGCGAGCAAGTCCTGGGTATATTTGAATAACAGCCCGGTGATCACCCCGTAAAACACCCGCGTGCCGGCGGCCACTGTGCGCAGCGGCCCGAACACAAACGAGGCGGCGATCAGTACCAGTGAACCCATGGTCAGCGGCAGCAGTATTTTCTGCCAGAAATACAGCAGTGGCTGTTCAGCATTGCGCCCCTGGGACTCAAGAAAGCGGGCGTAAGCATAAAGCTCGCTGGGCGACTGGCTCTCGATATCGCGCAGCAGCCGCTCCAGCTGGGTGGGCGTCAGCGCCGTGTCCCACGCCTGGTTTGGGTGGAACTCGGTTTCGGTACGCTCGGGCAAAAACCGCGTGGTAGAAACATTGCCCAAACGCCACTCACCGTTCTCCCAGTAAGCCCGCTCGGCGTAGGACGCTTCAACCAGCCGACGGTCCTCAAAGCGGTAGCGTAAAAGATCCAGCACCACGTCATCGGCGCGTATGGCGCCAAAGCGATAGATCCTGTCACCTTCGATCTGCCAGGCACTGCGTTTGGTCAGCTGAGCCCCCTCGCCCATGCGCTGCTCGAACTGCCAGACTTCGGCAAACTGCTCGGTACGCGGGCTGACAAACTCCGCCACCACCAGCACTGCCACCACCACCAGCAGCACCGGTTTCATCACCCCCCAGACGATGCGTGCAAGCGAGCGCCCCGCCGCACGCATCACGGTCAGCTCGTTGCTTGACGCCATACTGCCAAGCCCTATCAGCGCGCCGATCAATACCGCCACCGGCGCATATTGATAAAACCGCCACGGCAGACGCATCCCCAGATACAGCAATACATCCAAGCTGCTATAGGCACCCTCCACATCGTCCAGGTCGTCAATGTAGGCGATAATGAAGTCGAGCCCTAGCAGCACGGCTTGCACCACAATGATTGAAGCCAGCACGTTGCGCGCTATATAGCGGTCTAATCGATCCATCAGCATTAGCGCATCCCCTTACGTTGCGAGCGCCACAAAAGCACAAGGCCAAGCGCCAAAAACGCGCCGTGAATCGGCCATACGCCAAGCGCGGCGGGTAAGGCGCCGCTGCTAATGGCATCCACCGCGGCTAGCAACAAGCTTAAATACGCCACGTACAAAAACACCGCGGGCAACAGCTTGGCAAAGCGCCCCTGACGCGGATTCACCCGAGACAAGGGCTGTGCTATCAGCCCCAGCACAAACACCATGAGCGGAAGCCCAGCACGCCACTGCCACTGAGCCTTGGCAGCAGGTTCGTCACTGTCCCACAGCGCCGCACTACTTTGGTATTCCGTGGCATCGAGCTCGCGGCGATCCCCGCTCAGCCCCAGACGAATGGTATAGCGCTCAAAGGCCAGATGCTCGGCACGATACTCGCCCGGCGTCACCCCAAAGCGGTCACCATTTTCCAGCACCAGAAAACGGCTGCCGGTCTCGTCACGAATTTTCTGGTGGCCGGACTCCGCGCGGGTGACGTAGTTAGGCACCGCTTCTCCGCGGTTGCCCAGTTCATGAACAAAGACGTTTTTCATCTGCTTACCGTTACTGGAAAACCCGCTGATATAGGCCGTTCGCCCCTGGCCAAACGCCTGAAAACGCCCGGGAGAAAGCACCGAGGTATCCAGGCGGCTGCGCTGCTCTTGTATCAGCTCCTCGTTAAGCATGCTGCCCCAGGGCGTCAGCCATACGCTGCACACGCCGACCAGCACGGCGACCACCACCGAAGGCAGCAGAGTAATCTGCAACAGCCTAACCGGGCTCATCCCGCAGGCGACCATAACGGTAATTTCACTGTTCATGTAGAGCTGGCCGTAGGCCAGCAAAATGCCCAGAAAAAACGCCAGCGGCAGCACTAGCTCGAGAAACCCCGGCAGGTGAAAAAACATCAGGTTGCCGAGGATCGTCACGGGAAAATCGCCTTCTGCCGCGTTGGCAAAATAGCGAATAAAACGGCTGCCCATAATCACCAGCAGCAGGATGCCAGCCACCGCCGACATGGTGAGCAGCACTTCGCGGGTTAGGTAGCGAAATAAAATCAACGCGGTCTCCGGCCAGTCTCGCAGGTTGCCATGCAATGCGCCCATGGCTTGGGTACACTGGGGGCATTATCCCGATTCTCACAATGCTTGTCTTGTTTGGAGACGCCATGCAATTTTCCGTTCAGACTGCCAACCCCGCCAAAGCCGAAACCGACTGCGTTGTGGTGCCCGTGTTCAAGGACGGCGAGCTGCTGCCCGCCGCCGCCAAACTGGACGACGCCAGCGAGCGGCTGATTGGTCAGCTGGTGGAACGCGGCGACTTTGACGCCGCCCTTGGCAACGTGCTGATGGTGCCCTTTGCGCCGGGGCTTTGCACCGCGCGCCTGATGCTGGTCGGCCTTGGCGAACGGAAAAAATGCCGGGAAGCCGCATTTCTCAAAGCGCTCGACGCCGCCTGCGAGGCGCTGATCAAGCTGCCTGCCGACGACGCCGTCATCGCCTTTACCGACGTGCCGCTTGACGAGCGCGACAGCGCCTGGAAAGCGCGCAAGACACTCGAGGCCATCGTCCGTGCCGGCTACCGCTTTGACCAGTTCAAATCGAGCCCCGCGCCGTTGCCCAGTCTCAAACGGCTGACGCTGACCGCCCGGGACAGCGACGACGCCCGGCGCATCGAAGACGGCGCGCGCGAAGGGCTCGCCATCGGGGACGGCATCAACTACACCCGTACGCTGGCCAACCTGCCCGGCAACGTCTGTACGCCGCGCTACCTCGCCGAACAGGCCGAGGTGCTGGCGGCAGAGTCCGGCGGCGCGCTCACCGCCGAGGTCCTCGACGAAGACGCGCTGGAAGCCCTCGGCGCGGGTTCGCTGCTCTCGGTGGGGCGCGGCAGCGTCGAGCCCACACGGCTGATCGTGATGCACTACCGCGGCGCCGACGACCCCGACGAGGCGCCCCACGTGCTGGTGGGCAAAGGCATCACCTTTGACTCCGGCGGCATTTCGCTCAAGCCCGGCGAAGGCATGGACGAAATGAAATTCGACATGTGCGGTGCGGCCAGCGTATTCGGCACGGTAAAAGCCGTACTGGCGATTAAACCAAAGCTCAACCTGGTATTTATCGTTGCCGCGGCAGAAAACATGCCCGACGGCAACGCTACCAAGCCCGGCGATATTATCAAAACGCTTAAAGGTTTAACCGTCGAAGTGCTTAACACCGACGCGGAAGGCCGCCTGGTGCTATGCGATGCGCTGACGTACGCCGAGCGCTTTACCCCGGCCAGCGTGGTCGATATCGCCACTCTCACCGGCGCCGTAATTACTGCCCTGGGCCACCACGCCACCGGCCTGCTCTCCAACGACGACGACCTGGCCCTCGACTTGCTAGATGCAGGCGAAGCGGCGTGGGATCGCGCTTGGCATCTTCCGCTATGGGACGAGTACCAGGAACAGCTCGACTCCAACTTTGCCGATCTGGCTAATATTGGCGGCCGCCCGGCGGGCACGATTACCGCAGCGTGCTTTTTGTCACGCTTTGCCGATCACTTCCCTTGGGCGCATCTGGATATCGCGGGCACCGCATGGCAATCCGGCAAACAAAAAGGCGCCACCGGCCGCCCGGTCGGGCTGTTAACTCAGTATTTGCTTGACCGTGAAACCGACGCCCACGTAGAAAATAGCGACGGCTAACATTACGATCCCTCATCACGATTTGGCGCTTAACGGTTGCCTTTCTTTGCGGCAACCGTTAAACCTGAACATATCAAGGTGCACCCGGCTGATGTAACGGAATCAGGCTCGGTGCTCCTGTGTCGTTCTCAACATCCAATGATACAACCGCCCCTCGACAGCAGGGTTGGTTCTAGCGGAGAAAAACAGCCGTGCCCACTGCCCGTTTTGAAGTTCTGCCGTCCAATCAGCCGACGGCCGATGACATCCGTGACAATATCCTCAAAAATCCCGGTTTTGGTCGCTACTTTAGCGACCACATGGCCCATATTCGCTGGACCGGCGACGCCGACTGGCACGGCCATCAGGTGCGCCCTTACGGCCCATTAACGCTTGACCCCGCCGCGTCTGTGCTGCATTACGGCCAGGAGATTTTTGAGGGCATCAAAGCCTATCGCCACGCCGATGGATCGATCTGGACGTTCCGCCCCGAGAAAAACGCCGAGCGTTTCCGCCGCAGTGCCCGCCGTCTAGCGCTGCCGGAGCTTTCCGATGAAGATTTTATCGGCTCACTAAAAGCGCTGCTGGCCCAAGACCACGCCTGGGTGCCGACGCCCGCCAGCGCCTCCGACGAGTGCAGCCTCTATCTGCGCCCGTTTATGATCGCCTCTGAAGCGTTCCTGGGTGTACGCCCCTCTCAAGAAGTCGATTACTACGTAATCGCCTCCCCGGCAGCGGCTTACTTTAAGGGCGGTATTGCGCCGGTATCGATCTGGCTCTCATCGAACTACAAGCGCGCCGCCGCAGGCGGCACCGGCTTTGCTAAGTGTGGTGGTAACTACGCCGCCTCACTAGCTGCGCAGAAAGAAGCCGAAGCCCACCAGTGCGGCCAGGTGGCGTTTCTTGATGCCGCTGAAAATAAGTGGGTCGAAGAGTTGGGCGGCATGAACCTGTTCTTCGTGTTTAAAGATGGCCGTGTGGTTACCCCGCGTCTGACCGACACCATTTTGGAAGGCGTTACCCGCAACTCAGTACTAACGTTGGCCAAAGATGAAGGTCTAACGCCAGAAGAGCGCCCCATCAGCATTGATGAGTGGCGTGAAGGCGCCGAGTCGGGTGAGATCACCGAGGTATTTGCCTGCGGTACCGCTGCAGTGATTACCCCGGTGGGCGAACTAGTCACCGAAAATGAGCGTATCAGGCTAACGGCTGCCGGCACCCATCAAAACAGCAACGAGATCGCCACGCGGCTGCGTACTAAGCTGCTCGACCTGCAGTATGGCCGCAGCGAAGACAAATACGGCTGGCTTACCAAGCTAGTTTAACGCTAAAGCCTACCCTCGCCGCCGCACCTTTTGCGGCGGTGCTGTTTGAAGCTGCTCACTCTGGAACCAATCTGTCTGGAACCGACTTACCTGGAAGCACCATGGCGCGCATTGATTTCTATATCCTGCCCGATACGACCTTAGCGGCGCGCTTGCAGTTTGCTTGCAAACTCGCCGAGACAATATGGCGTAAAGGCTACCGCCTGCATCTTCACTGCGAGGACAAAGCGCTTGCTGAGCAGGCCGACGACGCACTGTGGAATTTTCGCCCGGACGCCTACCTGCCCCATGCTTTAGAAGATAGCGAGATGGCCGCCAGCGTGCCGATCACGCTAGGCTGGCGGCAGCTGCCGGTGCCCACCGAAGAGACCGCACTGCTGAATCTGCACCCTGATATTCCCGCAGGCGTAGAGCGTTACGCGCGAATTGCGGAGATCATCAATCAGCACCAGCAAGTGCTGGTCGCTAAGCGCGCCTGCTGGCAGCGCTATAAAGAACTGGGCCATGAGGTCGTGCCGCACAAGCTGGGATAGGCGACCGAGACAGTTGGTATCAAAGCGCGATCAAAAACCCAAATAGGTTGAACAAGTAACTCATATGGCCATCAAGAAATCCGAACTCTACTCCTCCCTCTGGGCCTCCTGCGATGAACTGCGCGGGGGTATGGACGCGTCCCAGTACAAGGACTACGTCCTGTTCATGCTGTTTATCAAGTACATTTCGGACAAATACGCCGATTCCGACGATTTCGCGCCGCCGGTAGTCATCCCCAAGGGTGCCAGCTTCAAGGACATGATCCAGCTCAAGGGCAAGAGCGACATCGGCGATAAGATCAACACCCAGATCATCCAGCCGCTAATCGACGCCAACGCCCGCCTGGCGCGCAGCGACTTCCCCGATTTCAACGATCCGAACAAGCTGGGCGAAGGCAAGGCGATGGTGGATCGCCTCACCAATCTGGTCAGCATCTTCCAGAAGCCGGAGTTGAATTTCTCGAAGAACCGCGCCGACCACGACGACATCCTCGGCGATGCCTACGAATACCTGATGCGCCACTTTGCCCAGGAAAGCGGCAAGAGCAAGGGCCAGTTTTACACGCCCTCAGAGGTCAGCCGGATCATTGCCCAGGTGATCGGTATTTCACCGGAAAAAGCGGTTGCCGCCACCACCGCCTATGATCCGACCTGCGGGTCGGGTTCGCTGCTGCTGAAGGTTGCCGCCGAGTCGGGCAAGCACATCACGCTGGAAGGCCAGGAGAAGGACGTGACCACCGCCGGTCTCGCCCGCATGAACATGATCCTGCATGACTTCCCCACGGCCAATATCGTGCAGGGCAACACCCTGGCCAACCCCAAATTCAAGCAAGGCGAGGGGCTTCGCACCTACGACTACGTGGTGGCCAATCCGCCGTTTTCCGACAAGGGCTGGAGCAGCGGTCTCACCCCCGCCAACGACCCTTACCAGCGCTTTGCCTGGGGCGTGCCGCCGGCCAAGCAGGGCGACTACGCCTACCTGCTGCACATCATCCGATCCATGAAAAGCAGCGGCAAGGGCGCCTGCATTCTGCCCCACGGCGTGCTCTTCCGGGGTAACGCCGAGGCCGTCATCCGCAAACAACTGGTGCGCTCCGGCTACCTCAAGGGCATCATCGGCCTGCCCGCCAACCTGTTCTACGGCACCGGCATTCCCGCCTGCATCCTGGTGCTGGACAAGGAGAACGCCCCCGCCAGAGCCCTCAGCGCCACCGGCGCAGCCGGTGATAAAAAGCGCGGCATCTTCATGATTGACGCCTCCAAGGGCTTCATCAAAGATGGCCCCAAGAACCGCCTGCGCGAGCAGGACCTGCACCGCATCGTCGATGCCTTTGGCAAGCAGGTAGATGTACCGCGTTTCGCCCGGATGGTGCCCTTCGACGAGATCGCCGACCCCAAAAACGACTACAACCTCAACCTGCCGCGCTACATCGACTCCAGCTCCCCGGAGGATATCCAGGACATCCACGCCCACCTCAACGGTGGCATCCCCGCGCGCGATATCGACGGCGAGCCGGAGGCTGCGCCGCCGATTCCCGGCCTGAGTGCCTATTGGGCCGTGTTCCCGTCGCTGCGCAACACGCTGTTTCGCGCCAACGCGCATCCCGGCTACCTCGATTTGGCCGTCGAGCCCACGGCCATCAAGACGACCATCCTCGAACACGAGGAATTCGCCGCCTTCCGCGCACAGGTCACCGAGCGCTTCGCCCAGTGGCGGGCCGACAACACCCCGCGCCTGAAGGGCTTTGACCGCGACGGCCAGCCCAAGGAACTGATCACCACCATCGGCGAAGCCCTGCTCGACAGCTTCCGCTCCGCGCCGCTGCTCGACCCCTACGACCTCTATCAGCACCTGATGGATTACTGGGCCGAAACCCTGCAGGACGACGCCTACGAGATCGCCGCCGACGGCTGGGTGGCCGAAACCCGGCGCGTGCTCGAAGAGGTCAAGGGCGGCAAGAAGAAGGGTGAAATGAAGGACAAGGGCTGGACCTGCGACCTGATTCCAAAGCCCTATATCGTCGCCCGCTACTTCGCCAACGAACAGGCCGGGCTGGACGCCTTACAAGCCGAGCTGGAAGCACTCATCGCCGAGACGACCGAACTGGAAGAAGAACACGGCGGGGAAGACGGCGCCTTCGCCGAACTGGACAAGATCAACAAGAGCGAAGTGAGTAAACGCCTCAAGGAGATCAAGGCGGCGCCCGAGTACGCGGATGAAACCAGGATCCTGAAACAGTGGAACAAGCTGGAGCAACGCCAAAGCGCGCTGAAAAAGCAGATCAAGGAAGCCGACGCGGCTCTCGACCAGCTCGCCTACGAGAAATACCGCCAGCTCAGCGTCGACGAAATCAAAACCCTGGTGGTGGACGACAAGTGGCTGGCCGCATTGAGCGAGGCCGTGCAGGGCGAGCTGGAGCGCGTCTCGCAGACCCTCACCGGCCGCGTGCGGCAACTGGCCGAACGCTACGCGGTGCCGTTGCCGCAGTTGACCGACCGGGTGGTGGAGCTGTCGACGCGGGTGGATGAGCACCTGAAGAAAATGGGGGCGGTATGGGGCTGAAGCCGGAAATAATCGAGTTGGGGGCAGTTACCCAGTGGCTATCCGGAGGCACACCAAGTCGTTCAATCCAAGATTATTGGAATGGTGCTATTCCCTGGATTAGTGCAACCACCTTAAGAAAAATAGATATATTCGAATCTGACCAATGTGTGACGCCTGAGGCCGTGTCGTCAGGAAGTAAGATGGCGCCAATAGATTCGACCTTGCTCCTAGTAAGGGGAAGTGCTTTGCATAACGAAATTCGTGCAGGAATTGTATGCAAGCCAGTTTGTTTCAATCAAGACGTTAAAGCGCTGATACCCAGTAAGCGGGTTTACCCAAGGTACATAACTTATTCACTTCTCGGTAGGGAAAGTGAGCTACTGAAGCTCGTTAGCTCAGCGGGAAATACGGCTGGTGTATTGGATACAAAACTTGTCCAGGCATTCAAGATCTGGCTCCCTGACTTAAATGAACAACGCGCCATCGCCACCGCCCTGAGCGACGTCGATGCCTTGCTGGAGGGGCTGGACCGGCTGATCGCCAAGAAGCGCGACCTCAAGCAGGCCGCCATGCAGCAACTCCTCACCGGCCAGACCCGCCTGCCGGGGTTTGAGGGGGAGTGGGAGTTTAAATCACTTCGTGAGGTGCTTGAGGTCCGGCATGGGCGAAGTCAACACGATGTTGTCGTGCTAGATGGTAAGTACCCGATATGGGCTACAGGAGGAGAGATCGGGCGTACCGATATTCCGTTGCATGAAAAGCCTTCTGTACTAATAGGTAGAAAGGGAACAATCGATGCGCCGAGATATGCAGAACGTCCATTCTGGACCGTTGATACTTTATTTTACACTGAGATACTCGGAGAAAATTCGGCAAAGTACTTGTTCTACCGGTTCTGCATGATTCCGTGGAAAAATTACAATGAAGCATCTGGAGTGCCTAGTCTAAACGCAAAAACTATAGAGAGCATCGAGCTAAAGCTCCCTTCATCTGATGAGCAAAAAGCCATAGCAGTTGCGCTCTCAGACATGGACGCCGAAATCGAAGCCGTGGAACAACGCCGCGCCAAGACCGCCGCGCTCAAGCAGGCGATGATGCAGGAGCTGCTGACAGGAAGGGTTAGACTCGTATGAGAATTAACGCTGCAGCCCCTCTTTTAATTAGCATCTATTGTGCCAACTGGCGCTTTCTTGCACCCGGCAAAGCTCGGGGAGCGGTGACATGACAAATATTGCATTCCGGCTATTACTGACATTTAATGCCACGTCCTTATTACTGATAATTTTCACAGTACACAAGGGCGTTGTTTTTGGTGATCTCTTTTCGGAATACAATTGGCTGATTCAACTACCAAACATAGCTTCTTATTTGGTATATTTATTGGTTCCTATCCTTTTTACATGGCTTAGCTTGCTACTCAGCACTTTTCTTGGCAAAGATGACTTCAAAAAAGGAGAAGTTGAAAGTATAGAGCATGCTAATAACAGCTTTCTTCCTAGCTATTTGGGCTATTTCTTTGTGGCTCTAAGCATAAATAACTGGGAGACTCTTTGGGTTGTCTATACGATTCTATTTACCTTCACTTTTCTGTCCCAAGCTTTATATTTCAACCCTCTTTTCCTTATTTTCAGGTACGAGTTTTACAATATAACGACAAAAAACGGAACAGCCATTTTCTTGATTAGCGCTCACCAGTACAAGAGCCCTAGTGAGGTCAGCATCCCGATAGCATATAGAATCAACAACTATACATTCATCGAAAGGTGACAGGAATGGATTGTGTATTTTCGAAAGTAAAAGGCCACGGGAAAAAGCTAACCTATAAGCTTCTGTCGGATTGTACGATTTTTGACCCGGTTATTGTAGATATTGAATCTTTACCTGAGTATGAACCTGACCACAATCTGGACGAGGATTCTTGGTTTAAGGTTGAAAGCTTCAGTCAAAAACCCTTCTGCCTTCAGATATTAAAGGATAGCTTCGACTCCAAAGACTACGATGATCTCAAAAAGGGACAATTTCATCGGATTGCTTATATATTTTCGAAACAGGGTAACGACTTTTACTTCCAAAAAGTTACGCCTTCATTATTTGTCAGCAAAAAAATGATTGCTTTCGGTGAAGCTGCAGAGCTAGAAATCAACAACAATAAACTGATAGTTAAAAGCACCCCTGATGCGGTTTACATTAGCTCATTAGATGTGTTGATTTTTCAAAATCTCGCAACGATATCAAGTATATTCATGGGCATTGACACTCTTTTCAAAGAAGCTACTCACGAAGAAGTTGAGAATTTTCTAGGAGAATCTTTTATCGAATTGGGTGGAAGTTATGATGTCAATAAAGTATCCAAACCAAACCGTAAACGCATTGCTCTAGCGGTAGAAACATTGTCGAGGATGTCGGCTCAAGATAGGGAATCGTTGCTTTCCTACGTCAATGATTACTGTAAAGATAAGCTGAAGCTTGACAGCAAGAGAGGGAAGTTCGGCATATCAAAGGATGAAGAGCTAAAGCTGCTGCTTTATGGGATCGAGCAGCGCTTTTATACAACACCAGTTAGTAATGAAAAACGTCTAGCCAACTCAGTACAAAAAGTTGATTAAATGGATATTACTTTCACATAGTGACCAGATTCATGACTCCAGAGGATTTCCAACGCATCTTTGCACGCGGCGAAGACAGCCGCCATCAGTTCAAACGCGATGCAACCAATGCGGATGGCCTTGCCGCCGAGCTGGCCGCCTTCGCCAACAGTGGCGGCGGCCGGCTGTTTCTGGGCGTAAACGATGATGGCTCCATAGCAGGGCTGGATGGCGCGGCGGTTCGGCGGCTGAATCAGTTGCTGGGCAATGCTGCCTCCCAGCATGTGCGCCCGCCGGTGCATCCGCTGACGGAGAATGTGCAGACAGAGCAGGGCATTGTGATGGTGGTGGAGGTGCCCGACGGATTGGCCAAGCCCTATCTCGATAATCAAGGCCGCATCTGGGTCAAGCAGGGTTCGGACAAGCGGCATGTGACCTCCCGCGAAGAACTGCAGCGCATGTTCCAGCGCTCCGGGCTGGTTTACGCTGATGTGGTGCCGGTGGCGGGCACCTCCGCCGAAGATATCGACGACAAGGCCTTTAGAAACTACTTCAATCGCCGCTACGGCGAGGGCAGCGAATACGCCGGCCTGACCCGGGAGCAGTTGCTGCAGAACCTGGGCCTGGGCGATGGCCGGGAGTTGAATCTGGCGGGGCTGATGCTGTTTGGCCGCAACCCCCAGCGCTGGCGGCCGGCCTTTGAAGTAAAGGCTGTGGCCTTCCCCGGCACCGCCCTGCACGATACACGCTACCTGGACAGCGAGGACATCAAGGGCACCCTGCTGGAGCAGTTCAAGGGCGCCTTCGGCTTTATCAAGCGCAACC
>Ga0208135_100864_pt1 | contig 14902 bp, 13 predicted proteins | sample AntDeeMetag02WF5_FD_184757 | JGI IMG/M metagenome (GOLD analysis project Ga0208135, IMG submission 184757) | Saline lake microbial communities from Deep Lake, Antarctica - Antarctic Deep Lake Metagenome 02WF5 (SPAdes) (version 2) | ecosystem: Environmental > Aquatic > Non-marine Saline and...
GTGAGCCGACCTACGAACTGGACTCCGTCACGGGATTTCTCTCTCAGGTTCGCGAGAATCTGGGGGCCCATGCCGCGTTTTTTATTCCGCTTGAAAGTGGCAATTATTACAGCGATGAGGGGCTGGTGCGCACGCTTGATCCGCAAGGGCAGGGTGATGACGAATGGTTCTACGACTTTCTCGATAGCGGCGTCACCGAGCAGTACAGCCTCGATCAGGACAAGGCCGACAACACCTTTGCCCTCTACATCAACAGGCGTGTGGAAGTCGACGGCGAACCGCTGGGCATTGCCGGTATCGGCATGGGCATGGACACCATGAGCGAGCTGATCCGCGATTTCCGCTTCGGCGACAGCGGCATCGTCTATATGGTCGACAAAGGCGGCAGCATCGTCATTCACCCCGACGAGAGCATGATCAACAAGCAGATGACCGGCCGCATGCCGGCACAGACGATGCAAACGCTGTTGCAGGACGATTCGGCGAATGACAATGTCAGCTTTGCCGAGTTCAGCCAGAACGGCGCTGACTATGTAGCACTCAGCACGCCGCTTGCGTTCGGCGGCTGGCGCGTGGTGATGGAGGTTCCCTCGCAGCAGATTTATGGCGCTTTGAATCAGGCGACCTGGCGTGCTCTGCTGACCGGGCTGGTGCTCGCGATTATCTTCCTCGGGCTGGCCTACTGGGGTGCCATTCACATCACCCGGCCCATCCGCCGCACCGCTGATGCCATGCGCGACATCGCCGAGGGGCGCGGCGACCTGACACGCCGGTTAACGGTGGAAAGCAACGACGAGATCGGCAATCTGGCCACGCAGTTCAACGCCTTTGTCAGCCGCATGCAGGAGACGCTGCTGGACGTGCGCCGCAGCAGCGCCAGCGTTCACGATGCCACCGGGCATATGTCCCAAAGCGCCGACGAGCTGGCCACCCGCACCGAACAGGCCGCGGCCAACCTGCAGGAAACCTCCGCTTCAATGGAAGAAATCACCTCCACGGTGAACCACAGCGCCGACAACGCCCAGCAGGCCAACCAGCTGGTGCTTTCGACCGCCGCAGTCGCGCATCAGGGCGAAGACGCGATGGGGCAGGTGGAAACCACCATGCAGGACATCAACGACTCCGCCACGCGCATCAGCGAAATCATCACCATGATCGACTCCATCGCCTTTCAAACCAACATCCTCGCGCTTAACGCCTCGGTCGAAGCGGCCCGCGCCGGCGAGCACGGACGCGGCTTTGCCGTGGTCGCCCAGGAAGTGCGCACGCTTGCCAGCCGCTCAAGCGACGCCTCGCGCGAGATTCGCGGGCTGATCGACACCTCGGTCAAACATACCCAGTCGGGCGCTGAGTTGGTACGCAACGCCGGCAGCACCATGCGTGAAATCGTCGCCAGCGTCGCCAAGGTGACCGACGTGATCGGCGAGATCACCGCGGGCGCCAAAGAGCAAAGCGCGGGCATCGGCCAGATCAACACCGCCGTGGCCGAAATGGACACCATGACCCAGCAAAACGCCACCATGGTGCAGGAATCCACCACCGCCGCGGCCGACATGCGCCGCCACGCCGAGCACCTGAGCGGGCTGATCAACAGCTTTGTACTCGGTGAAGACGCCAGTCAGCCCGGCTTTAAGCGCCCGGCGTTGTCATCGTCTTCCCCGGCACGCCAGGCGCCAGCCCCAAGGAGCCAAGCATCGGCCCCAGCGCGTACGCCGGTAACCAGCACCGACGACGACTGGGAAGAGTTCTAAACCTGGCAATCATGCCGCCATAAAAAGCAGCGTGACACAAAACGGGCACCGCAAACGCGGTGCCCGTTTTTTCAGGTTTTATCGTCTATGTCGTGGCTACGAGCGCCGTTTGGTGTCCCGATAAAAGTTTTCGTGGGAGCCAAGTGCCATCAGCTCAAGCGTTAGGGTGCCGTCATCAAAGCTGTAGCCTAACAGGGTGAGTTGTTTGCCCATCTTGAACTTGTATACGCGCAGGAATGCCAGGTCGCCTTTCTTTGGCTCCCCAAGCGTAGGCGTTGCCATTAGCGTTTTGATGGCGGCATCCAGCTCCTGCTTGTGATTCGGCTTTAGCTTTTTTGCCGCCTTCCTGAACGTGGGCGTTTGTAAAACCCGGGTCGCTTTAGCCAAAATCGTAATCCTTGAGCTCGCCCGCTTCTCGTTCCGCCTCCGCGACAATCGCTTGCTTGACGAATTCATAAGGCAGATCGGGGTTGTCTTCCATGATCTTGCCAATTTTGGCCCAGTGCTCAATCTGTTTGGGCGGCGTCCGGTTGAGCGCTTTGGCCATTGTTGTCGCTTTTTCGATCAGTTCCTGATCTAACCGTATACTGGTTGTTGCCATGATGTTTGCCTTTACCGAGGTCTTTGAATCAAGCGTAGCGTAACGCCACATTTGTGGCAAATAGCTACAGAGGCCAGGCTGTGTTCGCCATGACGCAGTGGGCGCGGTGGCCAAGCCAGTCGCGCAGCGCAGCTGCCCTCCTACAATGGCATGGTGCACTAGTCAGGTATTGTAGGAGGCTGGTTTACCGGGCGATGCAGGCCGCAGGCCTGCCCATGCCGTGCCACAACATCCTCCACCGTGGCGCGGTGGTCACACCTGCCAATGGGGCTAGGGCTACCGTACGTGGCCGTTGCGTATGGCCTCTCGCGAGACTTCGCCATAGTCTTCGCGCATCCAGCGGATCATGCCGTAATTCATGATTACCAGTACCACCAGCAGCGGTATGGCCGTGACGATGGCAGCGGTTTTGATCGTATCCAGCGGCGCATCGATGAAGATCATCATCAGCGGCATCACGGTGACCATCACACACCAGAACACACGGTGGCCCGGGCCTGGGTCCTGATGGTTGCTCAGGTTGCGGGTTGCCGTGGCGGCGAGGGTGTAAGAGGCTGAGTCCAGCGTAGACACGAGAAACAGCATGGAGACCACGACGAAGAACAGGATGAACAGGTTCGGCGCGGGCAGCAGGCTGATCACGTTCAGAATGGCCACGTTACCGCCATCCGCCGACAGATTGCCGGCCACGTCTACCAGCTGCTTGATATGGGCATTCATGCTGAAGTTTTCGAGGATGCCGAAGAATACCCAGCAGCCGACGCTGCCGGTGATCAGCATGTTCATGATCACTTCCTTGATGCGCCGCCCTTTAGAAATACGCGCCACAAAGATGCCCATAAACGGCGTGTAGGTAATCCAGTAGAGCCAATAAAACATCGTCCACGATTTGGGGAATGAATCGCCGGACACAGGCGACGTCCACAGGCTCATGTGGATGAAGTTGTTAAACATCAGCCCCAGCGCGTTGACCGAGCTGTCGATGATGAACAGCGTCGGGCCGATCGCCAGAATCAACGCCACGAAGATGATGGCCAGAATAGTATTGAAATTGGTGACCCGCCTAACGCCTTTTTCGATGCCTAAATAAGCACTTAGGGTAAAGGCAACGGAGATCAGCGCCACCAGAATCAGGTTTAGCGTAAAGCTGCTTTCGATACCCAAAACGCGGGCAATGCCCTGTGACAGCAGCGGCACGCTCAGCCCCAGGGTAATGCTCAACCCGCCGATACAGGTGAAGATGAAGATGATATCGATCAGCTTGCCGACCACCCCCGTCGAGCGGATGCCGAGAATACGGCCGACGAGAGAGCTCAGGCTCATCCCCTCGTTTTTACGCACATAAACGTGATAGGCGATGGGCAATACCGCCATGCAGTAAAGGCTCCAGGCGCTGATTCCCCAGTGGAAAAAGTTATAAGCGAGCGACCAGGTATAGGCGGCGTCTGACTGCGGCTCGATGCCCAGGCCGGGCGAGTTGTAGTAAAACGCCCATTCAATAAACGCCCAGTAAACGGTGGCCGAACCCAGCCCCGCCGTGAGCATCATCGCAATCCAGCTTTTCGTGGTGAAAGTGGGCGGGCCGTCACCCAGGCGGATTTCGCCGTAGCGGCTCAGCGCGATGGCGGTCAAAAACACCACGCAGCCGAAGGTGAACAGCAGCACGGCAGAGCCGAACGTATTGGTCATAGCGGTGAATATTGTGTCGGCGACCGCGGTGCCCGCTTCAGGCGCAACGGCCAGGCCGATGATGAGCGCCACAATGACGCTCAGGCTGACAAATATCAGCGTCGGGTCGAAGCTTTTGTTGACGTCTCTGGCGGTGTAGGTTTTTTTTGAGCTCATGTAATCTCGTTGGGTGTAAATCTCATTCGGAAACGAGAGGGCTTCCATTAGGGCTGAGTGATCGGCAAATTATCGCCACCCGCCAACGCGAAAACCCTCTGTTTATCGTTCCCGGCGATGATCCCTTAATGCATCCTGCACTTAGTCACGACCGTTAGTCACGACCGTTAGTCACGACCGTTAGTCACGACCGTTAGTCACGATAGTCACTGCCCTCGGCTTGCAGCATCGCGTGGATCTCTGACCAGTGATTGTCTTCCAGGCCGGGATAGTTTTCCCACTGGTCGCGGGTGCGCCGCGCCGTTGCTTCATCGACGTACTTCAAGGGTAGGCCGGTCGACATCGCGAGCACCTGGCTTTCGCAGGTTTTTTCCAGAAAGTAGAGCCGATCAAAGGCTTCCGAGACCGTATTACCCACGACGGTGACGCCGTGGTTGCCCATCAGCAGTACCGGCTTATCTTGCAGCAGGGCGCAGACCCGGTCGGTTTCGTCGTCGTCCAGGGCCATGCCGCCAAACTCGTTATCGTAGGCAATGCGCTCGTAGAATTTCAGGGCATTCTGGCTGATAGGTTCGACCCGGCCATTTTCCACGCAGGTCAACGCGGTGGCGTAGGGCATGTGGGTGTGCAGCACGCAGCGCGCGTTAGGTACCGAGCGGTGAATGGCGCCGTGCAGGCCCAACGCCGTGGGGTCGACCACGCCCTGGCCGCCAACCACTTCGTTGTTGGCGTCAACCACGAGCAAGTCGCTGGCGCGCACCCGCGAAAAATGCTGGCCGGCGGGCTGTACGAGAAACCTTGAGCCCTGGTCGTCTAGCGCCAGGCTGAAATGGTTCGATACCGCTTCGTGGAGCCCTAGCCGCGCCGTCCAGCGGAAGGCGGCGGCAAGATCCTCACGATCGCGCTGTTCTGTTGACGTCATAAAAACCTCGGTTGTTAGCTATAGTTCTTTTCGCTAAAACAGGAAAAGACTATATGGATATATCGCTTTATCTTATGCGTTGGTATTGTTTCACAGTGAGCACTGCGGTTGTAGCGTCGGTTCGCCTGCGCCACGTCAGCCTTCAATCGCTCCGCCCGGGAGGCAACCATGATGGAACTCTTTCTGAACGCGACCTCGCCCTACGCCCGTCTGGTGCGCATTGTAGTGCTTGAGAAAGGCCTGATTGATGCCGTCACGCTGCGCTGGTGCGACCCCTGGACCGACGACGACGCCTTGCTCGCGGCCAACCCCGCAGGGCGTATTCCCGCGCTGGTGATTGATGACGGCACCACGCTGAGCGAATCTCTGCTCATCGCCTTTTATCTGGATGGCCTTGGCAGCCGCGAGCCCCTCATCCCGCAGGCTTATTTGGCGCGCGTGCTGCATTTAGCCGGGCTTGGCCAGGCGCTGATGGACGCCGCCTTCACCACGGTGATCAGCCGCAAACACCAGGGCCGCGAGGCCGACGACAGCGCGCTGGGGCAACGGCGCTGGCGAGCCATTCAGCGAACGTTGGCGCGTTTGGAGCATGAGCTCGATGCCGCCCAGGCCGTATCGGCCATCACCCTTGGGGGTATTGCGGTGGCGGTAGCGCTCGATTACCTGACATTCCGCCTGCCCGAGATAAACTGGGCCGCGCAGCACCCTCGGCTAAAGCAATGGCACGACCGCGTTAGTGCGAGAAACAGCTTCGTGCAGACGGCGTTTCGCTAACGGCCAAGCGCGGCGAAAGACAGGCGCCCACCGTTGGCTGCTTGCCAAGTATCGTTCGTCTTGACGTACGTACTTGATGGCGTACACTTTGGGTAGATGCAACACACTAGAGGTGCGTCATGACGGGAATTACTGCCACTGAGGCACGCAGCAATCTTTATCGTTTAATTGATGAAACGGCTGAATCTCACCAGCCAATCGTCATCATGGGTAAACGGAACAAGGCTGTTTTGGTTTCTGAAGAAGATTGGGGAGCCATCCAGGAGACATTGTTTCTGCTGTCTGTGCCTGGCATGCGAGAGTCCATTCGCGAAGGTCTCGATACCCCCATCGAAAAATGTGATGAGGAATTGGACTGGTGACGTGGAGGCTGGTGTATACCCAGCAGGCTCAGAAAGACGCCAAAAAGCTGGCCTCAAGCGGTTTGAAACCCAACGCCCAGAAACTGCTGGCGCTGATCTCAGAAGATCCGTATCGCAAACCGCCTCCTCTTGAAAAGCTCATCGGTGACCTTACGGGAGCCTATTCACGCAGGATTAATATTCAACATCGTCTCGTGTATCAAGTGCTGGATGACGAGAGAGTCATTAAAGTCCTCCGGCTTTGGAGCCATTACAAGTAATGGGCTATAACGCGGCAGGCAGAGACGTTTTCTGGCTCGCCCAACAGCGCTAGACACACGGCGCCCAGGCGGTTAGGATACGCAACCACCAAGCGCCTATAGCTCAGCTGGATAGAGTATCGGCCTCCGAAGCCGAGGGTCGCAGGTTCGAATCCTGCTGGGCGCACCAGATTTTAAAAACAGTTTTTCAAGGGCTTACGTTAATTCGTAGGCCCTTTTTTTATGCCCGCGCTCTGCCTATTGCGCCATGTTGTGCCATCGAGCGAATGGGTTGATGCCACCACGGTGCGCAATACTTACCTGTTAGGCGTTCTAACGCCAGCGCGATCAAGCGTTTGGAGAGCAGGCGTAGCTTGCGCTGACTGACAATAGCGTGGGATTTAAAGGTGACATTAAAAGAGGCTGATAGCCGAGAATGAGTGCGGGCTCATAGGCTCACTCCGACGACTGGCTGGCTGGCCATGCAGGTAGCTTCAGCAGTTTATAGCGGGGTCTGCCACGCCCGGCCTTGGTTACCAGCATCTTCGTGCTGACTACTTGCTGGCGATAGTCGTTGATGGCGTCGGGGTTTTCTATACTGGGGGCAATGCTGGCGGTCAGCCATTCTTTGCCGTCTTCAAACTTGAACTCGCAGCTGCCCTTGTGCGGCATTGCGCCGCCAAAGACGACGGCGAATTCTTCTTCGTGTTCGGCAATATACTCGCTGCTCAACCGCTCGAGACTGCGTTTGACTTGCCCTGCATCCCGAAAGCGAAAGGATTTATCACCGTGCTTGAAGGTGCAGGTGGCGTCATTGTCGTGAAGAGAAGTGACAAAATCACGAATTTTGGCCAGTGCTCGCCGATTGATGTTGGCGGCGGCATCAGTTAGCTGTTCATCATCCGTGCCGGCGCTGCCTTCCAGCAGGCCTAGGGTGCTCTCCAGCGCTTGAGCAATCGTGCTGTTTTCATCCAGCTCCAGTTGTGCAGGCGACTCTTCCAGCTGAAAGCCAAATGAGCCGCGCGCTGTACCAGTAATCATCATTTGATACTGCTGGCGATTGGGTACCGGCCCCATGGCAGCCAGAGGCTCGTTGCGCGAAGCGCTAACAGCGGTAATAGCATCGGTAAATGCGGCAAGTGCTTTGGTAGCAAAATTTGCCCGAATCCCTTCCGAGCGGATGACCGGCTGACCGCTAAAGGTCAGCACTGCACGAGCTAACTCTCTCTTTTGAGGAGTCGCTTTATCAAGTTTTTCTTGCACAATGGTCAAGCGAGTTTCTACGCTGGCTTGATCTAGCACATCCTCGGATGAGATTTTTTCCAACATTTTTTGAAGGCTATTGGCCTCTGCCTTGAGGGCAAGCAGTTCTTTCTGGTTCATTGAGAGCCCTCCTGATCTTTAAGCCTGTCAAGATGCTCTCTGGCGGCTTGATCCGGTAATAAAGATATCTTAAGAAAACCTTTCCATGAATCATCCCGACGATGTGACCACATGCTGTACCAGTATGATGAGCGCTCGACCAACCTTTCAGGAGAGATCATGTTCATGGGCACAAAATAAGCATCGACATGGAAATGTTGCTTTATCGCCTCTTGTTCATTGGGACGGATCCCAACGACTTTATTGAAAGCATCCAGTATATCTCGCTGATTTTTATCGCTGGGAAATTCGATAAAGCTGACTACGTCAATATCATTCGGCGGCCGCTGCTCAAGGATTTCAACGTGCTCCATGTAGCTGCCATTCAGCCACTGAAATCCTTGGGTCAAACCGGCATCGTGCAAGCTCTGCCGGTAGCCCAGAAAGCCGTCGAGAATCCTGATGCGCTCCTTTGAAGTGCCGAAGCGCTGGACAAGGTCGGCAAGTGATACCTCGTACGGCGAGCGAGCCGGCGATGTCGGGTTGTTGTCATCCACCGGCGGCAGTACGCCTTCAGTTGTCCAGTCGGGAATGGGTGCGTTCATTGGCAAGCGTCCCTGAAAAATACATTCGATAATCCAGCATAGCCAACGTGGGAGTTGACTGCCATGCCTTTTCGGGCCGAGCACCTACGCGCCTTGAGGAGGATCTTTTTTGAGCAGCGGGGTGACGCGGACGCGGCCGGTAGGGAGGTCGTCCATTCGTGTATAATATGAGTGTATTGATTAAGGAGGGTCACCATGAGCACATCCAGCCCCCGGAAAACTCGCCGGACAGTCAGCCGTGATGCAAACCGGCCAGCCCAGCCAAGGCATTACAGCTCAACTGCGCTCGGGGAAATCCCGCTTCAAATCCCTGCCGCTAGCCTGACGCGCTCTGCCATGGGCGCGTAATCTCCTCCCAACCCGGCATGAATTGCCTGGATATAAGCGTTCTTGTTTGCCTTCCAGTCCTCATAATTCAGCAAAACGCCGAAGAGCCCGGTGGCAAATCGCCACAAACCCCCACCGCCGTACAGCAGCTCGCCGTCCTGCCGCCACCGGCCCTGCACCATATTCCGAGCACCTGCCGGTGCCATCGCCCGATACTTGCACCCGTTTTGTGGGTGGAGCCGCCCTCCTACAACACCCGCCTGATGCCATCGCGCGAATGATCGGCCGCGCCACCACCCCGCATCACTTCCCTCATTACAAACAATTACATTATTTTTTACGCAAAATCCTAAAGGTTCTCCGCGCCGTGCCGTTAACTAATACAACGGCGCACAACGTGGCCGAAAAGCCGGCCTACAGGGCCTGTGTAATCGATAGGAGAATCACACCATGTCAGTGATCAATACAAACATCACCGCGATGATCGGCCAGCAAAACCTGCAGAGCTCTCAGAGCGATCTGCAGACCAGCATGGAGCGTCTCTCCTCCGGTCTGCGCATCAACAGCGCCAAGGATGATGCCGCGGGTCAGGCCATCGCCAACCGCATGAGCAGCCAGATCACCGGTCTGTCTACCGCCCAGCGTAACGCCAACGACGGTATCTCCATCGCGCAAACCGCCGAAGGTGCATTGAATCAGATCAACGATAACACCCAGCGTATTCGTGAGCTGACCGTTCAAGCGGCTAACGGCACCAACTCGCAGGATGATCTTCAGTCCATCCAGGACGAGATTGTCCAGCGCACTGCAGAGATTGATCGTATCTCTGACGAGACCAACTTTAACGGCGTTAAGGTGCTCTCCGAGAATGACTCAATCGCCATTCAGGTGGGTGCCAACGATGGCGAAACCATCAGCGTCAACCTGGAACAAACCAACTCCGAAAAGCTGGGGCTGAGCGGCTTGGATGTCACCAACCTGCCGGACGCGTTTGACAAAGCCGGCATTACTGGGACTGATGCTGGTACCTCAACCGCCGACTCTACGTTGGCAATTGAGGACGCTGACGGTGCCATGGAAGGCGCCAAGGTTCTGCAAGATACCGATGGCGACGCCTACATCCAAGATAAGAATGGCGATATTTTCGCGGCTGATGTAGCTTATACTGATGCTGATGATACGGTAACGGTTACGCTCGATGCTGCTACTAACGACGGCGCCGCCCTGACGGATACTCAAATTGCCGATGACGGTGTTGCACCGCTGCAGAACATCGATAATGCTCTGAACACCATCGACAGTTTCCGTTCCGACCTCGGTGCCGTGCAAAACCGCTTTGAGTCGGCCATCACCAACCTGAGCACCAACGAAATCAACCTTTCTTCCGCTCGCTCGCGCATCGAAGATGCCGACTACGCGACAGAAGTGGCCGAGATGACCAAGAACCAGATCCTCCAGCAGGCGGGCACCTCGGTTCTGGCCCAGGCCAACCAGCTGCCGCAGAGCGTTCTGTCTCTGCTGGGTTAATAGGTTAGCCTTCGGGTTGATTGATATGCTTAGCGAATAGCATAGTTAACGGGGCCTACGGGCCCCGTTTTTTGTGGGAATAACAGCAAGATAATAAGGAGGCGACTTGCATGGCGTGTTCTATTTGTGGCTCAGGAAGCCATGACAGAAGAAACTGCCCACAGCCGCCGCGTTGTTCTGGCTGTGGCGAGAGCGGACATAATATCCAAACATGCCCGGATGCTCGGCGTTGTAGTATTTGCAATAGTTACAAGCACGATAGACGCAACTGCCCCGATCGGTAACCTCGCTTTATTGGCGGTTTTTGCCGCCTTGCCCGCCGGCGGATTTTGTTATTATTGGCTGAGCCAGCGCGGCTAACACTCAGGCCATCCCACCGCTATTCAGGAGCACCGTGCATGACAACGCAAGATGTGGCATCGCCCTACGACATAGACGCCGAGCTTGAGGCCGTTCGCCATAAGTTGGCAGCGGACGACAAGGCCGAGTGGGAGGCCGCGCTAGTACAGCTTGATGAGGTTGAAACCCAGGCGCCCGGCAATAGTGAAGCGCGGTGCCTGCGCGGCTATGCCCACGCGCAGCTTGAGCAGCCACAAAAAGCGCTGAATGCACTGGTTGAGGCCTCTTACCTGCGGCCCAACGATTTCAAACTCTTTTATCAGCTGGCCAAGCAGCACGCCCGGCTGGGCCACGACCGCGCCGCGCTTGGGGCGCTACGCCGCTGCAACCAGTTGGCGCCCAAGAATGTGGAAATCAAGCGTGTATTGGCCGCGCTATGCTTTGTCACGGGCGCCAAAGCCGAAGCAGAGGCCTGGCGGCATAAGGCCGTTTTGGAAAAAACGTTTTTTGCGGCCGGAACAAGCACCGAGCAGACCCAGCTGCGCGTACTGGTGTTGCAGACGGCGTATTCAACCGACTGGGGTCTTAACCGCAAAGAGTTTGCCATTCAGCTGGGCGAGGGGCACAACAACCTGCCGGGCCTGCTGGATGAAACGCATATACACCGCGTCACGCTGTATGTGGACGAACTGGACGACCACCCGGAGACGTTGCGTAAGCTGCCGGACGTTGACGTTGTCTATAACAACATTACCGACGCCGAGCGCTGCGAGCACGCGCTGGGGCTGGCCGCGCGCATTTGCCAGCGGCTCAACAAGCCCGTGATTAACCCGCCGGAGGCGGTGCTGAGCGCTTCCCGCGAGGGCAACTATGCGCGCTTTAAAGACCACCCGGAAATTATCCTGCCGCGCAGCGTCAAGCTGGAAGGCGTCACCGGGCGCTGCCGTGATGCCATCCGTGAGGCTCTACACACCCACGAGCTGACGCTGCCGTTAATCGTGCGGGTGGCGGGCTACCAGAACGGCAAGCTGATGCACCGGGTAGAAGACGTGGAGCAGCACGACTTCGCCAACATCGACGCGCTGCTGGCTGAGGGCCCAGAAACGCTGTACTGCATTCACTACCATGACAGCGGGGTGGATCACCCCCGTGCCCCGGGGGCAACGCTGTACCCCAAATACCGCGCCTTCTGGATCAACGGCCGGCTTTACCCCACGCACGTACGTTTTGGCCACGGCGACTGGAACGTGCACATGCCCGAGCACAAGCCCACGGTGAAGCGCTTTCCCTGGCTGATTGACGAATGGGAGCGGAGCTTTTTTGAATCGCCGGCCGAGATGCTGCCCGAGGGCCAGTGGCAAGTGCTGGAAAACGCTCTTGCGGATGTGGGCGTTGACTATTTGGGGGTCGATTTTGCCGTGCTCACCGAGCCGGAAAATGCCGACAGGCTGGTGGTGTTTGAAACCAACCCGGCCATGCGCAACTTCCTTGACCAGCTGGCGCCGGGTACGCCCGAATATGCCGCGTCTTATCGCGCTGTGCATGCCGCCAATGCGATGCTTGCCGAGCGCGCGGGAGTGGAGCTGTGGGGCTTTGAGCTGCACCCCGGCCAGCCGGCAGAAGAGGAAGCGCCCGCCGTTCCCTCCTTTAATTGGCAGCTAGAGGGGCGCGTTGTCGCGGTGGATAACGCCGCTCGCCTGCCGCGCGAGGCCAACTTCCATGAGCGCATGGCAACCAACGCCTTCGCCGTGGTGGCCTTTGATCCGGCCAGCCGCGTCGCGGCAAAAAGCGTGGCTGAGGTGGAGGAGTTTCAGCATATTCCTCACGCGCTGCTGGGCGACGGGAATCCTGCCAAGCTTTACACCACGCTGGATGAAACCCTCACCGCACCCCTTGAGCCACTACCCGCCGCACAGCTGCCGGAAAGCCTGCGCGGTGGCGCCCAGGTGCTAACGCGCCTGCCCGTTAACACTCTGCGGCTGGACGACATCGATGGTTTCTCACGGTTGGACTGGCTGATTCTTGATGAACTGAGCGATGCCCTCGCGGTGCTGGAAAACGGGGCGCGCGCGCTTGCCGATACGCTGCTGCTGCAGGTGGGCATTGCCTTTGCGCCTACCCACGCGGGCCAGCCCAACCTTGCCGAGATAAGCCACTGGGCCAGCCGCCACGGCTTTGCCTTTTACCGGCTGAGTGACGCTCACCACCGCAGCCACTTCCCCGAGCGCGACGATATCGCCCACCCTCAGGCGACCCAGCTAACAAACGCCGATGCGCTGTTTATCCCCACGCCGGAGCGCCACGCTGCCCTTGACGACAACCAGCGCCAGCGGCTGGCCTTTGTGCTGGATACGGTATTTGGCATTCATGACCTGCCCTATCGGCTATTGGCCGAGTGCGACGCGGCGCTGGCCGAGGGCTACCTGCAGGCCCGGGGCTACGCCTAGGCTGCCAGTGCGGAACCTACCTCCGGCTGATCAAGCGAGCAAGGGGCGTTTATGGCGTCCCGAGCGCTAGCTGTAGCACGGTAATAACGGCTGCACGCACAGCGTAAGTTTTTCCAGCACGATGCGTACCTGACGCAGCTCTTCGTCCAGGTGGTGCGCATCGTGCTGGCCGTCGGCAATAATCCGCGCGCCCATGCTGATGCGCAGCGCCGAGGTGCGTTTGCCGTCGATCTTGACCGGCTGGCCGATGTGGCAGCACTGCGCGGCCAGCGTGCGCTCTTCTGCCGTCAGGCCGGGCGTGTCGCTCTGGTCGCGGTTGAGCTGCTCGTAGAGCGCTTTTACCTGCGTTTGCTCAAGGTAGTGCCCCTCGGCATCACGAATCAAAAACGGAAAAATACTGCGCCGCGAGCTTAGCTCATCGCCGTGCATGCCGGTGCGTGCCCACCAAGGGCTTGCCGGTTGAAACAACGCTTCAACGTGGGGGTGAGCGTCAATCAGCGCCATGACCTCGCGGCCAAAGTGTTCCAACTCATTGATGCGCATGGCTTTGGGCACCTGGTAGTAACGCTTCATTTCGGCCAGTGCCGCATACCAGCGCAGATACATGCCGATGGTCAGCGGCGTGGGGGCGTTGGGTAGCTGCGCTTGCCAGGCGCCGGTATCGGCCTGGGGCAGGTAGTCGGTCAGGCCGCTGGGTAGCTGTCGTTCGCTTTGTTGCAGCCGGCGCGCTAACGCCTCGGGGAAGACGGCAGCGCCGCTGAACGGTGGGCCGGTAAAGAACTTGGAGCCGGTGAGCAGCAGAATATCGCCCTTCGCCACGTGGTCGCGCAGGTCTTCGGCATCCAGGCGTAGCTGGCAGGCGTCGATAATCACCTGTAAGCGTTCGCCGTAGCGGTGGCGCAGCTGCTCCAGCCGCGCGGGGCTGGGGGCCCAACAGCCAAACTTGGACTGATCCATCGCGTGGAGCATCACACGGTCGCCTTGCTCTATGGCGGCGCGGGCCTCAATGGCGTCGTCCAGCTCCTCCAGGGTGCGCAAGCGCCCGCTGGCGTCGCGAAACGCGATGCCGGCAAATTCAATCGGTGCCATCCCGGCCAGCCGCTCGCCTTTGGTCACGCGGTGGCCCAGGCAGGTGGTGTCGTCAAAGTGGCAGCCGGTGACCGAAAACGGCGTGCCGCTGCCGGTTTCATCTGCGCCGCAAACGATGCTGATCCAGCGCCCCGGCTCCGCCGTGGTGACGGCAGCCACGGTGTGCAGCTGGGCATCGGTGCCGGAAGGGGAAAGGTGAACGTCCGGGGCGAGATCGGTTAGCCCAAAGGTAGCGGCCAACTCTTGCTCCAGTGCCCGACAGTGGGTGGCTAGCGGGGTGAGTCCATCGGCCTGTAAGCAGTCGTGTAAAAGGCGTTGGCGATATGTTTCTGTGGCCTGGTAGGCGGCGGTCGAGATCGACGTGGCGGTAGACGAGGCAAAAGTAAAGGCCGCTTCGCGCGGGGAGGGCGAGCAGCCGTAGCGGTTCAAGCCGGTGTCTGGGTCGACGATCAGCCGGGCATCGCCGCCCTGCATCAAATGCCAGTGCGCGGGGTTAAGCAGTGCGGCGAAGCGGGAGTTGATGCGCTTGCCTAGTACTACAGCCGTAACTGATGTTATCTATACTGCACCTTGTTGAATTATAATATTTTTATGGGTGAAATATGCAGCCGTCAGAGACTACTATTACCGGACGCCTCGACGACCTGACTCGCCGCCTTGGTCCGCTGTTTCCGCGTTCGGAAACTCGCCAGCGGGCCATAGGATATATCAA
>Ga0208135_100894_pt1 | contig 14381 bp, 14 predicted proteins | sample AntDeeMetag02WF5_FD_184757 | JGI IMG/M metagenome (GOLD analysis project Ga0208135, IMG submission 184757) | Saline lake microbial communities from Deep Lake, Antarctica - Antarctic Deep Lake Metagenome 02WF5 (SPAdes) (version 2) | ecosystem: Environmental > Aquatic > Non-marine Saline and...
AATCAGGAACTGTGAGCCCGCTGGGCCAACGACTCTGAATCCGGAAAGGAGTGCGGTGGAAAAAGACGCCGCTTAAATCAAGAATCAGTGCCAACTAACTTGAAAAACACCGACTCCGAAGGGTGCGCATGCCAGTGCCAGAATTTACAGCCTGATCGAAACGGCCAGAGCCAATGGCATCGAGCCCTACACCTATATGGTTGAGGTCTTCACCAAGCTGCCATCATCGACGACCGACGAAGACCTCGACGGGCTGCTGCCCTGGAATCAGGGCGAGACCATTCCGGTGTAGTTCATGGACCGGTTACGAACAAATCACTTTATAACAAAAAGTTCTTGTCGCTTTTACTTCCGTGGATTCCGCGGATTCCGTGGCCAACCAATTCTTTAATTTCACTTTTATCCCGGCCAAACCAATGAGGGTCTGGCGGTCTGCCCTAAGGCTTCAAGCCCCTAACCTACGAACCCCACTGTCCGACTGAGGCTGCTCATCAGGCGGAGCGGAATGGCACCACACGAGGTCCGCCACCTCTCCGTTGGGGGCGTAACCGGTGGGCGCTTCGCGGATAAGTTCTGCTATGCGGGGGCAGTCGAAGTTCTGACTGGCGAGGGAGAGTTTCTTGAGGAGGGATTCCACATCGTCCCAGTGCATGAACGCTTCCCGGGCCATCATGATGCGGGGATGGCTGGTGCCTTGGGGATTATCGCCGATCAGCAGTTCCTCGAACAGCTTCTCCCCCGGGCGCAGGCCGGTGTAGCGGATTTCTATATCGCCGTCCGGGTCGTCTTCGGTCTGCTCCGACAGGCCCATCAGGTGCACCATCTTGCGGGCCAGGTCGACGATTTTCACCGGCTCGCCCATGTCCAGCACGAACACCTCGCCGCCCAGCCCCATGCTGCCGGCCTGCAGCACCAGTTGGCTGGCTTCGGGGATGGTCATGAAGTAGCGGATGATGTCCGGGTGGGTCACGGTGATCGGGCCACCATCACGGATCTGGTCCCGAAACAGGGGCACCACCGACCCGGACGACCCCAGAACATTGCCAAACCGCACCATGGTAAAACGGGTGTCGGTCTGGCGCTCCGCCAGGCCCTGCAACACCAGCTCCGCCAGGCGCTTGCTGGCCCCCATGATGTTGGTGGGGCGAACCGCCTTATCCGTGGAGATCAGCACAAAGCGCTCCACGCCGGTCTCGACGGCAGCCTCCGCCACGTGCCAGGTGCCAAAGGTGTTGTTCTGCACACCCTCAATCACATTATGTTCCACCAGGGGCACGTGCTTGTAGGCGGCAGCGTGATACACGGTATGAATACCGAAGGCTTTCATGACTGCGGCGCACCGGCGACGCTGCATGACACTGCCCAGCACCGCGTGCACCTCCACACCCAGATCCTCGATGCGGTTAATGGACTGCAGCTCCCGCTCGATGGCGTACAGGGAGAACTCCGACTGATCGAACAACACCAGCTTCGCCGGCCCCTGCCGCAGAATCTGCCGGCAGAGTTCGGAGCCGATCGAGCCGCCCGCGCCGGTCACCAGCACGCATTTCTCGTAAAGGCTGGCCGCCACCACCGCGCTGTCTGGTGATACCGGGTCACGCCCCAGCAGGTCTTCGATCTCCAGGTCACGAATGTCGTTAATGCGGGCACGGCCGGACACCAGCTCCGACATGCTGGGCACGGTCTGCACCGGCACCGCCAGGTGTTCCAGCTCCTGCAGGAGCTGCCTGCGGTCAAGCCGGGTATCCGAATCCAGGGCAAGCAGCAGGCGCTTGACGCCATGCTTGCGAATCGCCTTTTCGATGTGGTCGATGTCGTAAACCGGCATCCCCTGGATCAACGTGCGATGGTTGGCCCGATGATAGGTCACAAACACCACCGGCCGATATTCCACCCCCTGCCCCAGGGCCTCCGCCAGATGGATACCCGTATCGCCCGTGCCGATAATCGCCACCGCCTCCTTGTTGCGATGCCGGGGCCGGGCCACCAGCATACGAACGCCCATACGGGTACCACTGATGAAAATGAAGGCCAGGGCGGCGTAGATGATGGGGACCGAGCGGGGGACGAACACATTCAACAGATAGGCCAGCGCAATCAACGTGAGCGCCGAGGAGCCAACGCCAATACTGATACTGATGAATGCCTTGTCACTGAGGTAACGGATAATGGCCCGGTAAAGCCCCAGCTTAATAAATATGACCAGGGACATCCCGACCGTAAGACCGGATACCAGCAACTGATCCGTGCTGGGCAACCAGGTACTTTGCTCTAGCCTTAAGGCAAAAGATGCCCAAAGCGCGAAAGACAGGAAGGTAGCATCCGACAGAACGGAAATCAGGCGTTTTTGATTACGGGAAAGATTCAGGAAAGCCTGGAGCATGGATAGCCCTAATCGTCACAAGTTACAATTGGAACTCAATATAGCCAGTCTAGACTAGGCTGGCGGGATTAAACGTTGATTTTGTGGAATAAAACCCACCATCATCGCCTGACGCTACACCGCCCTCTTCATTACCCGCTCCAGCACATCACAGGTTTTCTGAATCTCCTGCTCATTCAAAGTCGGATGCACCAGAAACATCAGGCTGGTCTCTCCAAGCTCACGAGCCACAGGCATTGGCTTTTCAGGGCGCCAGCCAGTGCCGTCGAAGGCTTTTTCCAGGTACACCTCGGAGCAGGAACCGGAGAAACAGGGCACACCCGCTTTCACGATTTCATTATCGACTTGTCATCGGCCTCAGGCATAAAGTCAGACACTGGCGTATAACTCAGCGCCCCACTGCCGGTAGCCCCCACAAATGCCAGCCGATCCATCGGTGTCACCTGCGCCGGCAACACACCCTGTTGTCGAAACACGCGATCCATTAACAACAGCCCCCAACCATCGGGCAAGGCATCGGCGAACACTCCGTGCAATCCGCCATGGGGGGCACGCGGTGCTCGCTGCACGCTCGCATCCCACTTGAGCGCGAACGGCGAAAGCGACCTGTGCTCAACGAGGTAGTCCGGATCGTACTGAAAATAAATCCCTTCGCGGTTCTGAGCCAACCCACCAACCCGGACCTGCTGGCCATTGGCGAATGTACGCCACACGGTTAACTGACGTACCGACGAAACACTCACTGGGAGAGTACCTCGTCGAGCGTCCGCGGGGCCGGCTTTTGCTCTGCGTCAAGCGTCAGGCCTTGAATCCGCTTAAGCTCATCAACGGATTGCCACAGCAACAAAAACTGACGCAATGAAATCTGCCCGGTGGTTTCAAATTTCTTGATCGTCGAAGCCGGCACCGTACTGCGCTCAGCCAACGCCGCCCGAGACCATTTCAACGCCTTCCGGCGCTGTTGCACGTAACCCGCCAGAGCCTCCTGGGCATCTCTTCCCGACAGCAGACTTAACATTGGATACTCCTGCGTCTATTACTCAACAAATTATAACATAAAAGACACAGTGGTAGCCAAAACCTGATCAGACCCCCTTCGTTGACATCCTCCCCCACCAAACGCCTTAACTGGCTTTTTGGAAGGGAATTCCTACTGCTAGACCCTGATGCCCCAGGGCGAGAATGTTCCTGGCCGCGTTCACGTCGCGGTACTAATGCGTGACACCACACGCATGACAGGCCCACTCTCTTATTCGCAAACCTTCCAGGCCCGAAGGGCCAGTGCGGCTGTTACACGCGCTGCAGGTTACGGTGATATAGGCTTCATTGATTTCCACGAAAACTCCACCAGCGTGCTCGCTTTTGTATGACAACAGAGTTCTCAGTGTTGACCAGCCGGCGTCCAGCACCGACTTGGCCATGTTCGTTCTTGCAAGACCCGAGCTGGACACGTTTCCGACACCGCGACACAAAAATACCAGCGGCCGTGGGCGTCCTCCACGAAGCAGCCCGAGCGAAAACGAGTTTTTCTTGCCCTGAAGGTGTGGCTTCCACCAAGCCTTTATAGATTCCAAGCAAGAGCCCTAGTCGTCGTATGGAACTTTCAGGTACGAGCTCTTCTGAAGACAGCCATGCTTCAATCTCACCCTCTGACTTTGCTCCCGCCAGAACTGCAACTTCCTGCCTGATCAGCCCAAGCTCACTCTGATGGTCGAGAATCCATCGCAGTGCGGCTATGCCATGCTTATTAGTTATGGTCATCAACAAAACTGTCCATGTTCAAAAAAACATCCACCAAAAAGCCGGTAGAATGCTCACATATTAAAAGGAAGCTAACCGACCACATTCACCTTTAAAAGCCGTGTCTACCATGCTCATCAACGACCAGCTGCTCACTCTGATTTTCGACACCAACACCCTCCAGCGAGGCAAGCGTTACTTCAGCCAGGGCCGGGTTCAACAACTTGCGATGGACATCGAGGGCATGAGCATTCAGGTGCTGCGGGCGAATGTTGTTGGCAACCGACCCCAGGCCTATCGCACGGAGGTGCGGTTTGATCGCTACACGCCTTCAAAGATCAACACGTATTGCACCTGCCCGGTGGGCGTTCACTGCAAACACGCGGTCGCGGTGATTCATCAGGCCAACTACAATGAGACCCTTGCCAGCAGCACCACTGACTCTAAATCCCCAAAAGCCGCAACCGAACACAACGCCGAAACCTGGCTGGAGCAAGCAACTTCAGCCACATCCTACCCGGCCAGGCCTCAAAGCCCCGAATGCCTCGTCTATCTGCTGAGACCCCAAATCAATGGGGGACGCCTGTCGGTAGCGGTGCACAAAGTGCGGCAGCGCAAAAACGGCGGATACTCCAAAGGCAGCTACTCAGCGGTCTGGAACCAATCGAACCTGGAAAACAACCGGCCTCGATACGTCCAGGACAGCGACCTTGCGCCCTTGACCTGGCTACAGGCGTTGCCCGCCTCTTACCGGGTCGAGCCCATTCTCCAAGGCAAGATCGGCGGCTATTTTCTGGAGGCAGCTTTGCAAACCGGCCGCCTGTTTCTGGAGTCCACCGCCAACCCACCCTTGCAGGCAGGCGATGGCATTGAAGCCGGCTATGAGTGGCTGCCCTTGCCGGGCAGCCGTCACTGGCAGCTGGTGCCCGAAGCGCTCCCTGAACACGTGATGTTGGTGAACACCGAGCCGCCGACCTACCTCGATGCACACAGCCATCGACTGGGGCCGGTTCACACCTCTCTAAACGCCGAAACCCGGGCGCTTTTAAACCAATGCCCACCCCTGAGCGAGGCGCAGCTGCAAGAAGCGTTGCCGGAACTGAGCCGGTTAATCGAGCAAACCGGCGCGACCTTGCCCGATGCCTTTCAGGCACCCACGATTATCGAAGCCGACCCACAGCCGATTTTGCAGCTGTATTGCATAGAGCCGTCCAAGCCTGGCGCCGTGCCCATTCTTTTAGCCCGCCTGCGTTTCGCATATCACGGGCATGCTGTGAATTACGCCGATCCGCAGGCTCGGGTATTGCTGCAAACGCCCACAGGCCCGATTCTGGTAATTCGCGATGAAGACCGGGAAGCGGACTTGCGGGATCAAGGGCTGCCCGGCTTCCAGTTCACCAGCACCCTGGCGAGCAATTCGGAGGATGCCACGATGAACGCCCTGCCCGAGTCGGCCCTGGTGGACTTCACCTTGCCCACCCGCAACCACTGGCTGGATTTCACCGCCTACCAACTGCCGCAACTGCATGCGCAGGGCTGGCAGATCGAAATGGATGAAAGCTTTGATTTGCCCGTCGTGGAGGTGGACCAGTTACAGGGCAGCCTGCGACCGGATTATGAGGCCCCCGGCTGGTTCGATGTCGAACTGGGCATTGATCTGGACGGCACCACCGTCGACCTGATCCCTTTATTGCATCAGGCCCTCGCTTACCTGCCCGCCTATATAGAGGGGGAAGGTGCCGATACGAACAACCTGCCCGACACCCTTTGGCTGCACAACGGCGAAACCCTGATTCGGGTACCGTTCGAGCGCATCCAGCCGCTGGCACACACCCTTTTGAGCCTGCTGGGGCGCGAGAGTAACGACACACTGAAACTATCCCGCCTGGACGCCGCCCAACTGATGGGCCACATTCGCGCGGATTGGGACAGCCACAGCGAGCTGAAGGCACTGAGCGAGAAACTAACAAATTTCCAGGCACTGGATGACATACAGCCGCCCGAAGCGCTTAACGCCCAGCTTCGCCCTTATCAGCAAGAGGGCCTGAACTGGCTGCACTTTTTACGGGGATTCGGCCTTGGCGGCATTCTGGCCGATGACATGGGTCTGGGCAAAACCCTGCAAACTCTGGCTTGTATCCAGTCCGAGAAAACCGCCGGGCGCCTGAACGCGCCGGCTCTGGTGGTCTGCCCCACCACGCTGATCACCAACTGGCAGGCGGAAGCTGAAAAATTCACCCCGGACCTGAAGGTTTTGGTGATCCACGGCCACCGGCGAAAACCACTGTTCGAGCAGGCGAGCAAGGCGGATGTGGTCATCACCAGCTATCCACTGATCAGCCGGGATATCGAGCGGCACACCGAACAAACCTATAGCCTGGCGTTTTTCGATGAGGCCCAATACCTTAAGAACCCGGCAACCACCCTGGCCAAGGCGGCCCGAAAACTGCCCGCAGAGACGAGCATTGCACTAACCGGCACCCCCATGGAAAACCACCTGGGCGAGCTGTGGGCCCTGTTTGATCTGATTCTGCCCGGCTACCTTGGCAACCGCAAAGCCTTCCAGGAACACTACCGAAAGCCGATTGAAGAACTCGGCGACCCCAGCCGTCAAGCCGAGCTCAGTCGCCGGGTGCGCCCGTTCATGCTCCGGCGCACCAAGGACCAGGTAACCCCGGAGCTGCCGGAGAAAACCGAGATCATCCGCCACGTTGAATTAAACCGTGAACAGCGCGATCTCTACGAAACCGTGCGCGCCAGCATGGACAGCCGCATTCGGGAGGTACTCAGTGAAAAAGGCGTGGACCGCAGCCAGATCGAGATCCTCGGCGCCCTGCTTAAGTTGCGCCAGATCTGCTGTCACCCGGCCTTGCTGAACAAGGACGAAAAAGCCCGCTCGGCCAAACTGGACGAACTGCTCTCGATGATCACCGAACTGCTCGAAGAGGGCCGGCGTATCGTTTTGTTCTCCCAGTTCACCAGCATGCTTGCGCTGATCGAACAAAGCCTGAAAGCAGCGGGCATCCACTATGAAAAACTCACCGGCCAGACCCGCAACCGCGCCAAACCGGTCGAGCGTTTTCAGAATGGCGAAAGCCCCGTGTTCCTGATTAGCCTCAAAGCCGGCGGCACCGGCCTGAACCTCACCGCTGCGGATTGCGTAATTCACTACGACCCCTGGTGGAATCCTGCCGTGGAACAACAAGCCACCGACCGCGCCTGGCGCATCGGCCAGGACAAACCGGTCTTCGTCTACCGCCTAATCACCGAAGGCACTGTAGAGGAGCGCATTCACGCCCTTCAGGCCAGAAAAAGCCAATTGGCTGACGGCCTTTACGGTAGCAAAGACACCTTTGCCTCAGCGCTAACGGCGGAGGATATTTCGGTGTTGTTTGAAAAGTCTTGAGCGGTGGCGATAGCGCTGCTCGCGATGTGTCAGCAAGTAGGTGCTTATTCCCCGCTCACCGAGCAGATTCGCCGTATATATCGCGTTCTGGGTCGTGTTACAGCTGTGGGGTTCCAGTAACAGCGCGGAATCCGGCACACCCAGGGCCATCATAAACCGGCGCATGGCTTCTGCTGAGGACGGGGCACTGAATTCAGGGTCATGGCCGCCACTCAGTACCATTACCCTGGGTGGGAGTCTTTCTGCATCGTTGTCGTGCTTAGAACGAAGGTTTACAAAATCGTTATTTAACGGCAATAATTGCCGTGTTTTTTAATAAGTATAAACTTACAATATCACTCAGGTTTGCGTAACCTGTAAAACACGGCGTTAGTTACCGTATATTCAGGGTTCATCAATCCATGTCCAACACAGAATCCCGACAAAAACTGAGAAAGTGCCTACCCCTTAACATGGTGGCAACCAAGCAGTGGTTGCTTGACCAGGGCCTCGGTTTGCACTTTCTCGATAATGCCGTGCGCAGCAAGACTCTCCGGCCGCTAGCAACAGGGGTCTATGCCATGTATGAAGCAACCGCAAGCTGGCAGGGAGTTGTTGCTTAGCCACTCACCGCTTCTCTCCACGGTCTTTCATGAAATCCTCTGAAGCGCCCTCTCCGTCGAACCAAGCATCCCACTCTTCTGCGGCAGTGGCGGGATCCGTGGGTCGCTCGAACTTCTCAACTGAACCTTTTAGCTTTTCCAAGGGCTCACACTCTTGAGGGAGCGGCTCAGCCAACTCGTCCGCGTGGGCTCCGTAGGCATCCAGGTTTTCGAGTAGCTCCCGTTCTGTTAGCCGTTTCTTTTTCATAGCACCCCCATATTAAATTTTAGCACGTCAACCAAACGACAAAGCCTCATTCAGGTAAACCGGATGGCTTTGTACTCAGGATGCTCAACGCGAACCTGGATCAGGCCATCTGAGAATGCGCTGATAACAACAGCGCGTAGCGAGTACTTCGCCCGCCGCCGGGTAACTGAACAATACAACCCTTACTCAACAGATCCCCAAGATCTCGGGTAGCCGTTGGCTTGCTGACTTTCGCAAGAGACTGATACTTCCGAGCATTGATACCGTATTCAAACTCTTCACCGGCGGAGTCGAGCAAGCGATTGAGTACCTTGATCTGCCTCTCACTGAGAGGTGTCATCGCGTGACGCTGCCAAAATCGACTTTTTTCCATCACACGGTCAACTCGCAAAAGCGCTTGTTGCAACGATTCCTCCAACGTTTCCAGGAACCAGTTAAGCCACGTGGTGATATCCAGACTTCCTTTCTGAGTGTTTTCCAAATGCTCGTAGTACGCATTCCTACGAGCCATGATTGCCGCACTGAGCGAATAAAAGCGGACCGAGTGGCGCTCAGCCTGTGCCAGTGCGCGGTCGGTAACAGCACGAGTCAAACGCCCATTGCCATCATCAAACGGATGGAGCGTAATGAGCCAGAGGTGGGCAATGCCGGCGCGAATCAGATCGTCCAGGCCAGCGGGCGGCTGATTGAACCATTCGAGGAAGCGGTCGAGCTCAGCTTCCAGATTTTTCCTGGGCGGGGCTTCAAAGTGGATAGTTGGTCGGTCCATCCGCCCGGAGACAACCTGCATAGGCTGGTCTCCCCGCAACTCTCCAATCCTTAGATTGACCAAAGGCCCTGGCCCTTCAGGAAAAAGCATGGATTGCCACGAACAAAGCGTCGTAGCGCAGAGCGGCTTTTCCGGTTCATGAGTGGCTTCCAACAACAACTCTACTAAACAGTCAGACTCTGGTGTGGTTCGCCCGGTGATTCCTGCACGTTGCACCCCAAGATGTCGGGCGACGGAAGAGCGCACAGAGCTGACGTTCATCACCTCTCCTTCAATCTCGCTGGTGCGGATCGCGTTTTGAATCAACGCGTCCATTTCAACGTCCTGGCTGGCCTGATTCGGAACCCCGTCCGTGCGCCCCAGCAACCGCCCCTGCAAAAGACGGATGCGGTTCAGGCGATCGCGTAATGCGTTTTCATTCCAAGTGAAGTTAGGCCAGCCTTTTTCTTGCCAGATGTACATGAGCCGAACAAACCTCTCATTTGAATCACAATGTGAGCCGATTATGGCTTATATTCGGCTCAGGGGCTACCCGGTGAGGCGATCAACTCCCCCAGAAAGGCACCCAATGAACCCGCCACGACCATTGAAGTTATACTGGTGGCTTAAAACCAATGAAAGGCGCGCCCTTCTGGCGTTTTCGGCAGGGCAGCTACCGGGCTATCTGCAGTATTGACGATGGCGAGCTGGTGGTACTCGTGCTGAAGGTAGGTTCAAGAGGAGGCGTATACAAATGAGCGTACAAATTATTGAACGCGAGGGGAAGCCGGAATATGCCGTACTGCCCTATGATGATTATCTGAAGCTGTTAGCTCTGGCGGAAGACGCGCAGGACACAGCGGATGCAAGTAAGGCTATGGGTGAGCTCGCCAGCGGTGAAGATGAAGCGGTACCTGCTGACGTGGTCGACCGCCTCACCGCAGGAAATGAGCACCCGCTCAAAATCTGGCGCGAGTATCGTGGCCTGACCCAGGAAACCTTGGGCACAGCTGTGGGCGTGAGCAAGTCCTACATCAGTCAGATTGAAGCCAGCAGCAAGATTGGCTCAGCGAAAGTACTGAAGGCGCTGGCAGAAGCTCTTATTGTGGATATAGACGACCTGCTTGATGAATAGGGGTGAATCGTCTCGAACCACAGATGAGCAATCGCCGCACGGGCCACACCGGGCAACTCCCCGAAGTCTTTATCAAGCCATTCAGCAAACGCTGCATTACTGCCGGACCGTGAACAGCAACCTTCTCCCCCGGGGTCTATGCAGAGTTAGCGGGCTGCAGCGCGAGCCAGTTCCTAGTTTATGCTGCAAAGAAAGAAGCACAAGAGACCAAGCGTCAGGCGCTTCAAGTCCAGGTTTCCCGGCAAAGGGCTGACCGGATGCTGGAACTGTTGGATAACCCTGAGCCAATCAACTCTTCGCTTCGAGAAGCTGCACTCAACCACAGGAAACTAGCTGGTGACTTTAACAAAAGCTGCCCGATATCGATGTGCAAACCATGTTTCAGTTCCATTAGCGGGCGTCGTAGCTCCCGAAAAAGTGGGGAACCCTATCTGGACAACAAACTCCGAACTCTAGAAGAGACGGTCTTGAGCGCCTCTTCAGTCGGGTTGTCCAACAAATAGTCGCGGATAGATTGCCCTGGGAAGTCCGGAAACAGATGTGTCTTACGCTGAAACCAATCGAAAGCGAGCGTCTCTTGCCCTGAAGGTGTGGCTTCCACCAAAGCTTTATCTCTTCCAAGGACAGGCCTGCTATCTCCGCGATCATCTGATGAGCGCTTTCCGGTGCTCTACTCTAGCTCGTAGAACACCGACTCGCTGGCGATAGTCGACATTGAAAGGAAATCAAGGTGGCCATCCGGCACGCCGGCGTCGGCAAAGACCTGTCGCCACTTGCCTTCAACTACCTCAACCATCTCACGCATAATCTCATCTGCCTCATCCACCATCAAACCAAACCGCTCACAATCACTGATGGCGTTTTGAAGATTCGATTTTCGGCCCCATTCGCCAACTTCCATGGCCTGGTCCGCAGACAGACCGGCCCGGGGCTGGGGACAAACGTCGTAGGCTGGCGTTAGATCCAGGAACTCTCCATCCCAGAAGCAGGCGTGGTTCCTAGCATGGTCGTCTGTATTGCCAATCAGAATGTTAAATACCATTCTTCGGAAAAGTTCGGCACCATCACCCCCAAAGTTACGGGCGTATTTGCGTAGCAAATCCGCTAGGTCGAGGTAGCTGGAGTAGCCCCTCCGGACTTCGTATTCATCCAGGTTCAGGAGCGTCATGGCACTGATCATGTGGCGACGGTACACAGACGTCTCACTAACCACCCGATCGAATCGCTTTACCAGGATGACCTTTTTGTTCAGCGGTGACGCGAGCTGAGTCTCGGCCACATCCAGTCCGGCCATTCTTGCGAGCGTCATGCTGCCGTGCTCGATGCCCACCACGTCCCACGTATCCTTGCTGGAGGCGAACTTCGCAATCCAATAGTCACCGGCCTTAGTCAGCAGCGCCTTTGGCCTGGCGCCACCAACACTGGTCCCATGGTTGAGCGCCGCATCCAGGTGTGGATCAAGGCGCTTTCCCTGGTCAATGCGATCGGCGGCCTCTAACAGGTCTTCCAGTGGGGCGGCATGGCTTTGCTTGGGCTCGTATTCACGGGGGCTGTCCGTTACATCGAAAGCACCTATCCGGTCCGGGCCGGCGCGCAGCAGGAAATCAATCTCACCGAGATCCTCCGGCTCTTGGCCCGGCTGATTGCCGTGCTCACGCATCATGACATTACGCCCCCAGGCGTCCGGGGACGCGTCCCGGATTACGCTGTTGAGCTCATAGTCGAGGGGAATATCCTCATCCACCAGCTCACCAAGCGGGCGATCCGGAATGGACAGCGGGACCGCATCGTGGCGTTGGAGATAGCTCTTCGCGTAGCGGAAGGCGTATTGCTGATTGAAGTCATCCCACGCCACAATGCCACAGACGACCGGCCCCGCCTGGTTTGGAAGGTAGACCCACAAGTAGGCGTGATCAGAAATCATTGTTCAACCCTCCCCGCTTCCTAACGACCGGACTGGGGGAGCCCTTACTACCTCTAGACGATACTCGGTATGTTTTTTCCTTTGCTTTCGAGGACTGTAACCTGCCAGCCACGCTTTGTTTCATCAAGTTGTAGTTCCTGGTGACAGAAGAACTCATGTCCGGGTAGGCCAAATTAGCCAGTATCGGCACATTGAGGAGCCACAAGGCACTGACCACAAGCCCAAAGTCCACAGAAGGGTTTCCATTTTCCATGGCGCTGATCTGACGGCGATCCACACCCCCAAGACGATCGCCAAGATCAGACTGACTCCATCCACGCTCTTTACGAGCGGCCTCAATGAGGGCGCCCGTATCCTTGATGGCGTCTTTAACCTGGCTAATGGAATAGGTTTCTGCTTTGACTGTGCGGGCCATATGTTCACCAAAACGTACAAAATTTCTTACTTTGTACAGCTTAGTGATCAAGTGGCCGCTTGTAAACCTGGATGTACACTAAAGCGAACATGATTGCTGTTTTTGTACGTAATAGTGTACATAATGGTCCTATGGTTTCCCATGCTACTCTCAGCCACCGATCCACCCAGGCGATGTCATTTTCGCCAAATCCTCACCCCACTCCAAGTCGTCTTCCTATTGTGACACCCGAACTCAGGCTTGATCATACTCCCCCACCTAGCGTCGGTGGGGGATTCCTTGCTTAGCGTGTGCTGCGCTCGGTGCTAGTTCCTCACTGACCTGCCAAGGTTTGGTTCAGGTACTCATGTACCTTGATGCGACCCGGGGAAAGGCTTGAGTTACTTGAATCGCATCAGGGCGGTTCCGCCTTTGAAAGCTGTTGAGTGAGTGCCAAGCAGGTTTTCGTCGTAGAGCAGGCGCAGTATCTCAGCTACCCAGATATCCTTTTCCAGGAAATTCTGGGCTAACCCCGCAGGATGCTTTTGGGCACCCAAGCCCAGAATGGCTTTTAAGTCATCATGCTTCGCTGGGTCGCGATAGAATTCGAAAATATCCGTCAAACCATCATTTCCTGCTCAAATTGCTCCAATTTGACATGCCACCCTTTCGGCAGGGGGGCTAACTTAAGCTTTTTGATCGCTGTGCGGCTTTCAGACTCAGAGAGTTTTAGCCGGGACAGTGCTTTTTTCAATTCGGTGAGTTTAACGGAACTGGCTGGGGTGACGGTGAAGCTTCTTAGTAGCTCACCTTCAGGGCGTGATTTCCACCGTAGCTTTGATTCTGCAACGTGCCGCACCTCAACAGTTTCATTGCCAACCGTAAACGTTCTGCTGGCGCCGTTAGTCCAAAATACTGTTTTTACCGGTGCTTGAGTTTGAAGGCCAAGCCGATACGCGGACTCAACCCCTTGCCTCACCAGCGTGTATCCATGCTGCTGTGCCCATTTTTTTGCAATCTGTTCTGCGCTTGCCGTGATTTTGATCGAGGGCATGCTGGCCAGCGCCTTTGGGCGCACGTAAATGCCTTTGGCTACTCGCTCAATTACACCCTCCTGGACGAGCCTGCTTAGCGCTTTTTGCACAGACGCAGCAGTGCCCAGTTTGTGGAACTGATTGATGGAAAACGGGACGCCCCGCTTCATACGCTGCAATTGACGGGTCACTTTCTCTGATGTAGACATACTTAACCTGACAAAATAGTCATCGTGTGACTTTACACTACCCCTTTTATAAAGCGGCTTTCAAGAGTATTCGTGTCAGGATAATAGACATTTAGATTGGCTTTCGGAATCTTGAATAACTGTTGATGATTGACCCTGTGCCGGATGGAGCAACAAGTCGACCGGCAGGCGGTGATTCAGGTCCACGAACTGCTTTGGCATCACTTCATCGAGCAGCACGACGTCCACCGAAAGAGATCGCTCTGATCACTTCTGATCGCAGCGGTAAGCGGCCAATTATCCAGTCCCCATATACATCGATGAGCCGCTCGCTGTGATCTATCGGCTCACCTTAGCCCCGAGTTTGAGCCGATAGAAGCGCTTTTAGGGCTCAATTGAAACCGGGGCCAACTACATCGGCGTTTTCCTCGAAACCAGTCTCCACGGACTGACGACCACTCAGGTTTGAGGCGGCCATCTTCCTATGAAAAGCATCCAATCGACCCGCTACTGCCATCTAGGTCATTAAAATTTAAGATCTGCATCAGATGCGCCATACTGATCTGGAGAGTCCGCACTT
>Ga0208135_100899_pt1 | contig 14287 bp, 12 predicted proteins | sample AntDeeMetag02WF5_FD_184757 | JGI IMG/M metagenome (GOLD analysis project Ga0208135, IMG submission 184757) | Saline lake microbial communities from Deep Lake, Antarctica - Antarctic Deep Lake Metagenome 02WF5 (SPAdes) (version 2) | ecosystem: Environmental > Aquatic > Non-marine Saline and...
CGCTGGCGCGTACCGAGCGCAAAGCCGGCCACGGCTACGGCGGGTTTACGGTGCACGCAAGCCCCGACGTCACGTTGGAAGAAGACCTGATTCGCCGTGACCTGACCATCAACGCCATTGCCGAGGCACCCGACGGCACGCTGGTCGATCCTTACGGCGGCCAGGGCGACTTGCGCCGGCGCACGCTGCGCCACGTGTCCGACGCCTTTAGCGAAGACCCGCTGCGGGTGCTGCGCACGGCACGCTTTCTGGCGCGTTACGCCGGGCTCGGGTTTGCCATTGCCCCGGAGACCCAGGCGCTGATGGCGCGCGTCAGCGAGAGCGGCGAGCTTGAACATCTGGCCGCCGAACGCGTCTGGGTCGAAAGCGAGAAAGCGCTGGGGGAGTTAAGTCCTGAGGCCTACTTCAACGCACTTGAAGACGGCGGCGCGCTGGCCGTGTGGTGGTCAGAAATCGCCGGCGAGGCGCTAGCGCCGTGTTTGGCCGCCATGGCAAGCGTACCGGCGTGGCCCGACATCAGCTTGGCCCACTGGCGCTATGCGCGGCTGGTGTCGCCGCTTAATGATGACAGCCGCCACGCGCTTGCCGAGCGGCTAAAGTTGCCCCGCGCCGTTGAGCAGCTCGCCCGCCACAGCGCGACAACGGCGCGCCTGCTGGGAGACTTGACGGAGCAGGAAGCGCTGGCACCCGAGCGGGTGTTTGGCTGGCTTGAAGGGCTGGACGCCTGGCGCAAACCAGAACAGGTGGCCGCACAGCTGGCGCTGGTTGAGGCGCTCGCCCCAACGCAGCAAAGCACGCTGGAGCGCGCCTGGCAGGCCGCTGCGGCGGTGAGCCCGCAAGCGCTTATGGCCGAGGGCTACAAGGGAGCGGCGCTGGGCCAGCAGATCCGTATCAGTCGCGCCGAGGCCGTGGCGCAGGCGCTGGCTTAATCGTCTGACAGGTGGGGAGCCGGCTCGTCATGCCAGCTGAAATCCACCGGCCACAGGCGCTGGCCGGTAAAGGCGTGATTGGTCTGAGCGTTTTGCCAAAGCTCGGCGTAGGAGGCGCCGCTGGCCGGATGACGCTGCTCGGGCAAAAGCTCAGCGAGGGGCTGGAGCACAAAGGCGTTGGCGGTAATCTCGGCGCGGGGCAAGGCGATGTCGTCAATTACGCCGCACAGCTCGCCCACGGTCAAAAGATCGATATCGATGGGGTGCTGGCTAGCACCGGCGCTCTTCGGCAGGCGCCCCTGGGCTTTTTCCTGCCGCTTGCTCCAAGCTTTTAACTCAACCGGCGAGGCGTCGCTTTCAAACGCCACCACCAGATTATGGAAGTTGCCCTGACTCTTCGGCATACCCACCGGCTCGCTTTCAAACACCCGCGACACCAGCAGGGCGCCGAAGCGTGCGTGCAAGGCGTCCAGACAGCGGCGAAAGTTGGCGAGCGCATCCTGATTGCTGCCCAGCCCTAAAATCACCTGCCGCACGGTCATTGGCTTTCTGTCTGGGTGCCGGGAAGCGTACCGCGGGTGATTTCAAGCCCTACGCTGCGCGCGGCGGGAACGGCGCCGGGCTTGCGCAGTGTCAGACGCAGCCAACCAATGGCGAATTCGTCGCGCAGGGTTTGTGCCAGGCGCTCGGCAAAGGTCTCGACCAGCTCGAAATCATGGTCTTGGGCAAAGCGCTGGATACGCTCGCAGATGGCGGCGTAGTCCAGGGTCAGGTCCAGCGCGTCGGACGCCGCCGCGGGGCGAATGTCAGTGGCCATCGCCAGATCAAGGCTTAGCCGCTGCTCAATAACGCGTTCCCAAGCGTAGGCGCCAATCACCGTGTCGACTTCCAGTGCTTCAATCAAAATACGGTCCATCAAGGCTCTCCTTGGTCAGCCTGCCGGCGCGCTGAGGTGGTCAAGCGGCCAGCGCGGCGTGGCCTGCATCTGGCCGGTGGTGTCGTGTTCGCCGGCCTGCAGGCGCTGCGCGCCTACATACGCAATCATGGCGCCGTTGTCGGTGCAAAAGCGCCCGCGCGGATAGTAGGCGCGGGCACGGCGCTTGTCGCACTCGTGGTGCAGGCGCTCGCGCAGCCGTACGTTGGCGCTGACGCCGCCGGCCACTACCAAGCGCTTCAGGCCGGTGGCGTCGAGCGCACGGCGACATTTGATCACCAGCGTATCAACCGCGGCGTCTTCAAAGGCGCGGGCTATGTCGGCGCGCCCCTGCGGGGTCAGCTCGCCGGCGTTATCAAGCTTGCGAATCGCCGTCAGGGTGTGGGTTTTCAGCCCCGAAAAACTGAAATCAAGCCCCGGGCGATCGGTCATTGGCCGCGGGAAACGAAAACGCTTGGGGTTGCCTTGCTCGGCCAGGCGCGCGACCTCGGGGCCGCCGGGGTAGGGCAGATCAAGCATCTTGGCGGCTTTGTCGAAGGCCTCGCCGGCGGCGTCGTCCACGGATTCCCCCAGCAGCCGGTAAAGCCCCAGCCCCTGCACCTCAACCAGCTGAGTGTGCCCGCCGGATACCAGCAGTGCTACAAACGGAAAGCCGGGCGGCTCGCGCTCAAGCATGGGTGCTAGCAGGTGGCCTTCCATGTGGTGCACGCCGAGCGCGGGAATATCCAGCGCGCGGGCCATACCGTGGGCGGTGGCCGCGCCGACCATCAGCGCGCCGACCAGCCCCGGGCCTGCGGTATAGGCAATGCCGTCAAGCTCGCCGCGCGTAATGCCGGCTTCAGCGAGTACCTGCTCCACCAGCGGCAGCAGCTTGCGCGTATGGTCGCGTGAGGCAAGCTCCGGCACCACGCCGCCGTATTCGGCGTGCATGGCAATTTGGCTGTACAGGGCGTCGGCCAGCAGGCCGTCTCCGCCCTCAAGTGCGGTGTCGTAAAGCGCCACGCCGGTTTCGTCGCAGGACGTTTCAATGCCCAGTACGCGCATAAGCAGAACTTTCCTTTTTAGTGATGCCAACCGCATGGCTAGGTGAATCAAACAACCGTTGTCGGCGCATAGGCGCCCAGTTTAGCATTTTCGCGCGGCTTCGTTGGGTAAAACGGCGGGGCTTATTTGCAAAATCAGAGGTTCACTACTAGAATGCTGTGCGCAGTAAAACTGGGTCGTGCACGAGGGTGTTTAACGCGCCTTGAGCGTGTACGTACTAACCGAACTCAAGACTCCTTAAGGTAGGTGAGTGCTTAATGCCTTCTGTAAAAGTACGTGATAACGAGCCGTTTGACGTCGCCCTGCGTCGTTTCAAGCGTTCCTGTGAAAAAGGCGGCGTTTTGTCCGAAGTCCGTCGTCGTGAAAGCTACGAAAAGCCGACGGCCGAGCGCAAGCGTAAGGCTGCTGCCGCGGTCAAGCGCCACGCGAAGAAGCTTCAGCGTGAGCAGAAGCGGTTCGAACGGCTCTATTGATCCGTACAGGAAGAGCGGCTTCGGCCACTCTTCTTAGAAGGACGCCAAACGGCCGCCGTCCGGTGGCCGTTTGTTTTTACACGTAAGCGGCGGGTTGTTGAGAAAACAGCTTTGATAAAGCATGCGTGTAACCGGCGGGCTACGGTGATGGGGTGTAAGGCGTGTTGTTTTATACCCGCCTGATGATCATTTCATGACCTTAGCCCGGCGAATGCTGGAGGCTCATGGTTCGCAAAGACGCGATGGTTGCACGAGATACCATGGTTCTGAGAGAGAGTTAATGGCCGGCCAGATTCCACAGCACTTCATTGACGATCTGCTTGCCCGCGTTGACGTGGTTGAAATCGTCGGCGCGCGAGTCCAGCTTAAAAAGGCCGGGCGTAACCACGCCGGTCTCTGCCCCTTTCACCAGGAAAAAACGCCGTCGTTTACCGTTAGTGCCGACAAGCAGTTTTATCACTGCTTTGGCTGTGGCGCCAACGGCAATGCGCTGCGTTTTCTGATGGAATACGAGCGGCTGGCGTTTCCTGAAGCGGTGGAACAGTTGGCCTCAGGCCTCGGCCTTGAGGTAGTGCGCGACGGCGCCGATGACCCGCATGCCCGGCAGCGCGAGCAAAAGCGCAAGCAAGGCGTCAATTTGCTGGAGCTTTCGGCTAGCTTTTACCGCGAGCGGCGCGTCATGCCCGAAGGGCAGGGCGCGCAGCGCTATCTGACTGAGCGTGGCCTGTCGTCCGAGGTTATCGACACCTACGGCATTGGCTACGCGCCGGACGGCTGGGAGGCGCTCAAGCGTCATCTGGGCGAGCGGGGTATCAGCGAGGCGGTGCAGACCGAATACGGGCTGCTGATTCATCGCGAAGAAAGCGGGCGCACCTATGACCGTTTTCGCGACCGGGTGATGTTTCCCATCCGCGATTTGCGCGGGCGCACCATTGCCTTTGGCGGGCGAGTGTTGGGTGATGCCAAGCCGAAGTACCTTAACTCGCCGGAAACGCCGGTGTTTCACAAGGGGCGCGAGCTTTACGGGCTGTATGAAGCACGCAAAGCGCCGGAAAAGCCGGAGCAGCTGGTTATCGTCGAAGGCTACATGGACGTGGTGGCGTTGGCGCAGTTTGGCGTTCGCAACGCCGTGGCGACGCTGGGCACGGCGACAACCGAAGAGCATTTGCAGCGGCTTTTTCGTCTGGTCAGCCGGGTGGTGTTTTGCTTTGACGGCGATCGCGCCGGGCGCCAGGCGGCGAGTCGGGCGCTTGAGACCGCGCTGCCACAAATGCTCGACGGTCGCGAGGCGCGCTTTCTATTTTTACCCGAAGGCGACGACCCGGACGACCTGGTGCGCCGTGAAGGGGCTCAGGCGTTCAAAGACCGCGTGACCTGTGCTATGCCGCTGTCGGAGTTTTTGTTTGAGCAGGCGGCAAGCGGGCGCGATCTTCAGGCCGTGGAGGGGCGCGAGCGTTTTGCCAGCGACGTGTTAACGGCGTTGAACAAAATGCCCGATGGCATGCTCAAATCCCTGCTGCTCGAAGAGCTGGCCGAGCGTAGCGGCTTGCGCCAGGCGCAGCTGGAAACACTGCTGGCGCGGCGTAAAAAGTCAGCGCCCGCGCCACAGGCAAGCGCCGCGTCGGGCTCTGCGCCGCCGGCGATGCAAAGCGAGTCTTCGGGGCGCTGGGTACTTGAAGTGCTTTCGCCTGAAGGGCGCGTGCTGCAGCTTTTGCTCCACGAGCCGCGCCTGATCGAGGCGCTGCCGCAGACGCTGGAGTGGCTGCCGGAAAGCCCGGAGGGGCAGCTGTGCCGCGAGCTGATTGCCCTGCTTCAGGCCGGTCGTTATACCAGCCCGCAGGTGGTGCTTTCGCATTTTCAGGGCAGCGCGCATGGCCACACGCTGGCAGCCCTTGCTCGGCGCGAGCTGTTGATTCCCGTGGCGGCACGCAAGACCGAGCTTGAAGGGCTGGTGCAACATCTTGAATGCACGCACCAGGCGCGCTCGCCCCGAGAGGAATACGATAACCTTCTGGCCCGTGAACGCGCCGGGCAGAAGCTGGACCAAGCACAGAAAAAGCGTCTGGCAAGCCTGATCATGGAGCTTGCCGCCAAGCGCTGAACTGCCGTGGTGCGAGCCGTAGGGTTGAATTTACCCGCCGTAAGCACCACATAGTTGACCAGATGCCAGACGCTGGCCAAACCAAACAAGCTAACACACCTGAAGGACCGCGCAAATTTACCGAGCTGGAAACGTGCCCGAGACGAACGCTAAACTGTTCGGCTCTTTGAGCGTTTTTCGCCCGTCGTTTTGCGCTTCAGGTGCTTCATTCTTCTTCGTCGAGATAGGGTTTCTATGGCTGGAAATGCGCAGCAGCAGTCACGTCTGAAGGAGTTGATCGCGCGGGGTAAGGAGCAAGGCTATCTTACCTATGCCGAGGTCAACGATCATCTACCCGAGGATATCGCCGAACCGGATCAAGTGGAAGCCATCATCGGCATGATCAACGACATGGGAATCAGCGTCGTTGAAGTAGCCCCTGATGAAGACACCTTGATGATGTCGGATCAGTCCACGGATGAGTCCGCGGCCGAGGAGGCCGTAGCCGCTCTTGCCGCCGTGGAGAGCGATGTGGGGCGCACCACTGACCCCGTACGCATGTACATGCGCGAGATGGGCACAGTCGAGCTGTTGACCCGAGAGGGCGAGATCGAGATCGCCAAGCGTATCGAGGAGGGCACCCGCGAGGTGATGTCTTCGCTGGCGTATCTGCCCGGTGCGGTGGCCTCGATTCTCGACGCCTACGATGCCACTCAGGACGAAGAAGCGCCTGGTCGGTTGTCCGATTTCTTTTCCGGCTTTATCGACCCCGACGGCGGCATCCCCGACGTGGCCGAAGCCGAAGAAATCGAACCGGAAGTCAGCGACGATCCGGATGCCGAAGAGGAAGAAGAGGTCAGCGGGCCGAATCCGGAAGAGACGCGTGCGCGTTTCGAGCAGATTCGCGAGCAGAATGCCTTGGTGGCAGGCGCGTTTGAAAAGCACGGTCGCGGCAGCGCCGAGCTCAAGGCTGAGCAGGCGCGGTTGGCCGAGTTGTTCTCGCCGATCAAGCTGATACCCAAGCATTTCGAGCGTCTGGTAGGCCAGGTGCGTATCAGCGTTGAGCAGGTGCGTGCGCAGGAAAAGGCCATCATGCAGCTGTGTGTGAAAAAGGCCAAGGTACCGCGCAAAACCTTCATCAAGGCGTTTCCCGGCAACGAATCGCGCAAGGGCTGGCTGGATGACTTTCAGGAGGCATCGCCGCGCTACGCCGACCGCCTGGAACCGCTGCGGGCCGATATCGCCCGCTTGCAGCGCAAGATTGCCTTTGAAGAAAACATGGTGCGGTTAAACGTCGGCGAGCTGAAAGAAGTGAATCGCAAGCTGTCGATCGGCGAAGCCAAGGCGCGGCGCGCTAAAAAAGAAATGGTCGAGGCCAACCTGCGTCTGGTGATCTCGATTGCCAAGAAATACACCAACCGCGGCCTGCAGTTTCTGGATTTGATCCAGGAAGGCAACATCGGCCTGATGAAGGCGGTGGATAAGTTCGAATATCGCCGCGGCTACAAATTTTCAACCTACGCCACCTGGTGGATTCGCCAAGCGATTACCCGCTCGATTGCTGATCAGGCGCGCACCATTCGTATTCCCGTGCACATGATCGAAACGATCAACAAGCTCAACCGAGTATCGCGCCAGATGCTGCAGGAAATGGGGCGCGAACCGATGCCGGAAGAGTTGGGCGAACGGCTGGAAATGTCCGAGGATAAAGTGCGTAAGGTGCTGAAAATCGCCAAAGAGCCGATCTCCATGGAGACGCCGATTGGCGATGATGATGACTCGCACCTGGGGGATTTCATCGAAGACAGCACCACGCTGCTGCCCATTGATCTGGCCACCGGTGAGGGCCTGATTGAGGCAACGCGTAACGTGCTGGGTGGGTTGACCGCGCGCGAAGCCAAAGTGTTGCGCATGCGTTTCGGTATCGACATGAACACCGATCATACGTTGGAAGAAGTCGGCAAACAGTTTGACGTGACCCGCGAACGTATCCGCCAGATCGAGGCAAAAGCGCTACGCAAACTGCGCCATCCTAGCCGCTCGGAGCCGCTGCGCTCGTTTCTCGACGAATAGTTAAGCGCCGCGAATTAAGTAAAGAAAGTCACAAAAAGCCCGCCGTTTGTATAAACGGCGGGCTTTTTTCGTGCTGTGATCCTGAATTCAGGGTTCAACGCTGCGGTGTTAGCGCTGGCCCTGATGCTGCCGGGCAAGGTGCATGCGCCGCGCCAGCAGTAACAACTCCATCATGGCAAACAGGATCAGGCTATAGCCCAAAAGCTCCACGACTTCTTCTGCCATGCTTTTGATTCTGTCCATATAGTGCTCTTGCATGACGGCCTGCCAGAACTCTTTGCGCCCATACAGTCGGGAAAAGGCGTAGGTGGTAAAGAAGCCGGCGGTAAAAAGCCCCAGGGAAAAAGTATGGCTGTATTCGGCAAGCTCGGCGGCAAAACGACGCCGGTGAATAGCGACCCAAGTAATGCTTGGCAGTATGACCATGGCAACCAGCACTTTCCAGACGTGTTCGGCCGCGTAGGCATCCAAAAAAGAATCCTGTTCGCGAATCAGCGAGGCGGCGAGAAAGGCCAGCAGCAACAGCGTTACGTTAGGCCAGACTTTCAGGACCAGGCGCACATAGAGCAGAATGCCACAGGCGCTGGCCAGCAATAGCGTTTGCGTAAGCTCGGTAAAGCCCCGCTCGGAAAAACGCAGGTCGGGCAGATAAAGGGCTTCCAGATAAGCGCCTTGGGCGATCGCGCCAGTAACGAAGAAATAAAGTGTTGCGCGCAGCAGCAGCGCGCCGGTGCCTGACGGCGCCGAAGAAACCTGGTGGGGCATGAGTCGTTCCTGGATTACGCGATCGCTTGAGCGGGCGCGGTCGAAAGTTAAACATTCAAGGGTGTATGTGATTATATCGCGTTGTGCGCAAACGTGCACGCCGGACAAGGTGCGAAAAAGCGTTTATCGTAGGCAATACCTATCATGATAGGCAAGGTAGCACCTCTGGTGCGCCAAACGGCATCCACCCGCATCACCCGAAAATCATGAGGGGGACAAATGGCGATTAGCGTATTTGACCTGTTTCGCATAGGGATTGGCCCATCCAGTTCGCACACCGTAGGACCCATGCGCGCGGCGCGAGAATTTGCACTTGCTCTGACCGACCCTAGGGTGGATCACGTGCGCGTCACGCTGCGCGGCTCGCTTGCCGCCACCGGCGTCGGCCACGGCACTGATCGCGCGGTTATCATGGGGCTTACCGGTGAAACGCCGGACACCATCGACCCTGACGCTATTGACGCGCGGCTGGAGGCGCTTGACGCCGGCGAGCCGTTGGTCCTGCCCCATGGCCAGCAAGTGGCATTTTCCCGCCGCGACGATATCCGCTGGGACGACAGCTGCCTGCCGTTTCACCCCAACGCCATGCAGCTTACGGCTTGCTGCGGCGAGCGTGAAGTGGCAAGCAATACGTTTTATTCGCTGGGCGGCGGGTTTTATGTCGACCAGGCTGCCGCCGATCGCGGCGGCTCTGACGAAGACGCCACCGCGCTGCCGTACGCTTTTACCAGCGCCGCTGAACTGCTTACACTGTGCCGCGAGCACGATATGTGCATCAGCCAGCTGATGCTGGCCAATGAGCGTGTGTGGCGTGATGAGGCCGACATTCGCCGCTCGCTGCTGCATATCTGGTCGGTCATGCGTGAAAGCATTGATAACGGCCTTGCCGCCGGTGGGTATCTACCCGGCGGGCTTAACGTGCGCCGCCGGGCGCGCCAGCTGCACGAGCAGCTACAGCATCCGCAGGATCAGCGTTTGATCGTGACCAGCTTTGCGCTGATGGATTGGGTCAACCTGTTTGCCTTGGCGGTCAACGAGGAAAACGCCGCCGGGCGACGCATGGTGACGGCCCCCACGAACGGCGCGGCGGGCATTGTGCCGGCGGTGCTGGCGTATTATTGTAAGTTCGAGCCCAACGCCAGCGATGACGACGTGGTGAACTTTCTGTTGACCGCCGGCGCCATCGGCATTCTGTGCAAGACCAACGCGTCGATCTCGGGTGCTGAAGTGGGCTGCCAGGGTGAGGTGGGCTCGGCCTGTGCCATGGCCGCCGCCGGGCTTGCCGAAGTGCTGGGCGGCAATGTGGACCAGGTGGAAAACGCTGCGGAAATCGGCCTTGAACACAACCTGGGGCTGACCTGCGATCCGGTCGGCGGGCTGGTCCAGGTGCCCTGCATCGAGCGCAATGCTATTGCCTCGGTCAAGGCGATCAACGCGGCGCGCATGGCGATGCACGGTGACGGCGAGCACTTTATCTCGCTGGACAAGGTGATTCGCACCATGCGCGATACCGGCCGCGACATGCAGGACAAGTACAAGGAAACCTCGAAGGGCGGTCTTGCCGTCAATGCCATCGAGTGCTAGGTGAGACGTCTGCAAGATGTGGTCTGCAAGATGCTGTGATATATAAGAGATTGTCCTTTATATAATACTAAGGAGAGCCAAGATGAAATCGCGTGCTGCCGTGGCGCTGGAAGCGGGTAAACCGTTAGAGCTTGTCGAGATCGACGTAGAAGGCCCCAAAGCGGGTGAGGTATTGGTCAAGATGGCCGCCACCAGCGTCTGTCATACCGATGCGTACACGCTGTCCGGCGCCGACCCGGAAGGCAACTTTCCCGCGGTGCTGGGTCACGAAGGGGCTGGCATCGTTCAGGAAGTCGGTGCCGGGGTGAGTAGCGTCAAGCCCGGTGACCACGTTATTCCGCTATATACCGCTGAGTGCGGCCAGTGCAAGTTCTGCCTGTCGGGCAAGACCAACCTGTGCGGCAGCGTACGCGCTACCCAGGGCAAGGGCGTGATGCCCGACGGCACCTCGCGTTTTTCGTTGGATGGCAAAAAACTGCACCATTATATGGGGACGTCGACGTTCAGCGAGTACACGGTGCTGCCCGAAGTCTCGCTGGCGGTGGTCTCCAAAGAAGCGCCGATGGACAAGATCTGCCTGCTCGGCTGCGGCGTGACGACCGGTATCGGTGCTGTGATGAATACGGCGAAGGTTGAGCCGGGCTCGACGGTTGCCGTATTCGGCATGGGGGCTATCGGCCTTGCGGTGATTCAGGGGGCAGTGATGGCCAAGGCGTCGCGCATCATCGCCATCGATATAAACCCGGAGAAGTTTGCCCTGGCCAAGCAGTTTGGTGCTACCGAATGCGTTAATCCCAAGGACTATGCCGACTCGATCCAGCAGGTTATCGTCGAGCTGACTGACGGCGGCGTGGACTACTCCTTCGAGTGCATTGGCAACGTCAACGTCATGCGTTCGGCGCTGGAGTGCTGCCACAAGGGCTGGGGCGAGTCGATCATTATTGGCGTGGCTGGCGCCGGCGAAGAAATTGCCACGCGCCCGTTCCAGCTGGTGACCGGGCGAGTCTGGAAAGGTTCGGCATTTGGCGGCGTCAAGGGGCGCACCGAGCTTCCCGGCTATGTGGATCAGTACATGAAAGGTAAAATTAACATCGATGATTTCATCACCCACAATATGCCGTTCGAGAAAATCAACGAGGCCTTTGACCTGCTACACGCAGGCGAGAGCATTCGTACCGTATTGCATTACTGATATCATCACATCCTGAGCAAGTGCCAGATCAATACGCGCGGCGTATACGCCGCGCTTTGCGCGTTAATGCGTCGGGTATCAACGGGAGCCTGTCATGAGCATGAGTGAAACCCTAGAGTTAGTGTCGGAAAATCGTAGCTTTGGCGGCTGGCACAAACGCTATCGCCACTACTCGCGGGCGCTGGACTGCGACATGATCTTTGCCGTTTATCTGCCGCCCCAGGCAGAAGAGGGGCGGGTGCCGCTTTTATGGTGGCTTTCGGGACTGACCTGCAACGACGAGAACTTCATGCAGAAGGCCGGTGCCCAGCGGCTGGCCGCCGAGCTTGGCGTGGCCATCGTCTGTCCGGATACCAGCCCGCGAGGCACGGCGGTACCCGGTGAGCACGGCAGCTATGACCTGGGCTCGGGGGCAGGGTTTTACGTCAACGCTACCCAGACACCATGGAAAACCCACTACCGGATGTACGACTACCTGGTAGAAGAGCTGCCGTCGGTGGTGCGCCTGCGTTTGCCGGTGAACGGGCGCGAATCCATCAGTGGCCACTCCATGGGCGGGCATGGCGCCTTGATACTGGCGCTGCGCCACCCCGGGCGTTTCCGCTCGGTGTCGGCCTTCTCGCCCATGGTTAACCCGATGGAGTGCCCTTGGGGGAAAAAGGCGTTTACCCATTACCTGGGTGATGACGTCTCGAGCTGGCGCCAGTACGACGCCTGCGAGCTGGTGGCCAATGGCGCCTCACGCCAGCGGCTGTTTATCGATCAGGGCGAGTCTGACCAGTTTCTTGAGGAGCAGCTCAAGCCTGAGCGATTAGAGCAAGTCTGCGAAGAGCATGATCATCCGCTGACGCTGCGCCGCCAGCCGGGCTACGATCACAGCTATTTCTTCGTTGCCTCGTTCATTGAAGACCACCTGCGTTACCACGCCGAGCATCTGTATAAATAAGCGTAAGCCGCCTCAAACCACGCGAGCTCAGGCCAAAAAAGGGCAGGCAAAGCGAGGTAAGGGAAAGCCGGGGCCCGCAAGAACGCAACGCTTGCTGGCCTTTGTGCGGCGCCTGATATGGCGCAGCGTGCTTGCTTTTGTGTTGCTGTCCATCGCACTGGTGCTGCTGTTTCGCGTGGTGCCACTACCGGGCTCGATGGTCATGGCCGAGCGCAAGGTACAAAGTTGGATGGCAAGTGAGCCGTTGCGCCTTGATTATCAATGGCGCAGCTGGGAGGCACTTTCAGGTACGGCAAAAATGGCCGTAATTGCCACGGAAGACCAGCGCTTCCCCACGCATCGCGGCTTTGATTTCGTCGAGATCCGGCGTGCCTTTCAGGCTAGCCGGAACGGTGGGCGCCTGCGTGGCGCCAGCACCTTGAGCCAGCAAACCGCCAAGAACGTCTTCTTGTGGAGCGGGCGCAGCTGGCTACGCAAAGGGTTCGAGGCGTGGTTTACTCTGTTGATTGAGCTCTTTTGGGGTAAACAGCGCATTCTCGAAGTGTATTTGAACATTGCCGAATGGGATCGTGGCGTATTCGGGTTACAAGCTGCATCGCAGCACTACTTTGGCGTATCGGCAGGCGCACTCAGCACCCGCCAGGCAAGCCTGCTTGCCGCTATCTTACCCAGCCCACTGACGCGCAGTGCGGCCCGACCTTCAGCCAGCGTTGAGCAGCGCAGCCGCTGGATTCAACAGCAGGTGCGCAACCTTGGTGGGACGAGTTACCTCAAACGCCTTGATGCCGACTAGGACGAGCGGTTATGGCGTAAGGGCGGTCTGGCTTTGGCCACAAGGATGACGCCGCCGATGGCCACAGCCATGCCCAGAAGGCCGAGCCAAGGTAGGCGCTCATCGAAGAGCCACCAGGCTTCCAGCGCAGTGACCGGCGGCACCAGATAAAACAGGCTGGCAACGCGTGATGCCTCGCCTTTTTTGATCAGCGCCATCAGCAGAAGAATAGCGGCAATGGATAAAACCAACACCAGCCAGCCAAGGGTCAGTATAAAGGTGGGTGTCCAGTCAATTTGGCGCGTCTCGAACAGCCCGGCCCCCAGGGTAAACAGCGCGCCTGCGGCCAAATATTGAATCACCGCGCCGGATAACAGCGGCATGCGCGTGCAAAAGCGCTTTTGGTAGAGCGTGCCCAGCGAAATACCCAGCAACGCGGCGGTGACGCTGATCAGCGCGCCGAGCCCGAACCCCTCAAACAGCGAATCGCCGAAGTCGAGCTTGCTGCCAAGTACCAGAGCGATACCCAAAAGCCCCAGCGCCAGTCCCAACCACTGGGTTTTGCCCAGCCGCTCACCCAGCAGCGGCCCGGCGCAGGCCGCCGTCAACAGCGGCTGCAATCCCACCAGAAGTGCGGTGAGCCCGGCCGGCATGCCAAGCTCGATGCTGTAAAACACGCCGGCCAGATACGCGCCGTGCACCAACGTGCCGGAAACGGCGATATGCCCCCAAAGCGCGGCAGAATTCGGCCACGGTATACGCATGGCAAACACCAGCGGCAGTAGCACCGCGAGCGTAAACGCGCAGCGTAGCCACAAGAAGGTGAACGGCTCAGCGTAAGGCAGGCCGAATTTGGCGCCGATAAAACCAGTACTCCATAGCAGCACAAACACGGCCGGCATGGCGGCAAGGCCAAGCGCGCCGGGATGAGTGTGGCGCAGAGCAGAAGAGAGCTTCGTCATCGCGTTCCTCGCATCGCAATAGGGGGCGCGGTGCGCCGTTTAGTCGGTGAGTGAAAAGAGGCTATAATATAGTTGTTACACTTTGATACATTTAAATGGGAACCTGTGCCGAACAAGGCCGTCACACGGGGACATTCATAATGCGCCGAAGAGGTTTATTTTCATGCCACGTTTTACCGCTTTGTTCTCCGCTGCCCTGCTTGCCACTGGCTTGATGACGGGCGTTGCCCAAGCTCAGCAGTCAGCGGATACCGCCCAGAGCCAGTCGCCGAGCGCTCAAGCGCCGGCGCAGGATTTCAGCGATGACCAGCTGCAGCAGTTTGCCGATGCGTCTCAAGAGATCGCTGTGGTATCTCAGGAGTATACCGAGCGTCTGCAGTCTGCTGAAGGCGAAGAAGCCCAGCAAGAAGTCCGCGCTGAAGCCAACGAAGAAATGATCCAGATCGTTGAGAACAGCGGCTTGGACGTTGATACCTTCAACTCCATTGGCCAAGCTATTCAGCAGAATCCGGAAATGATGCAGCGTGTGCAAA
>Ga0208135_100900_pt1 | contig 14270 bp, 12 predicted proteins | sample AntDeeMetag02WF5_FD_184757 | JGI IMG/M metagenome (GOLD analysis project Ga0208135, IMG submission 184757) | Saline lake microbial communities from Deep Lake, Antarctica - Antarctic Deep Lake Metagenome 02WF5 (SPAdes) (version 2) | ecosystem: Environmental > Aquatic > Non-marine Saline and...
GGATTCCCACGGCCCCGCACCGCTGAGTTGGGATGTTTAAGGTTTGTAGTTGCCCGGCATGGGCAACTACTGGCTGTGCCAACCAGCCGTTACTCCTATCCCGGCATGGGATTCAGAGATACTTGCTTACCGCACCCCAAGTTCCACCAACAGAAAGGGGTGCTTTCTGCGTGGAATCGGAGGATTCCGATATTGTCCGATTGACAGGGTGGGCAGGCCGCCTCGGTTACGTGTCATTACGGAACGAATCTACTTAAAACATCTGTTTAGAGCGACCAACGTGGACTGTGTGAGGTATGTCGGATTCATCCCCGCCGTTCACGGCGGGGCTTTCTCATCGCACTTCCGTAATGGATGCAGCATGGTTAGTTCACAGTCAGCTCCGTATCCGCGATATGGATGTACCCATCTTCCGAGATTGAATTGTAGTCGTATTCGACTTCAACGGTGTTCGCGCCAACACTCCGGTCAACAGACGTTGCGCCATTCGATTCGAAGTAATCGCCCCATGCGTCCGAATATTCGCTGGTGATAGTGATTCGGACTGTCGCATCAGTCACTGGATTCGTATCTCCGGCGCTTTCATTTGGGTAGTGAACTGTTCTTCGTGGCCCAGCAGGGTTCTCGTAAGACTGTGTCCAGATCTCGATGTTCGGGGAGATAATGTGGGATTCATCTGCGTCGATCCGTTGAATCGGGGCGTTCAACGTCCCGTCACTGTACGTGATTGGCGGCCCTGAGATCAGTACAGCATTGGCGTCGCCGCTTTGGGTTGTTCTCCACACCCCGCCGCCTTGAACAGCCAGTTCTGCATTTTCACCGCCAGTATACCGGATTGTGCCGAGGGACTCATCCATGATTGTTTCTGTTCCGCCGGACGTGGGTTCAATTTCGATTTCGATGTTCCCGCCGTCATCCGCAGTGACTGTGCCGTATGACGTTGCTGTGAATCGGAGATCTTCGGTGCTGTCGGAGGCGCTGAATGCAACGTTACTCATCTGCGAGGCGAGATACACCATACTGGATTCAGCAGTATCTGCTTCAGCAACTGCTTGGAACGAATTCAGTGTCTCTGTCTGCGCGTACACCGTGAATAACCCGCCCATGAACACGATGGACACGATAAATGCAATTGCGAGGGTGTTTGACTGCGCTCGCCCAGAATCGTTAGAGAACGAATTTGGTGGCGTCATTAGTCGTTGACCTCCACATCAATCCCGGTTTTCTGCACGACAACCGACTCTCCAGTGTATTCGTATGCAACGACCCCGGAAATCGGGCTGTTCTGCGGTTTTTCAACCATATCCACGCCCGGGTCATTGACATACTGCTGGAAATACTGATTCCATGCTTGGGCTTTCAGACGCGAGGTTTGAATCTTGATTCGAACAGTGGCATCTCCGGAAGTCGGGGTGTTCACCATTTGGTGATCTGTTTGCGACATCAAAACACTGGCGTGGGAACCACCACCGCTTGCAGTCGCCCCGTTCAATTCAACAAGCGACAGATGCGCGTCAGTATCCGTGAAGGTGAACGGAGGTTCACTTACCATGTACTGGTGTTCATCGTCTTGCCGAATCACTGCACCAGCCATGTAGTTGAATGTCGTTTCCGGGACTTCGTAATCTAACTTATTTTCAGGTCGGTATTGCAGTTCCTGTGATTCGAATTCGGTGTACCCGACTGTGGTGTCGCTCGCGTCAGTGACTTCCACTTCGTAATTCGATGTTGCGAGCGTGCCGAAACTCACTGCTTGCAGATTCAATTCAATCTGTTTCTTCGGGGCTTTCTGTTCAACAACCGAGTCAATATTCTCCGCCATTGCAACCATGACTTGTTCACCGGCATTCGCTTGCATTCCGTACTGCACTTGGAATAACGCCCCGAGCCCGTTCGTGTACACCAAAATCACGCCGATGATGATCGCAGCGAAGATAATGGCGAATCCAAGGATTTCAACCACACCGCGTTCAGTATCTTTCGGCGCGGCGCTAACACCCGGGATTTGATCAAGAAAGGTTGTGAAGTCAGTCATAGTTACTCCGACCCGAGGGAAACTCGGTTACTATCAACAGTGATCACTAAATCGCCATTACTGACTGCCGTGGATTCAGCGACATTGGACGATAACTGAATCGGGATTTCGACACTCGCAGATTCTTGTGTCGGGATTTCGACACTCGCAGATTCTTGTGTGGACCACAGTTCTAACGTGTCTGTTCCGCCCGCTGGCCGATTCCTAATCCGGATATTATAGTGTGACCCTGCCGCTCGTTCAGGGAGATCGACACGCACCGTCATTTCAACATCCCCGTTTTCAGTGACTTGCTGATCAACGGCCATGAGTTGTGTTGCGAGTCGCTCGCCGATGATTTGCAGCTCGGCATTCGCAGCGTTATCCGTTTTCTGATCGACAAACGATGCTGTCCCGGTCATCAACCCGGACAACAGAATCACCGTGATGCCGATTGTAAGCGCGTATGAAATCGGGAAATACGCACCGCGTTCATCGGCAATGAAACTCCGGACGTTCATCGAGTCTACTACTCGTTTCAATACACCGGGTAAAGAGCTAACGACAACCCCCGCGTCACTGGGATTCGCGTCCGAGATTGTCTCGCCGTGACCCCCCGTCATGCGGTAATATCCCCAACGCCGCCGTTCTCAGGGCAGTAGTTGTGTGTCACTGAACACGGTTCAACAGTGATTGTATCCGTCATTCTGTAATCCCGTGCTTGCTGGGAGATGTCGAGTTCGGCACTGTACACAACATCTGCACTGTACGGTTCATTCCCACCACCCAGATTGAAACTGGACGGGTTCAACGTCCCGTCAACCGTCATCGTGTACACGCCTTCGGCCTCGTCCCCATTCCGAATGGAAACATCATACGGGCCTTCAAGTTGATCAGCAGGGAAGTCAAAGGCTTGTTGTCCACCAACCGTCCCCGTGACTAACCCTGCTTCAACGGAATTCTCACCGATGCCCGTGTACTCAACCGGATCGTTGTTGAGTTGCCCAGCAACAACCACATTATTCCCTGAGCCACCGCCGCTGTGCCGGTAGATGTACATCCGGTATTCATTCCCCGAATTGCCTTCCACCCGGACATGAAAGACATTACTGCGAAGGTACGCCCCGTTATCGATCTGGGGATCACCGACATTCACGAGGGAATTCCGGTCGACATCGAATTGGAAGCGCCGAATCCCGTTTGCGTCTGCAACAGGCCAATCCGCATCGTTATTCTGGTCAATGAAACTCCCTCGGTTCTGCTGCCGAATTGCAACTCCGTCCGTGATTGAGACAGAATCGATACTGAAGGATGCCCCGCGAGTATCGACAGATGATATGAGGAGTTGGTTCTCCATTTCATCAATCACGGTGTCAACGGTATTTCTTGGATTCGATTGTTCCTCGTTACTCACGGATAAGATGAGTTCACCAACACCGCGTTCAATCGTTTCACTGGTTTCCGCGATATTGTTCGTTTCCTCAATCACAGGCTGTGACTTCAGCGTCTCCGTCAGAATCCCACTGTGAAGAATCCCGGCGAGGCTCACTAACATGAACCCGATGACGACCGCAGTAAGCATCACTAACTGTCCTCTGGATCGTTGCTCCGGGTCCATGTTGCTGATTCTCCGAATCATGATTACAGCCTCCACACGGTTAGTTCGACCGTGGCGACGTTATACAGTTCATCGTTTGTTTGACTATTCGGCATATAGAAGTTGTCCGTGACCGGGGATCCATCGCCGAGCGTGTCGTCTTCAAAGATGAACACCGTTCGAGACGCGGTTGCAGCCGCAGACGACGGTTCGCCTTGATGCACAATCTCAGTCGTCTGCGTTCCTTCTCCGCTGGAATTCATGTACGTCACATCGAGATTGAATGCTAAGTCACGGTTTTCAAACACTGTCTCAAGCAACCCTCCGAATTCGGTTTCGCCGCTTGGCGCGGACGTGTACGCCCCATCGGGGCCATCAGCGTTGATGAATTCCGTGTTCGCAGTGTCGTAATGCAGAACCATGTCGTCTAACGTTCCTTGTTGAGACGCAACGCTCAAGGCATCATTCGCAACTTGCCGGTTATCACCTGCATTTTCTGTCGCTGCGGTGTTCCCGATGCCCGGGACAACACCCATCGACGTGATAATCACTGCAACAACCATTAATATGAATATCGACGCGGTGAACGCTTCCAGTGTATGTGTCTGCGCTCGCTCGCCAGTAACTCCAGAGAGGGAGACTCCGGGAAGCATCATTGAACCACCACACGGAGCATGTATGCATCACCATTTAACGACACCAGTCGTTCCGTTGTCGAGGACCGCATCTGAGCCGGGGGAGCATCCCCACGGAACATCGTTACGCCGTTTTGCGTAATGGCACTCCCGCTTCGCTGCGCAATCTCGGAATCCGGTTCGGCGATTTCGATATACAATGTATCACCCGACGACGTTGCGAATTCTGCATCTAAAGAACCTGGTTCATACCCGCAGTCACTGGATTCATTCGCAAAGAATGCTTCCGTGCAGGATGGTGAGAGAGTCGTTTCTGTCGCCCCCTCCGCCCCGCCTGACAACGTATCTTGAACCAACGTGTTCGCCACCCTATCCGCGCGAATGTCTTGTCCGTTCCCACTTGCAGATTCGTAAGGAAGCGTCACTCCCGTTAAGAACGCGAACACGAACATAATGGTGATGAGGAAATACCCCATTCCAAGCGCGTAGTCCTCAACAGTCTGCGCCCGTTCATCTGTCCAGACAGTTTTTAATTGCGTTACAACTGACGGGGCGTTCGACTGTGTCTCCACCGTCTCGGGGCGTGTGTTCTGTGTTGAAGATGGGGGTCGTGTCATAACTAAATTCTTTGAATGCGTTTTCGCAGGGGGTTTAGACGAAGATCCATGCAACAAGTGCTAACGAGGGCAGCACCATCATGAACTTGAGTCCATTTACAAGCTGTCCAGTGCGGAGATACCCACTGATTGCGGCAGCGGCCATGCCCTGAAGCGTGATCGCGTGGAGGAACAATAGGGAGAGTTTCGGCACGTCAACCCCACTGAATCCACCACCAACACCACCGACACCGCCGCCACCGCCACCACCCATTTGATTCGCCATGTTCGCCATGACATCGAGGAACTGCGTCTTCAGGATGATCATGACGATGAGGAGGGTGATGTACGTCATGATGATAATCACGATCTGCATTCGACTCCGACTCACTCGTTCACGGGCCATGCCGTCCGCCTGTTCACTGGCTTCCGCAGCAGTTGTGAGAACCGCTGCGATCTGACTGCTGGTTTCCTGCGCTTTCGAAATGAGTTTGATTGTCCGTGCTAATCGCGGGCGTTGGTACTTGTTGTTGAATTCGATGAGCGCACCTTCCATCGAAGTCCCCATCTTCACTTTCGTGTGAATAATCTCGAATTCATTTGCAAGACTCCCGGTGGAGGTTTCCGCCACTGTTTTGAACGATTCCAGTAGCGTCTGTCCGGTATCATTCGCGGACGAGAGCTTCCGGAGGCTTTCAGAGAGGTCTTTGGTGATTTTACGTCGCTTCCGTTCTTTCAACTCGAAGGCGATGGTGTACGGCAACGCGGTGATGTACATCGGCATAAAGACATACAGGAATGTCCCCCAGACAACGGACTCTTTCCATGCAGCCCATGACGCCGGGGCCATGCCAATCACAGCGGCGTACACCATCATAATAATCACCAATGGAACGGTGATCAGTAACGTGAATTCCGGGTGTTTTCTCAGGAACGTCAGCGGAGACATCAGGATCTGCGCGGCTTTGAACGACCCTTCCATATCCCGGATTTGGTCCATGATACTGTACGGCGTCTGGAAGTCTTCAATCACACCGCGATCCCATGCGGTGCTGATCTTGTCGACTTTCGCTTGCCCTTCATCTGGCCTGAGTATCCCGTCTCCGGGGTCGTCGTGTTTCACCGTGCCGATCATGACAATAAACCCGACACTGATAATCGGGATCAGTCCGTACACAATCCCGAACAGGTACAAATCCATCGAATTCCCCACCATCGACATAATGACTATGAGAATGATGAGGAGCAACGGGAACATCGAGAGGGTCATGTACATCTCCCCGAACAATTCCAGCGTTTCAAGTGACTGTTCCTGTTTCTGCGTGGATTCTCGCATGAACTTCCGGCGTTGCTCGTCTAAGAACCCTTGTAGGTCACCGCCACTGTTCAGGACACTCAGCATGTCCGTGAGGAACTGCCCGAATTCATCATCCGGGGTGGACACCGACCGATTCCGAATCGCGGTTCGGTAGTCAATTCCGAAGTACCGTGTTTCTTGCAGGATAATCGCGAATTCCTGACTGACTTCACCGTAGGTTTCGTCAGCTCGCGCTAACGCTTCGAAAATCTGGATCTGATTCATTCCACCGATTGAGAGGGCGTGCATAAACGCGACCGCGTCAGGCATCAGAATCCCGATTTCACGCGCCCGTCCGTTCGATTGCAAGTACAGATTCCCGATTGGGGCGAAGAACCCGGCTGTAAACCCAGCGATTGCTGAAAACACCCCTGAAAACAGGATTAATGCCGGGATTTTGATGGCGTTGATGAAACTCGCAACAATAGGATCGAATGTTAATCCAGTCATTGCTCCTTGCCCGAGGCCAAGGACAGAGAACGCAACCCACGTTCCCGTGACCATTGTAATCCAGAGCAGGAACCCTGTAACAACACCGTACCCAATTGCGCGAGAGAGGAACATCTCGACGGTAATGGGGCGGCACGCCTCGGCGAGTTTCTTGTTCGTAATGAGGCGAAGATCGTTATCTTCCTCGTCCAGATACCGCTTGTAGACAGGGAAGAAGAAGTCAGCGAAGCGATCTGCGTTGGCTGCGACCATAGTTAGTCATCACCCATGTCAACCCAGTCACCATCATCTCCCTCACCATCTCCCTCACCATCTCCCTCATCATCGCCATCGTCATCGCCATCGTCATCGAAGGCATCGCCAACGAATAACTCGTCACTGTCGTCTTCGAACACCCACGAGGAATCATTCTTATCTTCCATGCCTGCGAATTTTCGGCGCTTCTCTTCTTGTTCAACTGCCGCAGCTGAATCAGCACCTGCTGTGTTCTCTGCCGGGGAGCCGTGTACAACATCATCGTCTTCGCCGTCACTAACGGTATCGTCATCGAATTCTAACGGGTCTTCCTTCCCGCCCGCATTGAACACGGACCCTTCGGAGTCGGAATCTGTGGAATCGGAACTTGTCCCGTCGGTGGAATCATCACCGTCGAAAATGTCGTCTTGGGGGGAGGAGTCAGACTCAGAGCCAGTTGTGTCACCGAGAAGATCGTCACTGGAATCCGAATCGTCATCCCCGAATAAGTCCAGCACTTCCTCATCATCAACCTCAGAGTCACTACCGGAGTCACTGCCTTTCAGGAAGTCAGGGACATCCCCATCATCGTCCCCAGTGTCATCCGAGAGGAACCCACCAGAATCGTCATTCTCATCAGTGTCATCCGGTTCAATAGTGAGGTCTTCATCGGAATTCGAGCCAGATAACACGTCCTTCAGCGACTTCGTGCTGGACATGTCAATACCGTCCATGTCACTGAAGATTTTCTCCTTCGCTTCCTCCATCACTTCATCAACTTCATCTCGAAGTTCCCCGTCCGCAGTCGGGCGCGGAACCATTTCCTCGTCATCCTGATCGATGTCGATAGACACCGATTCCATCGTGCGGAGATTCTGAAGATTCTCTTCGAGCGTTTCATCCGCAACCATACGCAGCACCGACTCCGGATCCGTAATGAACGCCTGAATCGTCGCGGCCACTTGTGCGTACTCGTTCAGGTCTTCGCGAAGGAGGTACGCCAACACGGTACGACGCTTCAATAGCTCGTTCTGGAGTTTCCGATCGTTCCACCCGCGATCGAACTGAATACTCTCCAGAATCTCCGACCCTTCCGTTTCGATGAATTCGTCTGTTTCTGCCTGCCACTGATAGACGTTCTGAACGTTAATCTCGTTAGTTTCGGCTTCGTATCCGTTCACTTCAGTGAGAACCTTGTTCCGGCGAACCTTGTTCCCCTGCACTCGCGTTGCAGACTGAATAGACACCAAGTCCAGCGCCGTAAACATCGTCTTCGAGACGTTAATCGGGTCCGTGGTGAATCGCTTCAGGACCTCACCCACAGAGTCCGCGTGGAAAGTCGTGTACGTCGTGTGGCCAGTGGACATGACCTGGAATGCTGTCCGGCCCTCCTCACCACGAATCTCCCCCATGACAATGTAGTCAGGGCGCTGTCGCAATGCAGCTTCCAGCAGGTCGAATTCGTCCACATCCCCCGTGTCGTCTTCACTGAACGACGGACGGGTGACGGACGCAATCCAGTTCCGCTGCGGAAGCTCAACCTCTCGGGTGTCTTCAATGGACACAATCTTCGCGCCGGACGGGATGAACAGTGACACAGCGTTCAGTGACGTGGTCTTCCCGGATGCAGTCCCGCCAGCGAAAATCAGGGACTTGTGATTCTCAATACAGAGCCACAAGAACGCCATCTGATCGAGTGAGAACGTGTTCCAACAGACGAGGTCGACCGGGGTGAATGGCACGTCCTTAAACTGCCGAATCGTGTAGTTCGTCCCGTGATCGGATACTTCCTCGCCGAGTGTGAGTTGCGCACGACTACCGTCCGGGAGCGTACAGTCAACCTGCGGTTGTCGTTTCGAGATGCCTTTCCCAGACCTCTGTGCGAGCTTCACAACGAAGTCGTCCAGTTCATCTCTCCCATGGAAGATATTGCTGATAATCTGTTCGTAGTCACCGTGATAGGTGAACACGGGTTGGTTATACCCGTCAACAGAGATGTCCTCCACGTTGATGTCATTCTTGATGGGGTCGATGCGTTGATACCCAACGAAGTCACGCTTCAGGTAGTACAGTAACTTCTGGATTTGGTATTCAGTGACTTTGTCGCTGTCTTCTTCGATGATTGCGGGTTCCGGGCGGGATTCCACACCGGGAATTGGATCCATCGTTTCCGGCTGTAAATACACCCAGTCCCGGTCATCCTTCGGCAATGCTGGTTGATCGTCACCCAGCATTTCTTCTTTCACCGAATCGAAGATGTCTTGGTAATCTTCGATGTCATCTCGGAATCGGACTTCGCGGATGTCATCTCCGAGAACCGGGAGGCCGACACTGCGAGCCATTTTCACGAACATACTGTCATTCGGCAATGCCGTGCCGCGAATCCCGAATCTGTCCAGTAGTTCCTCGGTGTTCTCTTCGATGACTTCCGCTCGATCAACGAGTGTGTCCTTCCCTGCTAACGCCTCATTCCCGGAGTATTTAATCGATTTCCGGAGTTTTCGTTCGAGGAATTCAGTGACGTCTTTCTCAATGTCGGTGATGTACGGCTCAATTGCGTAGTATTTGTACTCGTTTTCTTTCGTGGAGTGGAAGATGATGATGAAGCTGAACGGCTTATTCACCCAGTACCGTTCTTCCTCTACGAAGTGCTGTTTCTTATCGTGCGAGACTGCCTTTTCGAGATCGTACCGATTGACAACTGTCGTCGCGCCACTGTACGTCGTGAAAAAGTCGTCTTCATCGAAATCACCGTTGTCTTGAATATCGATGGTGTTCGTGTCGATAAGATCGTCAACTTGCTCAATTTGGTGTTGTGTTTGACGGATCCACGTATCCATTTCCGCCGGATCGAACCCGAGGTTTTCTTCAGTGACGTGTTCACTGGACGGAGGAACATACTCGGTTGAACCGAGTCGTGCGTGTTCCTGTTCGGTTTCCGGTTGATTCGTCTGTACCTCATCCGCCAGTGCGACAGCGGACTCCGATGCGGTTGCAACATCGTCAGTGACTGCCTGTGGTGTGATTTCCGAATGGGTACTATCCGAGTCAGTCAATGGGGTGGACTCCTGCGAATCAGACGATGTTTCTACCTCATCGTCAAGGGACATATCCGTCTGAGAGTTAGTAGGAGACTCGTCCGCAGTCATTATGAAACGGTTTCCAACCACCCGTAAAAAGGGCTTTGCTGGTCCGAATCAAAACTCGAAACGAACCCACACAAAAAACAGGCCAAGCCAACCCTCTCAGGGATTCTCCTGCCGATTAACTCAGTTTTGCATACCCAATCTGCGCCGTTTTCTCCGAGGCGACTTCGAACCCGGTTTCCAATTCTAACTCGCGCTCCAATTCCTCAACATCACGACCGATCCGAGTATACGTCTCATAGCGACTGCCACTCGGCGTGTCTGCATCGGCCAGAACCGTCATCTTCCATTCTGGGACCAGCATCATGTCTTCAGCGATCGATGCCTCCCCGAGATCGGATTCGATGGCGATGAACTGCTGGTAGATGTCGGAGAACGTCATGCCGGATTCCCGGAGGCGTTCTGCGACTTCCCAAAACGGGTTATGGTCATGGTCAACTTGCTCGAATTTCTGTTCAGCAGCTGCCTTCTGTCGCAGAGACATTCCGTTAGGGAGGGCATCGATCTGTGCAGCCTTCTCCTTACGGGACTGGGATTCTGTCACAACAATAGAAACCCGCCTCACCAATAAATACATTCGGAACAATAGTCACGAGATGCCGCGTCACTGCTCGAATCGAGACAGCGTTCGTTGACGTTGCTGAGATTCCTCGGGGTGAGAGCCTCCGAATCGGCGCTGCGGGTACGGAATCGTGATGCCTTCCTGATCGAATCCTTGTTTGATTTCTTTGATGACTCCGGCTTTCGAATTGGCGCGGCGCTGCGCATTCGGGTTATCAATCCAGAATCGAAGTTCAATCCCAATCCCATTATCTCCGAAGGTGTTTGGAATCGCTTCTGGATTCGGCACGGACACCACTTCATCAACACGCCCCATGGATTCTTCAGCGACCATCACGGCAGTGTCGAGATCGTCGTCATACCCAACGGAAACATCCATCGTGATGCGGAGTCGCCCCTTCCGACTCTTATTCTTCAATGTGTGGTTCGCAACCATATCGTTCCGTAACACAACAACCTCCCCATCGAGATTTTCCAGGTGTGTGTGAACCATCGTGATGTCCAGCACGATCCCTTCCTCGTTTTCGACTTCAACCCAATCTCCGATTTCGAACGGGCGACTGAACATCAACACGAACCCAGCGAGTAACGCGGCGATTGTTTGCCGCGTTGCCATACCGACGATGATCCCGAGGAATCCTGCCCCAACGAGCAGCCCACCAATATCGATGTTCCAGATTGACAGCGTGATTAACCCGAGAACGGCGAACATCGCAACTTGTGTCGTGCGGAATGCGATCCGGGCTTGGTGATCATCCCACCGGTCTTGTTCTGCAATGCGTTCGAGGAGTTGCGCGATAATCAGTGATCCGCCGTAGGCGCACAGAATCACGATCAGGGTGCCAGTAACGCGCCCAACTTCCGGTGCAGTCTGGTACAGTAAAAGCAGGAATGAGAACGCGGCATCGCTCCCATCCCAAATGAAGAGAAGTGCGACTGCGCCACTGATAACGAACAAGGATTGAACGGTGATTGTGATCCATTTCACCGTGTTAAGTGACTTCGGCATGTATGACTCAATACCGAGATTGTGTTTTTGCGCGTAGTCAGGCTGTGAAATGCTGTTTTTGAGGCGAGTGACTGCTGATTGTGTCACTGTCGGTAACACAGAGTACCCACCGATACTGACAGTCGCTAAAACAAGTGCAGTGTATAGCCACCGCCCGGGGACGGTTGCAACTACATCACCCCAGAGAGCTTCAATTAAAGCAGGAAGAACGCCAGTGAATGCCACGTTAACTCAGATTCGTGAACGCCAAGATAAAAACCGCCCGGTGGTGCCGGGGTGACACCCTGAAGACAGTCTACGCGATGTCTCGACTGGTGTCCACTGCGACACTATCACTGACTTCGAGTTTAATTGTTTCAGCTAAGGCTTCCCCGCCTCTGTATTTCGGGACGCTGAGGCGAATCGTGATGTCTCCACCTGAAATCTCTCTGGAGATATTGACAACAACATCTGCCAGCGATAACGTGAGATCGCGGAGAGTTGGCGGTTTCTCGCCTTGCGTACAGTTCAGAATGGTGATCGTGTCAGTTCCAGTCACTGAATCAACCATCTCCCGGTATTTCTCGGCGTACTTTTGATACGGGTATTCGCGTTCAATTGGATTCATCTGGTCAACGATAACTGTGGAAACAGCACCAGCGATCTGATCAACACCCTGATTGATTTTGTTGAACGAATTATCTCCACCAACGAACTTCACGCGGAATTCATCATCAACACCGACTCCATGTTTCTCATAGGAGTCCGTCACAGCCGGTTCAGAGCGTAATGTGCTGAACAGCACTGTCGGGTTATGATCACTGATTTCTTCAAGCAGAACTTCTGTCTGCGTGTCTGGCGGAGATACTAAGGCAATGACAGACCCCTTAATGAACCCCCCGTCAATAATCCGGTCAAGTTCAGTGATTCCAGTTGGAATACGTTCAAAATCGTCGTCGTCGCTCATACGCAGATTTCCTTAACCGCAGTAAAAAACCATTCCGGGCGATTCTTCGGTCAATTACCTCACTACTTCTCTCAGTCTACTGACTTCGAACTTTGAGGAAGGAGACTCCGCATTACCGGTTCAGTTGAAGAACACCGCACCGTCACCGAGAATCGCTGAATCAGCGACTGATTGTTACCAGCCTTCAAACTCAACCGCGACACCGACCTGCGCTGCAAAATGCTCGATCCGGCTCTGTTTTTTCGAACCATACATCTTCGCCTGCACGTAGCACTCGTCCGTAACCGTTCGCCAGTACCCATGAGACTCCCCAAATGGCTGACTTGGTTCTGAGTGGAGCCATGCATTCAGGTACTTGTCGGACGGACGGTACGGGAGCGTCAGTTCGTCCAGCAACCCGTACTCTTCCACAAGGCGGCGAAGCGCGCGAGCAAACGCATCAGCCTGCGACTCTGCCCCTTCACGGAATCGAATCGTGATTGTTTCCGTCGTTTCTGCGTCTTCAGCACGGACCATGTCGGACTGCACTGGTGCAGACATCAGGTTCGCTTCATATTCCGACTCTATCTCGCCTTTTTGGATGAGTTCGCGGAAATCATCTTTCCGGTTTCGGACGGTAACTGTCGATACCTGTGCAACATCAGCGAGTTCGCGTTGCGTGAGGCTATCCGGAGCGCCGGTGAGTGTGTCCACGAGATAAATCGCAGCTGCTGTAACTCCCTTCGGGTCTTTCCCTGAGTGGAACCCGGTTTCTTCCATCTGCATCGTGATGTCTTCGGCCTTCTGCATCGTCTGATCGCAAATGTCGGCATCACTCGCGATTCGTGGAAGGTAATCGAGCGGTGTTGGTGTTTTCACGGGAAGACTCAGTTTTTCCTGAATGTAACTGTAGGCCCGGCACACACGCTTTCGCCGGACTCTGGAGACATTCGAAACATCATCGATGCTTCGCGGAACGCCACCCATGCGAAGTCCAGCGAGAAGGGATGCTCCCGCAATCCCTTCGATGCTGCGTCCTCGGATCAGGTCTTCGTTTGTTGCTCGGCGATATACGGTTGATGCGATTTCTTGAACATCATCAGGGATGCCAAGTGCAGAGGTCATCCGGCTGATTTCACCTAACCCGTTTCGAAGCCCGCGTTCGCGGCTGGACTTCGTTTGCGAGCGTTTGTTCCAGGTGCGTAGCCGACTGATCTTCTGCCGCTTCTTGGCGCTGAATGGCGTTCCGTTTGAATCTGTTTTTGACCAACCGATGTTTGTTGATAACCCGTAATCATGGACGTTGACCGAAAGTGAGGAGCCAACTCGGGTGGGATTGTTCTCGGGGTCTTCACTGAAATTCCGCCATTCGGGGCCGTGGTCGATGTTCGTTTCGTCAATGACAAGGCCGCAGTCTATGCAGTGTTTCTCACCGCTTTGTTCTTGAAGACCACCACCGCATTCCATGCACTGGGATAGAGAACACGCGTCAGAATCGGTGGGTGAATTGGAATCAGGTGTGGTTTCGGTATCGGTAGAAGTCGGTGAGTCAGTTTCTTGTGAGTCAGTGCGGCTGGTGTCGGTGTCGCCGGAATGCAGGTAGACGGAATCCATGGAGTTTCTGATTGGTTTAGAGGTGTGTTATCACCGGAGGGCCACTGCCTGTTTCGTGGGTGGCCGTCGTTCGCATTCCAATAGTACACCGTGTCTAACTTAATGGTTTGGTTCCTGGTAAATGTTCAAGTA
>Ga0208135_100912_pt1 | contig 14181 bp, 14 predicted proteins | sample AntDeeMetag02WF5_FD_184757 | JGI IMG/M metagenome (GOLD analysis project Ga0208135, IMG submission 184757) | Saline lake microbial communities from Deep Lake, Antarctica - Antarctic Deep Lake Metagenome 02WF5 (SPAdes) (version 2) | ecosystem: Environmental > Aquatic > Non-marine Saline and...
TGGGCTGCTGACCTTCTGTGTCCTAGTGCTGCGCAATGGGTTTACCGTCACAGGTGAATCAGCGTGCGCATCGCCTGAAAACTTCGATGCAGAGATTGGCCGCAAGATTGCTCGCCAGAATGCAGAGCAGAAGATTTGGCCGCTGATTGGCTATCACCTCAAACAGCAGCTGCACGAAGCAAAATAGCTTAACCACTTCTCGCCGTGAGGCGACACGCCACGCTGTGAAGCGTCCGGCACCTATTAATGGAGGCGCTGCTAGTAATGATCTCTGCCTACTGGCACCGTAAGCGAAACTGAATAGGTAACGATATGTCAAAGACACCCGACTGGGAGAGCATTGAGCACGCCTTCCGGGCGGGCTCTCTGTCCATCCGAAGCATTGCTGACCATCATGGCATCGCTGAGGGCACTGTCCGCAAGCGAGCCAAGAAGCATGACTGGCAGCGTGACCTGACAGAGCAGGTTCAGCAGGAGGCTAGGCGCAAGTTAGTACGCGCAAAAAGTGCGCAGGACGCAGTGCGTACCGATGCCGAGATTGTTGAGGAAGCGTCGAGTGAAGCCGCCGCCGTCGTGCTCCGGCACCGAGTGGGTTTGGCGCAATGGCGAAGCATATCTGACAAGTTGTGTGCTGCCCTGGCCGATATGGATGTCACCGAAGATAATCATGACAAGTTCAGCCGTTCGCTTAACGCTGGCGTGGATGCGCAGCTAAAGGTCATCAAGGGCGAGCGTCAGGCTTATAGCCTAGACGAGCCCAGCGAAGGCGAAGAGGACGCTAAGCGCGTCGAACGAGTGGAGATATCAATTGTCGGGCAGGACGCTACAGATACAGGCGACTAAGCCACAAGCTGAATTCCTGACACTAAAAGCCAAGTACCGTTTATTTTGTGCCGGCTTTGGTGCCGGGAAGAGCGAAACAATGGCGTCTGCCGCGCTCATTGATGCGTCACAGAGCGCATCGGTGCTAGTCGGTCTTTACGCGCCCACGTTTGATCTCGTTCGCCTAATCACAGCGCCGCGCATACAACTAAAGCTCGCTGAGCACGGCGTCGCGCATCGTTACAATAAAAACGATAACGCTATCTATACCAGCTCCTCCGGTTTTGGTGATTTCATCATGCGCACGCTGGACAACCCAGAGCGCATTGTCGGTTATGAAACATACACCGCGCACGCTGACGAGCTAGACACGCTGCGCACTGAACATGCGCGCAAAGCATGGAATCAGATCATTGCACGTAATCGACAGCGGCCTAGCGGGATGACTGAGCTGTTCAACCAGGCGAGCGCTTACACAACGCCGGAAGGGTTCAAGTTCTGCCATGATCGGTGGGTCGCTAATCGCGGGCCATCGTATGCGATGGTTCAGGCAGCAACGCACAGTAATCCGTATTTGCCGGAAGACTACATTTCTAGCTTGCGCGAGTCGTACCCCGCTGAGTTGATTGACGCGTATATAGAAGGTCGTTTCGTCAACCTGACGACCGGCACCGTATATAGCGCTTATGACCGCGAGCGTTGCCGCAGTCATGAGACGATCAAGACGAACGAACCGCTATTCATCGGCCAAGATTTCAACGTTGGGGCGATGGCTAGCACGATCTATGTGCGCCGCCCCAATGGCTGGCACGCAGTCGAGCAGCTGACAGGCATCTACGACACGCCAGCGCTGATCAAAACAATCGACAGCCGTTTTGATGGGCACCAGATCACGATATACCCCGACGCCTCTGGCGCTAGCCGCAAGACGGTCAACGCGTCAACGTCTGATATTGCGCTGCTCAGCCAAGCAGGCTACCGCGTCAAAGCACCCAACAAAAACCCGGCAGTAAAAGATCGAATTATGTCGGTTAACGGCGGATTCGAGCGCGGCGAGCTGTGGGTCAACGATCGCGCCTGCCCTGACGTGACCGCTTGTTTAGAACAGCAGGCATACGACAAGAATGGCGAGCCTGACAAGCAAGGCGGCTTCGATCATCAAAACGACGCTACTGGCTATATGCCAGCATTTGAAATGCCTATACGTAAGCCTGTTGCCAACATTGGCCGCATCAGATTCTAAAGGATTCACACAATGCCGGTAGATACATTGCACCCCGCATATCGGGAGCACGAGGAGAAAGCTCAGCGCGTGCGTGATACCGTCTCGGGCAGCGACGCTATTAAAGCGCGAGGCTTCCTATATCTGCCTCACCCGCAAGAGGAGTACGAAGCTCTTAGGGGCGAGCAGAGAGAGATAGCTGACGCGCGTTATCTATCACTAAAGAAGCGAGCCATCTGGCTAGGCGTCACTAAGCGCACTAATGACGGATTGCTGGGCGCGGTGTTTCGCAAGGCACCCGAGGCTGACCTTCCGAATGCCATTAGCTATATGGAGAACGACGCCGATGGTAGTGGCGGGAGTCTCGTGCAATTCGCCAAGGTGGCCACGTCTGCGATCATCCAAGCGGGCACGACCGGTATTCTCGTCGATTATCCCGAGTCGGTTGACGGCCTCACGAGCGACAAAACGCTCGGTTTGCGTGCTACCCTTCGTCACTACGACAGTCAGAGCATTATCAACTGGCGCCGTGAGGGTGAGTCGCTAACGCTCGTGGTATTGCGTGAGACGTATGAGCGCACCGTCGTCGATGATTTTGAGCGCGACGTTGATTGGCAATATCGCGTACTGCGTCTAGAGAACGGCGTTTATACACAGCAAGTCTATCGTGACAACGAGCCGGTTGGGGATAAGGTAGAACCGCGCCGTGCTAACGGGCGGCGCTGGGATCGCATCCCGTTCAAATTTACAGGTGCGCTCACAAATGACGAGCAGCGCGATGCGCCGTTACTGCTCGACATCGCGGATATTAACATTGCGCACTACCAGTCGAGCGCCGACCGCCGTGAAGCGTCGCACATCGTTGGTCAACCCATGTTGCACATCGACATTGGCGATATGAATCCAGCTGATTGGAGCGAGCTGAACCCTACGGGCATCCAGGTTGGTGCCCGGCGCGGCGTGCAGACCAAGGGTGGCAGTTTGTCCATGGTGCAGTCACAGCCCAACGATATGAGTCGTCAGGATATGCAGGACGCTGAGGTTCAAATGCTCGCTATCGGCGCGAGGCTGTTGACCGGCGGCGGGCAGAACGAAACGGCAGAGGCAGTGCGTGCCAGATCGGGCGCCGAGACTGCAAACTTATCAACGGTGGCGCACAACGTATCAGATGCCATTCGGGAATGCCTAACGTGGTGCCTAGAATTCATGGGCGGCAACGGCGAGCCAGTGTTCAAGCTTTCCCAGGAGTTCTACGCTGAGGAAGCCAACCCGCAGATGATTATGGCGATGATCCAGGGCGTTGACCGTGGCCTTGTTGCCGATACGGACTTTTTCGACTGGGCGCGCAATCGTGGTCTAATTGACCCCGAGCGCACTGATGAAGAAGTGCGCGCAGATGCTCAGGCGGCTGGCAGCACTATCGGAGCATTCTGATGACTGCTGAAATGAAGTTGCTCGAACGACTGACCCGGCACCAGGTCATGCTTCAGCGGCTATCCGGCGGGCAGATCAAGCGCGCATTGCCGGTGCTGCGTCAGCTCGCCAGGGATCTCCGTGCGCGCATAGCGTCAGGCGAGGCCACAGAGTTCAGCATGGGGCGAATGACCACCTTGGAGCGCGATATACAGCTGATCGTCACCGAGGGCGTCGCAGGTATTCAGCAGCGCCTTCAACTAGACGATATTGCAACGCAAGAGGTCACGTTTGCCCAGCGCCTGCTGGGTGCAGCGGTGAGCGTCGACCTAGCTGAGGGTATTAACGCCGACCTGGTTGCAGCCATTACTACTCGCCGGCAGCTCACGTTAGTCTCAGGCGATACCGTTAAGCGCATCACTATTCCGCAGATGTTCCAGGAATTCAGTGAGGCGATGGGCAGCGATGCATTGAAGGCGGTGCGCGCCGGAGTGATTGAGGGCAAAACTCAGCAGCAGATGGCGCGCGGCGTTGCTGAATTAGTCACTACGCGCAGTCGCAGACAGGCCGAGACTGTCATTAGGACGGCTGTCAATGGCATCGGGGGCGCTGCACGCAACGAAGTCTATACGGCCAACGCGGACGTTCTGGACGGCGAGAAATGGACGTCTACACTCGACGGCCGCACCTCCGCTGTATGTCAGTCGCGCGACGGGCAGGTGTACGCCCTCAATAGCGGCCCACGACCGCCAGCCCATTTTGGGTGTAGGAGTTTGATGCGGCCCATTATCAAAGACGAGTACCGAATCAGCACCGTTGGCCAGCGTGCGTCGATGGATGGGCCGGTGTCGAATCAGCTTACGTATGGCGGATTCTTGAGCAACCAAAGCAAAGAGTTCCAGGATGATGTGCTCGGCCCTGCCCGAGCCAAGCTATTTAGATCCGGCAAGATCAAGATCAATCAGTTTGTTGACGATATGGGCCGAACGCTGAGTCTTGACGACCTAGCTGCACGCTACGACCTGACTATGCAGTAATGTGCACCACATCACCAAGAGCCCAGCCACCGAGCTGGGCTTTTTATGCCTGCGGGGCAGGCTGAACCAACAAGCGGGGCTTGTGACATGGCACTGAAGTTTAAAATTACCAAAGACGAATTCGAGGCGCTTGAGGAATCACAGCAGGCGCTTTACGCAGAAGATGGCGACGGCTACCAGCTGGAAGTTGACGGCATCGACGACGGCAAGGAGCTTAAAGAGGCCCTGCGCAAAGAACGCGAAGAACGCGCTGCCGCTAAGAAGCGCTCACAAGAGCTTGAGACTGAAAAAGAACAGGCAGAGCGCGAGCGACTAGAACAGCAGCAGGAATGGGAGCAGCTAGCCCGTACTGAGCGCGAACGTGCCGACACTCGTGATAAAGAGTTGTCCGAGCTACGCGACAAAGTGGCCAACGGTGAGCGCAACATGACGGCTGAGGGCGTAGTAGCGGGCCTCATTGACAAAGACGCAACCGGTGGCGTGCAGCGCTACAGCCTGCTGCGCAAAGAGGCGATGCAGTTTATTGCCCACACGCCTGAAGGCGTGAAAATCAACGGCCCGGATGGCGAGGCATGGGATGCCAAGCGGTTGGGCGTGTATCTATCAGAGCAGTATCCGTTCCTAGTGGACGGTAGCAAGGCGTCCGGGGGCGGTGCCCCAGGCTCGCAAGGCGGCGGGGCCGTCACAAAGCAGTTTGACCAGATGTCCGGGATGGAGCGCGTAGAGCTTCGCCGGAATAACCCTGCCGAACATCAGCGCCTAAAAGCCGCGCATGATGCGATTAATTAAGGAACAACCATGCCTACTATTTTATCTGATGTTGTATTTCGCGACGAACTGCGTGATTACATCGACGTTAACAGCACTGAGCGAACAGCGTTTTTTCAGTCTGGAATTCTGACTAGCAACAGCGATATGTCTACCCTGCTCGCCGGGCCGTCGAACACGTTTACTATCCCGTGGTGGGTAGACCTCGACGCATCTATTGAGTCTAACTACTCGAACGATGTTTACACTGATATCGCTGTGCCGCTGTCTGTGTCATCTGCCGATATGTCTGCGCGAGCCGCGTACCTGAACGAAGGCTGGGCGGCGATGAACCTAGTGAAAAACATCACTAAGCAAGATCCGCTAGAGTTTGTGGGTCGACGCCTGATGAGCTACTGGCAGCGCGTGGCGCAGCGCCGCACCATCGCTACCGCCGTAGGCATCTATAACGACAACGTAGACGCGAACGGCGGCGACATGGTAGTCGACGCGGGCGGCACAATTACTGCGGCTTCTATCATTCGTGCGCGCGGCACCATGGGCGATTACTCAGGCCAGATGGGCGGCATGAACGTCATCGCAATGCATTCTGCTGTGCATACCGAGCTGCAGATTCTCAACCTGATCGACTACACACCGATTGCTGACCAAGTGCCTGAGTTTGGGCGCTACCAGGGTATGCGTGTGGTTGTTGATGACAGTATGCCGCTAATTGCCGGTGTTGACCCAGCGCCCGACAAATATCTCTCGATCATCTTTGGCCCTGGCGCTATCGGTTATGCCGAGGAACAACCCGCTGGTGAAGATGGCCTTGACTACGAGCGCTCGCCCGACCGCGGCAATGGCGGCGGTGCAGAAACGCTATGGACACGCCGGAATTTCGTTACTCATCCGCTGGGCTTTACGTTTGAGGGCACTACTATCACAGGCACTCCGACGACTACGCGGCCTATTTCTGCTAACTGGTCTGACCTCGCGCTAGCCACCAACTGGACGCGCAAATTCGACCGCAAGCAGGTGCCAATGGCATTTGTAACTTCAAACGTAGCGGCGTAATCAACTGCTAGCCCTGCGGGGCTAGTAGCTACCTAGAGGATTCATCTATGGCTACTGCAAAAGATAACTACATTGACCCCAATGCAAAAGCGCGCTGGGGCTTTGGCTCCGAAGGCGGTCAGGTCACTGTTGGTGACAAAACGGTTGGCGAGACTGGCGGCGTAGATAGCGTGCGCACTGACGCGACCCAAGATGCCGCGCGCAAGAATGGCGGCGGCACCAAGGCCAAGAGCAGCGACAAGTAACACTCAAGGCGTCCACGGGCGCCCTCTTATTTCAAAGGACAGCGAATGAACATCTACATTACTGTAGCCGACGTTACCGACATTCTAGGCGTTAGCTGGTTCGGCGATGGCGATGCTGATCTCGCTGTTCTGCAAGCCAACGCCTGGCTATCTGCCAAAGGCGTAGCGACGAATGACCCGGTTGACGCGGACGTTGTATTGGCGGGCGCATATCTGGCGAAAGAGGCGTCTATCAACGGCCTTTATGCTGACAGCGAGCCCACCGTTAAGCGCAAGCGCGTTAAAGCTGACAGCGTTGAGTCAGAAACCGAGTACATGGACGGCTATACCGCCCGCACGGGGCAACTTAGGTTTGTCCACGACCTGCTAAGGCCTTTCCTACCCGCAGGCGGCGGTTCTAACTTCGATGTACGGAGGGCTTGACATGGGTATTCGCTCCGATATTCAGACCGACATTGCCGCAGCGTTTGATACTGACCTAGCGGATACAGTCAGCCTCTTAGAGGGTGTGTTCACGCAATCGAGCGGTGAGTATGACCCGGCCACAGGGCAATACCCTACGATTACCACAAACTACCGTGGTCGCGGCGTATTGGGCGGGTTTCGCACGTTCGAGATCGACGGCGTTCGCATCCTAGCGACTGATTACAAGATCACCGCGCTGCAAAACGAGTTGTTGCTAACAGGCACCAGCTCCCCCGCTGTCCCGCGAGTCGATGACGTAATCAACGGCATGACCGTTATCGACGTGCAGCAAGACCCGGCAAATGCAGCTTGGTCGCTACAATGCCGAGGCACGCCAACATAGAGGGCGACTAAATGGCCTGGTCAAGACCACTATCAGGATTCGCTACCGAAGTTGAGCGCGACCAAAACAAGCGGTTACGCGGCTTTGCGCTCCAAGCACTATCTGGTGTGATTGAGCGCAGTCCTGTAGACACCGGCGCGTTTCGCGGCAATAACACCGTTTCCGTTGGCTCAGCAGATAACAGCGTAGACCCTAACGCCGCCGACCCATCCGGCACACAGGCGCTAAACGAGGGCATGCGAATCATCGGGCAAGTAAACGACGCGTTCGGCGTGATTTACATACAGAACAATCTGCCCTATGCCGAAAAGCTGGAAGCAGGGACGTCATCTCAGGCGCCAGGCGGCATCTATGCCGTGACACTCAACGATCTAAACGAGGCAGGCCGATGACGTTTGAAGAAATCCGCCTCGCGGTCGAATTCCACATGGCCGGATGGAACGGCCCGCCAGTGGCTTACGATGGCACGCGAAACTCACCAGCTGTTGATCAGGCCATTGCTACCAAATCCGACTGGGTGACGCTAACGATCAACCATGGCGCCTCAATCACAGCGGGCATTGGTTCTGATCCATGCGTGCGACGCACAGGGCTTATACAATTTCAGATTTTTACTGATGAGAATACAGGCTCGCGCCCCGCTGCCCTGCTAGCCGACTCGCTAGCTCAGCATTGGGAGCACTGGCAAGACGGCGGTATCGAAACCCAAGCCGCGTCTGTTCGGCGCATAGGCGAGAGTGACGGATGGTACATGTACCTAGTGAGCCTCAGCTTTAGAGCTGGATAACTAACTCCACCAAGCACCACCATTACCCGCCGAGTGCGGGTTTTTTTATGTCCAAAACCCTCATGAGGTAAAAATATGGAAAGTAACCGCGTACGAATCGGCTATCGCCTAGCTGGCTCTGCCGACCCATGGCAAGTAATCCGGCGCACGAATGATGCGCTAACGGCTGGCACCGAAGTGCAGCGCTCAGATGAGATTCGCTCCGACCGAATGCGCTCAGGCCAAAAAGTCACGACGATCACCGCCGGCGGCTCGGTAGACTTCGAGATGAGCGCAGCCTCATTCGATGATTTCCTCGCTGCTGCGATGTGCACCGATTGGGCAACTGATGTGCTGACTGTTGGCACCACGACCAAGCGGTTTGACGTTATCAAGAGCTATTTAGCTGACGACGAGCATATCGTTTTTAAAGATATGGAAGTCAGTCAGCTGTCTCTGACGGCTACGTCCGGCGAAAAAATCACTGGGCAAATCACGTTCATGGGCCGCGAAGTCGAAACTGACTACGCGCCCGGCGCTGACACTTTTACTGATGCGACCACCGGCCTAATCTTCGACTCAAGCAACAACCTGAATGGCGTCACTGTTGACGGCGCTGCGCTGGTGAATACTTGCTTTAAAGAGCTTGGTCTGACGATCAATAACAACCACCAAACCGACCAGTGCGTTGGATCGCTGTACCAGAACCACTTTAAAGGCTCCTGTGATATTACGACCAGCAGCACGATCCGTATGGCTTCGTCTGCGCTCGACCTGTGGCGTAGCTCTATTGCTAACGTGCCAGTCGCCTTAGCGTTCAACATGGCAGACGGCGATGGCTACTCCTACGCATTTACGCTCGGTGAGGTGTACCTGTCTACCGAGCCGCCTTCCGGCGCCCTAGACGCCATTCTTGACCTGTCAGCCGAGGGCACTGCGGCCGTTGCAGCCGATGGTGAGATGATCACGATCACACGCACAGTCCCAGGCACATAATAAACGTTTAACCGCTTTGGCCCCGCGTGCTGTCTGTCGCGCGGTGGCATCTTTTTTAACAGACATCCACCAACAGATAATGAGGCAAATAACTATGTTTGAACTAAACAGCTACGACGCAGACAGCTTTGAATCCGGCGTATGGTCTGCCGTACAGGGCGATAGTGAGCTAAAAGTGGCACGCGCTGGCAACGCTGAATATCTACGCGAAGTGGAAAAGCTAGAGAAATCGTTCCGCAAAGAACACGGCGAAAAGTTAGAGCCACAGCAACGCCATTCACTGAACTGCCAAGCCATCGCGCGCGGTTTGTTGAAAGACTGGCGCAACGTCACAGAAGACGGGAAGGTGATTGAATACACCCCCGAAGTTGGCGCTAAGTATCTAAAGCGCAACCCGAAATTGTTGAGCTTTGTGCTTGATCGCGCAAACGATCTTGAGCGCTGGGAGCGCGAAGACCTGGAGAATCAAGCAAAAAAGCCTGCCGCTTCCTCCGCTGGCAAAGCCAGTTCCAGCGCGTAGGACAATCGTTTGATGAGGCCGTCGAGGAGTACCGCACTGATTGCGAATTCCTCGACGTTGAGTTTGATGCGCCAGAGCTAGATAGCATCGTGAGCAACTGGATGCGGCGGTTCAGTCTCGCATCCAGGACGCGCCCGCCTGCTATGAGCAGCATCTCGTCGATCAATCCTATCGACATTCTCACGCTGTGCGAAAAGATGCAGTGGCCGTGCCCGTATGACGAGGCGGTCACTGTACTACTAGCGATTGATGACGTGTATCGCGAAATAAACCAGCCGAAGCAATCCACCTGACCCTACCCTCTAACGTTAATTCGCGCTACGATGAGGGAAACTCAGGAGGATTTATGAAGCTACTAATCACGGCACTAGCGGCGCTAGTGCTAGCAGGGTGCAGCGCTAGCGAGGAGACCGGCTTTTTTAATAAAGCGGGGTTTATTGCCGAGATTAGCACATGGGATGCTGTTGAGGATGTGGCTGTCTCTGATGACGGGCGAATATACATCGGAATGCTTGATAACGGCACCTCTCGCGACGGCTACGCGGGCGCCGTGTGCGAAGAAGCACGGGGGCATGCGAACGGAGATTTAAACGACCGCAGAATCACAATAATCGACGTAGTGGCCTCTGTCAGAGACGATAAGTTCGTAGCGCTAGGCAAAAAGCGGTGCAGCTTCGATTGACCCTATAGATATAGAAACATGACCCGCTTCGGCGGGCTCTTTATTTTATTTATAAGCTTGCTACGGCGGGCTTTTTTCATGCCTGGAGAACGCCGTGGCTGAGTCTAGATTAGAGCTAGTAATTGACAGTCGTTCTGCCGAACGTGAGCTTAGGCGGCTAGAGGGGCGACTCCAAGGCGTTGACCGCGCAGGTGATCGCGCTGATAGATCCGTGCAAGGTCTCGGTCGCGAACTTGGCGGGCTCCGAACTGTGGCGCTCGCCGCTGGCGGCGCATTTGCTGCAATGGGAATAAGCTCATTGGGTCGCGATGTATTTAATACAGTTGCAAGCGTTGAGAAGATGCGCGCCTCCCTGGAAACCGTCACCGGCTCTATTGGCTCTGCTAACGCCGCATGGGATCAGATGCGGGAGTTTGCAAAGACCACCCCTTTTGAGCTAGATCAGTCTGTTAAAGCATTTATCCGCATGAAGTCCCTTGGCCTAGACCCGACAGAGGATGCTCTGCGCTCGTTTGCAAATACGTCTGCTGCTATGGGCACGGATTTAATGCAAATGGTAGAAGCTGTCGCGGATGCCACTACAGGGGAGTTCGAGCGCCTAAAAGAATACGGCATCAAGGCCAGCCAGGATGGCGACAAAGTTGCTCTTACTTTTCAGGGCAACACAACGTCTATTAGGAACAACGCTAGGGAAATACAGCGCTATCTAGAGAATATCGGCAATACCAATTTTGCTGATGCCGCTATTGATCAAATGGATACGCTCGGCGGTAAAGCCAACAATCTCAGCGATAGTATTACCGATCTTTATTTAGCCATTGGAGAAGCCGGCGCAACCGAACTATTCAATGCCGCGCTAGATGGTACGGCCTCGACCGTCAACTACCTAGAAGAGAACATTGAAACGCTCGCTAAAGGCTTCGACCTGCTTAGCGATGCCGCCATTATTGCCGCCGGCATTTTTGGCGGGCGATTTGTTGCAGCTATGGCGGCGGGAACCGTGGCTGCCGTTAACCGGACAGCTGCGAGCATTGCAGGCGCTAAAGCAGACGCGGCCGCTGCTGCTGCGATAACGCGCAGGACGGGCGCAGAGCTAGCCGCTGCTAAAGCGATGCTCAGTACAGCGCAGATTGATGTTGCAGCGACGCGAGGAACGGCGGCGCATACCTTTGCGCTCAACCAGTTGTCAGCAGCTAGAACGCGCACGGCTACCGCAGCAGGCATTCACGCTAGGGCTACCACCGTTTCCACGGCGGCTATGGCTCGGGCGAATGTTGGAGCCAGAGCGCTAACGGGATCCATGGCGCTGCTAGGCGGGCCTATTGGCCTGTTAATCGGCGCCGCTGGTCTGCTTTATGTGTTCCGTGACGAGTTAAACCTAACGGGCCAGCGCGCTGGGCTAACAGAAACGCAAATCAGCGACCTCCGCGATGAAATGCAGGATATGTCGCAGGATGATTTAAGCGACTCACTATCAACGCTAAATTCTTCGTTGGATGCTGCAACGCTCAAGGCCGCAACGGCGCGTGAAGAACTATCACAGCTGCGCAGCGAGAACCGGGGCAGCGGCGCTCTAGGCTTCGGTGCTGGACAAGTCGGCGCTGAAGTATCCGGCATACAGGCTGTTGCTGATGCGAAAGAAAAAATCGTTGAACTAGACCAGCGCATAGCGGTGGCGCGTGGCGAGGCCGCTAGCCGGATCGAAGATAGCGCAAACGCCTATGTCGTGTACGCGGACAAGGTCGATAAATCCGCAGAGGAAACCAAGCGCGCTGAGGAGCTAAATACAACGCTATCCGCATCGGCCGCTGACGCTGCTGACAAAACCTATACCCTAGCTGACGCCTACGAATCCCTGCTCGACCGCATAACGCCTAATCGCCGCGAGGCGCGGCAGTATGCGCAAGACCTAGGTGTACTGAACCTAGCGCTGGCTTCGGGCAGAATCAATACCACGCAGTACATGCAGGCCATGGGATTGCTGCAAGAGTCGTTCCAGGCAGCACAGCGGGACAGCACCGACCTGTCTGACACTGTCACCGACGGCACCGACGAAATGACCCGCGAGATGGAGCGGTTCGGCAACGCGGTTGATGATGTGTTTGTCGATGCGTTTAAGGGCGCGTTCGATTCGTTTGAGGATTTCGCAGACCGCCTGAAAAACGCCTTTGAAACACTCATGGCAGAGCTGGCATACGCTGCTGTCAAAAACGAGATCAAAATACAGCTAGGCATGAATGCTAGTGGCCAGGGCGGCATGATGCAGGGCGGCGGTGGCCAGGGCGGCTTCAACCTAAACCCCAGCACGCTCAAGAGCGGCTGGGATACGGCTAGTGGTTGGTTTGGTGGCGGCGGTGCGTCAGCAGGCAGTGCAGCGCAGGGATACGGCGGCGCAGGCTGGGCGAACAGCGCAACAAGCGGCGGCGGGTGGTACGGGTCTGCTACGTCAAGCGGAGCATCCGGGGGGATGAGCGCTATGGGCGGCGCCTACTACGCCGGGGCCGCAATTATCGGCAACGAGGTGGGTGACGCAGTTAGCGGCGCAATAACCGACAAGCAAGCGAACAGTAATTACGGCCAGATGGCAGGCACGGCAATCGGCTCCATTTGGGGGCCGATAGGCGCAGGTATCGGCTCGGCGATCGGTAGTGTCGGGGACTCTCTATTTGGCAGCTACACGCCGTTTCAAGGCCGATTCGGCACCACTGGCACGCTTAATGCAGGGACTGAAGGCGGGGGTAGTGATGGCGTCTTTGAGCATCAGGATGATGGGCGTTTTTACGAAAAATCAGCCCTTGGTTACGTCGGGTTTCGTGATAGAGGAACCGAGCGACTACAAAGGGCGGGCACTGGCGACAAGCAGTGGGCGGAAGACCTGACAAACGCCACCGCCCAGATGGATAACCTGGTTGCTAGTTTAGCGAGTGGCGCGTCAGAAATCGACGCTATGCGCGACGCGGTGCAGGGTCTAGAAGCGTCTGGCCGAAACGCGGCTGACATTGTCGATTTTGCGCTGAAAGAACGCCCTCGCGCTGCACTTGAGGAGATAGGTGGACACTTCGGTGATTTCGTCCGAGGGCTCTCCGGCGGCATTGAGCAAGTGGTTCAGCAAGCCCAGTTCGGGCAGCAGGCGCTGCAGGTTCTAGCTGGCAGTGTGGAGCGGCTAAACCTACAGTTTGATGCTACTGGCGCAGCAGCGTACCAAGCCGCATCTGACCTGGCGATAATGGCCGGCGGTACAAAGAACCTGGCGGCGCTTCAGCAGAACTATCATCAGTCCATGCTCACGGACAGCGAGAAGCTGGAGCTGATGCGGGCTGATCTTGCGGCTGGATTCTCGGCACTGGGAGAGTCAATCCCAGAGTCCAAGAAAGGGTTCCGCGAACTGGTTGAGGCGCAAAACCTCAACACCAAGGCGGGGCGCGAGCACTACACCCAGCTGATGACGCTGGTGGACGGCTTCAATGCTTTCAGCGAAGCATCGAAGCAAGTAGTCACCGAGCTGGACGAGATGGCCAAGACAGCAGCAGATGCTGTTAGTGCTGCCGAAGACGACGTAAGGGCGCTCTACAAGGCGTTCATGAACACCGCCGCCGGACAAGAGACGGCGTTGCTAGAGCTGGCTGGTGATAAGCAGGCCATCATCGCCATTCAGCGTGAGAAAGAACTGGCAGCTATTGATGAGTCCCTGCGCCCGACACAAGAGCGCATCTGGGCATTGCAGGATGAAGCCCAGGCGCAGCGAGAGGCGGCAGAGGCCGGGCAGGATTACGTCTCAGAACTTGAGCGCGTACGCAACGAGCTAAGCAACACACTGGGCGGGATCAGCAACTGGATTGATCAACG